>WNFM01035674.1_pt2 | contig 14325 bp, 9 predicted proteins | sample 5400271 | NCBI WGS metagenome assembly WNFM01 (sample SAMN13153352, study PRJNA577476) | soil metagenome | isolation source: 60 cm saprolite on Douglas fir-dominated hillslope | place: USA:California | collected 2013-09-17 | reverse complement strand
TACAGAAAGACGATTGCTTCTGGAGGGCGTATGTGTGGAATAGCTGGCATTTATCAACTGGATGGCAAGCCTGTCTCTGCATCTATCCTGCAAGATATGTGCGACGTTATCAAACATCGTGGGCCAGATGGCGAAGGACAATATCTCGACGGTCCAGTTGGATTGGGTCATCGCCGTCTACGCATTATTGACCTGTCTGAGGCTGGTAAACAGCCTATGAGCAACGAGGACGGGACAGTTTGGATCACATTTAATGGTGAGATCTATAACTTTCTTGAGCTTCGGGCTGACCTACTTCGGAAAGGACATCAGTTCAGCAGTAAGACAGATACTGAAGTGATGATTCATCTGTATGAAGAACAGGGGCCAGCTTTCCTGGGTTATCTCCGAGGGATGTTTAGTCTTGCCCTGTGGGATAGTAAAAAACAACAATTACTCTTGGCGCGTGACCGGCTGGGCATTAAGCCTTTGGTATACGCGCTTGACGGGCAGAAATTAATTTTTGCATCGGAGATAAAATCGCTACTACGGTATCCCGACGTTGACCGAACTCTGGACTATGAAGCTATTGGTGATTATTTCACCTATGCTTACATTCCAGACCCCAAAACAATCTATCGAAGCGTACGGAAGCTGCCCCCGGCCCATTACATGACTGTTGATTCACAGGGTGTCCACATCGTACGCTACTGGACTCTCCAACCTGCCTATGATGACGCTCGATCCAAGACCAGCTATATGGACGAGCTCGTTGAATTGATTAAAGAATCCGTTCGCCTTCACCTGATCAGTGACGTTCCAATTGGCGCATTCCTAAGCGGTGGGGTTGACTCCAGCACGGTTGTGGCGATGATGAAGGCGGTGGGACAACTGACGAAGACGTTTTCGATAGGATACGAAGAAGAAGATTTCTCTGAATTAAAGTATGCCAGACAGGTAGCCGAGCATCTGGGAACTGATCACTGTGAGATTATCGTCCGGCCCGATGATTTGAGACAGATTATAAAGAAACTGGTGTGGCAGTTTGACGAACCATTTGCAGATAGTTCAGCCATTCCAACCTATTACGTGTGTAGTGCCGCCAGAGAGCACGTAACCGTCTGCCTGTCCGGGGATGGTGGTGACGAGAATTTCGCTGGTTACAATCGTCATCTGATGGCTGGTCGCTATCAGGATCGGGATGTCTTAAGCTCCTTGCGAAACGTTCTTAAATCCGCTGTCAAGTTTGCCTATGCCGCTACACCAAAGGGCACCGCAATCAATACACAACTTGCACCTTTGACCTTTGATCCTCTGGACTATTACGGAAACCGCGTATCAATTTACAGCCAGACGATGGCTGGTGCGCCTTTAAAGAAACTTTTATCCGATGATCTGTTTGACTGTGTTAGCCAATCAGAGAGTTATGCCTTACTGCGACATCACTATAAGGATGCCAGGACTTCAAACTTTTTGACGGGTGTTCGTTATGTTGACACAATGACTTATCTTCCTGGCGACAACCTGACAAAAGTTGACAAAACAAGTATGCTCAAGGCCCTTGAAGTGCGTGTCCCGCTTTTGGATCATCATATCGTGGAGTTTGCTGCGACCATCCCGCCTCGTTACCTGGTTGAAGGCGACGAGGGTAAAGTGATCCTCAAGGAGGCAATGGAGCCTTACTTGCCCCATAATATACTATACCGCCAAAAAATGGGATTCATGCTGCCAATGCAGACCTGGACAGGCGGACAACTTGAAGATTATTTTGAGGAAATGATCCTGGACGGCCATTTGGGAAAGCGTGGATATCTCAATGCAGAATTCGTACAGTCCCTCTTTGAGCAACATAAGTCAGGCAAAGCTGACTGGAATGGTCAATTATGGTCTGCGGTTTCATTCGAGGAATGGTGCCAGCAAAACCTGGATTAGGCAGCCTGGCGTAATCGGTGCATCGACTCAAGGATATCAGGCAGGGCGAAAATCCAGTGACGTTTGTGTGGAGACCAAAGTATGCGTTTCTGCCTAGCTTATCCTGACTATCCTACCTCAACCAGGGGCGCGGGTGTGGGCACCTACGTGCGTACGCTGGCAAGAGAACTCGTGAAATATGGACATGAGGTTACTATCGTTGCGATTGTTACTGATCGGAATGGTAAAAGCATTGACACTGATAACATCAAAATTATAACCTCAATTCCTACTGATTTTCACTGGTACATTTCAAAATTGCCTGTTCTTAAGCGCTTCGCTGAAGCTATTCGAGAAGTTGAGTATTCTTACGCGCTCTGGAAAGTCGTCCGAAAACTCCACCGAGAAAAACCGTTTGATATTGTGCAGGGCACTGAAACCGGAAGCTTGTTCCTTGCGCTCCGTCAAAAAGCGATGTCCTATTCGTTTGTACTCAGACTGCATGGAGAAAAATATACGATTTACCGGCATCGCCCGGATATCCGCATGACACTTGATATTCGATTGAGCCGAATTGTTCAGCGCAGAGCGATCCGAAGTGCTGCTCATTTACTCGCTGCAACCAATCAACACGCACAAAACATCTGGAACGAATTAGAGGGCAGATGCCAGCCTATCACGGTAATTCCTAACATGCTGGACTGTAACGAGATAGATGACCTGGTTGCTAGTGTGGCCCCCGATTTGACGTATGATGCCGATCAGCCAATCGTATTATATAGCGGTCGGTTGGAGCGTGGTAAAGGCTTGTGGCCGCTCCTGGAAGCAGCACCCACTATCGTAAAGATAGTCCCTAATACTCGATTTCTAATTGCCGGTAATTATCACCCCACCCTCAGCCCTGCTGAAATACAGCGGTTCATTTCGTCCCATGAGTTAGAGAACAACATAACCATCATGGGACATGTGAAGTGGGCTGATCTTTTTCAGTTGTACAAGCGTGCTGCCATTTTCGCTATGCCCTCCTATTATGAGACGTTCGGTAATACCTTCGTCGAAGCGATGATGGTTGGTACGCCTGTAGTTGGTTTCAGTGGCAGTTCACTTGAAGAAATTGTTGAAAATGGGGTTTCAGGCTTTATTGTCCCACGAGGCGATATTGATGCGCTCGCCCACACAATTATTACAGTTTTGACTACGCCAAAACTTCGTGAAATGACCGGGCAAAACGCTCGAAAACGCGCCGTCGATGCTTTTTCAACCACGGCAGTGATGCCCGAATTAAATGCGTATTATTCCCGAATTCATTCTGAAAAGTAAAACGTCAGCAGAATTTTCCACATCAATACCCTTGAGCGATTACGAAGTTTTGTCAAATACAGTGAGTCGCTGGAAGTTTTAGCCTAGCCGATTGGTGTTGTAAAGATGCACGTTTGCTTTGTAGCGATTGATTTCCATTCCAGGTCAGGCGGTGGTGGCATCGCTTCTTATGTCAGCACCCTGGGAAGTGCGTTAGTCCAGCAAGGGCACAGGGTCACAGTACTTGCTAAAGGGAATCGCCGCAGCATAACTGAAGAAAATGGCATTACAACAGTCGTATGGCCGTTTTACAATGTCTCGTGGTACTGGCACCGGATCAGGGTTCTAGGCCAATCAGCAGTTCTCCCACTCCGTGAAATAGAATGGTCGCTTAGTATCAATAGGGCAATCGCGTTCATCAATAAGCAGCAACCGATTGACATCATTGAAATTTGTGAGACGGGAACCCTTTTCCTGAACCGAACTCACATCCCCTATGTGATGCGTTTGCATGGCGAACCGTTTGTATTTCGCAAATATACTGGTCAAAAGATTGACCGGGGATTACGCCTGAGTCGCGTTTTCGAGTTCACGGGGTTACGCCATGCCAGCGCCGTGACTTCGCCGAGCAAATTTCAGGCCGATGAAGTGGCTCATGATATTGGCTGGCCTTCGGGTCGTATTCAGGTGATCCCTAATCCCGTAGCTCCCTGGATGATCGAGCAAGCTTCGGAGTCCGATGGAGGGGCCGATCCTTCTCACTCCCCAACGGTGCTGTATACGGGCAGGATCGATTTAACGAAAGGTCCATTGATACTGCTCGAAGCCGTGGATAAGGTTGTGGGCCAGCTTCCGGACGCGGAGTTTTGGATCGCGGGGGGACGGCATAATTCAATCAGCGAAAACACACTTAACCAGGCGCTAGAGCGAAATGGGCGACAGGCACATGTTAAATTGCTAGGGCACATTCCCTGGCAGTCGCTGCCAGCGCTGTACCAGAAGGCTTCCGTCTTTGTCATGCCTTCATACTATGAGACGTTCAGCATTTCCTGCGCCGAAGCGATGACGTTTGGTCTACCTGTCGTCGCCACTCGTACAGGTGGCCTACCCGAAGTGGTTGAGGATGGCGTCACTGGTACCCTTGTGCCCGTTAATGACGCGACTGCGCTGGGCGAAGCCATCCTGGCGTTGCTGTGCGATCCAGACCGCCGCGCGTTGATGGGTCGGCGTGGACGGCAGCGCGTCGCTGAGCGTTTTACGGTGCAGCGTGTCGCTGAACAAACAGTCGATCTCTACAAAAAACTGATCTAGTTACAAAGGCGTGAATTCGACGTAGCGACCCTTTAACCTTTTCGTTGGCTGGAACTGCTTTCTCGAACGACGAGGCTTGGTTCCAGGACGATGTGATACTCAGCAGGGCGTTGATGGTTAATTTCGGCGAGCAATAGTTCGATCACCTTGTTGGCGACCAGCGGAATTGGCTGCCGAATCGATGTCAAACCAATCAGTTCTGCAACCGTTGTATCATCATAGCCGGTCAGGGCAACGTCTGTGCCGACCTCCAAGGAAAATGCTTCGATACAGCGCTTCGCGCCAAAGGCCATCAGGTCATTGGCGCACACAATTGCCGTTGGTCGTGGTCTGCCCGACATAAGCTGTTTGGTCGCTTCAAATGCATGTTCAAGCGTATTCGGGGTATGCAACACCCAATCTTTCAAGATCGGAAGGTTAGCACGCTGCATCGCCTCAAAAAAACCTTCGGTCCGCAGATCACCAAACCGTGAGCCTTCGACATATGAAATCAGGGCAATCCGCTCATGGCCCTTCGAGATAAGATGGTCTACCGCCAACTGAATTCCATGTCTGCCATCTACCTCTACATAGGGGAAGTCCCACGCATCATTCGATGTGCCGTAAGCGGCGAACGGAACCTTCATCTCTAAAAGTTTTTTGACGCGTAAATCATCGTAGGTAACATCAGAAAGAACGAAGCCATCCACACGATTCGAATTGATCAGGCTTTCGTACGATTTGAAGCCGTGCTGCGTCGGCTGAGTAAATGTCAGAATATGATATCCATTGGCTTCGCCGTGCTGAGCCAGCTCATACAAAAACAGATCGAGCAGTGGATTGCGCCGCATCGGGTCTTCGGCAACGTGCCACGCATAGCCAATCATGCGCGACTCGCTGGCTTTGAGATTCCGCGCTGTCGTGTTCGGGTGATATCCCAGGTCGCGGATGGCGTTGCGCACGCGCTGGCGGGTGGCAGGTTTGATCAGTGGGTTATTGTTGATGACGTAGGAGACAGTCGTTACTGATACACCAGCATAAGCCGCCACGTCGCGGATCGTGATATTCAATTGATAGTTCAATGATGCTGCGGCTTGGATAACTGCGGCCCCCGTTGTATCGTCAACGTTCGGTGAATCTGTCAGGACCATATACGCAGTAGCCATAGAAACGTTTGCTTGCTCAGCAACGTCTTTGAGTGTTGCCATTTGGACGAATGCCTTTAGTGTTTTTACGTGTCGGTAACGGTCTTGTCTACTGTGAAAAGATTAACAAATCCGGGCACCTTTCTCAAACACTCCTTATCCTTTGACGGCTCCAGATGAGAGGCGGTAGCAGATAGTCTTGCACTCAGTCAGTTCCGCCAATAGGCGCGGCGTTGCGATGCCGTGCAACTTCTTCGCGTACCTGGGGCACAATCTCCTGTGCGAAACACCTCACCTGATTAATATCGTTTTCCGCTAACACATACGTATCCATGCCATATTCCAGTGTAAGCGTTGTCAAATCTTCCACCCATTGGCTCACAGGACCATTCAACAGCCCAACCGAGCCGCCATTGGTGATACGACCTCCAATGTTCAGGATACGGCGAATAGCGGCGGGGTAACGTCCCGCAGCAGAGGCCGCATCGTCAATGCGCGCCTGCATTTCCACGATCTTGTCCGGGGCAATATAACCTAGTGATGGAACCCATCCGTCAGCCACACGCCCGATCAAATTCACCATCTTTGGTTTATATGCGCCAACCCAGATGCCAATTGGGTGGGCCGGAACCGGGCCAGGATGAACGCCCTTCAGCGAATAAAACTGCCCTTTAAAACTTACGGCACGCTCAGTACTCCACATGTGGCGGATGACCATTATCGCTTCTTCCAGCGCAGCCACCGCCTCTTGGGGTGTGCGCGATGGACCGCCCATTGCGACAATCCCATCCCAGAATGCCCCTGCGCCGAGTCCCAATTCGAAGCGTCCACTGCTCAACAAGTCGAGTGTGGCGGCAGCTTTTGCCATCACAGCAGGCGGACGCAGCGGTAGACTGGTAACATCGGGGAAAATGCGCAGCCGCTCGGTCTTCGCCGCAATCATCGCCATCAGGGTCCAGGTATCGAGGAAGCGCCCCTGATAGGGGTGATCCTGAATCCCCACCAGGTCCAGGCCCAGTTTCTCGATGTCCTGCGCAATCTGAATTAGTTGCGCCTGATTACTTGCATCAGGCGTGAGAAAATAGCCGAACTGAACCGGCTTGCCATAATCTGTCATCGTATTGCCTTTCTTCGAGATCGCATTTAATTTATCTGTTCACAACTGAACAAATTGTAGTACAATTAGATTAATGAGCAAAATGCAAGTTATGCAAGCCAGGCATGAGCAAAGCACATATGAACTTCTCACAACTCGAACTGATACGCGCTATCCAGGAGAAAGGTAGTATTTCTGCGGCTGCGGACACTGTAGGGTTCACCCAGTCGGCAGCCAGCCGCGCTCTATCTACGCTAGAGGATGAACTGGGAGTAACTCTGGTGAATCGAACTCGAAACGGCGGCGTGCTGACAGAAATTGGTAAACATCTGCTACCTCACATCTACGAGATACTGACCCACGCCGAATACATTCGCCAGGATGCGGCAGCCCGACGCGGGCTATCGGTGGGCAAATTGCGGATCGGGAGTATTCCGAGTATGTCCGCCCGGTTGCTATCTCAACTGCTTGGGGCTTTTCGGTATCGTTATCCTGGCGTGGAAACGGTAGTTTTTGAGGGGAACGAGGCTGAAATCCTGACGTGGATTCAGCAAGGAATTGTCGATATTGGCCTTGTAGCCTATGTCGAGGAAGATGGCAATGTGGTGCCGATTGCGCGCGACGAACTGAAAATTGTCGTATCAGAAAATCACTCCCTTGCGGATCGTACCTCTATCCAGATAAGTGATCTGGCGAATGAACCATTTGTGATGTCCAGATTTGGCTGCGTGCCCCTCATCCATAGCCTCTTTCAGGAGGCGCATATCCCGCTCAACTTGCAATTTGAGCTAAGCGATGTCAACACAGTTCTCGCGATGGTGCAAGAAGGTCTGGGCGTCACGATGATCCCGCAACTCAGTTTGCCGGAGCATCTCTCTACGCTCCGCGCGTTGAGTCTTAATCCGCCGCAATATCGTTATTTGCGGGCGGTATGCAATAACATTAAATCGGCATCACCAGCCACCTGTGTATTTATTGAACTGGCGCGGGGTTTTACCGGCTATTCGAGTGCCGACTCGATACAGCCGACGTTTGACTTATCTTCGGCAGTTCTAAAAGACAAGTAGACTGCCACAATTCCTGTACATAGGATTATTGAAAGGCGAGAACGATGCTGATTGTCTTGGCTGTTATCGGATTGGGCCTGATTGTGCTTGTATTGCTGGATGCTTTCGAGACAGTGGTGTTACCACGCCGCATCGTGCGACCACTGCGGTTGAGTCGATTGTTTTATTGGCCCGTGCAGAGGCTTTGGGCAGCGATTGGGCGACGATTGCGCAATCCTGAGAACTTTCTGGCCTTCTTTGGGCCACTGTCGCTCATCATGTTACTTGCCTTCTGGGCCGTCGCCCTTATCATTGGTTTTGCCCTGCTTCACAAGGCCGCCGCCGGAGATATGGAGGGCGGGATTGGGCACTATCTGTATTTTAGTGGCACCGCCTTTTTTACTTTAGGCGATGTCGCGCCTGTTGTCCCTCTGGATCAAATAGTAACCGTTGCTGAAGGGGCAACTGGCTTTTCTTTCCTGGCGGTAATCATTGGCTATTTGCCAGTGTTCTACACGGCTTTTTCGCAACGTGAGCGGCAGATCACGCTGCTGGACGCGCGCGCCGGGTCTCCGCCAAGCGCCGTAGAGTTTTTCAGACGCCACTGCCGGAATGGACAACCTGCACATCTTGAGACGTTTTTCAATGAATGGGAGCATTGGGCCGCTGAACTCCTGGAGAGTCACCTATCTTATCCCATGCTCGGATTGTTCCGTTCACAGCATGAAAATGAATCATGGTTGGCTGCTCTCACGATGGTGCTCGATGTTTCCGCATTGGTGATTGCCACTTTCGACGAGTCATTTGCCCACACCGCAAACTTGACCTTTGCCATAGCACGGCACGCGGCTGTTGACCTGAGCCAGGTCTATAATACGCCTCCAAAGGCACTGGTCAGTGACCGCTTGTTGTCGATAGCGATGGTTCAAATGCAAGAAATTCTGGGGCCTAACGCAAGGGTCTCCGAAGAAAAACTTTCCGCTCTACGTGCTTTATACGAGCCTTATGTTAAGGCTTTATCCGATACCCTTCTGATGCCCCTGCCTACCTGGACAGTCAAAGTGAGTGTTCCGGATAACTGGCAAACTACGGCCTGGACTGAACTTGATGGCGTAATAATGAAGTAGATAGCTCAAGGTACGGAACGCTTCTGCTATAGTTTCATTCGTTGTTAAACATCTTCCAGGGCGTAGGTAATAACCTCATCAAGGGGAAGATTCCCGCCTTCAGTCCAGGCCACTGTGAAAGCGGAGTCGCCAAGCTGTTTCTGTACGATTCTTAAGCTGCTCTTGTGTTGCTCCAAATCGGCGTCAGCCATTGATATTTTGAGCGATTTACGCAAAGACTCAGCCGCACCGAAAAGTCGGGCTGCTCGCGTCGCATCGCCTCGCGCGGCAGCGATCACACCTAGCTGCTCAAAACTCATCTCCATTCCGTGTGGAATACCGGCTTCACGGCGGAGAGACAGACTTTCCTTAAACAAATCAGCGGCATATTCGGCCTGTCCTTGCCGGGACGCAACACATCCCAACCTGTTCAGCGCGAGGGCCACACCACGCCGATCTCCATACTTACGGAAGTAATACAGGCTTTCCTCGAGAAACTCGCTAGCCCGCGCAAGATCACCTTCGCGATAGGCCACCAGCCCCAAACAGCTTAGCGGTCCGCCGATTGCCCAAAAATCGGACATTTCCTGCAGCACTCTAACACTTTCCTCAGCCAGCGATCCAGCGCGCGAGAGATCGCCAAGAGCAACCGTTGATTCTGCGAGTGAGTATTTTATCAGCGCAATTCCCCAGTTGTTTCCAAGTTCCCGATAAATTTCCAGGCTCTGGGTGAAGAGCACGATGGCCTCATCGTTTTCAGAGCGTTCCGCCATGCTACGTCCCAATAAATATGTGGACCACGCGAGGCCGTCGCTATCTCCGGCAGCCCGGGCAATAATCATCCCTTCGCGCTGAAGCATTTCCGCCCGTGGATAGTCAGCCTGTGATTCGGCAATGAACCCTAGAATATTCAAGGCGTGTACGATTCCCCAGGAATCATTCACGTCTCGAAATAACGCTAAGCTCTCCTCCCCAAAGGTCGTAGCACGTCCATACTCGCCCGTAAAATAATCCAACCATGCCACTGTACTGAGTGGATAGGCGATGCTGCGTTTGTCACCGATCTGGCGTGCGAGCTGCAGGCTGGCCTCGGCGAGGTCTTCAGCCCGGCGCAATTCGCGATTGTTCTGGGCCAGCCATCCTGCCGCAAACAATGCCTTTGACCGCACCATAGGCGGCGCGTCCGGTGCAAGCGCGAGGAGCTTGTCCAGCCATTCCAGACCTTCGCGGATATAGTGCCGGATGTGCCAGAAGAACCAGAGCGCCGCGCCAAGACGTAGGCCCACTTCCGGTACCTGACTGGTTATGGACCAGTCGAGAGCGGTTCGTAGATTGTCATTTTCCGCTTCCAACCGTGCCAACCAGGGAACCTGCTGTCCGCTCTGAATCTGTGGCCCAGCCGCCTCCGCTAACTTCACGTAGAATAGTAGATGTCCCGCGAAAACTGCCCCCGACTCGCCACTTTCCTGCAATTTTTCCAGCGCGTATTGCCGGAGCAGTTCATGAATCTCATAGCGCCCTTGCGAATTGCGATACAGCATGGATTTATTTGTGAAAATCAACAGCATAGGCAAGGTAGCACCACAAACTTCCAACGCTGCGTCAGGCTGGAAGCCGCCGCGAAAGACGGACAATGCACCAAATACCCGCTGTAGTTCTGGTGAAAGCAACTCCCAGGAATGTTCAAAAACGGCCCGCAAGCTTTGCTGACGTTCAGGCAAGTCACGCGTCGATGCGGTCAGGAAGGCCAGATTATTAGCAATGCTATCGGCGATTTCCCGGCAGGTGAGCATTTGTACCCAGGCTGCGGCAAGTTCGATACCAAGCGGCATCCCATCGACAAGCTGGCAGATGCGCACGATGGCAGATCGGGTGTCATCGGAGAGGGTAAAATCTGACTGCATCATCTGCGCCCGCTGCGCAAAAAGCTGAACAGCACCCTTGTCGATCTCTTCAATCGGCAACCCTTGCAGATCAAGCCCCCATTCACCCCGTAGATTCAGCCTCTCGCGTGATGTCACCAGGAGTTTGACGGCAGGCGCACGCGCCATGATATCACTTACCAGCCTGGCTCCTGCCACGAGATGCTCCATATTGTCCAGCACCAGAAGCAGAGTTTTGTCACTCAGGTAATTAACCAGTTGTGTCGAAAAATCATCCTGACTCATCGTCGAAAAGTGGAGTACGTCGGCGATTGCGGGGGCTAGCAGGTCTGCGGAGGCTAGAGAAGCCAGCGGGACAAAGTACATACCCTGAAACAGGTCCTCGGATTGATGGGCCACTTCCAGCGCCAAGCGGGTTTTTCCCATCCCGCCCGGTCCAACAACGGTCACGAGCCGACAGGTAGCATCATCGAGACATTGCTTTAACCTGGCAATCTCCTTTTCTCGCCCAATAAATGACGCAGGAACAACCGGCAAGTTGCTCATTGGAAGTGCAGGCATTGACGCCGCGTGTTGAGCAGGCGCGATCTCGGCTGCCAGAATTTCTTTATAAAGCGCTACGGTTTCCGGCGACGGATCATCAATGCCAAGTTCTTCCTTAAGGACTCGGCAGCAACGCTCATACTGAGCCAATGCCGCGCTACGCTGACCACTCAATGCGAGCAGCCGCATCAACTGTCGGTAGGCTTCCTCGCGCCAGGGTACAAGTTCAATCTGTCGCCAGGCGTAGCGTCGTGCCAGATCATACATGCCGCGCTGCTGGTAGTGTTCTGTCAGGATGAATAATGCGTCAAGCGCTCTTGTCTGGAAATATTCTCGTTTGAAGCTTAACCACGCCTCGAACGCGTCGCTATCCCGGACAGTAAGACCTTCGGCAAACAATCCCCGGTAAAGTTCGACGGCTTCTTCAAGGCGCTGAATGCACTCGGTACACGTTTCAATCTGTGTGTGCTCGTGGTCTTCGCACTGGTCGAGCAAATCTGTAAAGATAGCCGTATCGAGCGTGAAATGGCTCTCAACATTGAATTGGAGCTTCTCCTTACTGATGAGGAGAAACGGTGGATCGGCAGCATGATCGCCAATCGCCTGCCGAAGTTTCGACAAAGCCTGTCGCAAACTGTCGCGCCCCACCTGGTCCGGTTGATCCGGCCACAGCATCTCCGCCAGCGTTTCACGGAGATGATACTTTGCTTGTTCCATGACCAGATAAATCAGGAGTGCGCGTACTTTGTTAAGATCAAAGCCAGTCACGGGCTGACCATTCAGCACGATCTGCAAAGAGCCTAACAGCGAAAGCGATAAGTTTAAACCTGTTTGTTTCTGCTGCCTGCTTTCTGACTCCTCTATTCCGTCACCCATAGCGCCGTTAAGCGCCTCAATAGCCGCCTCGACGAATTCCGTAGCAGTAGCAAACCGCTGCCGATAATCTTTGTCCATTGCCCGCGCAATCACGGCGTCAACGGCATGGGGCAACCGGGGACTCACCGCAGCCGCGCTGGGGATTGGGTCGTTGAATTGCTTAACAATGAGGGCCACACTGTTTTCCGCACTATAGGGCATCTGCCCCGTAGACATCTCAAAGAACATCACTCCTAGCGAATAAATATCTGCCTGTGGTGTCAGCCCTTCTGGTCCCTGACTTAGTTCTGGGGCCATATAACCCGGTGTCCCAACAGCACTGCCCGGTCGAGTCAGGTCAGTTATCGGATCAGACCCATTAACTGCCCGTGCGATGCCGAAATCGGCAACCAGCACATTGCCGCTTTGATCGAGCAGGATATTCGACGGCTTAACGTCACGGTGAATGATGCCCTGTTCATGAGCATAATCCAGTCCCGACGCGATCTGGCGCAGCAAATTACCGATTTGCTCAAAAGTTAATGGGCCTTGCGCTAAAAGCTCCTTCAGCGTTCCCCCTTGCACATACCGCATCACGATGTAGGGCGGATCGTGGCTGCCATCGAAAGCATAGACAGGCAAAATGTGAGCGTGTTCCAGCCGGGCGATAAGTCGTGCCTCGCGCTGGAACCGCTGTACTGAACTCGTATCGCGAATAAGTTCGGTTTGGATCACCTTAACGGCAACATCGCGTTGCAAATCTGCCTGATAAGCGCGGTAGACCGTTGCCATTCCGCCTTTACCGATCTCAGCGCGAATTTCATAGGGTCCAAATTTATTGCCAATCATCTGTGTATTGCTCTTAAGAAAGTGTTTTGGTGGCTAGAAATTATTCTAAGCCTATTCCTGCAATTGAGATATCAGTGTTTTGCGTTGATTTTGCGTTGGGTTCACGGAGCTTCTGTATTGTAAGTGGCATCGCGGAAAACCTGAAGGGATGAGAGCGATGGACACCCAGAAAATCAACGAAGTTTTTGGAAGCACTTACCTTTTCCAGCCACCTGAAGAGAAGTTAGCCCCGATAAAACGTGTCGCACTCTTTGCCGAATCGTTCTTTCCCCGATTCGATGGGGTTTCTCAGCACGTTTACAACACGCTCTGCTACCTTCAACAGACCGGACGCGAAGTGCTTGTCTTTGCGCCAGACGACGCGCCGCGTGAAGTTGGACCAAGCAAAGTTGTTCGGCTGCCCTCCTTCGGTGTGCGCCAATATCCCGGAATGCGTGTAGGACTGCCAACGCCTGAAATATCCAGGCACCTGGCGCGATTCCAACCAGATTTGATTCACCTGTTCGCGCCGACTTCTTTCTCGGTAGCGGCTATTCAGTTTGGGCGCAAGAAGAACATTCCGGTTGTAGCCGATTATGAAACTGACCTTCCGCAGTACATGGCATACTACGGAGCAAGTCGTTTTCAGGGTGCGATGCTCCGCTGGCTGCGATTTTTGCACAATCGCTGTGACCTGACCCTTGTACCGTCGACGCCGACGTTGCACCAGTTGGAGCGGTCCAGCTATCGCCATCTAGCCTGCTGGCAGAATGGCGTCAACGAGCAAAGGTTCAATCCATCGCACTACTCACCGATATGGCGTAAGCGGCTGCTCAATGGGCGTGACCCTTCGTCACTTCTGTGCATTTTTGTTGGTCGTCTCGCCAGCGAGAAGAACATCGAATCGCTGTTGGAAATTGCCAGAATGCCGGACGTGGCGCTCACTATCATCGGAGACGGACCGAAACGCGACTATCTCGAAACCGTATTTAACGGGACTCAAACGTACTTTACCGGCTCTCTATTCGGCGATGATCTCGCGTGCGCTTTTGCCAGCGCAGATGTGTTCGTATCTCCGAGCACCACAGAGACCTTTGGGCTGGTGACAATTGAAGCGATGGCATCCGGACTGCCAGCCATAATTTGCAAACAGGGTGGCGGATCAGGGATTGTGATGGACGGTACGGCGGGCTTCGTCTGCGACTCCCCGGAGGGGTTTTGCGTGGCGCTACGGCGGCTAATTGACGATCCCGACCTACGACTCACGATGTCAATTTTGGCTCGACAAGAGGTGCTGAAATACACCTGGAACCGGGCGATGACCCAACTGGAAGGTCACTATAT
>WNFM01054294.1_pt1 | contig 14328 bp, 8 predicted proteins | sample 5400271 | NCBI WGS metagenome assembly WNFM01 (sample SAMN13153352, study PRJNA577476) | soil metagenome | isolation source: 60 cm saprolite on Douglas fir-dominated hillslope | place: USA:California | collected 2013-09-17 | reverse complement strand
TGGCGCATTTCCTGCTGCAGGCGTCGCTCCTGTCGACCGCCGGCGGCGCCGCCGGCATCCTGGCGGGGATGGGAATCGCGCGGCTGTTGCGGCTCTTCCTGCCGCGGCTCCCGGTGCGCACGCCGCCGGAGTACGTCGTCGCGGCGCTCGTCGTGTCGTTCCTGGTCGGCCTGTTGAGCGGCGTCCTGCCGGCGCGGCGCGCCGCGGGGCTCGACCCGATCGAGGCGCTGCGCGCCGAGTAGTGCGGGCCCCCGTCGAAGCCCGGCCGCCCGCGCGCAGGCGCGGTCCGGCGGCTTCAGCCTTCGCGGAACTCCGGCAGGGAGCGGTAGCGGTCGATCGAATCGCAGAAGAAGGTCAGCACGCGCGCGCCGTCCCGCGCCAAGCGGCGCGCGACGGTCATGTTGGTCCCCGAGCTCGGTCCGACCGCGAACCCCATCCGGTGCAGGCGGCGCGTCTCCTCCAGCGCCTCCTGATCGCTGACCAGGCAGGCGTCGTGAAGCAGCTTCCGGTGCCGGCTCACGATCCCCGGGACCAGGCCGTCGCCGATCCCCTCCTGAAGATGGCAGACGGCCAGCGGGTAATCGAAGATCGGCGCCAGCGAGGGCGCGGGGCAGACCTTGGAGAAGAGCTGCTTGCAGACCAGCGGGCTGGCCTCCGGCTCGACGGCGTAGAGGCGCGTCGAAGGGTGGTGATCGCGAAGCCGCCCGCGACGACCGCGTCGAAGTGCGTCAGGCCCGCGTCGCGTGCCTGCCGGAGCGCTTCCTCTCCGAGACTCCTCTGCGCCTCGACGCCCGCCTCGTCGTCGAATTGATCGAAGAGCATCCGCTTCGGCGACTCCGCGGCGTAGGCCCGCGAGCTTTTGATCGCTCCGACGACGCCCTCCGCTTCCGGCGTCAGGACGAGCCGCGCGCCGTGGCCGCGGATCATCATTTTGCGCTCCTCCGACATGTTTTCCGGCATGAAGACGACCGCTTTGAGACCGAGCCGCGACGCCCAGAACGACAGAGCGATCCCGGCGTTGCCGGAGGTCGGCTCGACCACCTCCTGCCCGCGGACCAGCCGTCCGGAGCGCAACCCCTCGAGCAGCACGTGACGCGCCACCCGATCCTTCACGCTGCCGCTCGGGTTCAGGTGCTCGAACTTCACCCAGACGCCGTCCACCTCGCGCAACGGCGTGGAAAGCTTGGGGAGATCCTGTTCGAGAAGGTCCATGACCGATGGTCCTTTAAGGCTTCGAAGCCGGATTCGCACGACCTGGGTGAGAGCAGGGTAGCCCGCCGCGGCCTGCCGTCTCAATCCCCCGGGACGGTTCATGCCGCCGGCTGAAACCGGGGCGCCGCGGCGTTCTGGGGGGCGACACAGTTGCTCCGCTCGTTGAAATGGGAAATGCCCCGGAGGCGTCTGGTCGCCGACCGCGGCCGGGGGGCCGGACGCCGGGCCGGTGGCGCGCCGCGGTTCCCTTTCGCGCCGCGGACGGCTACAATCGAACCCTCATGACGCTCAAACGACCCTCCGCGGCCATCACCGAAGGGCCCGACCGGGCCCCGGCGCGCGCCATGCTGAAGGCGGTCGGTTACACCGACGACGACCTGAAGCGGCCGCTGGTCGGCATCGCCAACACCTGGATCGAAGTGATGCCGTGCAACATCCACCTGCGCGACCTCGCGGCCCAGGTGAAGGAAGGGATCCGCGCCGCCGGCGGCACGCCGGTCGAGTTCAACACCATCGCGGTCTCCGACGGCATCTCGATGGGGACGGAGGGGATGAAGGCGTCGCTCGTCAGCCGCGAGGTGATCGCCGATTCGATCGAGCTGGTGGCGCGCGGGCATCTGTTCGACGCGGTCGTCGCCCTGGCCGGCTGCGACAAGACGATCCCCGGGACGGCGATGGCGCTGGCGCGGCTCGATCTACCGTCGCTCGTCCTGTACGGCGGGTCGATCGAGCCGGGGCGGTTCCGCGATCGCGACGTGACGATTCAGGATGTCTTCGAGGCGGTCGGCGCCCATGCCGCGGGGAAGATGACCGCCGCCGATCTGCACGAGCTCGAGGACCGGGCCTGCCCGGGGGCCGGCGCCTGCGGCGGCCAGTTCACCGCCAACACCATGGCGACGGCGCTCGAGTTTCTGGGGATCTCGGCGTTCGGGAGCGCCGGCGTGCCGGCGACCGACCCGCGCAAGAAAGAGGTCGCGCGCGAGACGGGGCGGCGGGTGATGGAGCTGCTGCGGCAGGACCTGCGGCCGAGCCGGATCCTGACCCGCGCCTCGTTCGAGAACGCCATCGCCTCGATCGCCGCCACCGGCGGGTCGACCAACGGCGTGCTGCACCTTCTGGCTCTGAGCCGCGAGGCGAAGGTGCCGCTCAAGATCGACGACTTCGACACGATCAGCGCGCGCACGCCGCTGCTCGCCGATCTGAAGCCCGGCGGGCGGTTCGTGGCGACCGACATGCACCGGGCCGGAGGCACGCGACTGCTGGCGCGCCGCCTGATCGAGGGCGGCACGCTGCAGGGCGGGACGATGACGGTCAGCGGGCGGACGATCGCCGAGGAGGCGGCCGAAGCGGTCGAAGCCGCCGGCCAGCAGGTCGTGCGGCCGCTGTCGAACCCGATCCAGGCGACCGGCGGTCTCGTCATCCTGAAGGGAAACCTGGCGCCGGAAGGGTGCGTCGTGAAGGTCGCCGGCCGCGTACGGCGCAGCCACAAGGGGCCGGCGCGCGTCTTCGACCGCGAAGAAGATGCCTTCGCCGCGGTGCAGGCGCGCGCGATCGTCCCGGGAGATGTGGTGGTGATCAGGTATGAAGGCCCGAGCGGCGGCCCCGGAATGCGCGAGATGCTCGCGGTCACGGCCGCGCTGGTCGGGCAGGGAATTGGCGATCAGGTGGCGCTTCTGACCGACGGCCGCTTCTCCGGCGCCACGCACGGGCTGATGGCCGGCCATGTCGCCCCCGAGGCGGCGCGCGGCGGACCGATCGCCGCGGTGCGCGAGGGGGACACGATCCTCTTCGATGTCGACGCCCGCCGCCTGACGCTCGAGCTGCCCGAGGCGACGATCCGCGAGCGGCTGAGCCGCTTCACGCCGCCGAGGCCCCGTTACACGCAGGGGGTCTTCGGCAAGTATGCCCGTCTGGTCTCCTCGGCGAGCGAGGGGGCGGTGACCGGGTTTCCCGACTGAGATGACACCGATCGGACCGGCGAGGCTGAAGGAGGGGGCCCTCCCGGCCGCCGTCGACCGGCCGGCCGCCGCGTCCGCCCCCGCCTCGACCACCGCCTCCCCGGGGGGCGCCACGCAAGCCGCCCCGTCGGCCGGCGCGGCGCCGCGGGTCGTGCGCGGGCGTGCGTTGATCTTCTGGGACCCGAAGCGCGCCGGCGCGAAGCTCGACGCGATCGATACCGACCAGATCACCCCCGCCGCCGACTGCGTCTCGGAGAGCCTCGATCGGCTCGACGAGCGCTGGAAGGCCGGCGCATTCCGATACCTGATGCCCGGCTTCCGCGCCCGGGTGCATGCCGGCGAGACCTTCCTGGTGGCGGGGGATCGGTTCGCCATCGGCTCGTCGCGCGAGATGTCGCCCGCCGGCCTGAAGGGGATCGCGGACGAGGCGGGCCTCGAGATGGTGATCGTCTGCGGCGCGAACATGGGCGACATCTTCCGGAGAAACGCGATCAACCTCGCTCTGCATGTCGTCCAGTCGCCCGAGGCGGTGGCGGACGCGCGGGACGGCGACGAGCTCTCGTTCGAGGTCGGGACGCGGGCGCTGACCAATCTCACCCGGAACCGCGTCTACCGGCCGTTGCCGCTGCCCGAAAAGGAAGAGGAGATCCGCCGCTCGGGCGGCATCGTCGCCGTCGGGAAACGGGAGTTCGCCGCCTCGCTGCGCGTCGTTCCGTCGGTCACCTTCCCCGACGAGACGGAGGCGCGGTGCCTGACGCTGACCGAGCAGATCGTCCGGGCCCACCGGGTCGATCGGGCCGCCGCCGCGGGGCCGGGGGCGAGCCTGCGGGTCTATGCCGATCTGCTGCCGGCGTCCGACGGCACGGCCCCCTTCGCCATCCACACCTTCAACCAGATCACGGGAGGGGGAACGATCTTCCCGCGCCAGGCGGCGATCGCCAGCGACCATTTCGTTTTCACCGGGAAGGAGGACGACGACCGGCAGACGTCGATCTCCCGTCAGTTCGCCGCGGCCCACGGCCTGCGTCCGCCGTATTTCGCCGCCCCGGGCGACGGCATCTTCCATTTCTATTTTCCCGAGCAGGGGCTGATCGTCCCGGGCGGTCTCTACCCGGGGGCCGACTCGCACAGCCGGGCCTACGGCGCGTACGGCGCCCTCGGCATCGGGGTCGGCAGCACGACGCTCGGCTTCGGCTGGGCGACCGGCGCCGTCACCCTGACGCTGGCGAAGGCGCGGCGGGTGGTCTTCACCGGCCGGGTGCAGCCCTGGGTCTCCGGCAAAGACATCGTGCTCGAGCTGCTGCGCCGGTGGGGGACGGCGCAGGCGCAGGGAATGTCGGTGGAGTTCGTCGACTCCGCGCGCGCGCTGCCGATGACCTACCGTAACACCATCGCCAACATGATGGCCGAGGCGGAGGCGCAGAACGGCATCTTCGCTCAGGATGCGACGACCGAGGCCTGGTTCAAGGAGCGCGGCATCGAGCTGCCGTACCCGCGACTGGTCTCGGGGGCGGCGGCCCGATTCGAGATCGACGAGTCGATGCGGCTCGATGGCATCGTGCCGATGATCGCCAAGCCTTTCAGCCCCGGCAACGCCTTCCCGGCGGCCGAGGTGGCGCGCGAGCGGCTCACCTTCGACAAGGCGCTGGTCGGGTCGTGCACGAACGGCTCGTACGACGACCTGCTCGGCGCGGCGCTGGTGCTGCGCGCGGCGCGCTCCGCCGGCATCGAACGGGTCGCGGCGGGGATCAGGTTCGTGGTCTTTCCCGGCAGCGGCGCGGTCGGGCGGCAGATCGAGCTCCCCGAGCAGCGCCTCGGGGGCGCTTCGATCGCGGAGATTTTCCGGAGCGCCGGCGCCGAGCTGCGCCAATCCTGGTGCGGCCCCTGTTTCGGCCAGGGCTCCGATGCGCTGCGCCCGGGGGAGCGGGCGATCACTTCATTTAACCGCAATTGGCAGAATCGGATGGGGGTTGGCGGCCAGGGGTATCTGGCCAGCCCCGCCGTGGTCGCCGCCTCCGCCCTGGCCGGCTATATGGCTCCCCCCTCCGAGCTCGGAATCGCCTGGAACCCGGAGATTTTCGGCGCCTGACCGGGTCGAATCAGCCGACCAACCTTCCAGCCCGCCAAACGGTTGACGCATTTGCCCTTCCGCCTGCCGGCGATCATATTGTAGCTGCCGGAGGCCTGTCCGCCGGCGCCGAGACGCGGAGGCAGCATCAAGTGGGTCTGGATAAGACCGGCCGCAAATCATCGGCCGCCAAGAACGGCGGGCCGAAGATCGGGATGGAGGATCTCGGCCCGATCCTCGAGCAGATTCCCGAAGGGGCCCTGCTGGTCGATCTGTCGGCCCGCAGGGTGCTTCTGGCCAACGACGCCTTCTTCCGGCTGAGCGGCTACGTCGCGGACGATCTCGCCACGCTCGAGCTGGCCCGTCTTCACGATCTTCGCGACCTCGAGCGGGTCCTCGCCGCCGCGAGCAAAGCGGACAAGACGGAAGAGCTCGTCCGCGCCGCATCCTGCTTCGGCAAAGAGGAACGTCTGTTCTCGGCCGACATCCGGGTCAACGCATTGTCCGCGGCCGGCGGCGCGCTCGTCGTCCTGACCTATTCGGTGAACCAGGCCGGAGCCTCCGCGCCGCCCGGTGACGCGCCTGGCGTCACGACGGCAACCCGGCTTTCGACGGGCCCGGGCGCTTCGACGGGCCCCGGCGCCTCGACGGCGCGCGGCGCTTCGACGGCGAGCGCTGCGGAGACGGCCGGGGCGCAGGCGGGACCCACGGGAGCCCCGGGTCCCGTCCCGGCCGGCCCCGCGGAGCTGCTCTCCTCCCTCACCCAGTCATTGGCGACGGCGCAGAACCAGGAGGATCTCGGACGGATCCTGATCGAGGCGTCCGAGAAGCTGATGGAATCGGAGGTCGTGCTCCTGATGACGCGTCGCGTCTCGCCTCCCGGAACGGAGATCCTGCTCTCCACCGGGTTGAAGGAGGCGGCGGTGCGCGAGGCGCAGCGCGCCCTCGAGGACCAGCTCGCGGGGATTCTGGTGTCGCACGATCGCCCCCTGATCTTCGACCCCGGCGGGTTTTCCTCCGCCGGAGAGTTGGCCGCGGCCGGGGTGCGCGCGCTCGTCGTCATGCCGCTGGAGATGGACGGGCGGCTCGCGGGCGCCTGGGCCCTCGGTTACCGCGACCTTCTGGTGGCGCGGACCCGCGAGCTCCGGGCGGGCCGGATCTTCGCGTCGCATCTGGCCGGCACTCTGGCGGGCATTCAGCTTCTGGAGCGCACCCGCAAGGAGAAAGTGCATCAGGAGGTGCTCAACAAGATCATCTCCTGCCTGCGGGGGCCGTTCAAGCTGGATGAGTTCCTCAGCTCCCTGACGGGAGAGCTCGCCGGCGCGCTCGACGCCGACTGCTGCTGGATCCTCGACACCGGAGGGGTCGAGGACCATGGAGCGGCCCGGGTCGACTTCGAGCATGTGCGGGCGAACCTGCCGCCCCTGCGCGGGCAGGGCTCCATTCCGTTCGCCGGCACCGCGCTCGGGAACGCGGTGCTCTTCTCCAAGGAGCCGCTGGTCGTCGACGACCTGCGCGTGCGGCCCGATCTGAGCGAAGACCATGAATCGCTCTTCGAGCGCTTCGATCTCCGCGGCCTGATCATGGCGAAAATCCTGTCGCGCGAAGGGTTGAGCGGTCTGGTCGCCGTGGCCACCTCGGGCAAGACCCGCCAATGGGCTCCGGAGGAGACCGAGCTGGTGCGCGCGGTCGCGGACCATATCTCGGTCACCCTGGAGACCGGCCGGCTGATGAAGGCGAACGAGGACCGCGCCCGGCAACTGAACCTTTTAACCGAGGTGCAGCAGGCGGTCGGCCGGCTGCGCGATGTCGGCGCCGTCCTGCAGGAGGCGGTCGAGGCGCTCTGCCGCTCGTTCGGCTATCGCCAGGCCCGCATCGCGACGCTGTCGCCGGAGGGCGAGCTCCTGCACCGCGCCTGGGCCGGGGAAGAAGAGCGGCTGGCCACCGGAGCGAACCTCGGCGCCGTGCTGAGCGAGCCGGAGATGCTCACCCGCCGGGCCGCCAGCAGCCGGCAGACGCAGGTCGCCCGGGACCTGAGCGTCGACGATGTCAGCCGCGTCGCCGAGATGGCGCTGCCGCTCGTCGGGTCGGACGAGCTTCTCGGGGTCCTGAGCGTCCGCTCCGACCGGGCGTCGGACTTCGACGACCGGGGACGCAAGGTGCTGGAGCGGTTCGCGGTGAACCTGGTGATGGCGATCCAGAACGCCCGGCTGTACGAGGCGGAGCGCGGACGGTCCCGGCGCCTCGAGATCCTCGGCGCTCTGCAATCGGACGCGGGGCCGATGGGGAGCCCGGCCGACATGGTGCGGCGCGCGGCGAGGGCGATCACCGACGCCTATCCCGAGATCGACGTCTGGATCACCGGGGTCGCCGACGTCGCGCTGCGGGAATTCCCGAGCGGCCCTCCCGTCGGGTCGACGGCGACCGACGCCGAGATCGATCTGGCGATCCGCAAGGGCGATCGCGAGCTGGGAGTGCTGCACCTGCGACATCGCACCGCGGCCGCCTTTCCGGAGGAGGAGCGCCGCACCTTCGCGCTGCTCGCCGACCGTCTCGCCATCGCCCTTGAGAACGCCGCGCTGTTCAGCCAGATCGAGGTGGAGCGCAGGGAGTGGGAGCGGACCTTCGACGCCATCCCGGACATGCTCTCGATCCACGACGGCTACGGGCGGATGCTGCGGGGGAACCAGTCGCTCCAGGTGCGCCTGGGCGGCGAGATCCGTCCCTTCCTCGGCCGCGACTGCGCCGATCTCCTCGAGACCGTCGTCGGCAAGGCGGGCGGTTGCCCGCACATGGAGGCCCTGCAGGCGCGCCGGGCGCTGGCGCGCGAGATCCAGGGGGAGCGCGGCGTCTTCACGCTGATGGCGATCCCCTGCTTCGATGAGACCGGCGACTGCCTCTATATCATTCATATCTGCAGGGAGATCACCGAGGAGAAGCAGATCCGCGAGCAGCTGCTGCACAACGAGAAGATGGCGGCGGTCGGCAGCCTGGTGTCGGGCGTGGCGCACGAGCTCAACAACCCGCTGGCCGGCGTGACCGGCTTCGCGCAGCTCCTCCTCGAGCGCAGCGTCGACCCGAAGCTCAACAAGACGCTGGAGCGGATCCGCGACGAGGCCGAGCGCGCGGCGAAGATCGTGAAGAACCTCCTGACCTTCGCGCGCAAGCACAAACCCGAGAGCGCCCGCATCTCGATCAATTCGATCCTGGAGCGCACCCTCGAGCTGCGCGCCTACGACATGCGCGTCAACGACATCAAGGTCACGGCCGCGCTCGATCCGAACCTGCCGCCGACGCTCGCCGACCCGAACCAGCTGCAACAGGTGTTCTTGAACGTCATCGTCAACGCCGAGCACGCGATGAAGGACGCCCATGCGAAGGGGCAGTTCAGCGTGACGACTTCGGTGGTGGACGGCAAGATCCGGATCACCATGGTGGACGACGGTCCCGGCATCAAGCCGGAGGTCCTGAAGCAGATCTTCGACCCGTTCTTCACCACCAAGACGGTCGGGCAGGGGACCGGCCTCGGTCTGTCGATCTGCAAGGCGATCATCCGGGAGCATGGCGGCACGATCGGCGCCGCGAGCACCGTCGGCCAGGGCACCACCTTCACGATCGACCTGCCGGTGGTGGCCGGAAAGGAGACCAAGGTCGAGATGAGGCGCAAGGCGCCGCTGCCGCTGTCCCCTTCGACGATCCTGGTGGTCGACGACGAGCTGTCGATGCGCGAGCTGATCCGCGACGCCCTCACGGCCCGGGGCCATACCGTCGACGCCGTCGAGAACGGTCTGCTGGCCCTGCAGGCGATCAACTCGAGGCGCTATGACCTGGTCGTGAGCGATCTGAAGATGCCCGGGATGAGCGGCCAGGAGCTGTTCGCCCGGCTGCGCAGCGACGCCCCCGACCTGATCGCCCGGATCATCTTCACCTCGGGGGACAGCGTCTCGCCCGAGACGCGGAACTTTCTCGAGAGCTCCGGGCGTCCCTACCTTCTCAAACCGTTCGAGGTGAACGACATGGTGGAGGAGGCGGAAAAAGTCGCGGCGGGCAAGGGGCCGCCGCCCCGGAATCTGAACTGACCCTTCGTCCCGCCCGCGGCCACTCCGAATCCGTCGTCCCTCTCAGAGCGGCAATCGCAGCCGCGCCCGGCATCCCGGCAGCAGATTCTCGAGAGTCAGCGTGCCGCCGTGCGCCTCGGCGATCTGGCGGCTCAGCACGAGGCCGATCCCCGAGCCGTGCTGCTTGGTGGTGAAGAACGGCACGAAGAGGTTGGCGGGGCTCGGCAGGCCGGGGCCGTCGTCTTCGACGAACAGCTCGAGGAGGGCCGGGTCGCCGTCGCCGCGCGTCCATCCGACACGGACGCCGCCGCCCGTCTCCTCCGCGGCCTCCGCGGCGTTTTTGACCAGGTTGATCAAGAGCTGCTCGATCTGATCGCCGTCGGCCCGGATGGTCAGCGCCGGGCCCGGTAGCACCTCGACCGGCCGCCGGGTCTCGAGACCCGCGACCCGCTGGACGAGCGGCTCGACCTCGAGATCGCGGCGCGACGGCGCCGGCAGGCGCGCCAGACGCGCATACCCTTCCATGAACCTGGCCAGCGATTCGGCCCGCGTTTCGATGATCGCCAGGCCGCGCGCCGCATCCTCGCGCCAGTCGGCCGGGCGCGGCTCGCGCTCGAGGAGCCGCTCGAGGCTGCCGGCGATCGATTTGATCGGCGCCAGGGAGTTGTTGAGCTCGTGTCCGATCACCCGGATCAGCCGCTGCCAGGCCTGGCGCTCCTCCTCCCGCAACGCCAGGCTGAGGTCGGAGAGGACGAGAAGATGATGCGTGACGCCTCCCTGGCGGAAGGCGCGGCGGCGCATTTCGAAACGGCCGGCGCGCCCGGGGAAGGCGAGATCGAGAAGCCGCGGGGCGTCCGGTCGAAGCGCCTCGGACAGCCCCAGCTCGGCGGCGCTGCGTCCCAGGAGACGCTCGATCGGCTGGCGCAGCAGCAGCTCCCCGGTGCGGTTCGCGAGGCGCAGGCGCTCGCCGCCGTCGAAGGCGAAGACGGCGACGTCGATCTCGGCCATCACCTTGCGTAGAAGCGCCGTCGCTTCGAGCGCTCCGAGCCGCTGCCGGCGCAACGTCTCCGCCAGCGTGTTGACCTCGAACAGAACCTCGCCGAGCGCATCGCCCGCGCCGGCGCCCCGCGCCCTTATCGAGAAGTCCCCCTCGCGCAGCGCCGCGAGCAGGTTCGAGATCACTTGAAGCGGCCGCACGACGCGCTCGCGGGCCGCCAGGGCGAAGCCGGCCCAGCTCAGGATCGCGAGGGCGGAGAAGGTCCAGCGGACCTTGGGCGTGAAGTCGCCGGTGAGGAGAAGCAGAAGCGCGATCGCGAGCGCCGGCAGGCCTCCGAGGAGGATCATCCAGAGAAACTGCTGCTCGTGGCGGGGCGGCCGCCTCGGCGGCCGCGAGGGACGGGCCGTTCCGGGCGCGCTCACGGCCGGCGGTGGCGCGGCGGGCGCGCGTGCCGGCTCACAGCTGGTGGCGCTGCAGGCGGCGATAGAGGGCGCTGCGGCTCAGGCCGAGCGCCTTCGCCGCCCGGCTGACGTTCCCATCGTGCCGCGCCATGGTCTTGCGGATGAGGTGCGCTTCCACCTCTTCGAGGCTCATCTCGTCGAGCCGTCCGGCCCCGTCGCCGGGGGGGCGCAGCGCCAGGTCGGCGGCCTGCACGCGGCCCGAGCGGGCCATCAGCACGGCGCGCTCGACGGCATGATCGAGCTCGCGGATGTTGCCGGGCCAGCGATGATCGAGAAGCGCCCGCCGGGCCGCATCGTCGAAGCCGGCGAGCGTCTTGCGGTAGCGGCGCGCATGCAGAGAGAGAAAATGCTGGGCCAGGAGCGGGATGTCCTCGCGCCGGTCGCGCAGGGGCGGGATCGGGATCTCGATTGTGTTCAGCCGGAACAGAAGATCCTGGCGGAACCGGCCGGCGGCCACCTCCCCGCCCAGGTCGGCGTTCGTCGCCGACAGGATCCGCACCGCGACCCGGCGGGTGCGCGACGACCCGACCGGCTCGAACTCGCCGGTCTCGAGGATCCGGAGGAGCTTCGCCTGCGGCCCCTGCGGAACGTTGGCGATCTCGTCGAGAAAGAGCGTCCCCCCGTCGGCCAGCTCGAACCGCCCGACCCGATCGCCGCGGGCGTCGGTGAAGGCGCCCTTGACGTGCCCGAACAGCTCGCTCTCGAAGAGCCCCTCCGAGAAGCCTCCGGCGTTGACCACCACCATCGGCCGTCCGGAGCGCTCCGAGGCGGCATGCAGGGCCGCGGCCACCACCCCCTTGCCGGTGCCGTTCTCGCCTGTGAGCAGCACGTTGGCGTCGGAGGGGCCGACCCGGGCGATCAACTCCAGCACCGGCCGCATCGCCGGCGAGGCGGCGATCAGCCGCGGCCCGCCCTCGCCCCGCAGCATCAGGTTTTCAGCCTCCAGCCGCCGCTCCCGCCGGAGCGCCTGGTGCAGCTCGATCTGGGCGCGCGCCACGGCGAGCAGCCGCGCGTTGTCCCAGGGCTTCTGAATGAAATCGCGCGCCCCGCGCCGCATCGCCTCGACGGCGAGATCGACGCTGCCCCAGGCGGTCATCACGACGATCGGCAGATCCGCGTCGAGCGCCTGCAGACGCGTCAACAGATCGAGTCCTTCCTGTCCGGAGGTGGTGTCGCGGGTGTAATTGAGATCGACGAGCAGAATGTCGTAGGCGCGAAGTTTGACCGCTTCAAGAACGGCGGCCGGCGAGGCGGCGATGTCGAGGGCGAACCCCTCGCCCTTGAAGAGCAGGCGAAGGGCTTCCAGCACATCCGGCTGGTCGTCGGCCACCAGAAGTCGCGCGGGGGCGCGGTCGCGAGGCGTCATCGTCAAGGTATCCTGATCAGGGTCGGCCCGATATTACCCGATCCTTCGGGCCGCCCTGCAGGCGGCGATGCCCCCTCCCTTCGGGCTCGGCTTATTCGTACCGCAGGGCGATCGTCGGGTCCACCCTCGTAGCGCGCCGCGCCGGCAGGAAGCTGGCGAACGCCGCGACGCTCGAGAGCAGCAGGGCGATCGCGGCGAAGGTCGCCGGGTCGGTGGCGCTGACGCCGACCAGAAGGGTCGCGGCGAGACGGGTGGTCCCCAGAGCCGCCGCGAGGCCGATCACGACTCCCAGGCCCACCAGCTTCATCCCCTGATGGAGCACCAGAGCGAGGACGTCCCGGGGCTGGGCCCCGAGGGCCATCCTGATGCCGAACTCCCGGGTGCGCTGGCTGACGGCGTACGACATCACGCCGTAGATGCCGACGGAGGCGAGCACCAGGGCGAGGAGGCCGAAGATCGACAACAGGATGGCGGCCATCCGCGGGGCCCAGAGGGTGGTGGCGATCAGATCCTCCGCCGTCTGCACGTTGGTGAGCGGCATCGTCGGCTCGAGCGCCTGCGCCGCGCGGCGCACGGTGTCGAGAAGCGCGCGGGGGTCCCCCTCCGTCTTCACGTTCAGGAACATCGCCGGCTCGAACGCCTGCATCTCCGGAAGATAGGCGACCGGCTGGGGATCCTCGGTCAGGCTCTGGACCTTGGCGTCCGCGGCGATCCCGACCACCTCGGCGAAGGTCTCGTCGCCGAAGAACTTGAAGCGCTTCCCGAGCGCGTCGTCACCGGGCCAGAAATGCCTGGCCATCTCCTCGTTGATGATCACCGCGCGCGGGGCTCCCTCGCGATCGGTCTCGAGGAAATCGCGCCCGCGCCGGATCGGGATCCCGAGCGTGGCGAAGAACCCCGGGCCGACCGAGTTGGTGGTGGCGAACTGTCCGACGGCGCCGGTGTTCGGCGCCTGGCCCTCGGGGAAGATCGTCCTGCCGGTGCCGCCGCCGATCGGCAGATTGGCCGACAGGGACGCGGCGCGCACTCCCGGCAGGGTCCGGACCGTTTCCAGGAGCCGGTCGTGGTAGGCGCGGGCGCGCACCATGTCGAAGCCCTGCGCCCCGAGATCGAAGCCGACGTTCAGCAGACTCTTCGCCTGGAAGCCGGGGTCGATCCGCTGGGTATTCTGCATGCTGCGCAGGAACAGGCCGGCCCCGACAAGCGAGATCAGCGAGAGCGCGACCTGGGTGACGACGAGCACGCCGCGCAGGCTGAAGCGTCCGCCGCGATGCGCCGCCTGCGAGCCGGTGCGCTCTTTCAGCTCGATCACGAGATCGGGACGGGAGGCCTGCAGCGCCGGAGCGATGCCGAACAGGGCGCCGGTGATCAGGGAGATCGCCAGGGTGAAACCGAGGACGCGGCCGTCGAGATCGAGCGTCAGGCCGTCCGGAAAGAACTGCGGCGGGCGGAAGGCGAGCAGCAGGTCGCGGCCCCAGACGGCGATCAGGAGACCGAGAACGCCGCCCAGAAGGGCCAGCAGCATGCTCTCGGTCAGGAGCTGGCGGACCAGGCGCGCACGGCTCGCCCCCAGCGAGAGGCGGATGGCGATCTCTTTGCGCCGCGCCGTCGATCGGGCCAGGAGCAGATTGGCGACGTTGGCGCAGGCGATCAGGAGCACCAGGCCGACGATGGTCATCAGCAGGCGGCCCGCCGCCGTGAAGGTGCGGCGCAGCGCCGGGAAGATCGTGGTCTGCGCCAGCGGCATCAACGTCACGCTGCGGCCCTGGTTCGGCTGCGGATATTCCTTCTCGAGATTCGCGGCGATCGTCCGGAACTCGGCCTGCGCCTGGCCGAGCGTGGCGCCCGGTTTCAGCCGGCCGAAGACATTGAAGATGAGCGCCCGCCGGTCGTCGAAATTCTCGGCCGCGAAACCGGCCAGCACCTCTTTGTGCATCATCATCGGCACCCAGAGGTTGGGGCTCGCAAGAAGATTCGTGCCGAGGAACCCCTTGGGCGCCACGCCGATCACCGTGAAGGGGAGCCCGTTCAGCGTCAGGCTCGAGCCGACGATCCCCTGATCGCCGCCGAATCTCTTCGTCCAGAAGGCGTGGCTGAGCACCACCACCGGATGGGCGCCGGGGGTTTTGTCTTCCTCGGGCAGGAAGGCGCGCCCGAGGGTTGGAGTGACGCCCAGCAGCGAGAAGTAGCTCCCCGAGACGATCTCGC
>WNFM01190094.1_pt1 | contig 14329 bp, 14 predicted proteins | sample 5400271 | NCBI WGS metagenome assembly WNFM01 (sample SAMN13153352, study PRJNA577476) | soil metagenome | isolation source: 60 cm saprolite on Douglas fir-dominated hillslope | place: USA:California | collected 2013-09-17 | reverse complement strand
CGAGCGTTACCGGGTTCAGTTCACGATCGGCAAGGAGAGCCACGACAAGTTGCGGCGCGTTCAGGCACTTCTCCGTCGCGAAATCCCGGATGGTGATCCCGGCGCGATTTTCGACCGCGCGATCGCCCTCCATCTAGAACCAGTCGAAAAGGAAAAGCTGGGCGCGGCGACGAAGCCGCGCGCACCTCGCGCCATCCGCCCCGGGGCGGATAGCCAGGTCTCCAGTGGCCAACTCACCTCGCGTCACACGCCGAGCCACATCAAACGATCGGCCTGGCGCAGCGATGGAGGCCAATGCGCCTTCGTTAGCAAGGATGGACGCCGATGCACCGAGCGCGCGTTCCTGGAGTTCCATCACGTCCGGCCCTACGCGCTGGGAGGTCCGACGACCGCCGAGAACATCTCGCTGCGCTGCCGGCGCCACAATCAATACGAGGCCGAGCTGGTCTTTGGTCCTCGCAACACGGGCATCCAGGGCGGCTCCTGAGTTTTCTCGCCAGATCGGTCGCGGCCCGACGCGTGCCATGCTGACCTCGTCGATCGATCTCGATTACTGCCCCGCGGGCGTTCCCCCCGCCAGCCGGTGGAAGTTCCCCACCAGCAGCGGATCCAGGAACGTGCCCGCCCGCTTGCGCAGGATCTCCAGTGCCGCCGGCCGCGCGTGCGGCGCCTGATACGGCCGCAGCGTCGAGACCGCGTCGAAGGTGTCGGCCAGGGCCGTGAGCTGCGAGGCCAGCGCCGGACGGCGCGGGCGGCGCAGCATCGGATAGGTGGGCTGGCCGTCGAAGCGCAGATGGTGTTCGTAGGCCACCACGACCGACAGGGGAGGCGCTTCGTCGACGGCGGCGAGCTGCCAGGCGCCCACCTCCGCATGGCTCTGCATCATCTTCCAGTCCGCGCCTTCGAGCTTTCCCGGCCGGTTGAGCACGTCCAGGGGGACGCTGAGCTTGCCGACGTCGTGGCACAGGGCGGCCAGCCCCAGCGCGTGCAGCATGGGACCCTGGATCCCGAACGAGCGCGCCTGGGCCAGCACCAGCAGTGACACGTTGATGGAATGGACGAACGTGTACTCGTCGTGGCTCTTGAGCGGCGCGAGCGGGATGACGTCGTGCGCGGCGCGGGCCAGGGTCTCCATCAGACTCCAGACGACCTCTTCCATCTTGTGCAGGCTGGCCTTCCGGTCGGTCCGGAAACGCGCGAAGGCCTCCTGTCCCTCCGCGACCTGCGCGCCCGAGAGCGCCACGGCGCGCGCCTCGCCGCCGGCGGAAGCGCCGTCCGCGACCCTCAGCTCGACGCCGCCCACGATCACGTTCGGAGTGCTGGCCGGCGTGCCCCCCGCCGCCATGACGGAGACGAGCTGCAGGCATTGCGCGGCGTCGAGGCCACGCACCAGCGTCAGCCGCTCGAGTCGCCTCCGCCGGAGGGCCTGCACGAAACCCTTCTGGGAGATGCCCGACCGGCGCAATGGGCGATCGTCCGCGATGAGGTCGTCGCCGACGATGAAGAGCGTGACCGCCTCCCGGCCGGCCAGCGCCACCGTCAGGTCGTCGAGGATGGACTGGACGGCCTGGGCCACGCGCGGGTGGGTGCTCGTGTAGAGGGCGCGGATGTTGATGGCGGCCGCGAGGTGGACGATCAGGCGTTCGAGGGCTTGCCGATCGCGAGTGGGCTCTTCCGTGCCGGCCGCGGGCATCAGGCGTCTCCTTCGCGCTCGACGGCTGGGGACTCGCGGTGCAGTCGCTCGCAGACCCGGCGAATCTCGGGATCGCGCGTCCGGAGCCCGCGCTCCACGTAGGGACGCCGCGCTTCGGGCGAGTACAGGGACAGCGAGCGGAAGGCCGCGCGCCTCTCCTCGAGCGAGACCATCGTGAACAGCGGGCTGCGGAAGTAGTGGTCGAGCCGGGGCAGCACGGCGGGGTCGCCGAGGTCGCCGAGAGCCTTCAGGGCCTTGATCCTCAGGGACCGGCGTTTCCCCAGCACGTCGAACCCGTTCACGATCGCGAGGAGCGGGGCCGTCGCCTCCTTGATCCCGTAGCTGCCGGCGAGGACGATGGCCGCCTCCGCGAGCTTCAGGTCCGGATCGTTGATGGCCTTCTCCAGGAGGTCGCGCGGGACCTCGGGATCGTAGGCCAGGAGCCACTTGATGGCCTCGAGCCGCACGCGCAGGTCGTGGTGGCCGGCGGCGAGCCGGATGTCCGTGAGCGCGGAGCGGTCCCCCACGCGGTGGAGCAACACGATCATGTTGCGCACGACGTACCAGCGCTCGTCCTTCAGGAGCTCCATGGCCGGGGGGGCGATGACGGGGCCGAGGGAGACGAGCAGATCCAGGATGCGGCGCCGGCGAGACTTGTCCTTCTCCTCGGCCAGGGCCAGCAGGAACCCCCGCGCCGCCGCCTTGCCGAGCGCGTCCAGGAGGCGCCGCGCCACCGCCGAGGACGCGAAGCCGCCGCGCGTGAAGGCGTCCATCATGGCGGTGACGGACTCCGAGGTGGCCATCCGCGCCAGCGTCTGGTCGATCTGGGCGCAGGCCGCGGTCCCGACCGCGCCCTCGTCGGACATCCTCCTCAAGTCCTCGGCCACCGTCGTGGCCAGCTCGAGTCGGCCCGCCGCCAGCAGGCTGCGGAACAGGCCGTCGATCCGGGCGAGCAGGGTTTCGGTGCCCTCTCGCCCCGCGAAGCGCAGGCACAGCTCGACCGTCGTCTGCGCCATCCGCTCGGCCAGCGCGTCATCCGTGACCGTCTCCAGCCGGTCCCCCAGCTCCGGGATCTCCTGGGCCGTGACGAGCACGGGCACCTCGATGGACGCGGCTTCGAGCAGCGACTGGTGCTCATCCGGGTTGTAGCGGTCGATGTCGTCGTCGCGGAAGACGACCGACAGCTCCGCCAGCAGGGCCGGATCCGGCGGTTGCACCTGGCGCAGGCGTGGCGAGGGAGCGGCCGCGGAGAGCGCGTGCATGAGACGCAGGGCGTGGCTCGAGAGCGGGACCTCGTTCTTGATCCGCTGCAAGGCCTGCAGGACCGTGTCGGGGGTCAGGCCGCCGGCCAGGGCGGCCAGGGCTTCCGCCGCCGTCTCGTCGCTGGCAAGGCTCTTCATCGCGGTCGCGATGATCATGTCGCGCATGTCGGGCGGCAGGGCGCGCACGAGGTCGGCAACCTGGTTGGCGGCCAGGACCCGCTCCGCGGACGTGCCCAGGAAGTGGCGGCCCGCCGCCTGGGCCACGCGCGCGCCCAGCGCCGCGCGTTGGGCTCCGCTCGCGTCCGCGCCGGCGGTGCCGGTGGCCGCGCCTCGCGCGGCCAGCACTTCCTCCAGCACGGAGGCGATTCCGTGGGCGCTGGCCGCTTCTCCCGAGTCCACGCGGCGGCGACCCTCCACCGAGAGGGCCTGGCCGGCCAGGACGGTGCGCAGCAGATCGTCCCACAGCGACCGGGGCGCGGGCTCGTGACGCGCGTCGTCGGTGAGGCGCACCTGCGAGAAGTCCACCGATTCCACACGGACGTGCGTGACGCCGCTTGCGGCCAGCTCCTCGGCCAGCGGCCGCTGGCCCCCGCGCGTGCCGTTCCCGCTCATCACGCGCAGCAGCGATTCGAGCTCGGCGGGCTGGAGGCCGGGTTCGAGCCGCAAGAGGGCCACCTCGCGCAGGTAGAGCGCACGCGCGAGGTCGCGCGCGTGCGAAGAGGTCAGCTTCTCCTGCGCAGCGACGAGGCCGTCACTCGAGATGCCGAAGGTGACGGCGCCGCTCGCCGCCAGCAGATCTTGAAGGCGCCGGTGCGCGAGGCCGAGAGAGGCGACGAGCGCCGGATGGCCGGGGGGATAGGCGGAGAGATTCTTCCAGGCGATCGCGAGCGCGCGGACAAGTTCCAGCACAGGTGTGCCCGGAGGGAGCGGGAATTGTACCGCACGGCCGCATCAGAGCCGCTCGAGCGCGTAGAGCGCGCACGTGTTCTGCACGGTCGAGCGCGCGAGGGCCGCCACCAGACCCAGGAGGGCGAATCCGCCCATGACGTCGAACGCCATGACCGCGCGCCCACCGACCACGACCTGCGGCCAGAGCCAGACCGCGGTGTTGGCCAGGGCGAGCAGGATGCGCAGCTCCGTCCCTCCGAAGGGCCCGTAGGAGATCTTGAACGTCCCGCGGCTGCAGGCGGCCAGGGCGATGTTGACGGAGAGAAGCAGATAGGCCAGCAACAGGGCCACGGCCAGCCATGGCGTCATCCAGCCCGATGCCGCCAGTCCGAGGAGGAGGCCTAGCGCGCCCAGGGCGTCCACCATGTGGTCGACATAGAAGCCGTAGCGCGGCCGTGTGCGCTCCCGGTACCGTGCCAGTGTCCCGTCCAGGCTGTCGCCGAGCCAGTTGAGGACGAGGGCGACGTTCACGGCCAGAAGGAGGAGGGGCCAGCGGGCGGAGAGCGCGTAGGCGGCACCGGCCGCCAGCATGGCGAAGAGGCCGAGCGCGGTCAGATGGTCGGGGCCGATGACGGCGGGCACGCGGGCGGCCAGGAACAGCAGGAGGCGGCGCTCGGGCTCCGCGGTGAGGCCCTTGAGCTCGCGGCGCGGCTGGATGAGGACGGCGGTGGTCATGACGTTCCTTTCCGCGGGCGTGTCGGCCCGCAGAAAGAGACTACCGATCGTCGGCCCCGGGTGCCCTCAGCGCGCTCCAAGCCGATCCCAAGCGAATTGCAAGCTTGGTCGGCGGAACGGACGGAGCCGGAGACGGGCTAGAGGACACCCAGCGCGCGGCCGACTTTCGTGAACGCCTCCACCGCGTGGTCGATGTGCGCGGGCGTGTGGGCGGCCGAGACCTGGACGCGGATGCGCGAGAGCCCGCGCGGCACCACGGGGAAGAAGAAGCCCTTCACGTAGATCCCCTCCTCGAGCAGCGCGCGCGCGAACCGCTGGGCGAGCGGCGCGTCGTCGGGCGTGAAGCGCGAGAACATGATCGGCACGATCGGGTGGACGCCGGGGCGGATCTCGAACCCGGCGGCGGTCATGCGCTCGCGAAACACGCGCGTGTTCGCCTCCAGCCGGTCGCGCAGCTCGGTCGTCTGCGCGAGCAGCTCGAGCGCGCGCAGGGTCGCCCCCGCCACCACCGGGGCCAGGCTGTTGGAGAAGAGGTAGGGCCGGCTGCGCTGGCGCAGGAGGTCGATCGTCTCCTTCCGCGCCGCGATGGCGCCGCCCATCGCGCCCCCCAGGGCCTTGCCGAAGGTGGTGGTGAGGATGTCCACGCGCCCCGTCACGCCGCAGTGCTCGGGCGTGCCGCGTCCGGTGCGGCCCATGAAGCCGGTGGCGTGCGAGTCGTCCACCATCACCAGCGCCCGGTGGCGATCGGCCAGCGCGCAGATCCGGTCCAGGGGCGCGACGTCGCCGTCCATCGAGAAGACGCCGTCCGTCACGATGAGGCGGAAGCGCGACGACGCGGCCTCCGTCAGCTTTTTCTCGAGGTCGGCCATGTCGGCGTGCTCGTAGACGAAGCGCGTGGCCTTGCAGAGACGGACGCCGTCGATGATGGACGCGTGGTTGAGGCGATCGGTGAGGATCGCGTCTTCGGCGCCCAGGAGCGGCTCGAACACGCCCCCGTTGGCGTCGAAGCAGGCCGCATACAGGATGGCGTCGTCCATCCCCAGGAACTCCGCGACCTTGCGTTCGAGCTCGAGGTGCAGGCGCTGCGTGCCGCAGATGAAGCGCACGCTCGACATGCCGTAGCCCCACGTGTCCAGGGTGCGGTGGGCGGCCGCCACCAGCTCCGGATGGCCGGACAGCCCGAGGTAGTTGTTCGCGCAGAAGTTCAGGACCGCTCCCGCGCGCCCTTCCACGTGGATCTCGGGCCCCTGGGGTCCGACGATCGGCCATTCCTCGCGAAGCAGGCCCTGCTCGCGCATCGTCTGCAGCTCGGCGGCCGCCGCTTCGCCTTGTCTTGGATCCATGCGCCAGGCCTCCTGCGAGGATTCTAACGGCCCTAGTAGATCTTCAGGCCCAGCACACGCTGCCACACCGTCATGTGGCGCACCTCGTCGACGAGGATGAAGGCGGCGGAGAGCAGGTAGTCCTCGGTCCGGATGCGGCTGATGAGGCCGGTGTAGGCGCGCTGGGCCGCGATCTCGATCTCGAGGGCGAGGCGGACGAACTCATCCCCGGCCGGCGCGTGCCCGAAATCGTAGTCGTCCCGCGCGGCGGGGGCGGCGGCTCCGCGCTCCTCCATGATCGCGACCTGGGTGTCGCGGTGGCCCTGGTGGTCGCCGCGGAACTCCGTCGCGTACGCGCGCAGGCCCGCCGGGAACAGGGCGCGCCTCAGGCCGTGGCCGTAGAGCGCAATCGCATGATGCTCGAGCAGGAGGGCGGCGGAGAGGATGGCGACATCGTTCGCTTCCGTGCGGGCGGGCGCTTCCGTGCCCGCGAGCAGGCCCAGGGCCGGGCCGGCCACGCCCGCGGCGCGGGCGGTGGCCAGCATGAACGCGCGGCGCGACTCAAGCACCTCCCGGCTCCGTCTCCGTCCACATCTGGAGCACGGCCAGGTGTCGCGCGTCGTCGACCATGTGCCGGGCCAGCGTGTCCACGGCCTGCGCATCCCTCAGCGCGGGCAGGCCCTCGGCGTGCGCGTAGACGAGGTCCTGGGCGATCCGCCGCAGCGCGTCCACGGAGGCGCCGCCGGCCGGCACCGGGAGAGGCGCGGTCTCCGTCACGCGCAACCGGCCTCGGAGGGCCGCGCGCGTCCGGCGGTGCCGCTCGTGGTCCGCGCGGACGCTGACGGCGAAGGACGCGGCCGCGGGGAACGTGGCGGCCAGGCGGGACAAGCGCTGGTCGAGCTCGGCCTCCAGCCGGTCGATCTCGGCCAGCACCTCGCCCGCGGAGGCGTAGTCGCGCGCGTCGCCGCGCGTGGCCAGGGTGAGCAGCGGGGCCGCGATCATCGTCCCCAGGACGGCGCGGCGCGAGGTCACCAGTGCATCCCCAGGACCGCGCTGGCCACGTACAGGGTGTGGCTCCCGTCCACGCGCGTGAGACGGTAGTCGAGATTGAGGGAGAGGCCGCGTGAGAAGCGGATCTCCAGCCCGGCGCCGGCGTGACCACCCAGGGCAAGGCCGCCTTCGCCGGAGGGGATGCCGCGCGCGTCCAGCTCCGGCGCGCGGCCCGGCGCGGAAAGCGCGATGTCGGCGGGATCGAGCACGGGCGCGTCCTCCGCCGGCTGCTCCTCGGTGGTGACGAGCGAAACGTCCACGCCCGCGGTGACGTAGGGCCGCAGCCGCGCCCGGTCGAGGCCGGTCAGCGTGTACTTGAGCGCGAAGGGAGAGACGTCGAGGAGGCGCAGCCGCGTCCGCACCAGCCGGCGGACCCGGTACGGCGCGTGCGGCGGGCCGGCCAGGGCATCCGCGGAGCTCGCCCCGCGCGCAAGGTTCGCCACGTAGGCGAGAGGATCGGTCACGGTGAACGTGTCGCTCTTCCCGCCGCTGAGCCCGAGAAGGATCTCGTACGAGAGCCGGCCCGTGCGGTTCCGAGCGAGGGGCAGGTCGATGAAGGCTGCGACCTGCCCGCCCGCGCCCACGTGGTAGGGATTCCACGACGGACCTGCCCCCACGCCCACCTGCGCACCGATGCGCCCGATGTCCGGGAGCAGCTCGTGGTAGCGGGTGCCCTCGTGACCGTGTCCCCCCGCGGGTGGTGGCGGGCTGGACGGCTCCTGCGCGGCGGCGGCGACGGCGCACATCAGGCCGACGAGGCCTGTCCCGAGGACGACCGCTGAGCGCCACCGTCCCATGCGCCGCCTCCTGGCCCGCGCCCCGCCGCGGCGCGGCCAGCGCGATTGTACGTGCTGAGATTAATATCCAGGCCGTGTCCACGCGTACGGGCGATCGGCTCGACGAGACCCGGTTCCGGCGGCTGTCCGGCGACCTCGCCTCGCGCCCACTGGAGGCGATCGTGATCGCCACCACCGATGACGGCGGCCGCCCGCATCCGGCCCTGCTCTCGTACGGCGAGGTCCTGGCCGTCACCCCGGCCGTCCTCCGCTTCGCCCTGTCCGCCACGAGCACGAGCGCCCGCAACCTGACCGCCCGGAGCGCGGTGACGCTGTGCCTGATCGGCCCCGAGGGAGCGGCCTACGTGAAAGCGGCCGCGCGGGCCCTGCCCGCCGAGCGTTCTCTGGCCGAGAAGGGGCTCGTCGCCTTCGAGGCGCGCGTCGAGGACTTTCTCGTTGACGCGCCCGCCGCGGGCGAGACGGCGCGCCTGACGAGCGGAATCACGTTCGTCGCCGCCGACCCGGCGGGCCAGACCCGCGAGTGGGCGGCCCGCCTCGATGGTCTGCGTCGGGCCTGAGCTCGGCGGCCCGCCGCCCGCGCTTGACCCCGTCCACCGGGCGCGATCTACTGACGCCCCGTGACCCCCGTCCCCCCCGGAACCGAATGGGTGGTCGACGCGCACGGCTGCGATCCACAGGCCCTGCGCTCGCGCGCGGTCCTCGACGCGCTCTTCCGCCAGGTGGTGGAGGAGCTGGGCCTCCGCCCCGCCGGTGACACGGTGTGGCGCGAGTTTCCCGGCGAGGGCGGCATCACCGGACTCCTCCTCCTCACCGAGTCGCACCTGGCCTGCCACACGTTCCCGGAGCGCGGCTTCGCCGCCTTCAACCTGTACTGCTGCCGGCCCCGCGAGGAGTGGCCGTGGCCGGAGAGGCTGCGAGCGGTGCTCCACGCCCAGCAGGTGTCGGTGCGGCGGCTGACGCGGGGCGAGCCATGAGCGGCTATCAGGCCTCGTGCCCGTCCTGCGGAGCGGCGATCGTCTTCGCTCTCGGTGCTTCGCGCCTCCGCGTGTGCGAACACTGCGGAAGCGCGGTGGCGCGCAAGGGCGCGAACCTCGAGAGCTACGGCAAGGTCGCCGACCTGATCCCCACGCCGTCCGTGCTGGCCCTCGGGATGGACGGCGATTACGAGGGCGCTCCCCCGTTCCGGCTGGTCGGCCGCCTGCAGCTCGACTGGGGACAGGGGACCTGGGACGAGTGGCTGCTCGGCTTCGCGGACGGGTCGTGGGCCTGGCTCTCGGAAGCGCAGGGAAAGTTCCACTACATGGGCCAGGCTCCGGTGCCGCCCGCGCCCGCGTTCGACGACCTCGCGGTCGGGCATACGCTCGACCTCGGGGCGGCGGGGACGTTCGTCCTGGCCGAGGTGCGCTCCGCGCGGTTCGCCAGCGCGCAGGGCGAGCTGCCCTTCGCGATCGCGCCCGGCCGCGAGCTGCACTACGCGGACCTGTCGGGCCCGGGCGGTCAATTCGCGACCCTCGATTACGGGACGGGAAACGCGGCGGAGGCGCTCTTCGTCGGCCGCGAGGTGACCCTCGCCGACCTCGGACTGCGCCCGCGCGAGGACGAGGAGCGCCGACCGGTCGCGCGTGCCGAGAGCCTCAAGTGCCCCAAGTGCGCCGGCCCCCTCGAGGTGCGCGCGCCGGACCAGACCCAGCGCATCGCCTGCCCGTGGTGTGGGTCGCTCCTCGATGCGACGCGCGACTTCGCCATCCTGGAAGCGCTCTCGAAACCGCCCTTCCGCCCGCTCATCCCGCTGGGCACGCAGGGCCGGCTGCGCGGCGCGGCTTGGACGGTCATCGGCGTCATGGAGCGCAGCGTCACCGTCGAGGACGTGCGCTACCCCTGGACCGAGTACCTCCTGTACGAGCCGCGCCAGGGGTTCCGGTGGCTGGTGGAGGCCAAGCGGCACTGGTCGTTCGTCGAGCCCCTGAGTCCCGGCGATGTGGATCCCAACCCCGCGACCTACGGCGGCGAGCGCTTCGCGCACTTCCAGTCCGGGGAGGCGAAGGTCGACCACGTGCTGGGCGAGTTCTATTGGACGGTGGCGCGGGGAGAGGCTACGGAGACGGACGACTACGTCAAGCCCCCCCGCATGCTCTCGAAAGAGACGACGCGCGAGAAGGGCAAGGGAAAGCGGGGCGAGGTCAACTGGAGCCTCGGCACGTACCTGCCCGCGGACGAGCTCTGGAAGGCCTTCGGACTCAAGGGAGATCCCCCGGAGCCGGAAGGGGTCGCGCCGCACCAGCCGTCGCCGTGGAAAGCCTCCCTGGGTCCCGTCTGGAAGAGCGCCTCCCTCGTGGTGGCCGCGATCTTCCTCGTCTTCGTCTTCCTCAGCGCCGCCGGCGGAAAGACGCTGCACCGCGAGGCGATCCGCATACCGCCCGTGGTCGCGCCCGGGTCGCCGGAAGCCGCCGCCTTCGCCGGCCCGTTCTTCGTGACCAGCGACGGCAACCTGCAGGTGAGGGTCGTCTCGCCGGTGAGCAACTCCTGGCTCTACCTCGACGGCGCGCTCATCAACGAGGAGACGGGGGCGGTCGACGAATTCGACGTCGAGGTGTCGTACTACTCCGGAAGCGACAGCGACGGCTCGTGGTCGGAAGGCTCGACCACGGCGACCCAGTACATCCCGCGCGTGCCGCCCGGCCGCTACCTGCTGCGCCTGGAGCCGCAGTGGGAGGCGGGCCGGACGCCGCCCGAATACCAGCTCACCGTGCGCAGCCGCGTGCCTCGCTTCTCGCACGCCGTGCTGGCCATGCTGGCCGTGCTGATCTGGCCGGTGCTGCTCGTCTGGCGCTGGTTCCGCTTCGAGGTCAGCCGCTGGAGCGAGAGCGACCACCCCTGGATCTCTTCGAGCGAGGACTGATGACATGAGACGCCCCTTCACCGTCTACGCCGTGGTCGTGCTGGCCCTCTACGCGGTGGCCTCGATCGAGGGATGGGAGATGGGCTCGCCCCGGCGCGGGTTCATTCCGCAGAGCGTCCGCCAGTCGCCGGGCGGGTATCGCTCCTACAACTTCTGGAGAGGAGGAAAGTGATGGACTGGCTCTCGCAGCACGCGCGTCCGGTCGTGGACTCCATCCTGTACTCGGTGCTGGGCACGATCGTGCTCCTCGCCGCCTTCGCGCTGATCGAGAGGGTGCTGCCCTTCTCGCTGCGCAAGGAGGTGGCGGAAGACCAGAACGTCGCGCTCGGGATCATCCTGGGCGCGTTCATCCTGGGCGTGTCGCTGATCATCTCTTCCGCGATCCGGGGCTAGCGGCCACCCGCCGTGCGCTCGCCGCTCGTCTACCTCACCGTGCTGGTGGTCGCCACCTGCGGGCTCGTCTACGAGCTGGTGGCGGGCACGCTGGCCAGCTACGTGCTGGCGGTGACGCAGTTCTCGACGGTCAGCGGCGTGTACCTGTCCGCGCTCGGCCTCGGGTCCTGGCTGTCGCGGTACGTGCAGCGCGGCCTGGCCCGGCGGTTCGTGGAGGTCGAGCTGGCGGTGGCGCTGCTCGGCGGCGCCTCCGCTCCCCTGCTCTTCCTCTCCTTCGGATACCTCCCCCAGTTCTTCCGTGTCGTGCTCTACGCCGTCGTGCTGGTGGTGGGGACGCTGGTCGGCCTGGAGATCCCGCTCGTGCTGCGGATCCTCCGCGAATCGGTCGACTTCAAGGAGCTCGTGGCGAAGGTCTTGACCTTCGACTACCTGGGAGCCCTTTTCGCGTCGCTCCTCTTCCCCATCCTGCTCGTCCCGCACCTCGGCCTCGTGCGCACGTCGCTGCTGTTCGGCCTGGCCAGTGCGGCCGTCGGGCTGTGGTCGACGTGGCTGTTCCGGTCGCTCCTCGGCTCCTCGTGGGACCTGAAGGTCAAGGGCGTCGTCGCGATCGTGGTCCTGTGCGCGGCCTTCGCCTATGCCGATCGCCTGACCGACCTCGCGGAGGAAGGGATCTACGCGGACACGGTCGTGCTGGCCAAGACGAGCGCCTATCAGCGCATCGTGCTCACGCGGGCGGGGCAGCACTTCCAGCTCTTCCTGAACGGGAACCTTCAGTTCTCCTCGTCGGACGAGTACCGCTATCACGAGGCGCTGGTGCACCCCGCGCTCGCGCTCGTGCCCAGCGCACGCCGCGTGCTCGTCCTGGGCGGCGGGGACGGTCTCGCCGTGCGCGAGATCCTGAAGCATCCGTCGGTGAGGGAGGTCGTCCTCGTGGACCTCGATCCCGAGATGACCCGCCTGGCCCGCGAGAACCCGTTGCTGCACGACCTCAACCAGGGCTCCCTGAGCGATCCGCGCGTCCACCTGACCAACGCGGATGCGTTCGTGTGGCTCGCCGATGCCCCGCCGAGCCTCTTCGATGCCGCCTTCGTGGACTTCCCCGACCCGCACAACTTCTCGCTCGGCAAGCTCTACACCCGCCTCTTCTACACGCGGCTGCGGCAGCGTCTCGACCCCGGCGGCGTGGTGGCCGTGCAGAGCACGTCGCCCCTCATGGCGCGCCAGTCGTACTGGTGCATCAATCACACCCTGGAGTCGGCCGGCTTCCAGGTGCACCCGTACCACGCGCTCGTGCCTTCGTTCGGGGAATGGGGCTTCGTGCTGGCAGCGCTCAGGCCCTTCGCGCCGCCCACCACGGTCATGGCCGGGCTGCGCTACCTCGACGGGCCCACGCTGTCCGCGATGTTCGTGCTCGGACCCGACATGGCCCCCGTGGAGACCGAGATCAACCGCCTCGACAACCAGGCGCTCGTGCGCTACTACGAGGCGGAGTGGCGGCGCTGGAACTGAGGACCACTCGGCCCCAGGACGCCGCCGGTCGGGTCGCGCGTCGCTCGCTATCTAGCCGTGTTCCTCGATGGCCCCGCGGATGTCCTCGATCGCCATCTGCATCCGCTCCATGTGCGTGCGGAACGACAGCACGCAGATGCGGATCAGGAAGCGGCCGCGGGCGATCGTGCTCGTGATGTAGACGCGACGACGCGCGTTCACCGCCTCCATTACCCGGCGGTTCAGGTCGTCGAGGGCGGCCTCGTCGAGCCCCGGCCTGACGATGCGGAAGGCCAGGAGCGAGAGCTGGGGCTCGGCCACGATCTCGACGCCAGGGACCCTTCGCAGCTCGTCCGCGGCCCAGGCCGCCAGGTCCAGCTTCTCGTCGAGCGCGCGCCGGAAGGCGCCGATCCCGTGCATCTTGATGGGCAGCCACACGCGCAGGCCGCGGAAGTCGCGCGAGAGCTCGGGGGAGACGCTCGAGTAGTCGACGAAGTCCGGATCCTCGGGCACCGGCGGCAGGTACTCGGCGTGAACGCGGTGCGCGCGGCGGAGGGCGCCCGCGTCGCGGACGAGCACCGAGCCCGTGCCGTAGGGAAGGAACAGCCCCTTGTGCGGATCGAGCGTGATCGAATCCGCGCGCTCCATGCCGCGGAGGGCGCGGCGCCCGCGCTCGGTCAGCACGAAGAACCCGCCGTAGGCGGCATCCACGTGCAGCCACAACCCCTGCTCGCGCGCGAAGTCCGCGGCGGCGGCGATGTCGTCGACGGCGCCGGTGTTCGTGGTGCCGGCGCTCACGACCAGGAAGAAGGGCCGGAGCCCCGCGGCGCGGTCCGCGGCCACGGCCTCGGCCAGGGCCTCGAGGCGAATCCGGAAGCGCTCGTCGGCCGGTACGGCGCGCACGTTTGCGGGAGGAAACCCGGCCAGGAGGGCCGCCTTCTGGACGGAGTGATGCGCCTGGTCGGACGCGTAGAGGACGCCGGAGAGGAAGTTCTCGGGTAGCCGCTCGCGGCGCGCGGTGACCAGGGCGATGAGGTTGGCCATCGACCCGCCGGTGGTGAGCAGGCCGAGGGCGGAGGCCGGGTAGCCCACCATCTCGCAGAGCCAGCGCCCGACGTTGGCTTCGATCTGGACCAGCCCGGGCGCGGCCATCCACACGCCGACGAATCGATTGGTGACGTCGGCGATGAGGTCGGCCACGCCGGCATGGAAGAGCCCGCCTCCGGGGATATAGGCCAGGTATCCGGGACCCGCGGTGTTGAAGCTCTTCGGCACCGCCCGCTCGAAGAGGAGCGCGAGCAGCTCCTCGTAGGGCGCGCCTTCTTCGGGCAGGCTCTCGCGCAGCGAGCGCGCCAGCTCGGCCGCGCCCGCGACGTCGGCGGACGGCTGCCGGGGCAGGGACTCGACGTGGGCGATCAGGCGCTCCAGCGCGAGCGCGACGAGGCGTCGCATCTCGGGAGTGGAGAGCTCGAGCTCGGAGCTCAATGCGCGCGGATGCTATCGTTCGCCCCTCCGGACGGTCAAGCCTGAGGGGCCGTCGCGCCCGTGGGCCCGCTCGCGCTTAGAATCGCGGTCTCATGAGGCTTTCCCGGCGCGACCTCCTCCGCGGCCTGGCTGGAGCGGCCGGAATGGCCGGAGCCGGAATGGCCGCGTGCGCGCGCGCCCGCCGGCCGGGACTCACGGGCTCGATCGTGGGCGGCGCCCACGCGCGCGGTCACCGCGTGCGCGACGGCTTCCTTCCCAGGCCCGAGTCCTGGCAGGACGTGACCGTCGCCGTCCTCGGCGGCGGCGTGGCGGGGCTG
>WNFM01281322.1_pt1 | contig 14336 bp, 10 predicted proteins | sample 5400271 | NCBI WGS metagenome assembly WNFM01 (sample SAMN13153352, study PRJNA577476) | soil metagenome | isolation source: 60 cm saprolite on Douglas fir-dominated hillslope | place: USA:California | collected 2013-09-17 | reverse complement strand
CGCTCCACGGTCAGATCACGGTGGATGATGTCATCCTGCGGCACATACCCAAGCTGTGTGCTGAAAGCTGCGAGATGGCGATAATAATCCTGCCCATTATAAAGAACGGCGCCCTGCTGTGCCGGCCGGAGGCCGTTGAGCGCATCCATAAGTGTGGACTTTCCCGCGCCCGAGCCACCTACCAGCGCAACAAACTTGCGTGGCGGAACGGCGACGGAAATATCGCTGATGAGGATAGTTTGCTTGTTGCCGACCTTTTTGAGGTGCAATGCATCGATACGGATACTGTTGCTCTCATCATGCTGGGTCAACTGCGTGCCTGTATAGGTCAGCTTGAATGGACCGATGCGCACCTCGTCACCAGGCTTAAGCAACTGGTTTGTTACACGCTGGGCGTTGACATAGACATGGTTGGTGCTGCCCATATCGATGATGCGATAGCCCCCTCGCACCTGCTCCAGGCGAGCATGTTGTCCGGAAACCTGCGGGTGATTGAGCACAACATTATTACTGGGCAATCGCCCGATAGTGATAACGGCAGCCCCTAGAGGAATCGGGCGAATTTCGGGGGCGATATCTTGCGGCGCTCCACTACCATCGTTGAAGGTCAGGGTCACCAATGTGCCATGCTCATCGCCGATACGGAAGATATCCCCACGGGCCAGCGGCCTGCGGAATTGCTCGTTTCCTTGAATATGGTGTCCTTGATAGAGCAAACCATTGAGCGTGCTCTGCCTGGTTGGATGGGGATGCACCAGTACGAGCTGGTTGCCTTCGCGCACGATCTGGGCATGAAAACCGGAGACGACCAGCTCATTGATGACGATGTCATTCGAAGGATCGCGTCCAATATTAATAACCTGCTTGGTAAGGGGATATGCCTGCTTGTCCTGGTGGACATTGCTGCTGATCTCCAGCGATGGTACGCCGCGTATATTGGCAGTGCCAGCGGAAACCTCGCTTCCGGCGGTGAATAGCGATGCCTGCGTCCCGCCTCCCGGCTGACCCGGCCTTGGTGGCGGAGCCGCCACCGTTGGCATAGGAGCAGGTGAAGACGCTACTACTTGAGGTTGTTGCTGAGGCCAGGACTGTACTTTAAAAGGTTGCTGAGGAGAAGGGAACGGCACCTGTTGCGGTTGCGTTGGAGGCGGAGGAACCGGTCTCTTCGTTCCTGCGCCACTGATGAAGAGAAAGGAGGTTCCTGGTCCAATGCTGATAGTATCGCGGTCGCTTATCACCGTCTGCTGCACCTCACGCCTGTTGACTGCGAGGGTGTTCTGTAGATTCAGTTTCTCGATACTCCACTGCGATCCATTATAGATGAGCCGTGCATGCTGTCGCGAAACGGTCGGATCAGAGATGACTATATCGTTGCCAGGCTCACGTCCGATAGTGATGGTTGTTTTGCTGATTTGAACGGCATTTCCTGCCAGCGGACCGGTAAGGAACTGTATCGAGGCCAGACTCGGCGGCCTGTTCACTACGTCCATAAACGCTCCTCTGCACCTTGCTGAGACGATGCATAAATAACAACGGCCAAATTCTCGAGCAATTATACTGTAGCGTTAAGCAACTGGCAAGAGTCCGGGGGCAAAGAGACACACGCAACAGCTACCCTGCGTGCAGAGCAATATTTCCAGAGCTCACATCCAACACCAGCACTCCGGAGGGTGGTGTGAGCGGGTTAGAGAGCAGCGGACCGCAATAACTGGGTGACCCACCCGTGTTTGTAACCTTGATGGCAAATTCACTGTTGATCATGCCGACATTGACGTTGGCATCAAGGATAACGTTAGTCGTGACGGGCAAAGTGACATCCACGTTTCCCCGCTCAGTTTGAATCTTGTACATGGGGTGTGAGGCGCTGGTAGGGTTGTTGCAGGGATCAGAGCTTAAACTGCCAGATGTAACTAACGTCCCGTCGAAGATTACATCGCCCGTACCCGTCTCCAGGTGCGAGCCATCGACCAGGCGTGTTTGATGGGCGGTCACGTTGCCTATATTATTCTTCACTACCAGCACAGCGTTCATTCCACTGACCGTCACGTTTCCTACCGAGGTTACGACATTAACCGCCAGCGGCGTCCCTGCATTCGTAATCGCTGCCGCTGGCAATGTGATCATCACGTCTACAGTATCACTGGCTTTGCCCAGGATCGTGCCGCTTGCATTGGGTATGCTCGTGCTCACCGTCAGGGTATTAGATGGCGCGCTGGGCGGCTGTACCTGGACCAGAATACGTCCGAATTCCTTGCTAGCGCTGGCGCTGCTCGTAGCCTTGACTTTTTTGATGGTCGTCACTGTTGGTGCAGTGACAGTGGGGTCTTCTGTGATGGAGACATCGCCAATCTGATTATGTACCTGCACCTGCGCTATACTGGAGGAAAGCGGTAGTTGTTGCTGGTTTGTGCTCGTAAACGTCTGAGCGTTGCCAACGCTTCCCAGGCCTCCAGTTGGCAGACTGCTGCTAAGCGCGAATATACCAACGGCGGCTGCTATGGCAACGATAAAGATGCCTCCTATACAGCCTACGAGCAGAAAGGGCCAGCGAGCCCGCCGTCTTCTACGCGGGCGAAAATCCGCTTCCTCATCATCTCGTCTTCGACGCCTCCTGGGAAGCACATCATGCTCATAGCCATCATTTGAAGGTTCTTCCCAGTACTCCTGCGATGCATCTCTATCTCTGCTCATGCGCTTACATCTGCCTCATTCCGGGTTCCTCTTGCGGGAGCCCCTGGACTTACCTGCCAATAGCGGGTTTCTGGTCTTTAGTTACATCAGGAAAATATGTATTATCACCACGTCTACGTATAAAATAGGGAGAAGGTTTTCTCCCTTCCAGGAAAAAGGCGGGCACAAGCGCCACAATGCACAACACACTTGCTGCCAGGAAAATGGCCGTGTAGACCTCGTGGGCCGAGACAACGAGATACTGGCCATAGAGCGTATTGTAGGCTGCGCTGAAAGCAGACACCCCTGGGGGTGGCTTGAATGCTGCCGCCAACGCGCGGAAGCGCCCTAGCCCCCAGGAGGTCAGCGCTGCAAGGCCGAGGATCATGCCCACCATACGCAGCACCGTCACTACAGATGAGGCCATACCGATCTGGCGACTGCTGGCCGCGTTGATGGCAGTCGTACCAATCGGTGCAATCACCAGCCCAAAACCCAGCCCGCCGATAAGGGTACTGATGGTAATCTGTGTCCAGCCAACATCAAGAGGCCAGAGGTGCATCAGCCAGAAACCTATCGCCGTAGGTACCAGGCCCAGGAGGGCCGTCAGGCGGCACGAGATGATCGAGCAGAGCCAGCCGCCAATGAGCGCTCCTACGGGGATCATAGCCGTGAGCCGCAAGAGCGCAAGGCCACTATCAATCGCTGACCGTCCCAGTACTGTTGCCACGAATATCGGAATATCAACCATCGCGATAATAAGTGCGGTCCCCACCAGCAGGCTGGCGAGCGCAGCCGCAGAGAAAGTCACACGCTTGAACACTGACGGTTCGACGATAGGCCATACCCGCGTCATCCTTTGGATGACCTCAGCGCGATTATTCACGCGTTCGGCGTATATTTCAAAGGCAATAAAAGCCGCCAGCAAGATCAGCGCAGCAGCGATGAGCCAGGGATTATTTTGTATGGGAGCCGAGCCCGGCCCGCTTGCCGCTGGACCGACCTGCGCTGCTTCCTGAGATAATCCCAGGCTGAGACAGACTAGCGAAGCACCGAGCAGGAGTGCGCCAGGAAGATCAACACGTTGCCTGGTGTTAATCGTCTTCTGGCCTCCAGCAAAGGGTAGCTTCCCGGGCGGCACAAGACGCCAGATGAAGACAAGCAGAACCGCTACGATGGGCAAGTTGAGATAGAAGATAGTTTGCCAGCCAGATGTTTGTAGGATAGATGACCCGAGTGGAATGCTAAACCCGCCATATTGCACAATTACCGAACCATAAAGGGGACCGAGTACGCCGCCGGCCTCGGTCACCATACCTATCAACCCCAGGGCCAGGCCGCGCCGTTTTTCCCCGTAAAAGTCACCAGCCACCGCCATTGCGACCGGTACAACCGCGCCGCCGCCTGCCGCTTGCACAAAGCGCGCCGCTACCAGCCAGATCAATCCAGGGGAACTGACATCAATTCCTATGCCCTGTAAAAAGTCGAGGGACACATTGTCGCCCAGAACAGGCGCCAGAGCGCAGAAGAGCGAACCGAGAGCGAAGATGCACAGGCAGGTGATGAAGACGCGGCGCCGCCCATACATGTCTGAAACTCGACCCATCAAGGGCATAGCGACAACATAGCCCAGTAGATAGCCACTGATGATCCAGGCAGCCCGGTCAAGCTGAGTCACCGGAATCTGCAGGTCAACGATGATGTGTGGCAAGGCCGTCACGACGACCGTCTGATCGAGAGCCGTGAGAAATACAGCGGCGCTTGCCGCCAATACTGCCAACAACGCTGCTCTGCGTTGCATGTTTTCACCTCATACCATGGCGACCACCAGGTGCGAACCACCGCATGCTAAATGGGTGCCGTTATGACCAGTGTTTCCCCAAATTTTGAGAGTTTGAAGGTGCGTACAGTTTTAGCAGTATCGCCCCGCGCAGCTATACCACTTAAACGCATCAGGTAGGGCAGATTATCGGCCTTCCCTATGCAAGTAGTGACCGCTACCATGGAGCCCGCTGGCGCTGTACCGCTAGTGATACCAGCCAGGTACTTAGCTTCGAGCTTGCCATCGATGTTCCAGCAGGGCGTCCCGTCCACATTTGCATCGGTAGGCATACTGGGGTTTTGTATGTGACCAAGAATCGCTCCAACACCCGTTTTCGAGTCTGAGAGCGTGCGTGGATCGAGCAGTCCATTAGCAGCCGTCCAACTCCCGGTGATAGGATCGGTGACATATTGCTTATCGCCTATGGCGATGATCCGGACATTGACGACATTGCCAAATACCAGCGCATTCGCCTTCGCTTGCAGCTTATCGGGAACGAGAACATCGCCATCCGCGCTTTTGATGGTCAATACCTCTCCCTCGCCAGGGTTATCGACTACCAGGTTGAAATGGTACGATTTGACCTTTTGAATGGCAGCCTGCGCGTTTTTGATCAATTGCTGCGCGGTCGGAGCATTGCTCCCCCCGCATGCCGCCAGGGCAAACATGATTGCTAGCAGGCAGGCCAGGTAGACTGTAGCGAGAGAAGCCGTTCGCGCTCGTCTTCGGTTCATAGTCGTCTCCTTCCGTATGGGTCGCATCATTATATCACGAGACACGATAATCTTTTCGTCCTAACGCGCCTATTGTACGCTGCCTGTGCGTCTAGTATAATCGAGGCAATGTAGACAAGGAAAGGGGAATACATGGACCATCGCACTTTTAGCCCGCTCGAGCGCGGATTTGCCTTTATTGCAGGCAGCTTTAACCTGGTCATAGGGCTAGCGTTTTTCTTCCTGCCAGAAGTACCTCTCCCGCTCTGGCCTACAAGCATTCCTCATATGCTTGATCGCTTCATCGGCGCAATCGTGCTGGGCAATTGTGCCGCGTCTTTCTGGCTGGCAACACAACGCGAATGGGCGCGAGTGCGCCCTCTGGCTATCGTAGCAGTGGTGTATGGAACGATTGTAGCGCTGGCGCTCCTCTACCATCTCCTGCTGCTGCACGATTCGCCATTGTTCTGGTTCTATTTCTTGTTCGATGTTCCCTTCCTAATCGTCTTCTACGCCCTGTTTACTTACCACGACATCTGGCCTTACTTGAAGAGGCGCAAGGCACAACGGCCAGAACACAGAAAAGTAGCAGGGTCGACAGAATAACTACAGGCACGCAATCACCGGTGGTTAGATTGGAAACACCATGCAGGCGCCGTTCGCTGATCCACTTTCAGGGCTAGAGTTACTCAGTGGGTCATTACCATTAGTAGGGCGTGAAGCCCAGATGCAGGCTATACGCGCTGTGCTCGACACGGTTGCGCTCGACAGGCAAATAGGAGCGCGGGCGGTGATGATCAGCGGCGGGATGGGCATGGGCAAGTCGCGTCTACTGGCAGAGATGTACCTGGAAGCCAGGGCGCGCGGTTTCCGTGTGCTGGAAGGCCGCACATACGAGTCGGGTGGTATGTTTCCCTATCTTCCTTTTATCGAGGCATTACGCCCGGTCATACGTACATCGACCACAGAAGAATTGCGTCACTATGCAGGGCTTACACATTCTCCAGGCGACCTGCAAGCGACCGGCGAGCATGAGACTCGTGCCCCTATGGCAGAAGTGACCTCTCTGACAGGTACCCCCCTCGTCGCAGCGCTGGCTCACCTTTTCCCCGACCTGCCCAGGATGTTGCATTTGACAATCGCGCCTGAGATACTCTCACCTGACCAGGAAAAGTTCCGCCTTTTCGACGCCGTGGCAACCATATTAGAACGTATGGCGCTGGAGCGACCAGTTCTACTGGGCATCGACAACCTGCAGTGGGCTGATAGTGGGAGCCTGGAACTCACGATGTTCCTCACCGTGCGCCTGCATGGTAGTAACGTCGCGCTGGTAGGTGTGACACGCCCGCCAACTCCGTCCAGAGAGCGTGCAGAAGTGGCAGACCGGGTAGTATCAACGGCTGCGGCAAGGGCGCTAGGTGAATTAGTACGCCAGGATTTGCTGTTGCTCTTGCCGCTTGGGCCGCTGCATGCAGATGCCGCCGAGCGACACCTGCATGCGCTTCTCCCCGGTACATTTTCTGCGGAGCTGGCCCTGTCATTGCTCAGTCGCGCCGGAGGTAACCCCTTCTTCCTGGAAGAACTGGTACGCGCGCTGACACTGAACCAGTTGCTAGTGCTACGCAATAGTGAGTGGATAGCAACGCGCGCCATCGATGCCGGAATACCAGAAAGCATAACCCTGGCGGTGGAGCAGCGCTTCCAGGGATTGAGCACAGCTTGCAGGGAATTGCTGCGCGTTGCCTCTTTACTGGGACGTACATTCACGCTGGATGTCCTGGCAGATGTGCTTGAAGAATCTGAAGAACAGGTACATTTGTTAATCAACGAGGCGACCCAGGCTGCAGTGATTGCCAGAGCTCCTGCTGCTGAGGCCAGTGAGGAGGAGTATATAAGCAGCTCAGCAGGGAGCTCCGAGGCATCTTTCGCTTCAGACCTGGCTCCTGCAAAAGGCATAGTGACATCCCCCATCTATATGTTCTGTCAGGGCATTGTGCAAGAGGCGCTGAGCGCGGAGGTTCCAACACAGCAGGCGCGAGCGCTACATGGCGCAATTGGTCTGGCCCTGGAACAAGGCTATGCTGATGCTGCTCCAGCCTATGCTGCAGAACTGGCCCGTCACTTTGTCTTGAGCGGCGACAAGCAAAGAGCATTACGCTGGAGTCTGCTTGCAGGTGAGGATGCAATACGCCAGCAGGCTCATCGAGAAGCTATTGGCCACTTTCGTACAGTGTTGAGGCTGGTACAAGATCCATCCACACAGGCAGGTCCACCTGGTCCGGGCGGTCACCTGCCGGCGCCCGCGCAACTCTACCTGTCGATCGGTGAAAGCTGGTTCAAACTAGGGGAGCTCGAGCAGGCCGCGCTTGCTTTTCAACATGCGCTACAAGACTTACGCGGGACCGGAACAGGATACACGGAGTCATTGTTGTTGGCACAGGTGAATCGCTTGCTGGCGGATGTCTACCGTATGCAAGGCAAATATGATCAGACGATGGCCCATCTTCAAGCGGCATCTAGCGCATTTAACGCTGTAGCAGAGACTGAAAGAGCAACAAATGCGGCGTTTGAGGAGGCAACACAGGTGCGCTGGTTTCCAGGACGCAGCTTCCCAACTGGCAGCATGGCCCTGCAGCTCACGAGTACTAACGAGCACATCCTGCTTTTGCAAGCACAAGCTACACTCGATATAATGCTTGGCCGTACGCAAGAAGCCGAAGCAGAGCTGTGGCGATCACACCAGCTGGCGACATACAGCGGAGACCGTGGGAGCCAGGCATTTGCCTTGCAGTTATTGGGCTGGCTGCGTGGCTGGGGTGAGCACATCCACGAGGCTATTCGTTTCCAGGAGCAAGCCCACTCGCTCTATGTATCAATAGGCGATCCTTTCCGCGCGGCGCTGGTAGACCAGGTACTGGGCATCGTATACCAGGCGCTGGGAGAGATGGAGCACGCGCGTCTCTGCACGCTGCGCAGCTTTGAACGGGCTCGCCGCTATGGAGCGCGCGGTATCCTGGGCCTGTTGTACTGGAATCAGGGCGTGATGGCACTTGCTCAAGGCGACTGGGCCAGCAGCGACGCGCGCCTGCAACAGGCGCTGCAAGAGGCGCTGGCAAACAACGATGCGCGTCTCAAACCAAATGCGCTGCTGGCGCAGGCAGAGTTACAGTTCCGCATTGGTAACTGGCCCGAAGCGGAACGGTTTTTTCAGGCGAGCATCCAGGCAGCTTCGATAACCGAGTGGATTGCCGGGGCAACAGCGCTTTATGGGCATTTTCTCGCGGTGACCGGGCGCGGGAATGCCGCTCAGGAACAGCTTGACCGGGCAGCCGCCATCCCCGAACCACCTGGGCTGGCCGGCAATTTCTATATCCCCTTCCTCGCAGAAGGGTATTTGCATATTGAGGCGCATGTACGAGCTGCTGCCTACATCGAGCGGATGCGCTCAATGCGTGGCTTTATGTACTATGGCACTTCGGTTGATCGCATATTGGGCGTGGTAGCCACGCAGGCAGGCGATTGGGAGACGGCAGAGCAGGCCTTTGAGGACGGCCTGGCGCTCTGCCAGCGCGCCAATAACGAGCCTGAAGAGGCTGCAATCTACTATGAGCAGGCGCGAGCAGAACTGCTGCGTAGCGGTACGATCACCCTTGTGACAGATCACACCCCAACGCACTTGCATGATCTGTGCGATCGCGCACGGGAACTCTTTCTACGCTACCACATGCAGCGTGCTGCCAGCCTGGTGGACACGGTACAAAAAGGGGTGCGTGAATTAGAGCAACGGGATGGCGCGCAGGCATTACACACTCCCTTGACAGGTTTATCCCCGAGACAAAATACCCAGCCAGCGACCCAGGGGCAGGCTTCACGCAGTTCGATATCTATCCCCCACATAGAGCAGTGGGAAGCAGGCAACAGGCTCGTACTTCACCTCACGGGGCGGGAACTGGAAGTGCTGCGCCTGGTAGCTGAAGGGCATACAGACCGCGAGGTCGCCGAGGTACTGGTGATAAGTCCGCGCACAGTCAATCGTCACCTGAGCAATATTTTTGTCAGGCTCGATGTCCCAGGGCGTGCTGCCGCAGTTGCTTATGCTATCCGGCAAGGGATTGTGTGAATAAAGACTCCTGTATGGGAAAGCATTCCACATACTCTAACCGGGCCTCACGGGTCTAATTCGCCTTTGAGGTCGCGCATCATCAACTCTGGCACGGCTCTACGGGGATCATGCCCTTCAAAGAGCACCAGGCTGAGTTGTTGCGTAATCGGCATCTCAACGTGGTAGCGTGCCGCCATTTGTAGCGCTGCCCTGGTAGTAGAGATGCCTTCTGCTACAGTGCGCGTTGAGGCCAGTATCTCCTCCAGTTTCTCGCCCGCCGCCAATCGCCGTCCGAGCTCGTGGTTGCGGCTCAAGGAGCTGGCGCAGGTGGCGATCAGATCGCCCATACCAGCCAGGCCCGAGAAGGTGAGCGGATTGGCCCCGGCAGCAACTCCCAGGCGCGCTATTTCTGCCAGACCCCGCGTTACAAAAGCAGCTTTTGCATTATCGCCATAACCCATGCCGTCATTGAAACCCGCGCCAATAGCGATGATATTTTTGAGCGCCCCGCCCAGCTCAACGCCAATTACATCGTCCGCTGTATAGATACGGAAATGCGCAGTACTGAGGATTGAACGCGCGCGCACCGCTATCTCTTGCTCGTACTCGTAAGCAGCTACGACGGCGGCAGTCGGCTTTTCTTCGGCCACCTCGCGCGAGATATTTGGGCCACTAAGCGCCGCAACCCGGCTGCGAGCCGGAGGCATGATCTCGCAAATGATCTCCGTCATGCGTTTGAGGCTGTCTATTTCGATGCCCTTGCTGGCGCTCACCAGCAGGGTCTCTTGTTCAATATAAGGAGCAAGTAAGCGCACGTTCTCCCGCATGCGCTGTGAAGGGGTGACGAACAAGAGTATGTCCTTATTTTGGGTACCTTCCACGATATCCGAGGTGACACGCAGCGTATCTGGAAAATGACAGCCAGGCAAGAAAAACGTGTTCTCTCGCTGCTGTTGCATCTGCATGGCTCGCTCAGGTCGATGCTCCCAGAGGGTGGTCACGCTGCCTTTGCGTGCCAGCAGCAGGGCAAGTGTGGTGCCCCAGGCACCACTGCCGATGACACCAACAGAAACCATCTCTAGCTCCTCGTCTTAAAGTATGACAGCATACGCCCCTATTGTAGCATAGCCGAAAAGGGGAACATATTTTCACCTTTTCCGCTTTTTGCCAGCAGGCAGGGAATAATGAGGTGATGATTGTTTGATGTGGAAAAGGAGTGAAGGGGAATCCCCTGCCGGAGCGCGAGGCGTCCTCGCACCTTCTTCTCTTTTCCCAAAAGCTTTGGTGAGAATGCACATAGGAAGGTGCAGAGAGGTAGAGAACATGAATATTGATGAGCAGCTTGAAAACTTCCTGGCGGATTTAGGAGTAGAGATGGAACGCTCAAAGCACGAACAGTTTGATGAGAACTCCATTCCGGAAGTCTCAATCTTTCAGGCATCGCGCGACCACTACGGGGTTTTCTATCGCCTGGATATCATCAAGCAGGAGCCGCAACTGCGCATTATGGTTCCTGTTGAAAGTGGTGCGTTGAAAATGGAGATGTATATCGTGCGCATGAGCGAGAGGTCTCCTGTGAACCCCTGGTTCTCAGCCCTGGCAGCCTATCGTGGCGGCCCTGCTTTCGAACGTGGCCGTGAGGCAGCCCAGCAACACCTGCTATACGCCATCGCTGAAATGATGAAACAACTCTTCTGGGTGGGTGACCTGAGTAGCATGAGCTTTCCGCCAGAGATCGATGTTTATCGATTGCTCTAATGGGCATTACTGTTCCTCCAGGCAGGGTGGATGCGAAGGTTGCCCTGCCAGGTTAGACCTCTTGCGGATGCCGGGCTTACGTGCTATGCTTGTCGTGGAAAACGGACAGGGGGTCATTCATGACCGACAATCTGGATCAGGTTGGCCAGGCAGCAATTGAACATTTAACGCTTAAGCATGCAGCGCGAGAGCGGGCACTCCCCAGGTCGCGGGCTGCCATTCGTTGTTGCGCCAATAGTATCCGCGCAACTCATCGACAGGAGTTCCATACTGCCGGGGAACTGATGTCACAAGCAGCGGCGCTGCTTGCAGAGATGAGACTGGACCTGCTGGACCATCAAGATATCTTCTACGCAGGTTTCGTACAGGACGCCCAGAAAGAATATGCCGAGGCCATGACCTTCGCAGCACTCGTTCAGGGTCGCCCCCTACCTATAGCTCAGGAACTCTCTATTGGTTGGGCAGCCTATCTCAATGGGCTGGGAGAGGCCGTAGGAGAACTCAGACGCTACCTGCTGGACCAATTATTGCGCCGGGGCAACATCGATAGCTGTGAGCTGTTCCTGGGCTACATGGACGACATCTATGCTCTCCTTACCAGCATCGATTTTCCTGATGCCGTTACAGCAGGCCTGCGGCGCACGACGGATGCCGCAAGAGGAATATTGGAAAAGACACGTGGAGACCTGACTACAGCGGCAGGGCAGGCGCAGTTACAGAAGACAATGCTTGCCTTGCAACAGGCATTGCAAGAGTACCACACCTCATAGCTCTATCCTTTTCCAGCCAAGTAGTCAATTTGCGCATGAAGGCACGGCGGAACAGCCAAAAAGGTGAATGATTCTCTGGACTGTATACTGATATTAATAGCCAAACGTATTTCTGGCAGAGGCAATTTCTCGTCTATAAGATGTAATACTTTCAGGATATCTATTCCTTAAAAACATACTGAAAGGGGCATATGCAAACTTATGCAAAATAAAGGTTCGGCGGATGGCGTCCCGGTGCCTGGCCCTAAAGTTGTCAAGGCGGATTCGGTGCAAGCAGAAGAAGTCCCAACGATACCACTGGGATCACTTCAGACTATCAATACACTTCAACCCGAAGTCTCTGTCCACTCGGTAGCCGCCACCCAAGCCGTAATGGTGCCGGTGCCGCTGGTAGTGCAGCCAGCAGAATACCGCCGCAGTCTGGTCGAGTGGCTCCATGTGTGGTGGGATGGCATTCGTCCCGCCTACTTTGCCCTTTCGCTTTTGCCTGTCGTAGTCGGTACCGTACTGGCCTGGATACAGAGTGTCTCATCGAAAACTCCACTTGGACATTTTCACCCCCAACGCTTCATTGCTACTATCGTTACAGTAGCACTACTCCAGGTAGGAGCGAACCTGGTTAATGACTATTACGACTATCTCAGAGGGATCGATATAAGCAATCCACTTGGTCCCGGTGGGCTGATCCAACAAGGCCTTATTCGACCTACACACGTGCTGTATGCTGGACTCACTGCCCTGGGACTGGGTGTATTATTTGGCGCAATTACAGCCTTTTCAGGTGGATTACTCACCTACCTGATTGGTTTCACCGGGCTCCTCTGCGCCTACTTCTATAGTGCGACGTCCCGGTCGCTCTCTGCGCTCGCTCTTGGTGAATTAGTCTGCTTCGCAGTTTTTGGCCCGCTGATCACGCTTGGAGCATATATGGTGCAGACCGGCCACCTCGATCGTAGTGTGCTTCTTTACAGTATTCCACTTGGCTTGCTGGCGACGGCTGTGATCCATCTCAATGATATGCGCGATGCCGAAAGCGACGCTCAAGCGGGAAAACACACCCTTGCTTCACTGCTGGGTTTACGCTGGAGCCGCATTCTGTACTTGCTGTTCCTGGCAGCAGCGTATACGTTGATTATTGTGCTGGCGCTCCCAAAGAATGCACCTCACCTCCTCCTCCTCACCCTCTGGACACTGCCTACATTGGCAGTGGCGATAAGTGGCGTGCTGCGTACAGATACGCCTGCTGGCTCGCACCTGGCAATGCGACAGACGATAGCGCTCGAGGTATACTTCACGCTCTGGCTGGTTGTTGCGCTCATTGTGACAGCCGTATGGCCCGTCCTTCCTCATCTCCCGGCGATCGTGCTGCCAGCGTAAATGTATTGCATCTGGCGCTGCCTGCTTCCCTGCGTTTCTGTCTTGACACATCTGGTATCCTAGTCTTGGAATACGAGAAGACTGGCCAGACGAAGCGTTGCCAGAATACTCCGACAACGTGGTTTTGTGGTTGTTTCACAAAGAGTCATTCATTGCATATGTGTGGACATGTAAGAAATCTCTCACACATGTCATTGAAAGGAAGGGTCTCTATGGCCGGCTGGGAAGAAGAACTGGCTATCCTCCTGAATGAGCTAGGGGTAACACAGGAAGAACCCAAGACTCACCTCCAACCAACGCGCAAGGGGATACGCAGTGACACTACATGGCGCGAGCAGGCCGCAGACGATTTATTTTGGGATGATGGGTCGGCGGATAGTAGTATGCCAGAAGACGATGATGCCTGGCTGAATGACTTGAGCATGATGCGCCGCGAAGTCGACTCAATAGTCTCGCAGGTGATTCGTTTGATGCAGCGAGGTGACCTCGACAGGTCCTCCAAGGAAGATGTGATGGTAGTTCTGCGTGCCCTACGCCGCCAGGCAACCGCAAGTCAGCTAGCCACGGCCAGCGACGAAGCTTATTTAGAATCTGCCGCAGCGATGCTCCATTTCTGCCGCCTGGTACTGCGTCTGAGCGAGTCTGCTATCGAGGACTTCTAAGGATCACTGGCGCCCTCACTTGCCTTGACATATAACGGCTCAACCTGACATACTATGATTTGTGTGCCTCATGTTGCGTTCGATCTCTTCCAGGCTACTACACGGGTGTGGATACTATCTGTATGCCTTGCTTGAGATTGAGCGAAACCGAATCAAATTGAACGTTAGGGAGAGCGCATAGAGGAGAAACTATCATATGCAGACGAACAATCAGAACAACGAACGAGAGGGAAGCCGCTGGCTACGTGTAGCGCTACTCGCGCTTACTGTGCTGGGCCCAATCGCCAATACCATCGTAGAACGGTTGCGCCAGCGTTCGCAGGAGTTACAAAATACTGCAGTTACTACACAAACCGCTGCTCGCCAGCGACTGGATGAGCTGGCGCAGGCCAGCCGTCAACTTGCTGCAGAGCAATCCCGGCAGTTGCAGGAACAGGCTCGTCAATTGCAGGCGCAGGCGGT
>WNFM01029299.1_pt4 | contig 14337 bp, 13 predicted proteins | sample 5400271 | NCBI WGS metagenome assembly WNFM01 (sample SAMN13153352, study PRJNA577476) | soil metagenome | isolation source: 60 cm saprolite on Douglas fir-dominated hillslope | place: USA:California | collected 2013-09-17 | reverse complement strand
CACCCTGCGGGGAATCGGCCCGGCCTACGAAGACAAGGCGGGCCGGCGCGGGATCATGATGGGCGACCTTCTCCGGCCGGAGACGCTTCCCGCCAAGCTCGAGGAGGCGCGGCGCCACTACGAGCAGGTCTTCCGCGGGGCCGGCCGCCGCCCCGACGTGGACTGGGACCGCCTTTACGCGGATCTGGCCGCCTTCGGCGAGCGGCATCGCCGGCGCATCGGCGACGTCTCGCTGGTCCTGCATCGGCAGATGGCCGCGGGGTACTCCGTGCTGTTCGAGGGCGCGCAGGCGACGCTTCTCGATCTCGACCACGGCACCTACCCCTACGTGACGTCGTCCTCGGCGGTGGCGGCGGGCGCCGCCTCGGGGCTCGGCATCCCGCCCACCCGCATCGACGGCGTGCTCGGCATCTCGAAGGCCTACAGCCCCCGCGTGGGCACCGGGCCCTTCCCGACCGAGATGGCGGGGGAGATCGAGCACGCGGTCCGCGAGCGCGGGAAGGAGTACGGCGCCAGCACCGGCCGGCCGCGCCGCTGCGGCTGGTTCGACGCGGTGGCGGTGCGGTACGCGACGAGGGTGAACGGCTTCGACGCGATCGCCCTCACCAAGCTCGACGTGCTGGACGGGCTGCTCGAGATCCCGGTCTGCACGGGCTACCGGTATGCGGGGAAGACGCTCGACGAGTTCCCGGCCGACGGGTCGGTGCTGGAAGCCTGCGCGCCCGTCTACGAGACGCTCCCCGGCTGGAGCGCTCCCACCGCGGGCATGCACGAGTTCAAGCAGCTGCCCGAGGCCGCCCGGCGCTACGTGGATCGCCTCGCCGAGCTCAGCGGTTGCCCGATCGGCATCATCTCGACCGGCCCCGACCGCGACCACACGATCCGTCGTTCGCAGAGCCCGATCGCATCCTGGTTCGATTGAGGAAGTCCGCTACTACGCGTTGATGGGCAAGGCTTCCGCACTTGCGGCTCGCCCGGCGCGTTCCCGCCTCCGCCCATTCAAGACTTGACCGATGGCCGTGAAGCGCACCAGGGAGTGGTAGCTCACCAACAGGAGCGACCGCGCGACGGCCAGGACCATGGCGAGCTTGAGGCCCCAGTGAAAGCGCTCCCCGGTGACGGCACCGTCGACGTTTCGAGGCAAAGTCTCGCCGGATGCCATTTCGTGGGCTCGAAGGCACAGTTTCTAGTTGGAGGGAGGCTTGCGGTCCGGAGACCATATAGCATGACTTTGGAGAAGAGGAAAGGCGGGCAGAGGTGGAGTCCGGGCCAAGCGCACAGGGCCGCGTCGTAAAGCTGCGCAGATGACCCCTGATTTGGTCTTCCAGGCTGCCGTCCTCGCTTGCCTTCCTATCTTGTCGTCGTTGTCCGCCAACGGCGCGAACAGCGACGGACGGCCCCTCGCGGGGGCGGCCGTTCGGGTAGCCGGAGGGCAGCGCACGACCAACGCGGCCGGCCGCGCCAGTCTCGTCGTCGCCCCCGGCGAGTACGAGGTCATCGTCGAAGCGTCAGGCTTTCTACCCGCCTCCGTGCGCGCCTCGGTCGCGTCCGGCCTGGTGACGCAAGTGAGGGTCGAGCTGGAGCCCCTGCAGGAACAGGTGACCGTGACTGCGACGCGCAGCGCCACGCGATTGCAAGATCAGCCTCTGCGTGTCGAGGTGATCGACCGCGAAGACATCGAGGAAAAGGCCCTCATGACTCCGGGCAACGTCGCCATGCTGCTGGGGGAGACGACCGGGCTGCGCGTGCAGACGACGGCTCCCTCGCTGGGCGCGGCAAACGTGCGGATCCAGGGTCTGCGCGGCCACTACTCACAGCTTCTCGCGGACGGTCTGCCGCTCTACGGCGCGCAGGGCGACTCGTTCAGCCTCTTGCAGGTGCCTCCGCTTGACCTCGGGCAGGTCGAGGTGATCAAGGGCGTCGCGTCGGCTCTGTACGGTGCGTCGGCCCTCGGGGGTGTCGTCAACCTGGTCTCGCGCCGGCCGCGTGGTCACGAGGAAGAGCTGCTTCTCAACATGACAACTCTCGGCGGCGTAGACGCCACGGGTTGGCTGGCACGAGCCGGCGAGTGGTCGTGGTCAGCGATCGGCGCGTACGACGGCCAGCCTCGGCGGGATGTCGACGGGGATGGCTGGACCGACGTCGCTGGATACGATCGAGGGCTGCTGCGGCCTCGTGTCTACGTCGACAACGAACATGGCACATCGTTCCTGGCCACAGCGGGCGTGACCGCGGAGAACCGCGAGGGCGGCTCGATCGCGGGCGGACGAGCGCCTGATGGCCAGCCCTTCGTCGAGTCGCTCCGCACCCGACACGTCGACGCTGGCGTCGTCGCAAGATTCGTGATGCTTGGTCGTCTCGCTTCCATTCGCGGCTCGGTCATGCAGGCAGCCCAGGACCGGCGCTTCGGCGTCGATCTCGAGCACGGCACGCACCTTACGTGGTTCGGCGAAGCCTCGATGACCGGTACGAGCGGCCGACACACCTGGGTCGCAGGAACCGCGTTCCAGCAGGATCGGTACGACGCTCGGGAGCTGCCTCAGTTTGACTACGTCTTCTCCGCGCCGGCCGCCTTCGCGCAGGACGAGATCGCTTTCGGCCGGCGACTCCTGCTCGGAGCAAGCGCACGGGCCGACGCCCACTCCAAGTACGGCACGCTTCTGAGCCCGCGTGTCTCGCTCCTCGCCCGGCCGCTGCCCGGCTGGACGCTCCGTCTGTCCGCCGGTACCGGCGCGTTCGCGCCTACACCCTTCAACGAGGAGACGGAGGGAACCGGCCTTGCGCGTTTGCGGCCGCTCTCCGGGCTCCAGGCGGAGCGCGCCCGCAGCGCCTCCTTTGACGTCACCTTTCACGAGGGTCGCTTCGACTTTTCAGGTACCCTCTTCGGATCCGTCATCCAGCATCCGACCCAGCTCGAGACCGTCGGCTCGGACTCAGTTGCCCTGGTCAACGCATCGGAGCCCACCCGCACGTGGGGCACCGAGGTGATCGCCCGATACCGTGGCGGCGGCTTGACGGCCATGCTTACCCACACCTGGACTCGCTCCACGGAGCTGGATGTGGACGTGGACGCAAGGCGCGAGGTTCCCTTGACGCCGCGCCACGCGGGGTCGCTCAACGCGCTCTGGGAAGGAGAACGGTGGGGACGCCTTGGGATCGAGGTCTACTACATCGGCCGGCAGGGGCTCGAGAACGAACCGTCCCTGCGGTCGGGCCGGCCCTATGTCTTGGCGGGCCTGCTCGGCGAGCGTCGCCTCGGCAAGGTCCGTGTCTTTGTGAACGCCGAGAACGTCTTCAACGTGCGCCAGACACGCGACGAGCCCCTCCTCCTGCCCATCCGACGCCCCGACGGCCGGTGGACCGTCGATGCCTGGGCGCCTCTCGACGGACGCGTCATCAATGGCGGATTCCGTGTGATCTTCTGACATGACGGCCCCACTCGTGAGGGAAGCGGGAATGGGATTGATTCCGGTGCTCCTTGTCGCTCTCGCCGCCTGCGGTGGAGGTGGTGACTACGCAGTGCCGTTTCCAACTCCGGCTCTCGGGCCCCCGGCCGCGAGCGTCGCTCCGCTCCGCGACTCCGCTGCCACGGCGGGAAAGTTGGTGGGGGCGGCCGTCCAGTCGGGCTACCTTGCCTCAGAGCCCGACTACGCCGCGGCCCTCAGCCGACACTTCAGCTATCTCACCGCCGAGTACGAGATGAAATGGGACCCGATCCAGCGGGAGCGGGGTGTCTTCGACTTCTCGGGTGGGGACGCCATCGTGGCCTTTGCCGAGGCCAACGGCATGCGGGTAAAGGGCCATGCCCTGGTGTGGCACGGCGCCACGCCGTCGTGGGTCGGCACGCTGCCACCCCGCGACCTTCGCGACGCCGTGGCCAACCACATCCGCACGGTCGCGCGCCACTATCGAGACCACGTGGCCGCATGGGACGTGGTGAACGAGGCGGTCGCCGCCGGGCCTGGGCCCCGACTACATCGCGGACGCCTTCCGCACGGCCCGCGAGGCCGACCCGAGGGCGCTTCTCTTCTACAACGAGTACGACGCCGAGGGGAAAGGGCTCAAGTCGGACCGCGTCTACGAGCTCGTCAAGGGTCTCAAGCAGGGGGGCGTCCCCATCGACGGTGTGGGGATGCAGATGCACGTCGACGCGACGTCGTATCCCCAGCCCGCTGACATTGCTGCCAACGTGCAACGGCTCGTCGCCCTCGGGCTGCTCGTCAACATCAGCGAGATGGACGTCAGAATCCGGACTGCCTCCGGAACAACCGCGCAGCGTCTCGACCTCCAGAAGCGCGTGTTCCACGACATCGTCGCCGTCTGCGCGGCTGAGCCCCGCTGTCATGGGGTCACGTTCTGGGGCTTCACCGACAAGCACTCGTGGATCGACTCTTTCTTCGGCGCCGATGACCCGCTCCTTTTCGACGAGGGCTACCGGGCCAAGCCGGCTTTCTTCGGCGTCGAGGATGCCTTCCTGGGGCGCTGAGATGTAGGCAGGGTGGTAGAATTGGCCATAGGCCCTTAGCTCAGTGGTAGAGCGCCTGCCTTTTAAGCAGGGTGTCGTGGGTTCGATCCCCACAGGGCCTACCAGTCGCCCCCCCTGGAAATGCGTTGCGATGGCGGCCCTGCGCTGATAATGAAATGGGATGTCAATTTCATTTCCACTTGACACGATCCCTCCCATGACGGTATCCTCCGCGCGTCGTAAGTGAACATGGAATCCATGTTCATCTAGCGATGAGGACACCCGATGCTCAGCGCCTTCGCCGTCCCCCTGGCCGTCGCCTTCGCCCTGGGCGCCGCGCCGGACGCCCGCTTCTTACTGCAAGGCAAGGTGCTTGACCCCACCCGGGCTCCGATATCGGCAGCCCGAGTCACGGCGATCTCCAGCGACCAGCGCTCCACTCCGACCACCCAGACCGACGCCTCGGGCGCCTTCACTCTCGCCCTTCCCCTGGGCAGCTACACCCTCAAGGTGGCCGCCCCCGGGTTCGTGGAGGTTTCGCAAACCCTGGCCGCGGTCCGCGGCGGCGGCAAGACCCGCGAGTTCGTGCTGAAGGTGGCGCCCTTCGGTGAGACGATCACGGTGCGCGCCCCGGGCGACTACCAGGTCGATGCGGTCACCAGCAGCACGAGAACCCTCACTCCGCTGCGCGACGTGCCCCAGTCCGTCACCGTGACCACCAAGGAGCTCATTCACGACCAGCTGATGCTCAGCATCGGCGACGTCATGCGCTACACCCCTGGCGTCCAGGTACACCAGGGCGAGAACAATCGGGACCAGGTCATCATCCGCGGCAACAGCTCCTCCGCCGACTTCTTCCTGAACGGCGTGCGCGACGACGTGCAGTACTACCGCGACCTCTACAACCTCGAGCGCATCGAAGCCCTGAAGGGCCCGAACGCCATGATGTTCGGGCGGGGAGGCGGCGGGGGGGTCGTGAACCGTGTGACCAAGGAGGCTGTCTTCCGATCCCTGCGCGAGGTCACCCTGCAGGGAGGCGCCTACGGCCACAAGCGCTTCGCGGGCGACCTCGACCAGCCCCTCAACGACAAGGTCGCCTTCCGGCTGAACGGAATGTACGAGAACTCGGAGAGCTTCCGCGACTACGTCGATCTGGAGCGCTACGCGCTCAACCCCACCCTGACCATCGCCCTCAGCACCCGAACCCGCATCACCCTCGGATACGAGCACCTCCACGACACCCGGGTGGCGGATCGCGGCATCACCTCCTTCCAGGGGCGGCCCGCCGACGTCGACGTTTCGACCTTCTACGGCAACCCCGCGGAGAGCCGTGTCCGGGCCGGGGTCGATCTCGGGACCGTCACCATCGAGCACAAAGCGGGCAATCTCACGCTGCGCAACCGCACGATGTACGGCGCCTACGACCGTTTCTACCAGAACTACGTGCCGGGCGCGGTCACCGCGGACAAGAGCCGCGTGGCCCTCACCGCCTACAACAACGCCACCCGGCGCGAGAACGTCTTCAGCCAGACGGATTTGATCTACCCCGTGGCCACCGGCCCCGTGAAGCACACCCTGCTCGCGGGGGTCGAGGTGGGCCGGCAGAAGTCGGACAACTTCAGGAACACGGGGTTCTTCAACGACACCGCCACGGCGCTGTCCGTTCCCTACTCCAACCCGACCGTCAGCACGCCCGTGACTTTCCGTCAAGGCGCCACGGACCCCGACAACCACGTGAAGACCAACGTCGCCGCGGCCTACGTCCAGGACCAGCTCGAGCTGTCCCCGAGGGTGCAGATGGTGGGGGGGCTGCGCTTCGACCGCTTCGACCTCACGTACCACAACAACCGCAACGCCGACACCCTGGATCGCGCGGACAACCTGGTCTCGCCCCGCGCGGGAATCGTCTACAAGCCGACCCTCCCCCTGTCCGTCTACGGCAGCTACGCCGTGTCCTACCTTCCGAGCTCAGGCGACCAGTTCTCCTCGCTCACCGCCATCACCGAGCAGGTGAAGCCGGAGAAGTTCGACAGCTACGAAGTGGGCGTGAAGTGGGAGCCGCATGGCGGCCTGACCGTGACCTCGGCCCTCTACCGCCTCGACCGCACCAACACCCGCTCGACCGATCCGAGCGACCCCACGCGCATCGTGCAGACGGGCAGCCAGCGCACGGAGGGCGTCGAGGTGGGCATCACGGGTCGGGTCACCTCGGCCTGGCGGATGGTGGGCGGCTATACCTACCAGGACGCGTACGTCACGAGCGCGACCACGGCGGCGCGCGCGGGCGCGCAGGCGGCCCAGGTGCCCCGTCACACCCTGTCGCTCTGGAGCCACTACCAGTTCCTGCCCAGGCTGGGAGCGGCGGTGGGCCTCCTCTTCCGCAGCGACATGTTCGCCACCATCGACGACACGGTCACCCTTCCCGGTTACGCGAGGGTGGACCTGGCGGCGTTCTACGCGGTGACGAAGGAGCTCCGCCTTCAGGCCAACGTCGAGAACGCGCTCGACCGGAAGTACTGGATCAACGCCGACAGCAACACCAACCTCTCGCCGGGCTTCGGACGCGCCCTGCGGGTCGGGCTCACCGCGGTGTTCTAGGCCGTCAGTAGATCCGTAGGACCGTCTTCTCCGTGACGCGGGCACCGACGGCCTGGTTGCCCCGGCGGGCCGGCTCGAAGCGCCAGAGGGAGAACGCCCGCTGGATGTGTCGCTGGTGGACCTCGGTGAGCGAGGTCAGGATCTGGGGCTCCCGCAGGCGCCCGTCGGAGCCGGCAATGCCCGCGACCTCCACCTCTCCCTCGTGCTTCACCTTCCGTGCGGGATCGGCGTAGGAGGGCTCCACCCACAGCAGCTTCTTCGGCCAGCGTGTGACCTCTTGCGCCAGGCGCATCTCCGGAACCTTGCCAACGCTCGACCGGTCGGCCACGAGGGGTTGCTCCGCTACCGGGGGGAGGTCGAAGCGGATGCCATGGGCGGTTAGCAGGGCTTCGGGAGTCGAGAGGAGGCGGCCGATGACCGGCGTCACGGCCTGGGCGGCCTCGTCGGGCTGGAAGCCGGTGATCCGGAGAGTCATGGCGGGCTGCAGGCGGCCGCACTGGCTCCTCGAGCCACCCACTCGCGGCAGCCCCAGGGACTCCAGCCGGAACTGGACGATACCCTTCTCGAAGGACGCCTCCTTGACCTCGACCGCGACGTCACACCCTCCGGACTGTCGCTCCGCCGCCTTCCGATCGACCGACCACTGCTTCTGGTCGCCGCGGTGGCGAAGGAAGGCCGCCTGGCCCACGTAGGCGCGGATGAACTCACCGCGGGGGGCGGAGGGGCCCTTGGGTGGTGGCCCGGTGCCGGTCCGGCAGGCCAGGGTAGTGGCTCCGAGGATGGCAAGGATCGCCGCGCACGCCAGAACGCGCCGGCGAGGCGCCGCGGGAGGGGGGGGCGGGTTCAGCATGCCCGCCCATCATAGACGTGCTCCGTCCACCTCACAAGAACCGCAAGACCCTGTTACTCTGACGGAGCCGTGCAGGCCCGTGCCCGCCGTGCGCTGGACGCTGCGCTGGCGGCGGGGGTCCGCCTGGTCCTCCACGTGTTCTTCCGTGAAGTGGGAGTGGCCGGGGCGGGGCGGGTTCCCCACGGGCATCCCCTGGTGATCGTGGCCAACCACGAGAACAACCTGATCGATCCCTTGCTGGTGCTGGCCTTCTCGGGCGCGCACCCCCGCTTCCTGGCCAAGAGCACGCTGTGGTCGCATCCGATCATCGCTCCGCTGCTCGCCCTCGGAGGCGCCCTTCCCGTGTACCGCCGCCAGGACAAGGGGGCCAACCTCAAGCGCAACGCGGACACCTTCGCCGCCAGCGTCGACGAGCTGGCGGCCGGGGGCTCGGTGGCCCTCTTCCCGGAGGGGACCAGCCACAACGAGCCGCATCGGCTGCCCCTCAAGACCGGCGCCGCCCGCATCGTGCTCGAGGCCCAGTCGGAGCACCCGGCGACCGGGGTCCTGGTCCTCCCGGTTGGGCTGACCTACGACCGCAAGGAGCGCTTCCGGTCGCGCGTCCTCGTCCAGGTGGGGCCGGCCCTGGACCCCGCGCCGGAGGCCGCGGCCTACGCGTTGGAGCCACGGCAGGCCGTGCGCGCCCTGACCGTGCGGATCGCGGAGGCGTTGGCCGACGTCACCCTGAACCACGGCTCCTGGGAGGAGGCGCGTCTGGTCGCGCGCGCGGCCGACCTGCTGGCCGAGGAGGCGAACGCGGAACGGACCCCGACGCTGGCCGAACGGTGGACGCTCCGCAAGTGGGTCTGGCAGCAGTACCAGGCTCTTTCGGCCTCGGATCCCCAGCGGGCGGAGGCCCTGGCCGCGGAGGTATCGCGCTACGACCGCGCGGCCACGGACGCTTTCTGGACCGATCCCGCGATCCGCGGCCCTCGCATGCGGCCCGCGCTCATGGCGCTCCTCGCGCCCCTGGGCCTCGTGGGCGTGGCCTTGAACTGGCTGCCCTATCGCCTGCCCGGCTGGCTGGCGGGCTGGCTGACCACCACTCCCGACGAGCCCGCCAGCTACATGCTCATGGCGGGCCTGATGGTGGGCAGCCGAGACGGCGGCCGCGTGGCACTTCTGGGGCCCCGCCGCTGCGATCGCCACCCTCGCGACCGCGCCCCTCACCGGCTATGTCGCGTTGCTCCTGTCCGAAGGCCGGGACGACATGCGGGAAGAACGACGCCGGCGGGCACGGGACGCCAACGCCAGCCGGGAGCTGAAGACCCTGGCGGAGCAGCACGACAGGCTGCGCCGTGAGCTGGCGGAGGCGGCGCTCCGCACGGACCGGCCGCACCCGCAGGGCTGAGGTCGCCAGGCTCGGAGTACCATCACCCTCCATGGACTTTGGCGCGGCCCTTCTCGCGGAGGCGGTGAGCGGCAAGATCCTTTATCTGCTCGTCGGCCTCGTCGTCGGGGGCGGGCTCCTCCGCGTCCTGGCCCCGGAGGAGCGCGGCCGACTGCGGGGCCTCGTCCTGATCCTTGGCCTCTGTCTGCTCCTGCTGCCGGCCGCCGCGGCCCTCCGAGTGAGCGGCGACCCGGCCCACCCTCAGGTGGTCGCAGCCCTCTTCCTGCTCGAGGCCCTGGCCGTGGTCGGGCTGGCGGCGGGGTTCCTCTTCGCCGTGCTTCTGCCACGGCTGGGCTTGCACGCGCCACGGATCCTCCGCGACGTGCTGGTGGCGGCGGCGGCGGTCGTCACCTTCTTCGTGGTCGCTTCCCGCTCGGGGTTCAACGTCTCGGGTCTCATCGCGACCTCGACAGTGCTCACCGCGGTCATCGGCCTGTCCCTCCAGGACACGCTGGGCAACCTCATGGCCGGAATGGCGCTGCAGATGGACCAGTCCGTGCGAGTGGGCCAATGGATCAAGATGGGGGACCTGAGCGGTCGGGTCACCGAGATGCGCTGGCGGGCCACCAGCGTCGAGACCCGCAACTGGGAAACCCTGGTCATTCCCAACAGCGTCCTGGTCAAGAACCAGTTCCTCGTTCTCGGGCAGCGGGGCGGTCAGGCCGCCTCCTGGCGGCGCTGGGTGCACTTCAACGTCGACTTCCGGTACGCGCCTACGGACGTCATCGCGGCGGTCGAGGCGATCTTGACGAACGCTGCCATCCCGAGCGTGGCCGCCGAGCCGGCCCCCCACTGCATTCTCGTGGAGTTTCACGACAGCTATGCCCGGTATGCTGTCCGTTACTGGCTCACCGACGTCGGCAAGGATGACGCCACGGACAGCGTCGTCCGCACGCGGGTCTACTTCGCGCTCAAGCGCTCGCGAATCCCCCTGTCCATACCGGCGCAAGCGCAATTCGTGACCAAGGAGTCCGGAGAGCGAAAGACGCGCAAGACCGAGGAGGAGCAGCAGCGCCGTAGGGACGCTCTGGCCCACGTCCATTACTTCGATCACCTGTCCGCGGAGGACCGCGCGCGGCTCGCCTCGGGCCTGCACTACGCGCCGTTCCCGGCGGGCGAGGTCATGACGCGCCAGGGGGCGGAGGGCCACTGGCTCTACCTCATCCTCAGCGGAGAGGCCCAGATCCAGGTGCACGGAGAAGAAGGCCTGGAGCGCGAGGTGGCGACGCTGCGCGGCGGCCAATTCTTCGGCGAGATGTCGCTGCTGACGGGAGCGCCTCGGCAGGCCACGGTCGTCGCCGCCACCGACGTCGTCTGCTACCGCCTCGACAAGGGCGTCTTCCAGGACGTGCTGCGCGCGCGACCCGACCTGGCCGATCGGGTCGCGGCGATCCTGGCCGAGCGGACCGTCGGTCTCCAGGCGGCCCGACACGAGATGGACGAGGAGGCGCACCACCGTCGCGTCGCCGAGGCCACCCACGACCTGCTGCAGCGCATACGCGACTTCTTCGGGCTGAGCGGCGGGGAGGACGGCGGGACGGCGAGCTAGACTACAGTGGATTCACGCAAGCTGACCCCGGAGCGGATATAGTCGAAAGCCGGTTCTCAGGAAAGGGAGAGTGATCATGAAGCTGAGCCCGTTCGTTTTCGTTCTGACGGCGGCAACCGTCGCCGCCGCCGGCCCGGTGACGAAAGCCGTCGCGGTCTTGAGCCCCACCCAGGGCAGCACCGCGAGCGGCAAGGTCGTCTTCACGAAGGTCGAGGGCGGAGTCAAGGTCAGCGTGAGCTTGACCGGCCTCAAGGAAGGGCCGCACGGCTTTCATATCCACGAGTTCGGCGACTGTTCCGCGCCCGACGCCACCTCGGCGGGCGGCCACTTCAACCCGGGCGGGGAGCCCCATGCCGGCCCGAAGGACGCGCATCGTCACACGGGCGACCTCGGGAACATCGAGGCGAACAAGGACGGGGTGGCGACGGCGGAGTATGTGGACGCGGGCGTGTCCTTCGAGGGTGCGACTGCGGTCCTTGGCCGGGGCGTGATCGTCCACGAGAAGGCGGACGACCTGAAGACGCAGCCAACCGGCGCCGCGGGCGGCCGGGTGGCCTGTGGAGTGGTCGGGGCCGCCAAGGGCGAATAGGCCGCATACGTCCTGGTCGGACCCGGAGCTTCGGCTCCGGGCGGTCCCCCCCTTACCGAACGCGCGTCAGGGCTTCGGGGGTGATGGTGGCGGTCTGGAACGTGCCGTTCTCGAAGGTCAGGCGTACCTCGTTGCCGACGGCGAGGGCCTTGAGGGGGAAGATCGCCTTCACGCTGCGCGCGATGCGCGTCGGGCCGGAGTCCGCATCTACGGGCACCCGGCGGACGAAGGACTGTACGGAGGTCGGTAGGATCGTCTCCGACGCTCCACCCGGGTGCGGGCGCAGGATCACGACGTAGTCGATGTTGGGTAGCGGGCCGCCCGCGGAGACGATTCGCGCGTGGGCGTAGACGTGCACCTCCTGGCCGGCCAGCTTGGGCGACACGTCGGACTCGGTGGCGGGCATGTTCTGGATCTTCATCGCCCGCGAGAACTGGGCCACCCGGAGGAACGGGGTGTCGAAGTTGATGAGCCAGGTCCGTTCGGTGGGCAGCGGATACTGCTCGAGGTCGGTCTCCGGGGCGTTCAGGCCCCATGCGAGGGCCTCATGCAGACGGTCCGGCGTCATTTCGGCCGCGCACTGGGCGCGGGTCGTGGCCGCGGAGAAGAGCGCGGCCAGTAGGATTGTCGCTTGCCAAGCTCGCACGCCAGGCCTCCTTCCGCTGTCCATCACCACACGACGAAGCAACCCATGTGCCAGGGGACGACTCGCGGCTCGTGCTGTGGGCTCAGTGACTTGGCGGGAGGTCTCGCAAAGGGCTTGACCTGGGCTTGGCTGATTTGCGGACAGCGGAGTCCCGCGGTTCAGCGATCGGGGCCGAGATCGACGTCGTCCGGCAGCTCGTTGACGTCTGTTCTCCCATCGAAGGGGAAATGGGCGCTCAGCTCGCGGCCTACCGCGGCGATTCCCTGAACGAGGCCTCCCGTGAAATCGCCCTTGCGGAAGGGGCCCTCCACGGCCGCGACCACGGTCTTCCAGAATTCCGGACCGACCTTGGCGTGTATCCCCTCATCCCCGAGGACCGTGAAGCGCCGCCGCCCGGGGACCACGAAGAAGAGAATCGCGTTGCGGTCGCGCGTGGCCTGCATGCCGAGCCGCTCGAAGCCCATCCGGGCCGCCGCCTCCACGCTGCCCCAGAAAAAGGGGGCGATGGAGACCCGGATCTCTCCGGAGGTGTGTCGCTCCGCTTCCGCGATGGCCTTCTTGATCCTCTCTTGGTCGATCGAGCGATAGAGGCGTTTCTGGGCTAGGAACATGGGCTCACCACGATCCGGAGGCGCCGCCGCCACCCGAGCGGCCGCCGCCGCCGGACCAACCGCCACCGCCGCCGCCGGAGTATCCGCCGCCGCGCCCTCCACCTCCGCTGGACAGCATGTTCAACAGCAGCCACACCGCGAGAGAAGGGTTGGTGATGAAGAGTAGCAGCAGCGCGATGCCGACCACGCCGATCAGGACCTTCTGCGCGGCCGTGAGAGGACGGGGCCCCCTGGGGCGAGGGTTCTCACGCTCGGTCGTGGCGGCCGCGCCGCCCGTGGCTTCGTCGATTGTCGAGAGGATCGCCGTCGCCCCGGCAGTGACGGCTCCGTCCGGGTCGTTGGCTTGCAGGCGCGGCGCCACCACCTCCCGGATGATCCGGCTGGCCAGGAGATCGGTGACCTTGTCCTCGAGGCCGTAGCCGACCTCGATGCGCATCTTCCGGTCTTCGGTGAAGACGAAGAAGACGAGGCCGTCGTCCTTTGCCCCACGGCCGACCTTCCATTTCTCGAAGGCCTTGACCGTGAAGTCCTCGATGGGCACGTCGCCGGTGGTGGCGCCGATCCAGACGAGCACTTGGTGGCCGGTTCGCCGCTCGTAGGCCTCGAGCTGCTGGGCGAGCGACTGGCGGGCCCCGGGCGACAGATAGCCCACCGTGTCCGTGACCCAGCTTTGCGGGGGCGGCGGAAGGGCCGGCTCGGCCGCCCGCGAGGGAGCGGCGGCGAGGAGCGCGGCCGCGGCGACGAGCGCCGCCGCGGGCCGCGCGATGAGGAGACGGTTCACGGGACCAGGGTCAGAACTTGACCTGGGGCGCCTTCTCGGCCCCTTCCGCGGCCTTGAAGTACAGCTTCTCGTTGAAGCGACTGCCGAAGAAGCCCGCCATCAGCACCGTGGGGAAGCTCATGCGCTTCGTGTTGAAGGCCCGAGCCTTGTCGTTGAAGCGCATCCGCTCCACCGCGATGCGGTTCTCGGTGGACTCGAGCTGCGACTGGAGGCCCAGGAAGTTCTGGGTGGCCTTCAGCTCGGGGTACTTCTCCACGACCACCATCAGCCGCGAGAGGGCGGAGGAGAGTCCTGCCTGGGCTTCCTGGAACTTCTGGAAGGCCTGCGGATCGTTCGGCACGTTCTGCAGGGCCCCGCCCGAGACCTGTCCCACCCGTGAACGGGCCTCCGCCACCGCGGTGAAGGTGTCCTTTTCGAAGGCGGCCGCCCCCTTCACGGTCTCCACGAGGTTCGGCACCAGGTCGGCGCGGCGCTGGTAGACGTTCTCCACCTGGGCCCACTGGCCCTGGACCTCCTGGTCGAGCGTGACCAGGCCGTTGTACGCCGCGATCCCCCACACTCCGAGGAGGAGGACGAGGACGAGCACGCCCACGCAGCCGATGACACCCAACTTTGCCATGACGCCTGACTCCTTGGAATGGTGGCTTCTTCGTCGACCGCCGAAAGAATGATTGTATCTCCCGGAGACTGGTCCTGGGAAGCAAGCGGCGGCTCGGACCTCCGGGAATCGGACGGCTGGACCGGTCCGGATTGCTGACGACCTCCCGGTAAGTGTTTCCCCGTCATTGCGTTCTCGCTGGTATGCGCCTTGCGTATTGA
>WNFM01031648.1_pt1 | contig 14340 bp, 14 predicted proteins | sample 5400271 | NCBI WGS metagenome assembly WNFM01 (sample SAMN13153352, study PRJNA577476) | soil metagenome | isolation source: 60 cm saprolite on Douglas fir-dominated hillslope | place: USA:California | collected 2013-09-17 | reverse complement strand
CGCGCGCGGCGAGCTCGCGACGGGCGAGCGCCAGCATGACCGCCGCTCCTACGACGCTCACGACGTTGCTCGCCACGGCGAGCGCGAGCGGGCCGTGGCCCGTGCTCACCACCGCGAGCGCCACGCCGGCGTTCCCGACCGCCACGCCGGCCGTGACCGCGGCCGCCACGGTGTAACGCTGGAGCCCGCCCAGGGCGCGAGCGCCGACCGAGAGCGGCCACCACGCCAGCGCCGCGACGCCGGCCACGAGCAGGAGCCGCCGCAGCAGCACGACCTCGGACGCATCGAGATGGAACACGTGCGCGGCGCCCGCCGCGAGCGCCAGGTCCACGAGCAGCACGAGGAGCCCCACGCCCGCGTAGGCCACGGTCACGCTGGCGAGCAGCGCACCCGCATCGCCGTTCCGGCCGCCGGCGAGGTACTCGGAGAGCAGCTTCTCGACCGCGGGACCGAGCCCGAAGTCGAGCAGCAACGTGAACGCCGCGACCGAGGTCGCGAGCATGTAGGCGCCGTAGCCACGCTCGCCGAACGCTCGGATCAGCACCGGCGCGAGCACGAACGCGATCGCCAGGGCCGAGAGCTGCGCCGCCGTCGAGGCGAGCGTGTTGGCGACGAGCCGCCGGCGTTCGCGGGGCTCAGCCATGTGTGCGCCCCGCGCCCACCGTGCGCAGCAGGTTGACGAGCACGCGCCGGGTGCGGCGCACGAGCCGTTGCCGCCGCACGCGGGCCCGGGCCGCGACGCGCGCAGCCGCCGGCGGCTCGCCCTGCGCGCGCCGCTCGGCGAGCTCGCGCAGGCGCTCGAACGCCGCCCCCGCGCGCGCGGCCTCCGCCTGGCGGAGCGCCGCCTCCGCCGCCCGCGCGCCGAGCGTGGCCCGCAGTGCCGGATCGGCCGCGAGCGTTCGCAGCGCGCGCGCCGCGGCGTCGAGGTCGGGCTCGCCCCAGGTCTGTCCCGCGCCCATCCGGCGCTCGCGATAGGCCCCGATCGAGGCGCCCGTCACCGGCACCTCGCGCGCCGGCACGAGCAGCGAGTTCTCCGGCGTCATGTAGTCGAGGTTGCCCGACCACGCCGTCGCCACCGCCGGCCGGCCGAGCGCCATCGCCTCGAGCGGCCCCAGGCCCAGCCCCTCCGCGCGATGGAGCGACACGTACACATCGCACGACGCCACGAGCGACAGGAGGTCCGCGTGCGAGAGCGCGCCGTTCACGAGGACCACGCGCGCGTCGCCTGCTGCGCGCGCACGCAGCTCCGCCTCGGCGCTCCCGGCGGCCGCTTTCGCGCCGCGCGCGTTCTGGATGCGGAGCAGGAGCCGCACGCCGTCGCCGGCGCCGGCGAACGCGCGGTGGAATGCCTCGAGGGCACCGAGCGGATTCTTCCTCGCAAAGTCGCTCCGGGTGTCGAACGCGGTGACGAACACGCACGCGCCGGCGGGAATGCCGAAGCGTGCGCGGTCGGCGTGGACGCCCTCCGGCAGCCACACACCCTGCGGGAGATGGAAGACCGGGAGCCCCGGCAGCGCGCGCTCGACCGTGGCCTCGACGAACCGCGAGGGCGCGAGCACCGCGTCCATGCAGGCGAGCCCCTCCCGCCACGCGACGGGAAGCTGCGGAAACTCCCAGAACGGCACGCACGCGGTGACCCGCGAGTCCAGATCGAGCCACGGCGGCGCCGCCCACAGGAGCTCGAGCACCTCGGGCGGGTTCAGGTGCAGCAGGTTCAACGGGTGCGGCGCCCGCTGGCGCGCGGGCCGGAGCCGCCCCGCGAGGAGCTCCACCCGCTCGTCGCTCGCCGCCGGCGGCGGCACATCGAACCCGACCCACGGCGTGCCGCGCTCGTCCAGCACGTGCGCGGTGTTGCGCGCGGCCACGCCCAGGCCCTGGGACGCGGTGAGATGCCCGGCCAGGTTGATGCCGAAGGGCTCGCTCCGTTCCCGCCGCGGCTCAGACATCCATGCGCCCCCGGCTCCCGGTGAGATACGCGAACACGCCGCGCGCCTGAAGCCAGCCCTCCCGCCCGCGCCCGAGCAGCGCGAACACGGGCACCGCGGCGAGCGTCCAGAGCAACACGGGCACGAGACGCCGGCGGCGGTGCCGGGCGTGCCACAGCATCCGATTGCGCGCGTCGTAGAGCCGCATGCGGTCGAGCTTGTCGTCCGCGTCGGGCGTGACGTGGTGCCAGACGCGTGCGGCGGGCACAAACAGCGTCTGCCAGCCGGCCTCGGCGGCGCGCTGGCACCAATCGCTGTCCTCCCAGTACGTGAAATACACCTCGTCCAGCCCGCCGATCTTCGCCACCACCTCGCGCCGTGCGAACAGGCTCGAGCCGTTCGCGTAGTCCACGACGTCCGGCGTCGTGTACTGGCCGCGATCCTTCTCCCCCAGGCCGCGATGCCGGGCGCGGCCGAGCGTGTAGGGGCGCACGAATCCGCCCGCGTACCAGATGCGGGTGGGATCGTCCGCGAAATAGGTGAGCGCGGCCGCCACGCCGGCGCGTGGCCGGTCGCCGAGCGCCGCGAGGAGCGCGCCCATGGCGTCCGGGGCCACGCGCACGTCGTCCGCGAGGAGCCAGACGTAGTCGGCCCCGGTGGCGAGCGCGTGCGCGAATGCGGCGTTCATGCCACCGGTGTAACCGCGATTGGGGGCGAGCCGTACGCACGCGACCCCCGAGCGGGCGGCGAGCCCGGCCTCGAGCTCGGCGAGCGCGCCGGCCGAGGACCCGTTGTCCACCACCGCGAGCTGAAAGGGGGCATACATCGAGGCGAGCAGCGAGTCCACGCACTCGAGCGCCCCCGCCGGCCGGTCGTAGTGGAGGACAACGGCGGTCACGCCGGGCCTGGCGCCCGGAGTCGCGCGCTCGTCAGGTCGCACGTTCGACGGCTCGACAATCCGCGTGTCGGGCCGCTCGTCTCTTCGCTCGCTCACACGTCACCGACCCGCCGGCGTGATGCCAGCGGCCTCGAACACGGCGCGGATCTCGGTGTCGAATCGCGCCCCCGAGAACGGTTGCGCGAATGCCGCCAGCACCGCGGGGTCGAAGCGCCCCCGCTCGAAGGCCTGGACCGTCGCCGCCACGGCGTCCGCCGTCTGGGTGCCGAACAGCATGCCGCCCGGCACGCGCGCGATGCCGCCGGCGGCCACCTTGGCGAGCGCCTCCGCGGACGCGCCACGGCCCACGGTCTCCATGGCGCCTCCGCGTCCGAACGCGATCACCGGTGTGCCCGATGCCATGGCCTCGAGCGGCATGATGCCGAAGTCCTCTTCACCCGGGAAGATCAACGCGCGTGCCCCCGCCATGATGCGCGCCAGCTCCGCGTCGGAGACCCCGCCGCGGAACTCGGTGCCGCGAGGCGCGAGCGCGTGGAGTCGCGCCTCCTCCTGCCCGCCGCCCACCACCACGAGCGGCCGCTGCAGGCGCGCGAACGCCTCGAGGGCCAGGTCGAGCCGCTTGTAGGGCGCGAACGCGCCGGCGAGCAGATAGTACGATCGCTCCCCCGCGCCCGGCGTGAACCGTTCCACGTCGACGTGCGGAAACACGACCGTGGATTCGCGGCCCCAGTTGCGGCGGATGCGCTCGGCCACGTGGCGCGAGATCGCCACGAGCCACGTGGGCCGCGCCGCCGTGGCGCGATCCCAGCGGCGGAGCCCTGCGCAGGTATGGCGCACGTACGCGGACACCGGCCACGGGAAACGCTCGGGCGGGAAGTACTGGTCCTCGAGGTCCCACACGTAGCGCATCGGGGTGAGCACGATGCTCACGTGGGGCACGCCCGGGCGCGTGCGCGCGCCCTTGGCCACGGCATGGCTGACGCTCACCACGGCATCGTAACCCGAGAGATCGAGCGATTCGATCGCCCGTGGAAAGAGCGGCAGAAACCAGCGGTAGTGCGTGTCCGCCGCGGGCATGCGGTCGAGAAACGAGGTGTGGATGCGATGCCGCTCGATCTCCCCGGAGACCGCGCCGCGCTTCCACACGAGCGTATGGAGATCGGCGTCGGGAAAGAACCGCGCGACGCGCTCGAGGACGCGTTCGCCGCCGCGCATGCCGGTGAGCCAGTCGTGCACCAGCGCCACCCGCTGCGGAGCGCTCATGCCGCGGCGTCCTCCCAGAGCCGCGCCGCCCACGCGAGCCCGACGAGCGTGTAAAGCTGATAGAGGAGCTCCTCGTCTCCGAAGTTCCACTCGAAGAGGCCGGCCACGAGGAAGCCGGCAAGCGCTGCGGTCACACCGAGCCGCACGCCGGCCGCGACCCCGCCGCCACGCACGCGCGCCGCGAACGAACTGCGCGTGGCTCCGCGCCCCGCGCCGAGCCCGCCCCACGCCGTGCGCAGGAGCGAAGCGTAGAGCCAGGCGAACGCCGCGAGCCCCACGAGCCCCATGCTGGCCGCGATCTGCACGTACGCGTTGTGCAGGTGCCCGGCGCGCTCCACCGAGTCGGGCGATCGGTACTGGTCGTAGAGCGGGTGCAAGTCTTGAAGTCCGACCCCGGTGAGCGGGTGGTCGCGGAACATCCGCACCCCCGCCTGCCACATGAACACCCGTTCGCGGTTCCACAGATTGCGCGGATCGACGACGCTGTGGAGCCGCTCGCCCCACGCGCCCGGGGCGAGGAACCATGCGGCGAGCCCGGCGCCCGCGAGAACGAGGAGTCCACGCGGCCGGGTCGCGCCGAGAATCAGCGCGCAGGCGACGAAGAGCCCGAGCCAGGCGCTGCGCGTGAACGTCGCCGCCAGCGAAACGAACGCGAGCAGGGCCACCGCCGCGGCCCCGAGCCGCCAGCCCCGCGTCCGCGCGGTGAGCGCCACGGCGAGCGCGACCGGGATCTCCAACAGCAACTGCCCTCCGAACGTCATGTAATGGCCCGCGAGCCCGCGCGCGCGCGACTCGAAGCTCGCGCCCTTCCCGAGCCAGACCAGGAGCCCGTAGACCGCCACGACCCCGGCCGCGGCGAAGTAGACCGCCAGCGCGCGGCGGCCGCGCCGGGCGTCGCGGGCATGGAATGCCGCGAGCGGCACGAGCAGCGGCATGAACCCCTTTACGACCCGGGGGAAGCTCGCCGCGCGATCGAGCGCGCACGCGCTCACGAGCAGCATCGCCACGAGCCAGCCGAGCGCGGCGGGCTCGACCGGCGTGCGCGGCCAGGCGGGATGCGGCGCGAGTGCCAGCCACGCGAGCGTGAGCACCGCGGCGAGCGCGGTCGCGATCCCCATGGGCGCGATCGAGCCGGCCAGGCTCGCGACGACGTGGCGGACGCGCTCACGGATGCGGCTCGCGTTCGCGCGCGAGTGCGCGCAGGACCTTCCGGTCGGCTTCGGAGAGCGCGGTCCGCTCCAGCAGTTCCGGCCGGCGCTCGAGCGTACGACGCAACGCATCCGCGCGGCGCGCGCGCGCGATCTCGGCGTGGTGACCAGACATGAGCACGTCGGGCACGGTCCAGCCACGGAACTCCGCGGGCCGTGTGTAGTAGCTGCAATCGAGCAGGCCGGAGTGAAACGAATCGCTCTCGACCGAATCGAAGCAGCCGACGACGTCGGGCTGGAGCCGCGCCACGGCGTCCACGACACAGAGTGCAGCCGGTTCGCCCCCGGAAAGCACGAAATCCCCGAGCGAGAACTCGTCGTCCACGAGGTGCTCCGCGACGCGCTCGTCCACGCCCTTGTAGCGCCCGCACACGATCACGAGGTGCTCGAGCCGGGCCCAGGCGATCGCGGTCTCCTGCGTGAAGCGCTTCCCCTGCGGCGAGGTGAGCACGACCCGCGCGCCCGCCGGCCGAGTCGCGCGCTCGGAGAGCCCGAGCGAAGCGAGGGCTTTGAAAATGGGCTCGATCTTCATGACCATGCCCGCACCGCCACCGAAGGGGTAGTCGTCGGTTGTGCGATGCGGGTCGTCGGTGAAGTCCCGCAGGTTCACCACCGATACGTCGAGGCGGCCCTTCTCGCGGGCCACGCGGATCATGCCGTCGCCGAACGCGTCGGGAAAGAACTCCGGGAAGATGGTGAGCAGCGTGATCTTCATGGGTGGCGCACTCGGGCGAGGGGATCGAGCGTCACAGACCGCAGGCAGCGCGGGAGTATCGCACGCCCGTCCCGGTGCTAGAACTCCTCGAACCCCGGCGGCAGGTCGAGGGTGATGATCCCGGCCGCGACGTCCACGTGCTTCATGAACGGCGGCTGGCAAGGCAGGAGCCTGGCGTTGGGTCCCTCCAGCTCGAGCAGCGGCTGACCGGCGTTCCACACCACGTCCGCCACCGTGCCGAGTGTGCGTCCCTGCGCGTCGACGACGCGCATCCCGGCGAGCTCGAACGCGTACGACACGCCCGGGCCAGGGTCCGGCAGCCGCTCGCGCCCGGTCCACAGCGTGCCGTTGACGAGCTTGGACGCGGCTTCGCGCGTCGAGACGCCCTCGGCCATGACGAGCAGCCGCGCAGCGGCGGCCCGCACGTGGGTGAGCTTCAATGTGCGAACGCCCGAGCGCGCGCCGCGCCACTCGAGCGAGCCGAGCGCCTGCAGCGTCTCGGGCACGAGCGGGCAGCCGTCGACGTAGAACTCGCCGGCCACGCCGTGCGGGCGGCCGATCCGGCCGATCGCGATCAGCCCACCGGGCGGCGGCGAGCCCGGGGAGCCGCGGGAGACGGAATCCGCGTCCTGCGTCAGTCCGCGATCTCCAGACCCATGCGGCGGTCGATCCGGCCCGCGGCGGCGCCCAGCGCCAGCCGCAATGAGCGCGCCGTGCGGCCCTGCTTGCCGATCACGTGGCCCATGTCGTCCGGGTGCGTGCGCAGCTCGAGCTCGCCGCCGTCGCCGGCCTCGAGCACCTCGACCGAGATGTCCTCGGGATGGTCGACGAGGCCCTTCGCCATGTAGATCACGAGCTGGCGCAGCTTCTCGTCGTGCTCGTCCGGTTCGTGCGGCTCGCGCGGGCGGCTGTCGCGCGGCGCCCCGATCACCTCGACGTCGGCTTTGGGGGCGACTCGGGGGGCACGGATGATAACCGCAGCCCGCTCCAAAGCAGCAGGATCATCGACAGGCCCCACAGGAGCAGCGTCGGTCCCCGACGGTTTAGGTGCAGCATACTTAACCCGGCGGCGCAGAGGACGGCCCCACTGGCCCACATCGTGAGAACGGTCGTCGTTGGACATTTGAGTATGGTCGCCAATCGATGGTTGGTGTGATCCCGGCCGCCCTGGTAGACGGGACGACCTTCGTGCATGCGCGTGAGGATCACGAAGATCATGTCGAACGCCGGGTAGGCCAGCATGAGGGGCGCCCCGGCGCGGCCCCACCCTGGAGCCGCTCCCTGCATGGTCATCAGCGCGGAAGCGCCGAGACTATACCCCAAGAACAGGCTGCCCGCGTCCCCGAGGAAGATCCGGGCCTTGGGGAAGTTGTGCGGCAGGAATCCCAGGCAGGCCCCCGCCAGCGCCAGCTGGGCGGCCGCGACGCCGCTCGCCCCGCGCTCGATCGAGGTCCAGGCGAAGCCCGCGAGCGCGATTGCGGAGAGCCCCGCGACCATGCCGTTCATGTTGTCGAGGAAGTTGACCGCGTTCATGAGCGCCACGAGCGCCACGAGCGTGAGCGCGGCCTCGATCCCCACCGGCAGGCCGAAGTCCGGGATCAGGCCGCTCGCGATGAGCATCGTGGCAGCCGCGGCCTGGCCGAGCATCTTGATGCCCGGCTGCATGCCGAAGCGGTCGTCCCAGAGCCCCACGCCGAGCGTCACGGCGGCGCCCGCGATCAGGTAGCGCGCCTCCCAGTCCGCGGGCGAGTGGGGGACGCGCGAGAGCGTCACGCCCCACGCGATCACCGCGGCGACGAACACGACCGCACCGCCGAGCACGGCGGTGGCCGAGGTGTGGAGCTTCCTCGCCTCGGGGTGGTCGAGCCAGCCGACCGCCCACGCGAGACGGATGCCGAGCGGCATGAGCAGCCACGAGAGCGGCGCGGCCAAGGCCAGCGCGAGCAGTGGCGCGAGCGACATGCCGGGGAGGGGTGAGAGGAGGCCGGCCGACCGGCGCTACGCGGCCGACACCTCGACCGGGCAGGCGATTCCCATGCGCTCGCAATGGTCGCGGATGGTCAGCTCGAGCAGGCGATCGAGCGACACTTGCGGTCGAAAGCCGACGAACCGGCGGATCTTCCGCAGATCCGGCACGCGGCGCCGCATGTCCTCGAACGACTGGCCGTAGACCTGCTCGTAAGGGACGAACTCGATGTTCGAATCGCTGTTGCACATGCGCTTGATGCGCCGTGCGAGCTCGCTCACCGTCACCTCTTCGTCGCTGCCGGCGTTGAACACGTGGCCCTCGGCCTCGCGGCTGTCCGCGAGCAAAAGCATGGCGCGCACGACGTCGGAGACCGCCGAGAAGCAGCGGGTCTGCTGGCCGTCGCCATAGACGTGGATCGGCTCGCCCTGGAGCGCCCGCTGCACCATGCTCGGAATGACCATGCCGTACGCGCCCGACTGGCGCGGCCCGCAGGTGTTGAAGCAGCGTACGATCACGACCGGCAGCTGGTGCTGCTGGTGATACGCATGCGCCAGGCACTCGTCCACCGCCTTGCCGCATGCGTAGGACCAGCGGAGCTTGTGGGTCGGGCCGATCAGACGGTCGTCGTCCTCGGAGAACGGCACCGCGACGCCCTTGCCGTACACCTCGCTGCTCGATGCGAGCACGACCTTGCGCCGGTGTTCGCTCGCGGCCTCGAGCACGACCTCGGTGCCGCGGATGTTCGTGAGCAGGGAGCGGAGGGGGTTCTCGAGGACGTACTTGACGCCCACCGCCGCCGCGAGGTGGAACACACGATCGCACTGTGCGATGAGCTCATGCACGAGGGGCGCGTCCATGACGCTGCCCTCGCGAAACCTGAACCGGGGGTTGCGCTCGAAAGTCGAAAAGTTGTCGAGACGGCCGGTGGACAGGTCGTCGAGGGCCCACACTTCATGACCTCGCCGGAGGAGTTCCTCGGCGAGATGGGACCCGATGAAGCCGGCACCTCCTGTGACCAGGATCCTCATTTTTTTCCCTCGAGGGGCTGACAGCCGAAATCTCCTCCCCGGTACGCGCCCAGCCTCGCATCCATGAGTCTGCAAGCGGTGCGACGGCGCAGGTTATAGGGCCATCGGCCGTTGCGTCAACAGCCTTGAGCCTTTTCTTGCGCCGCCCCGGACTACAGGCGAATCTGCAGTGGTGTGGATGAGCGAAACGGGCCGAGCGCGGCGCTCGTCGGTCCCGGCGCGTCGCAGCGGGGCGCCTGGGTGAACTATCGACGGGAGGCGGCCGGGCGCTCGCCAGCCGTTCGCTCGTGGGACGCGCGGCCGCCGATCCGCTTCCGAAACGTCGCGCCCGGCGCCGCGCGCCCGGGAGCAATCAGCGAAAAGGGGCGGAAGCCCCACCCGGTGTCAGTCGAGCCGGGCGACCACCACGTAGTCGCGGTCGGTGTCGATCCACTCGCAGCGGGTGAGTCCGGCCTTCCCGAGCAGCCGGCGGACGTCGCCGGCGGTATAGAGGTAGAGCGGGCAGCCGGAGCGCCAGAACCGGAGCCGGCGCAGCGGCACGCGCCACTCCCAGCGCTTGGGAAAGCTCATGATGATGCGCCGCGTGGTGCGCTCGCGGAGCGCGACCAGGTGCTCGACCGGCTCGGCCACGTAGTCGAAATACCCGATCGCGGAGGCATAGTCGAACCCGGTCTCGGGGACGTCGTCCGGGAACCGCCCGGTGCGGTAGATGCAGCGCTCGGAGAGCCCGCGCTCGCGCGCGAGCTGGTTCGCGATCTCGATCATCGCCGGGGCCACGTCGACGCCCAGCACGTGCGACGCCCCGCGCGCAGCGTACTCGAGGCAGAACCGGCCCGAGCCGCAACCCACGTCGAGGAACCGCCGGCCTTCCGCCGGCTGCAGACGCTCGAGCGCGAGCTTCAGCCGCTGCTTCACGACCCCGCGCCAGACGTCGTCGACGAAACGTGCGAACGGGCCCTTCCCCGCGTCCTCGTAGATCGCGTCGAAGCGGCTCGCGTCGGCCTGGAAGTGATCCCGCACCTTCTGGTCAGTGGACATCGAGCACCTCCCCCATCGGGGCGAATCGGAAGTCCTGGAGCAGGCGCTGCAACCGTCCCTCGGTCGCGCCGAGATTGAAGTAGTGGGTGAGCGCGATCCGCTGCGGGAGCGGGATCTTCGGGTGTCCGGGATCGAGCTCCCACGGATGCAGGTAGAACGTGAACGCGCGGCCCTCGCGGTTGATGCGCCGGTAGGCCCAGCGCGTGAACGCGTAAGGGTAGATGCGGAAGTAGGCCCCGCCGGAGACGGGCAGCGTGCGCCCGAACCACTCGAGCGTCGAGAGCGGGAACTCGCGCAACCCCGCCCCGTGGCCCTCGAGCGTGTGTGGCCAGCGCGGCGCGCCGGGGAGCCCGTAGCGATTGTTCCGGACCGGGAACAGGCTCGAGTCGTAGCGGATCCCGCACTCCTTGAGAATATCGAGCGCCCAGAGCGACTGCGGCGTGATCGAGAAGAACGGGGCACGGTGACCGAGTACCGCCGCCCCGGTGAGGGCGCGGAGCAACTCGACCGAGCGCTTGAGCTCGGCGCGGAACACCTCCGGGTCCTGCCGGTAGATGAGCGTGTGCGACCAGCCGTGTGTCCCGATCTCGTGCCCGTCCGCGACGATGGCGCGGACCAGGTCGGGATGGCGTTCGGCCACCCAGCCGAGGACGAAGAACGTCGCCCGCACGCGGGCCGCGCGCAAGAGCCGGAGCAGGCGCTCGCTCGAGACCACCATCCGGTCCTCGAACCCTGCCCACTCGGTGTGCGGGATCTCGATCCCCTGGTACCAGTCCTCGAAGTCGATGGTGAGCGCGTTGATCACGGGGTCCCCCGGGGTCCGTCCCGGTGCGAAGGGCCCCCCGCGCCCCGAGCCGAGCGTGCGGGAAGCCGCGCGAGCCGCGGCGCGCATGCGTCTTCCGAACTCGGGAGGCGAGGCTAAGCGCGCGCGCGCGGGCGCGTCAACCGCACACGCCGCCCTCGCATTCGCCGGACGTCACCGCCGGCGCGCGCCCGCGAGCCGGATCGCCTCGTCGTACAAGCAGTCCATGCCCCGCATCATCACCTCGGTGGTGAACCGGTCGCGCACGCGCTCCCGCCCCGCGCGACCCAGGCGATCCCGCAGGGCACGGTCCCCCAGCAGCCGGTTGACCGCATCGGCGAGCGCGCCCGGATCGTTCGCGCGCACGACGAGCCCGGTCTCGCCGTGCTGGTTGACGAACGACGTGCCGGTGCCGAGCTCGGTGCAGATCACCGGGAGGCCGGCCGCCATGTATTCCACGAGGGCGAGCCCGAACGCCTCGGTCGGGGTCGAGGACGGCAGGAGCCCGATGCCCGCGGCCGCGAGATGGTCGAGGAGGACATCGTCGCTGACGGGCCCGACGAAGTGCACGCGGTCGGCGAGCCCGAGGCGCGCCGCCTGCGCGCGCAGCGAGCGGTCCATGGGACCGTTCCCGACGATCACCAACGGGGCCTCGATCGCGGGCATCGCGTCGAGCAGCACGTGCAGGCCCTTGTAGTAGCGGAGCCGCCCGACGAACAGCAGGTGCGCGTCGCCATATCGCTCGCGCAGGAGGCCGGCGGCCGGGCGCGAGCGGTCGAGCGCGAACAGGGGCGCGGCGTCCACGCCGAGCGGCACGACGCGGAAGCGCTCGTGGAACGGCGCGATCAGCGACGCGGGGCGGTCGAGTGCACGCGAGGAGGTGGTGTGCAGCACGTTCGCCTGCCGGAAGAGCGCGTGGACGAGCGGCCGGTAGAGCGGCAGCAGCGGCTTCTGCTTGGTGACGTCGCCGTGGTAGGGGATGAGCAGCGCGCCGTCCGGCCGGGCCCACTGGTAGCTGACCTCGCCGAGCGGGTTGGGGCTGTGCAGGTGCCAGAGGTCGGCGCGTTCGCGCGCCAGCGCGGCGGGGAAGCCGGGGCAGATGGGGCTCGACAGCGCGCGGGCCCACTCCGCCACGCGCACCACGCGCACGCCGTCGATCTCCTCGACGTGGTCGTGCCGCCCGCCGCTCGCCGAGACGAGCACGCTGACCTCGTGCCCCGCCCGCACCTGCGTCCTTGTAGACGTGAACAATCCTCACGCCGCCGCTCCGCGCGTGCCCCGGGTCAGCTCCAGGAGCAGCGCTTCCGCGCTCTCGGCGTAGCGACCGTACCCGTACTCCGCCGCCCGGGCGCGCCCGGCCGCGCGCATGGCTTCGCGCGCGGGCGCGTCGGCGGAGAGCTCGCGGATCGCGACCGCCCACCGGCTCGCCTCGCCTGCAGGGACGAAGCGCGCAACGCCCTCCCCGGTCTCGCGCAGCGCCGGGATGTCCGACGCCAGCACGGCCGCACCGCGCGCCGCCGCCTCGAGCAGTGGAAGTCCGAAGCCTTCGTACCGGGAGGGCACGACCACGAGCGTGGCGTTCCGGTAGAGCCATTCGAGCTCGCCCGGCGAAACGTGGCCGAGCGCATGCACGCCGTTCGCCCCGGCCCGCTCGAGCCGGTCTCGGTCGCCGGCGCCGGCCCAGACGAGCGCCAGCGGCGCAGCGCCCGCGAACCCCCGCCAGACTTCCGCCATCGTCTCGAGTCCTTTGTGCGCGCGGGCGGCGCCGACCACGAGCGCGAACGGCCCGTCGGGTGCGCCGGCCGGGGCTTGCGGGGTGGCCTCCGGCGAAGCGACACCCAGTGGCAGGACGTGCAGCCGCGCCGGCGGAACGCGGGTCAGGCGCAGGATTGAATCGGCTGCTCGTCAGCACCGCCGCGGCGCCCGCGGCGCGGCCCAGCTCCCAGCCGTAGGCCCAACGACGGGGCAGGCTCATGACGTGCGGCAGGGCGAGCGGCAGGACGTCGTGCAGCGTGAGCACGCAGGGCATCCGCGCCGCCCGCGGGAGGAGCCAGAATGGACTCAGGAATGCGTCCGCGTCGAGACCCGCCAGGATGCGCCCCGTACCGTGCGAGGTCCCGACGGACATGGCGGGCACGGTGACCTCGAGCCAGCGGGCGCGGGGATGGCCTCGCAGGGGCGCGAGATCGAAGCGCGTGTTGCGCCCGCGTGGATCCCAGAGCAGCGTGACGGAGGCGAACCGTTTCCGCTCGAGCAACGCCGCCGCCAGGGCCCGGGCGTGCGTCCCGATACCCGGGAAGTGGTCGGTCGCATAGCGAAGGTCGTAGACGAGGTTCAACCGCGCGGGCGCTCCTTCGCGTGCTCGGGGTGGCTCCGAACGCCCCACCGGCGGGGCAGCTCCCGCCCCGGCGAGTGGTCAGAGCGCGGGTGCAGGGTGCGGCATCTTAATGAGCGATGCTGCCGCGTGTCCATGCCGGTGCGGGCACGATCGAACTGCACTACCCTCGAGCGCATGTCCACGGTTTCGTTGGCGCAGGGGTCGCGGCCGCGCTCGATGCTCGCCGCCGCCGCCATCGCGTCAGGCGTCGCGATGCTCATCTGCCTGCCGTTTGCGCCCGGGGCGCTCGGCCTCCTCGGACTGCTGCTCGCCGCCGGCGCCGTCGTGGTTGGAGGGATGGCGTGCTGGGTGGCGCTGCCCCAGGCGCTGGTCGCGCTCATCCCCACGCTCATCCCCTCCCCCATGATCGCGTACACGTTCGCCTGGGAGGCGGCGCTCCTCGCGCTCATGGCGACGGTGCTTCTCTACGGCTGGCGGGAGCGCGCGGCGTGGCTCACCGGGCTCGGGCCGGTGGAGCGCGCGCTCTGGCTCTTCACGGCGTGGGCGCTGTTCACCGGATTCTGGAGCGCGGATCTCAAGAATTATCTGATCGGCGTGCGGCGACTCGCGCTCGGTGTCTGTGCGCTCTGGATGGCCATGCGATTGCCGCACGTCGCGACCCGGCGCTGGTTCGACCTCGGGGTGATCGGCGCGGCGAGCACGCTTTCGCTCGCTGCAATCCTGCACAGCCTCACGACGGGGTTCTCGGCCACGCAGTCGCTCCTGAACCGGCCACAGGTCACCGACCTCGGCTGGGGCACGGCCAACTACGTGGCCTCCCTGCTGCTCCTGTGCGCCCCAAGCCTGCTGCACTCCGCGTTTCGCAGCGGACGGCTCGAGCGGGCGGTCGCGAGCGGCGGTTTTGCGCTGGTCATGGCGGTGCAGTTCATCGTGGCCTCGCGCGCGGCGGCGGTGCTGTTCCTCGGCGGCACGCTCGTTCAACTCGTGCTCACGGCCCGGCGCTTCCGGCTCTGGGTCGGACTCGGATTCGTCGCCGCGATCACGGGGTTGGTCGCGAGCCCCGCAGGGACCGGCCTCCTCTCCCGCTTCTACAGTCTCCGCGAGCTCGGCAGCATGACCATTCGGCTCTGGTATTTCCGCGAGGGCTGGCGCCGAC
>WNFM01226701.1_pt1 | contig 14344 bp, 16 predicted proteins | sample 5400271 | NCBI WGS metagenome assembly WNFM01 (sample SAMN13153352, study PRJNA577476) | soil metagenome | isolation source: 60 cm saprolite on Douglas fir-dominated hillslope | place: USA:California | collected 2013-09-17 | reverse complement strand
TCCGGGCCGGTGTCCGGCAGGTCGAGCACGGAGGAGCGGCGCCCGCGTCGGCCGCCGCCCGCAATCGTGCCAACGCGCTCGCCCTCGTCGCCGGAGTGGCGCGCGTCCCGCCGCTCCCCGGCATCAGCGACGAGCGACTCGCCATCGGCGCTGAAGAGGAGCGTCGTCCCGACCGGGTCGGCGTCGACCGCGATCGTCTGGCCCGGTTTGAAGCGGGCCTCGATGAGGACCTTCGCGAGCGGGTTCTCGACGAGCCGCTGGATCGTCCGCTTGAGTGGCCGCGCCCCGAAGGTCGGGTCGTGGCCCTCGCGCGCGATGAGCGCCCGTGCCGCCGGCGTGAGCTCCAGCACCAGATCCTGCGTCGCGAGGCGTCGCTGGAGGTCGGCCAGGAGCAGGTCGACGATCGCGGCGAGATCGGCGTCGGTCAGGGCGTGGAAGACGATGACCTCGTCGACCCGGTTCAGGAACTCGGGCCGGAACTGGAGCCGGAGCGTATCGGTGACCTGGGCCTTCATCGCCTCGTACGCCTCGCTGTCGCCCGGGCGGACGCCGGAGGCGGCGATGACCTGCGAGCCGACGTTGCTCGTCATGATCACGACCGTGTTCTTGAAGTCGACCGTCCGGCCCTGTGCGTCGGTCAAGCGGCCGTCGTCGAGGACCTGGAGCAGCACGTTGAAGACGTCGGGGTGGGCCTTTTCGATCTCGTCGAGGAGGATGACCTGGTAGGGCCGGCGGCGGACCGCCTCGGTCAGCTGGCCGCCCTCCTCGTAGCCGACGTAGCCGGGTGGTGCGCCGACGAGGCGTGAGACCGCGAACTTCTCCATGTACTCGCTCATGTCGATCCGGACCATCGCCTGGTCGTCGTCGAACAGGAACCCGGCGAGGGCCCGGGCGAGCTCGGTCTTGCCGACGCCGGTCGGGCCGAGAAACAGGAACGAGCCGATCGGCCGGCGCGGGTCCTTCAGGCCGGCGCGGGCGCGACGGACGGCGTCCGACACGGCGGCGATCGCCTCGTCCTGGCCGACCACCCGGTCGTGGAGGCGCTCCTCCATGTGGATGAGCTTGGCCATCTCGCCTTCCATGAGGCGCGTGACCGGGATGCCCGTCCACTTCGAGACGATCTCGGCGATGTCGTCGGCGGTGACCTCCTCCTGCAGGAGCGAGCCGGGGCCCTGAAGCGCGGCCATGGCCGCCTCCTCCTGAGCAAGGCGTTCGGTCAACTCTCGCTGGGTGCCGTACTTCAGCTGGGCGGCGCGCTCGTAGTTCGTCTCGCGCTCGGCCTGCTCGATCTGGACCTGGAGGCCCTCGAGCTCGGACTTCGTCGCACGGATCGCGGCGATCGCGGCCTTCTCGGCCTCCCAGCGCTGCTTCATCCCGCCGGCCTCCTCGGCGATCTCGGCGAGCTCCTTCTCGAGCGCCTCGAGGCGGGCCTTCGAGGCGTCGTCGGTCTCCTTGCGGAGCGCCTCGCGCTCGATCTCGAGCTGGATCCGGCGCCGCTCGAGCTCGTCGAGCTCGATCGGCATCGAGTCGATCTCCATCCGGAGGCGCGACGCGGACTCGTCGACGAGATCGATCGCCTTGTCCGGCAGGAACCGGCCGCTGATGTAGCGATCCGAGAGGGTCGCGGCGGCGACGAGGGCGGAGTCGGTGATCCGGACGCCGTGGTGGACCTCGTAGCGCTCGCGCAGGCCGCGCAGGATCGAGATCGTCTCCTCGACCGACGGTGGCTCGACCATGACCGGCTGGAAGCGCCGCTCGAGGGCGGCGTCCTTCTCGATGTGCTTGCGGTACTCGTCGAGGGTCGTCGCGCCGATCGTGTGGAGCTCGCCCCGGGCGAGCATCGGCTTCAGGAGGTTCGAGGCGTCCATCGCGCCTTCGGCCGCCCCTGCGCCGACGACGGTGTGGAGCTCGTCGATGAACAGGATGATCGAGCCCTCGCTGTCCTTGATCTCCTTGAGGACGGCCTTCAGGCGCTCCTCGAACTCGCCCCGGAACTTCGCGCCGGCGATGATCGAGCCGAGGTCAAGGGCGACGACACGCTTGTCCTTGAGCGTCTCCGGGACGTCGCCACGCACGATCCGCTGGGCGAGGCCCTCGGCGATCGCCGTCTTGCCGACGCCGGGCTCGCCGATGAGGACGGGGTTGTTCTTCGTCCGCCGCGAGAGGACCTGCATGACCCGGCGGATCTCGTCGTCGCGACCGATGACCGGGTCGAGCTTCCCCGCCCGGGCCTCCGCCGTGAGGTCGCGTCCGTACTTCTCGAGGGCCTGGTACGTGCCTTCGGGATTCGGCGAGGTCACCCGCTGGCCGCCGCGGACCGAGGAAAGGGCGCCCAGGATGGGCTCCCGGGCTGCGCCGTGGCGTTCGAGGAGCTTCTGCGCCTCGCCGCCGACCTCGGCAATCCCGAGCAGGAGGTGCTCGGTCGAGGTGTACTCGTCACCGAGGCGCTTCGCCTCCTCGCCGGCGCGATCGAGGACGCGCTTCGCGCGGGCGTCCAGTGTGAGCGAGCCGCCCTGGATCCGGGCCCGCTTCGCGAGGATCGCCGCGAGCTCGCCCCGGAACTCGGGCAGGTCGACGCCGAGGCGTCGGAGCGTCTCGGCGGCCACGCCGTCGTCGGGCTCGATGAGCGCGGAGAGGAGGTGCTCGGCGTCGAGCACGGGGCTCTCGAGCCGCTCGGCGAGCTGCTGGGCGGCGACGATCGCCTCCTGGGCCTTCTGGGTGAATCGGTCGAGTTGCATCGATCTGTCTCGCTTGCCTACTTCGGTCGGGGGTTTGGTTGGGCGGCGAGCGCGAAGAACCGCTTCGCGGCGGTCTTGGCTTCGTCGGAGAGATCGGTCGGCAGGACGATCCGGACGCGGACGTAGAGATCGCCCTCGCCACCGCCCTTCAGGCGCGGCATGCCCTGGCCCTTGAGCCGGAACTTCCGTCCGGTCTGGGTGCCCTCGGGCAGCTTCAACATGACGCGGCCCTTCAGGGTTCCGACCTGGAGCTCGCCGCCAAGGAGGGCCTCCTCGAGCGTCACCGGGACCTCCCGTTCGAGGTCCGCGGCAGTTCGAGTGAACGCGACATGTGGTCGGATTCGGGTGATGACGACGAGATCGCGGCCGTTCGGGCCCTTGCCCGAGAGCCGAATCCGGCTGCCGTTGTCCACGCCGCGCGGGATCGTCACCTCGAGGCGCTTGCCCTCGAGCTCGACGATCCGGCTGCTGCCGTGGAAGGCTTCCTCGAGCGTCATCTCGGCCGTTGCCTCGACCGGCGCGAGGCGCGCCTGACCGACGCGATCCTCGGCGCCTCGGGCGCCGCTAGGCTGGCGGCCGCGAGCGGTCGCGCCGGCGATGCCCATACCGGCAAGGATGTCGTCGAGGGAGCCGGAGCCGCGCCCGACGCCACCCGTGAACGCCTCCGGCTCGCCGACGGCCGCGCCCTCGTCGCCGAACATCATCCGGAAGAAGTCCGAGAACGCCCCGGGATCGCGGCTCGTCCGGAACTCGTACCGGATCCCGCCCGGGCCCGAGCCGGACGCACCACCGGTCGCATAGCGGGCGAACGGACTGCCCTCACCGAAGGGATCGCCGCCCGCACGGCCCGATGCCCCGGCCGTCGCGCCGGCTCGGGCGTAGGCCTCCCAGTCCCGGCCGAAGCGGTCGTACTTCTCGCGCTTGGCCGGATCGGAGAGGACGGCGTTCGCCTCGTTGATGGACTTGAAACGGCCCTCCGCCGCCTTGTCGCCCGGGTGCTTGTCCGGGTGCGACTCGCGGGCGAGCTTGCGGAAGGCCTTCTTGATGTCGGCCTGTGACGCGGTCCTCGGGACGCCGAGGGTCTGGTAGTAGTCCTGGAACTCCACGGACTACCTCGAGGAAGCGACCCGTACCGCGGGCTGGTCGGCGGGGAAGGTCGGTCGCGGAAGCGGCGTCTCGGCCTCGCGGCCGCTGTCCTTGCCGCCCTCGATCTTCGTCGTTACGACAAGGGGCTTCGGACGGCGCCGGAGCGCCGTCTGGAGCACCTGGTCCATCGTGTCGACGGGCACGATCTTGATCTGCTTCCGGATCTCCTCGGGGATGTCCCGGAGGTCCTTCTCGTTCTTGCGCGGGATGACCGCCATCTTGGCGCCCGAGAGGTGGGCGGCCAGGATCTTGCTCTTCAGCCCGCCGATCGGCAGGACCCGGCCCCGGAGTGTGATCTCGCCGGTCATGACGAGGTCGCGCCGGACGGGGATCCCGGTGAAGGCCGAGACCATCGCCGTGGCCATCGTGATCCCGGCGGATGGACCGTCCTTCGGGATCGCGCCGGCCGGAACGTGGATGTGGAGGGTCTGCTTCTCGAACGTCTCGCGGCTGATCCCGAGCTCGGACGCATGGGTCCGGATCCAGGACAGGCCGGCCCGAGCCGACTCGCGCATGACCTCGCCGAGCTGGCCGGTGAGGATGAAGTCCTCCTTGCCGTCCATGCGGGTGCCCTCGATGGCGATGACGTCACCGCCGACCTCGGTCACGACGAGACCCGTCGCGGAGCCGATCTGGTCCTCGGGCTCGAGCTCGCCATACTCCCAGCGGGGCGGCCCGAGGTACTCGAGGAGCTTCTTCCTGTCGATGACGGTCTTGCGCTTGCGGCCCTCGGCAACGGTCCGGGCGACCTTGCGCATGATGTTCGCGAGCTCGCGCTCGAGATTCCGGACGCCGGCCTCCTTCGTGTAGGCCTGGACCAGCTCGGTCATGGCCTCGTCGGTGACCTCGATGTTGGCCGGCTTCAGGCCGTGGTTCGTCATCTGCTTGGGGATGAGGAACCGCTTCCCGATCTCGATCTTCTCCTGCTGGGTATAGCCCGGGACCTGGATGATCTCCATTCGGTCGCGGAGCGCCATCGGGATCGGGTCGATGAGGTTGCCGGTCGCGATGAACAGCACCTTGCTCAGGTCGAACGGCACCTCCAGGTAGTTGTCCTGGAAGGTGTTGTTCTGCTCGGGGTCGAGGACCTCGAGGAGGGCCGACGACGGGTCGCCCCGGAAGTCCATGCCGACCTTGTCGATCTCGTCAAGCATGAAGACGGGGTTGTTCGTGCCCGCGGTCTTCACGTTCTGGATGATCCGGCCGGGGAGCGCGCCGATGTATGTCCGGCGGTGGCCCCGGATCTCGGCCTCATCGTGGATGCCACCGAGGCTCATCCGCACGAACTTGCGACCCATGGCCCGAGCGACGCTCTTGCCGAGCGAGGTCTTGCCCACGCCGGGCGGGCCGATGAGGGCGAGGATCGGGCTCTTGATCGTGTCGGCGAGGGAGCGGACCGCCAGGTACTCGAGGATCCGCTCCTTGATCTTCTCGAGGCCGTAGTGGTCCTCGTCGAGGATCTTCGCGGACTCCTTGATGTCGTAGCTGTCGTCGGTCGTGACGTTCCACGGCAGCCCGACGAGCCAGTCGACGTATGTCCGGATCACGCCGACCTCGGGTGAGGCGGACGGGATCCGGCTCATCCGGTCGACTTCCTTGAGGGCCCGGGCCTTGACCTCCTCCGGCATGCCGGCGGCCTCGACCTTCTCGCGCAGCTCGTTGATCTCGGCCTGCTGCGGGTCGTCCTCGCCGAGCTCGCGCTGGATGGCCTTCAGCTGCTCGCGCAGGATGTATTCGCGCTGGGTCTTGTCCATCTCGGACTTGACCTCGGACTGGATCCGGCCCTTCAGCTCGTGGACCTCGATCTGGTGGGCGAGGAACGTGGAGGCGAGCTTCAGGCGCTCGGCGACGTCGACCGTCTCGAGCAGCTCCTGGCGCTGCTCGGTCGACATGTCCGGGCTGTAGGCCGTCATGTCGGCGAGGAGGCCGGGCTCCGAGATGTTGCGGGCGGCGACCGCCGCCTCGGGCGGCACGGGGGCGCCGGCCTGGACGTACTGCTCGACCTGGGCCTGGACCGAGCGCATCAGCGCCTGGACCTCGACCTGGTTGGTCGTGACGTCGGCGAGGTCCTCGACCGCGGCCCGGATGTAGGGCTCGGTCTGGCTGAAGCCGTGGACCTTGATCCTGTTCTGGCCCTGGATGATCGCCCGGACGGTCCCGTCCTGGAGCTGGACGACCTGGGCGATCTTCGCCAGCGTGCCGACGGCGTAGAGCTCACCTTCGGTGGTGATCTCCTCCTGGTCGGCCTGGCGCTGGGTGACGAGGGCGATCAGGCTGCCGGCTTCGACGGCGGCATTGACCGCGGCCACGCTCTTGTCGCGGCCCACCTGGAGCGGGACGATCATCTCCGGGAAGATCACCGTCTCCCGGAGGGCGACGAGGGGCAGGTTTTGGGTAACGGGCTGGTCGTCCGACTTGGACGGGCGCTTGGCCATCGGGGTCTCCTGTGGTTCGGTCATGCCGGGGTTGGCTCTCGCGAGGCTGCCGGCGCAGCTGTCGGTGCGGAGGAAAGGGCTTGAGAGGATGCGGCTTCCTGGGCCGGATCGGCCGACGCGGGCGATGCGGTCGCCAGGTCCGTTCGATCCTGCTCGTCGGAGGCTTCGGTGTAGAGACGTTCGAGGATCCGCGTTCCGAGCCGCTCCTCGAGCTCGAAGAGGACCTTCACCCCGGCGAGGTTCACGCCGAGGTTCTGGGTGAGGTGGCGGATCCACATGACCCGTCGGACATCGTTCTCGGAATACAGCCGGATGTTGGTCGGCGTTCGGGCCGGGCAGATGAAGCCCTCCTCCTCGTAGATCCGCAGCGTCCGGGGATGGACGCTGACGATGCTCGCGGCCACGCTGATGACGTAGACGGGGCGGGCTGGATCTCGATCGGGGCGGTGGAAGGTCATTGCTCGGCAAATCCTAGAAACCTGACAATGGTGTTGTCAAGAGTGCTGCGGATTGCAATTTCGCAATGGTCGGCTGGCTGGTCCACCGGCCGGTGGTCCGGTTACTCCGTGGCGGGGGCCCCGATGAGCTGGTCGCGGAGGCGTGGCTCGCAGTCCGCCCGACCGATCGCGATGACCTTGTCGCCGACAGCGAGGACCGAATCTGGCCGGAGCACGGTCGCGACGCCGTCGCGGACGACGGCGATCAGCGAGCAGCCATCCGGGATGGACAGGTCCGCCGGGGCCCGCCCGACGCCCGGGGAGCCCGCCTGGAGATGGGCCTCGATGATCTCGAGCTCGGAGTCGATCGCGCCCAGGTGGAGGAGCTCGTGGACCGGGATGTCCTGCTCGATCGAGCCAAGGACCATCCGGGTGGGGCTGATGAGCTCGTCAACGCCGAGGTGGCGGAACAGCTCCTCGTTCTTCGGGTTGTTCACCCGGGCGATCGTCCGCGGGACGTCGAAGTGGTGCTTGGCCATCTGGCAGATCACGAGGTTGTCCTCGTCGTCGCCGGTGACCGCGGCAACGATGTCGGCCCGGTTCGCGCCGGCCTCGCCGAGATATTTGCCCTCGCAGCCGTCGTGGGGAACCACGATGGAGCCGACCTCATCGGCGATGACGCTCGCCCGATTTCGGTCCTTTTCCATGAGCACGACCTCGTGGCCGCTCTCGACGAGCTCCTTCGTGAGGTAGTAGCCGACCTTCCCGCCACCCACGACCAGGACGAACATGGCTCAGCCCTTCTCTTGGCCGGCCGCGTTCGCGGCGGGCTCGTGATGCGGCGCGACAGCGGCGATGACCGACGGCATGCCGGACGTCTCGTGGCCGAGGAACGCGAGGATCGCGTCCGACATCATCGTCGTCCGGCAGACGGTGGTGATTCCGAGCTCGGCGTACGCGGCGGCCCTGACCGGGTCGTTGATCTTCGCGATGACCTTCTCGATGCCGAGCGTCTCGAACGCGACCTGGGCGGCCATGACGTTGCGGTTATCGCCCTCGGTCAGGGCGAGGAAGACATCGGCATCGACGGCGCCGACGCGTCGGAGGGTGTCCTCGTCTGTCCCGTCGCCGCGCACGGCCTGGCCGCGGAACTCACCGGAGAGGCGGTCGAACGCACGGGTCAACAGGTCGACGACGATGACGTCGTGGCCGGCGGCATCGAGGCCTTCAGCCAGGACGGCGCCGACGCGCCCGCAGCCCACGATGACGATCTTCACTGCAGCTCCTCGGGCATCGGCTCGCGGACGACCCAGACCGAGCACGGTGCGTGCTTGAGAACATAGGGGATCGTGCGGCCGATCGCGAAGTCGCCACCGAACCGCTTCTTGTAGGCGAGGGCCAGGACAAGAATGTCGGCCCCGCGCTCGGTCGCCTCGTCGACGAGCGCCGCGCCGACCTCGCGCGCCTGGAGCAGCACCGGCTCGAGCCGCATCTCCAGGGTTTCGGCCGTGACCTCGGCCTGATCGAGGATCTGCTGGGCATCCTCGGAACGCGCGGCGATGTCGGCATCGAGCGGCAGCGACCACTCGACCTCGACGACATGGACCCCGACCAGCTCCGCGTGCGATGCCCGACCGAGCTCACTGACCAGCCGCACGATCCGCTCGTCGCCGTGGCCCCCCGCCAGCGCGATGATCGCGCGGCGGAACTGGGGATTCGTGGGATCGGCCACCGCGGTTGGGCTGCCTCGGTTCTCGGAGCGCGACGTTGCCCGGGGAATCCCGGGCCGGCGCGCGGGCCACGATACCATCGGCGACCGCCAGCTTCCGCCTACAGCCCGAACGACAGGCGCGCCGCCACGGACTCGGGCAGGCCGGCGGCGCGCATGGCGGCCTGGACCGTGCCGACGTCGTAGGCCGTCCGGTGCCAGGAGATCGAGCCGGCCTCGGGATCGACGAGCGCGTAGGCCGCTCGCGGGTCGCCGTCCCGCGGCTGGCCGACGCTCCCGGGGTTCAGGAGCGCCCGGCGACCCCGCAGCTCCAGCTCCGAGCCGTCGAGCGGCCGGACGACGCCGACGCGGCCGTCGTCCTCGATGAACGCGACCGGGATGTGGGTGTGGCCGTGGAGCCCGATCGGATGCTCGAGCACGGCCAGGTTCGCGCGCGCGAGCGGCACTGACGTGACGTACTCCCAGAGCGGCTCGCGCGGGCTGCCATGGACGAGATCAGCGCCGGAGACCGACAGCCGATCCGGCAGCGTCTGCAGCCATGCGACGGAGTCGGCGCTGATCGCCGCGCGAGTCCACTCCATTGCCCGTTTCGCGTCCGGGTTGAACCAGTCGATCTCCGAGCCGCCGCAGGCCGCCGCGTCGTGGTTGCCGCGAACGCCGATCGCGCCGACCTCGCGGAGCCTGGCGACCACCGCGTCCGGCTCCGGACCGTAGCCGACGATGTCGCCCAGCTGCCAGATCCCGTCGACGGGACCCGCTGCCGCGAGGACCGCATCGAGCGCGGCGAGATTCGAGTGGATGTCCGACAGAACCGCGATCCGCATGCCGGCCGAGCCTACCAGCGGCGGCGGGCCGGATCTCGGGGGAACCCATCGGGCGTGGGCCTCACTTTCTCGATGACCACGAGCAGGTGGCCCTCGAGGCCGGCGACCGCCCGATCGCCCGGGCCGCGATCGACACTTCTGCGGCGATCTCGCCGCGCTTCCAGGCGATCAGCACACCGCCGATCCGGAGGAGCGGAAACGCCAGCTCGACAAGCTCGGCGAGGTCACCCACCGCGCGGGCCGTCACGACATCGAAGGGCGCCACGATTCCGCGCCGCACGTCTGCGGCCACGGCCTCGGCCCGCTCGGCGTGGACCGTGACGCGCTCCAACAGCCCCGCTACAGCGATGACGGCGTCGAGGAACCGGGCCTTCTTGGCGGTCGACTCGATGAGGACGACTTGCGAGTCTGGCAGCGCAATCGCCAGTGGGATCCCCGGATAGCCGGCGCCGCTACCGATGTCGCAGATGCGGCCGGCGGGTCCGCGCGCGGCCAGGAGTGGCACGGCCGACAGGCTGTCGACGACGTGCCGCACCGCGACGAGCGCCGGCTCCGTGATCGAGGTCAGGTTGATCGCGGCATTCCAGGCAAGCAGGAGTCGGGCCTGGGTGGCCAGCGCCGCTCGAGCCACGTCGTCGAGCGAGAGTCCCAGCTCGGCCAGGCCGCGGTCCAGCGCGCGGTCGTACTCGGGCGGGAGGGGAGGGAGGTCATCGACTCGCGTCGGGAGCGGCGCTCGGCGACGGCCTTGGCCGCCCCGCGGGACGCCGGCCGTCGGGAGTCCGCTCCCGGCGTGGTCATTCAATGCCGCCTGGGCCTTCGGTCTGGCGCGACTCGTTCAGTTCGCGGTCGGGTTTCCCCGGACCCCTCGCGAGCCACGCGCCCCTCGGTTGTTCCCGGTGCGGATGCCGGATATTGCGACCGCGTCAACGGAGCGTCAACCGGGTTATCCACGAGAGTGGACGGTGCGAGTGAGATCGTGGATAACAGCGCGCGGCGGGTCGTCGCCGGTGGATACGGCCGCCCGGGCTGAACCCGCACGCGACCGCGGGACGTCAACTCCGGGCCGCACTCCGGACGGGGCGGCCCAGCGTCCGCCTGACGACATCGACGACCTCGTCGACGTAGCGCTCCGCGTCGCCGCCCTCGGCCGCGGTCCGGACGCAGCCCTGGACGTGGTCCTCGAGGACGAGGATCGCCAGCGAGTCGACGGCCGCCCGGAGCGCGCTCGTCTGCTGGAGGATGTCGACGCAGTACTCCTCGCGCTCGATCATCCGGGTGATGCCACGGACCTGGCCCTCGATTCGGGCAAGGCGCCGGACGAGCTGGGCCTTGTCGCGCGTGTACGAGTGCCGGAAGGTGTCGGTCGTGGTTGCGGCAGTCGGGATGGTCACCCCCGGATGATACTCCCCCGGGGTATCCGCGACAATCTGGTCGTTCGATCGCGGCCGATCGTCCGAACCGGTACACTGGCCTCGGATGGATCCACAGGATCACCTCCGCGCGCTCCCCGACGGCGTCACCTGCACCGTCTGCGAGGATCGCGTCCCCGTCGATCGGATCCGGGTCGTTGCCCGCCGCGAGGACCTCGCGTTCCTCCAGATCGACTGCCCGGGGTGCCGGAGCACGACGCTCGGCTTCGTCCCGGCCGACATCGATCTGGCTGACGGCGCGCGGTCGGACCGCCCTGCGATCACCACCGACGATGTCATCGATATGCACGAGTTCCTGGCCCGCTGGCACGGCGACCTCGAGACGCTGGCGCGGTGACGGACTCGCGACTCGCGACTCCTCCCGTCCGGGAGCCGTCCCCGTTCGCCCACGCGAGCGAGGCCGAGATGGCCCGGATCCTCGACTTCTATGCGGTCCGATGGCAGTACGAGCCGGTGACGTTCCCGATCCTCTGGAGCCTCGACGGCGACGTGGTCGAGAGCTTCTCGCCGGACTTCTACCTCCCAAGAACCGCAAGCTCCGGCGCCTGCGCGAGCTCTACCCCGACATCCGGATCAAGCTCTTCTACGCCCGCGACTTCCGGGAGATGCTCCTGAAGTACGGGCGGATCGGGCTCGTCGAATCGCTGTCCGGGACATCCGGCCAGGTCGTCCCGGACCGGCCCGAGGTCATCGAGGCGGTCCCCGTCGTTCCGGCACTTGCCGATCGCGCCGCGGACCAGCCCGCAGCGGCGGCACCCGGGGCATCGCGCCGGCGCCACGTGGGCGCGCCTGAGCAGGTCGCGTCGTGATGAAGACGGCCGACCTCGAGGCCGACATCGGCGATGTCCTCCTGACCGAGGAGCAGATCCAGGCGCGAGTCATCGAGCTCGGGACCGCGATCACCGCGGACTCAGCTGGCCGGCCGTTGACCCTCGTGAGCGTGCTCAAGGGCTCGATCCTGTTCATGGCCGATCTCATGCGGGCGATCCGCGCCCCCCTGAAGATCGACCTCATGGAGGTCTCGTCCTACGGCGGCGCCACCACGGAGTCGTCCGGCCTCGTCCGGATCCTGAAGGACCTCTCCTCAAGCATCGAGGGCCAGGATGTCCTGATCGTCGAGGACATTATCGACACCGGCCTCACCCTCAACTACCTGGTCCGCTACCTGCGCGGCAAGAATCCGGCCTCCCTTCGGATCTGCACGCTGCTCGACAAGCCGGCCCGTCGGCTCGTCGAGATCGACGTCGACTACATCGGTTTCACGATCCCCGACCGCTTCGTCGTCGGCTATGGGCTCGACTACGGTGACCTCTACCGGAATCTGCGCTTCGTCGGCGTCCTCCGGCCCGAGGTCTACTCCGGCGAGTCATGACGATGCATCGGCGGCCGGTGCCGCGGTCGCGGCTCCTGGCCGCCGTCGGGGCGATCGTCGCGATCGTCGGCTGCGTGCTGCCGTGGTGGACCGTCGGCGGGGCCGACGGGCTGCCGCTCCGGAGCGGCAACGCGTTCGCGTCATACGGCATCCTCGTGTTCGCGGCTTCGATCGCGACGCTGGCCCTCGTAACCCTGCCGTTCGCCTCGGAACGACCGGTCAACGTCGACCGCTGGCCGAGCTACGCCCTCATCGCCGCCGTGGGCTGGCTCGGCTTCGGCGCGCGGGTGCTCGACCTGTTCCTTGTTCGGGCGTTCGCGTTCCGCGAGCCGGTCGACGCGCTGACCCGGATCCCGGGCCTGTGGGTGGCCTTCATCGGCCTGGCGATGCTTGCCCGGGCGACCTTCGAGATGGCCCGCGAGCCGCGCCTCCGCTGACTACGCGCCGAGGTAGGCCTTCTTGACCTCGGGGTTGTCGGCCAGCTTGGCCGAGTCGTCGGTGAGGACGATCTCGCCGGTCTGGAGGATGTAGCCCCGCCGGGCGATACCGAGCGCCATGAGGGCGTTCTGCTCGACCAGCAGAACCGTCGTCCCCTCGGCGTTGATGTCCTGGATGATCTTGAAGATCTGCTCCACGAGGATCGGGGCCAGGCCCATCGACGGCTCGTCGAGGAGCAGGAGCTTGGGGTGGGCCATGAGCGCCCGGCCGATCGCGAGCATCTGCTGCTCGCCGCCGGAGAGCGTTCCGGCGAGCTGGCTCCGCCGTTCCTGGAGGCGCGGGAAGAGCACGAACACCCGATCGAAGTCGGCATTGACCTCGGGACCCTTCTTCCGCTGGAAGGCGCCCATCTCGAGGTTCTCCTGGACGGACATCCGGGGGAACACCCGGCGTCCTTCGGGCGACTGGCAGATCCCGAGGCTAACGACCGCGTCGCAGGCCCGAGATGGTCTTGAGCGTCGTCGACTTGCCCGCGCCATTCGCGCCGATGAGCGTCACGATCTCGCCCGGCTCGACGTTGAGGCTGACCCCGGTCAGGGCGTGGATGTTGCCGTAGTAGGCGTGGACTTCCTTGAGCTCGAGGATGGGAGCCATGGTCAGCCGTGACCCGCGGCGCCGCGGCCGAGATAGGCCTCGATGACCTTCGGATCCGCGCGGACGTCGGCCGGCGACCCCTCGGCGATCTTCTCGCCGTGGTCCAGGACCGTGACGCGCTCGCTGATCCCCATGACGACCTTCATGTCGTGCTCGATGAGGAGGACCGTCAGGCCGAGCTGGTCGCGCATCTGGCGGACGAACGAGGTCAGCTCGCCGGTTTCGTTCGGGTTCATGCCGGCCGTCGGCTCGTCGAGGAGGAGGAGCTTGCACTCGGTCGCGAGGGCGCGGGCGATCTCGAGCCGGCGCTGGTCGCCGTAGGGCAGGTTCCGGGCGTAGTCGTTCTCGCGGTCGTCGAGGTTCACGAGGCGGAGGAGCTCGCGCGCGCGGTCGAGCGCTCTGCGCTCCTCGCGCATGATCGACGGCGAGTGGACGATCGCGTCCCACCAGTGGCCCTTGAGCGTGTGGTGGAGGCCGACGAGGACGTTCTCGAGCGCGGTCATGTTGCCGAAGAGCCGGATGTTCTGGAACGTCCGCCCGATGCCCGCCCTGACCACCTCGTGTGGCTTCGAGTACGTAATGTCCTTGCCATCGAACGTGATATTGCCCTCGGTCGCCGTATAGAGGCCCGTGATCATGTTGAAGAAGGTCGTCTTGCCGGCGCCGTTCGGGCCGATCAGGCTGACGATGGAGCCGGTCGGGATGGCGAAATCGATGTCGGCGACCGCCACGAGTCCGCCGAACCGCTTCGTGACGTGCTCGGCGTTGAGGATGATCGGGTTGCCCAGGGTCGATCCCAGCGGCGCGGCCATGGCGGCCGTCATGTCGGCGAGCCTCCGCCATCGGTCGACCCGGAGGGCGAGGTCGGCTCGCCGGGCAGGCCACCCTCAATCTGCTCCTCGAACTCCGTGGCCGCCTCGGCCTGCTCCGAGGCCGAGCCGAACGTCTCCTCGCTCGACACGCCCTCGCCGTGGAGCTCGGCTTTTCGGGCGGCGAAGGGCAGGAGGCCCTCGGGTCTGAAGATCATCATGAAGACGAGGATGATCCCGTACAGGAGGTAGTTGAACGAGGTCAGCGTGAAGTTCGCGAGGATGTCGCCGAAGATCGGAACGCCTCGGATCGCGTTACCGACGGCCTGGAC
>WNFM01047932.1_pt1 | contig 14344 bp, 10 predicted proteins | sample 5400271 | NCBI WGS metagenome assembly WNFM01 (sample SAMN13153352, study PRJNA577476) | soil metagenome | isolation source: 60 cm saprolite on Douglas fir-dominated hillslope | place: USA:California | collected 2013-09-17 | reverse complement strand
ACGTCCTCGCCGGAACTGGAGCGGCCCGCCACCCGGACCGACACCGACTCGCCGGTGGCGTCCTTCATCTGCGAGGCCACGGTGCGCTTCCACACCAGGTCATACAGCCGGAACTCGTCACCGGACAACCCCGCCTGGGCCGGCGTCCGGAACTTGTCCCCGGCCGGCCGGATGGCCTCGTGCGCCTCCTGGGCGCTCTTCACCTTGCTGGTGTAGACGCGGGGCGCGTCCGGCACGTAGTCGGCGCCGTACAGCTCGCGGGCCTGGGTGCGGGCGGCGGTGATCGCGGTCTGCGACAGCGTGATCGAGTCGGTCCGCATGTAGGTGATGAAGCCGTTCTCATACAGCCGCTGCGCGATGCTCATCGCGTACTTGGCCGAGAAGCCGAGCTTGCGCGACGCCTCCTGCTGCAGCGTCGTGGTGCGGAAGGGCGCATAGGGGGACCGCCGGTACGGCTTGCGCTCGACCGACCGCACCGAGAAGTCGGTGTCGGAGAGCCGGTCGGCCAGCGCCGCGGCGGCCTCGCCGTCGAGGTGCAGCAGCGCGGCCCCATCCCGGCGAGCACCGTCCTGGCGAGCACCGTCCTGGCGAGCACCGTCCTGGCGAGCACCATCCTGGCCGGCCGCGGCGGGTCGCAGCTCCCCCGTCGAGCCGAAGTCACGGCCCTGCGCCACCCGGCGCCCGTCCACCGAGACCAGAGCGGCGGGGAACGAAGACACCTCGGTGTCGGACGCCTGGGCCTCCTGGGCGCCGGGGACCTTGACGAAGACCGCCTCCAGGTCCCAGTAGCGGGCGGCCCGGAACGCGATCCGCTCCCGCTCCCGGTCCACCACGAGCCGGACCGCCACCGACTGCACCCGGCCGGCGGACAGCTGCGGCATGACCTTCTTCCACAACACCGGCGAGACCTCGTACCCGTAGAGCCGGTCCAGCACCCGCCGGGTCTGGTAGGCCTCCACCAGGCCGTCGTCCATCTCCCGGGGATGCGCCACGGCCTGGGCGATCGCCTCCGGGGTGATCTCGTGGAAGACCATGCGCCGGGCCGGGACCTTCGGCTTCAGCTCCTCGAGCAGGTGCCAGGCGATGGCCTCGCCCTCGCGGTCCTCATCGGTGGCGAGCAGCAGTTCGTCGGCGTCCTTGAGCAGGTTCTTGAGCTTGGAGACCTGCTGCCGCTTGTCAGAGTTAACGACGTAGAGCGGCTCGAAGTCGTGGTCCACGTCCACGCCGAGCCGCGCCCACGGCTCCCCGCGGTACTTGGCCGGAATCTCCGCAGCCTTGTCGGGCATGTCGCGGATGTGGCCGATGCTGGACTCGACCACATAGTCCTTCCCCAGGTAGCCAGCGATCGTGCGTGCCTTGGCCGGCGACTCGACGATCACGAGCCGCCTGCCGCCGTTCCCCGACGCGCCGTTCCTGGCGCCAGCGCCACCGCTGGCCTTGGCCCCGCTAGACTTGGCCCGGCTGGCCCTGGTGCCGCCGACGGCCGCTTTGGCGCCGCTGGCGGCCGTACCCGTCCTTGCTGCCACTTCCCCACCTTCACATCCCGCGGGCCGTTGTAGGCTACGCGGACGCCCTGGAGGCTACCGCAGCCGACCCGCAGGCGGCCGAGTGTACGGCCACTCTGCTGTCCGGAGTCCCACTGCTGCAACTTGCCGCTGGGACCGGAGTGTTCCCGCAAGCCGCCTGGTGCGTTTGTCAAGCCTGATTGAACCACCGCGCCGATCACACACAATGAGAAGCGATGGCAGAGTATTCCTACCTCGTGCTCTACATCCCGCGCGGCACGCCCAGGGAGGTCGCGCGGCGGATCCTGACCGATCATGCCGAATACGGGCACTGGGAACTCGCCCGTATGCGCCTGAACGCCGACGGCAGCAGGAAGGCTACCCTACGGCGGCAGATCATTCGCGTGGCCCGAACCCCGCTGTCGCGCATCGGGCCGTAGCCGCAGTGGCCCGGACTGCGGGCTGAAGTCTCGCTTCCCGTCGGCGACGGGCCCGTGCGGCGGGCTGCACTCTTACTTCCCACCGCCCCAGGCCTGCGCGGCGGCGGCCGACAGAAAGCGGACGTGGCCAGCGTCAGCCGCGGGCGCCACTAGCCAGCGCGCGGGCGGGGAACAGGCTGCTTATCCTGCTGCCGAAGCCGGCTACCCGACTGCTGAAGCTAACCGAGGGCGCCGCATGCTGCGGCAGGCGCCGGACCTCCCGCCGCTTCGGGCTCTCGAACGCGCGGTCAGCGAGCGCCTTGTCCGGGAACGTCACACCTGGATCCGCACCACGCAGAGACCCCCAGGCCGGGAACGCACCGCCCGCAGAACCGTCGGCTCTGAACGCCCCGCCTGAGAACGCGTTGCCCGGCTGCGCACCATTCCAGGACGTGCCCGGGAACGCGCTGGCCGGAAACGCGCTGCCAGCGAGCGCGATATCCGGGGACACGCCGTCCCAGGGTGCGCCGTCCGAGATCGGGTCGCCGAGCCGGTGCCGACTGCGGTAACGGCCCCCGGCCCTGCCTTCTCGACCTGCGGCCGAGCGGCCGTCGCCCAGGGCGCCGGGCTCCTCCGGCCGCGCCAGCCGCTCCGCTCCAGCCCCGAAGGCCTCGGCCGACACTCCGGTCCCGGCCACCTCGGCCGCCATGACGTGCTCGCACAGCCATCCGCTCCGCTCCGCCACCACGGCGCCAGCGCGGGCCCGGGGCACGTGCCGCGCCTGCGCCCGCCTCGGGGCAGTGATCCCCAGGACGCATGCTCCGGACATCAGGGCGCCGATGGCGAACCCGTCAAGAGAGCCAGTTCCGATCGCCGGGGCCACGCCGGCCCATGTACTCATCAAATGCTCCTAGCCTTCTTGTTACTGAATGCCACAAACACATAACGCAGAGTGACTTCTGCCTGCAGCAGCTAGAACCGGTCGTTCCTGGTTTCGGGCTGCCGGCCAAGGAAGCGGCCGACAGCGAAGGTCGGTCAGCGGGGTAAGCGAGAGCGGGCGGTCACGACCGGGGCACCCACCGCATCGGCGGCGCCTCCGGTCGTGACCGCCGGAGCGGGACATGACCCGCGGCCGGCGGCGAGGATCAAGCGACCCAGGTGCCAGGCCCTAGCGCTGACGGTGACGCCATGCCTCGCGGTCGGGGCACAGCCGCCAGCCAGCCACGCCGGGCACTGACCCTGTTCAGGCGACACAGGCGACCCTCCTCGTCGGTACCGGCGAAGTGCGCGGCCGCTGACCGGGGAGCTAGGTGGAAGGGGTGCGCCCCGGGGAGGTCAGCCTCACACAATGTGTAACGATAGCACTACCGAACGTGCGCAAGGGGTAATTGGCGAAACAACGCCCGCGTCCGGACACCAAGTACCCAAACGGCGACCCCCTGACCTCGGACAAAGGGCTAGCAGAGGTCGAGAAACCTATCCAGGACCCGAACGCCGAAGCGGAGCGCGTCGACCGGGACCCGCTCGTCCACGCCGTGGAACATCCCCGCGAAGTCGAGGTCGGCCGGCAGCCGGAGCGGGGCGAAGCCGAAGCACCTGATGCCCAGTCGGCTGAATGACTTCGCGTCGGTGCCGCCGGACAGGCAGTACGGGACCACCCGGCCAGCGGGATCCTGGTCGAGCAGCGCGGCCGTCATCGCAGCGGCGAGCTCGCCGTCGAGCGTTGTCTCGACGGCGATGTCGTGGTGCACGAACTCGCGCCGGACTTCTGGCCCGAGCAGGCCGTCCAGCTCAGCGAGGAACTCCTCCTCGTAGCCGGGCAGGAACCTGCCGTCCACCTGGGCAGCGGCCACCTGCGGGACGACGTTGACCTTGTAGCCCGCGTTCAGCATGGTCGGATTGGCAGTGTTTGTGAGGGTTGCGCCAACCATCCGAGAGATCGGGCCTAGCTTGGCGATGAAGTCGCGATAATCGTTCTGGTCGAAGTCAATCCCGAGGGCTGTGCCGGCCTCCTCCAGGAATGCCTGCGCCGCCGGGGTGAGCCGGACCGGCCACTCGTGTCGGCCGATCCTGGCCACGGTCTCGGCCAGCTCGGTGACCGCGTTGTCGGGCTGCAGCATCGAGCCGTGCCCCGCAGTGCCGCGTGCGATGAGCCGCAGCCACGCCATGCCCTTCTCCGCGGCCTGGATCAGGTACAGGCGGCGGCCCCCGATCGTGGCGCTGAACCCGCCGACCTCGCCAATGCCCTCGGTGACCCCCTCGAACAGCTCCGGGTGGTTATCCACCAGCCAGCGCGCGCCCCAGCTCCCGCCCGCCTCCTCATCGGCGACGAATGCCAGCACGACGTCGCGGGGCGGGCGGCGCCCCTCCCGCATGCGCTGCCGGATCACCGCGAGGACCATCGCGTCCATGTCCTTCATGTCCACCGCGCCCCGGCCCCAGATGCAGCCATCCTGGTTCTCACCGGAGAACGGGTGCACTCGCCAGTCGCCCGCGTCCGCCGGGACCACGTCGAGATGGCCATGGATGAGGAGCGCGGGCCTGGCCCGGTCCTCGCCCTCGACCCGGGCCACCACGCTGGTGCGTTTCGGATGGGACTCGAGCACCGTCGGCTCCAGGCCCGCCCCGGCCAGGAGTTCGGCGACGTACTCGGCCGCATCGCGCTCCCCCGGCCCGGAGTGATCCCCGGGATTGCTGGTGTCGATCCTGATCAGGTCGCTGGCCAGAGCAGCGACCTCATCCTGTGCGGTCGGATCCGTTGCGGTTGGCTCGCCGGAGGCTGCGTTCTGCGTCATGCGGCCATCGTTGCACCCTGGGCCGCCCGGCGCGCTCCCTGCCCGCAGTCACGGCCTGCCAGGTCATCGCGCCGTGGTTAACCCGGCCGCTCCGCCGTGGTTCCCCGGCCGTCCGGCCGTGGTAACCCCGCCCGCCCGCCGAAGCTCCGTCGCCGGAACCGCCCGGATTTGCTATCGTGAGGCGGCTAGCCCGGCACCAGCCGTGGCACGCACTCGTCCGGGTGGCGGAATAGGCAGACGCGCTAGCTTGAGGTGCTAGTGCCCCAAAAGGGCATGGGGGTTCAAGTCCCCCCTCGGACACGTTAAAACCCCATAACCACCCGTTTTCGGGCACGCGAAATGGTCACCCGGGCCCGGCCTCCGCCGTGGCGGGTGCTGTGCCTAGTGATTGTCCTCCTTCCTGGCTTCCTGATGCCGGCGGGTTGTTAGACTCCCTAGCCGACAGTGACGGCTAGGGAATCCTTGGTGTCCGTCCGCAGGGCCCGCGTGGCCGGGTCGTAGATGAGCGTGACGTCGGCGGCCCGCAGGCGGTCGATCAGCTCCGCGGCCTGCGCAGGCGCCGTGACCTGGGCGCTGGCCAGTTTCCTGCCGCGCGGGGAATGGCTGCCTTCTGACTGCAAGATGGCCAGGGCGGCCAGCCGGGGCACGATCTGGTCCTCGCGGACGTACAGGTTCGCCGGGCGGTCCGGGCTGGAGCCGGTGGCGCTGGTGTACCCGTGGCGGCACCGGTAGGCGGGCTTGCCGTTGGACCAGGCCGACTCCAGGCGCCGCCCGCACCTTCCGCAGGCCAGCAGCCCGGCCAGCAGGTACCGCCGGGTGGCTGGTCCGGCTGGGCCGCGCGGGGCGCTGGCGTCCTGGGCGGCGATGTAGTCGGCCTCGCTGATGATCGCCGGGTGGGCCGGGCGGGCGGAGATCACCCAGCCGGCGGGCAAGTTCCACCGCTGCACCTGGCGGTGACCGAGCCCGGTGTTCGCCGGGTCGACCAGGTCGTGGTCGGTGCGCTGCCGGTTCCACACCTGCCGCCCGGTATAGCGGGGGTTCGCCAGGATCGCCGCGACCGTGCGCAGCGTCCACGCGGCACCCGTGCGGTGCGGGTTCCGTCCCGGGTCGGCGGCCGACGGGCACGGGATCCCGGCGTCATTCAGCGCCCGGGTGATCCGCGCGACGCTGTGCCCGGCCAGCCGCCGGGCGAACATCCACGCCACCACCGGCGCGGTATCCGGGTCCGGCTCCAGCCGGTGCGCCCGGCGGCCCCAGGAGGCATGGACCTTGTTCGGGTGCGGGCCCGCGTCGGCCAGCCGGTACCCGTACGGCGGCCGGCCGCCCAGGTAACGCCCCTGCTCGCGGGTCTGGGTCGCCATCGCGGTCCGGACCCGGATCCTGGTCCGCGCGATCTCCCGCTTGGACTGCAACCCCAGCGCCAGCATCGTCTCCTCGTGGTCTTCGGCGTGAAAGTCGATCCGCCCGCCGACCTCCGGCGTCCACAGCTGGATGCCGTAGTGCTCGAACAGCGGCGCCATCGAGGCGTACTGGCCGCCGTAGAAGGCCCGCTCGTATTCCCCGATCACGATCGCGTCCCAGCCGCGGTCCGGGTCGGCCAGCGCGGCGACCAAGGCCGCGGCCTGCGGGCGGCGCGCCCAGGCCAGCGTCCGGCTGTAGCCGGTGTCGAAGAACTCGGCCACGATGCGCCCGTGCCCGGCTACCAGCGCGGCGGCCTGGTCCCGCTGCCGCGCCCGTGACGTCACCGGGTCCTGCCAGTCCTCGGTCGAGACCCGCCCGTAGAAGGCGAACCGCAGCCCGCCAAGGCCATGCCCGGCCGCCCTGCGGCGCCCGGTCGCCTCCGCCCAGAGGGCCAGCATGTCGCCGCCTGCGGCCTGCCCGGCCGACGGCATCCCGGGCAAGGCCGTCACAGCCATCCTCAACCCACCTCCGGGCGATCCGCGCGGACAAAGATAATCATGTGGGCACCATGTCTCGCACGTAGAGCCCGGGCGCTGGGCACAGTACCGGGTGGCGTTCGCTGCCAAGGTTTTCAGGCTGAGGCTGCCGTTCGTCGGCCCGCGCCGTTGCCCAGTCAGCCCATGGCTCCCACCAGCTGCCCTGCTGTCTGTCAGCGCCGGCCAGCCACTGCCCGGGGTCGGCGCCGGGTGTGCTGCCGGTCCAGTAGTGCGCCTTGGGATTGCCCGGCGGGTTGACCAGGCTGGCGATGTGCCCTGAGTAGCTGAGCACGAAGGTGGACGGGCCGCCGAGCAGCTGCGTCGTCTTGTAACAGCCCTTCCACGGGGTCAGGTGATCGGCGACAGCCCCGGTGACGAAGGTAGGCACCGTGATGTGCTGCAGATGCAGCGGGGTTCCCAGCACGCTGAGCTGTCCGGGCCGGGTCAGGAGGTTGTCCCGGAAGACGTCCAGGAACTGACCGTGCAGCGCGCCGGGAAGATTGGTGCCGTCGGCGTTCCAGGCCAAGATGTCGAAGGCTGGCGGCTTGTCGCCCATCAGGTAGTTGTTCACCCAGTAGTTGAACACCAGGTCATCGGGGCGCAGCCAGGTGAACGCGCTGCCCATCTGCCGGCTGGTGATGATGCCCTTGCGCCGGGACCGGCGGCCGGCGAACGCGACCAGGCCCCGCCCGGAGAAGGCGGTGATCGGAGCGCGCAGCCCGAAGTCCAGCCAGCACGGTGGTCGCGATGATGCCGCCGGCGCAAAAGCCGATCAGGTTGACATCCGGGCTGCCGGTGATCTCCCGCACGGTGTCAATCGCCGACGACACCGTCCGGGCGTAGGTGTCCAGGTCCCAGCGGCCCTGCTCGGCCGTGGGGTTCCGCCAGCTGACCATGAACATCTGCAGGCCGCGTCCGGCGGCGTACTCGACGAAGCTGCGCCCGGGCCGCAGGTCCAGGAAGTAGAACCGCCCGATGGGCGGCGGGACGACCAGAACCGGGCGGGCGAACACCGTGTCCGTGGCCGGGGCGTACTGCAGGACCTCCGCGACGGCGTCCCGGGCCACCACGGCGCCAGGGGTCACCGCCAGGTCCCGGCCCACCTCGAATGCGCCGGGCTCGACCATGGACGGCATCGCACCGTTACGACGGACGTCGCGGGCGAAGTTGCGGGCTCCGCGGACCAGGCTCATCCCGCCGGTGTCGAAGGCGCGCTTGAGGGCGGCCGGGTTGCTCACCAGGAAGTTCGTCGGCGCGGCGGCGCTGGCCATGATGTTGGCCGCAAACCGGGCCTGCTCCGCCCTGGTGCCGCTGGCGCCTTCGCCCAGCTGGGCGACGACCCTGTCCAGCGCCTGCGCGGAGGCGAGATAAGTTTGCTGGATCATCCGGAATACCGGGTTCGACGTCCATGCCGGATCGGTGAAACGCCGGTCACCCTTGGCCGGAGCCACGTCGGACCGCCCCCGGGCGATGCGGGTAAGTTCCACGCCCAGCCGGCTGGCTTCCTGGGCCACGGTCGTGCCCTGGCGCAAGGCCGCGGCCATTCCGCTGGCTGCGTCCCAGAGCGATGGGATCCCGACGGCTTCGCCACCGTCGACCGATTCGGCCGCCTCAGCGGCCGTCAGCCTGGTCTCCGCACTCGTCACTGATTACTCCTCGGCATCAATGAATCGGCCTGACTGGGATGGTGGTTACCATCTCGTCGTTTCCCTTCTCGTGGAGTCGCTCGCTAACGCTTCGCCTCATCAATAGCGGTCGCAGTCCCGTCTGCGGCGGCCGGGCTTCCGTCGTTAGCGGTGGTGCTGACCGACCTGGCGAGCAGCTGCGCGACGTCGATGACTTCCAGGGTGTCCTTGGCCTGGCCGGAGGCCTTCTTGGCGCTGACGGCGTCGCCGAGCATGACCAGGCAGTAGGGGCAGGCGGTGGAGATGGTGTCGGGGTTCAGGGCCAGGGCTTCGTCGATCCGCTCGGTGTTGATGCGCTTGCCGATGCGTTCTTCCATCCACATCCTGGCCCCGCCGGCGCCGCAGCAGAAGCCGCGGTTCTTGCACCGGTGCATCTCGGTGGCGGTCACGCCGGGCACGGCGTCCAGGATCTGCCGGGGCGGGGTGAACACCTTGTTGTGCCGACCCAGGAAGCACGGGTCGTGGTAGGTCAGCTTCTCCTCCACCCGGGTCGTGGGGGCCAGCTTGCCCTCGGAGACGAGGCGGGCGAGCAGCTGGGTGTGGTGGATCACCTCGTAGCTGGCGCCCAGCTGGGGGTACTCGTTCGCGATGGTGTTGAAGCAGTGCGGGCAGGATGCCACGATCGTGCGCGGGGCGGCCTGGTTAAGGGTCTCGATGTTCTGCTGGGCCAGCATCTGGTAGAGGAACTCGTTGCCGATGCGGCGGGCCGGGTCGCCGGTGCAGGTCTCGGCCGGGCCGAGCACCGCGAACTTGACTCCCGCGCCGTGCAGCAGGGCGGCGATGGCCTTGGTGGTGCGCTTGGCGCGGTCTTCCAGCGCACCGGCGCAGCCGACCCAGAAGAGGTACTCCACGTCCGGGTCGAGCTTGCCCTCGGCGATGGGGACCTCGAAGTCGAGCTCGGTCATCCACTCGGCGCGGCGGGCCTCGCCCATGCCCCACGGGTCGCCCTTGGTCTCCAGGTTCTTCAGCATGCCCGCGGCCTCGACCGGGAACGCCGACTCGATCAGCACCTGGTAGCGGCGCATCCCGTCGATGTGGTCGATGTGCTCGATATCCACCGGGCACTCCTCCTCGCACGCCCCGCAGTTCGTGCACGACCAGATCACGTCTGGGTCGATCACCCCGCCCTCGTCCTTGGTGCCGACCAGCGGCCGGGCCGCCTCGGCCTTCACCGCGTCCGGCAGCTTCCCGCGCGCCTCATCGGAGCCGGCCAGCAGCCACGGGGCCTTGGCGAAGGCGTGGTCGCGCAGGTCGAGGATGACCTGCTTGGGTGACAGCGGCTTGCCGGTGGCCCAGGCCGGGCACTGGGACTGGCATCGCCCGCACTCGGTGCAGGTGGCCATGTCCAGCAGGCCCTTCCAGGTGAAATCCTCGATCTTGCCCAGGCCGAACACGTCGGTGTCCGGGTCGGCCTCCTCGAAGTCGAGCACCGTCCCGCCCGACCGCATCGGCTCCAGCGCCCCCAGCGCGTTGGGCCGGCGGGAGAACAGCACGTTCAGCGGGGCGGTCGCGATGTGCAGGTGCTTGGAGTACAGCACGAGGACCAGGAAGGCCAGGATGACGCCGAGCTGGGCCAGGATGAAGGTCGCCTCCAGCACGGCGTTGGTCCCGTAGCCCAGGGGGTGCAACCAGTGCCCGACCAGCTGGGAGGCGAACGCGCCGTGGTGGTAGGGGAAGACGCCCGTGTTGATCTGCGCGCCGCGGTATACCAGCAGCGTCGCGATGACCAGGAAGATCATGCCCAGGACCAGCCAGGCGGCCTTCGTGTGCGAGCCGAGGAACCGGGAGGCCCGGCCGCGGCGCTCCGGGGAGTTCCGCACCCGGATCACGGTGAACGTGATGATCGCGGCCAGCACGGCCACCGCGAACAGGTCCTCGATGAACCCGATGAACGCCCAGTGCCCGATGCCCGGGATGGCGAACGTCCGGGAGAACAAGGCGCCATAGGCCTCGATGATCGTCAGCAGCAGCACGATGAAGCCCCAGAACGTCAGCGCGTGCGCTACCCCGGGAACCGACCACTTCAGCAGCTTGCGCTGCCCGATCACCTCGGCCGCCTGGGTCTCCACATCCCGGCCGGGATGCTCCCGCACGGCCGCGACGCGCTCGGGAGCGGGCTGCCCGCTCATCGCCAGCCGCCACAGCCACCACAGCCGCCGCCCGGCGATCGCGAGCGCGACGACGGTCAGCACCAGACCGACGGTCAATCGCACAACCATGGGCAGCCTCCTTCACAGCCGAGGAACGGCAGGACCGTTGCTCATCAGCGACCGTCCTGTTGCGTTTCCGGATTCCATGCGGAGATACCGGCACACGGCCTCGGCGCGATTGGCGGCTCCGAGCTTGCGGAGAATGTGCTTGACGTGCGACTTGACCGTGCCTTCCGAAATGATCAGCCGCGCGGCGATGCCGGCGTTGGTCTCGCCGGTTGCCATAAGCCGCAGGACCTCGATCTCGCGTCGAGTCAGCTCTGAGTTGGCAGGCGAGTAGTCGGCCACGAACATCGCAGCGCCGCTCCGAGCCGCCGCCACGTTTCCCCGGTCGATCCGGGCGACCTCCACCTCCGCGTCGACTAGTTCGTCCGTCACCTTGGTGATGTCGAAGGTCATCCGACCGACGGTGGTGCGGAGGGCATGGAGCCGTTCGGACAGCACGGTGTGCTGGAATGCGTATCCGACACCCCGCGCGAACATCCAGAGCACGTCGCGGCAGAACTCGTCCACGTGCCGCCGCCGCATGTAGCAGTCGGCATGCAGGAACCCGATCACCCGTCCTTCAGGCATGATCGGCGCCGTGACGTAGGAACGGGATAGTGTCGCCGCGGCCAGCGTCGGATGCACTCTCGGATCAGTTTGCGCGTCGGGGACGAGGAGCGGGCCTCGCCGGCGGACCATCTCCGTCTCGAGAATCAGATGATTGAGCAGTTGGGGTTCGTCGCGGCCCACCCGCAGGATCTCCCGCGCCCACCCGGCGTCACCCTCGACATAGACGGCCTCCGGAACCCACATGGACCCGTGTACCCGAGAGATCATGGCCCGGTCGAAGCCGAGACGGCATGCCTCTTCCGGAACTCGATCGATCAGCTGCGAGACGGAGGTGATCCCATGAAGCCGCCCGAGTGCATCCTGCACGCTCGCGAAGGCCGCAATGCGCTGGGCGAGCCTGGCCTCGCGAAGCCGCCCTTGGGTTTCCTTGAGCTCCAGGAGAAGGTCGACCGTCTCGGTGCTGCCCCAGGCAAGGGGCGCGTCCTGCCGATCCTCCCAGAGAGCCTCGGTGACACGCTGCGACGCGGCCGTCAGGGCAGCCTCCGCGGACGGAAAGTCGACGATCGGCAGGGCCCGCGGATTACCCTCTGGTCCACATAGGTCGCTCACGCGGTCGAGCACCGCCAGGATGTCACGCATGGTGGCGCTGGGAATCCGAGGGCCGTGCCCGAGCCACGGCGGCTCGCCATCCCAGGTGCGTGCGGTCTCGGAGCTGGGTGTCCTGGCCGCCAGGCGGCGGGCGCCGCGGGTGACTGGCGGGCTGCTGTGCGCGGTCCCTCCGGTGCCGACGCCAGCCCCGGAACCTGTGCTTGGCGCCGGGACCGCCATCAAGTACCCGGCACTGGCGCCGCTCGCGGCGCGGGCGGCGGCTTTTGTGCGGGAATTCGCGATCATCACGGACAACCCAGCCGGCGGTTCATGTCACCCCGAGCTTGTCCTTGATGTCCGCGCGCAAGATGTGCTTCTGGACCTTGCCGGTAGCTGTCATGGGCAGGGCTGAGACGATCTCGAGACGCTCCGGCAGCTTCTGCATCGCGAGCTTCTTTGCACGGAGATAGTCCGTGATGTCGTCGAGGGTCAGGCTCGCGGACGGGTCTGCCAGGACGACGTACGCGCACGCCTTCTCGCCCAGCCGCTCGTCCGGCATGCCCACCACGGCCACGTCCGCGATGGCCGGGTGTCGCACCAGGTGGTCCTCGATCTCGTGTGCACTGATGTTCATCCCGCCCCGGATGATGATGTCCTTCAGGCGTCCCGTGACCCGCACGTACCCGTCCTCGTCCATCCGGCCGAGGTCCCCGGACCGTGAGAACCCCTCGGCCGTGAACAGCGCGGCCGTCTGCTCGTCGTCGTTGAAGTACTCGATCATGTGGCTGGGCCCCCGGTAGGCGATGTCGCCCTCCTCGCCGCGCGGCACCTCGAGACCATCCTCGCCGACGATCTTCACTTCGGCACCTTCGAGGGCCGCGCCGTCCGACGTGACCGCCCGGTCCGCCGGGTCGTCCGCCTTGCACATGGTGGTGAGGAGGTTCTCCGAGCGGCCGTAGAGGCTGAGCGTCCGGCAACCGGGGAAGATCTCACGGGAGCGCTCGACGACGGCTCTCGGGATCGGCGACCCCGCGCAAACCCAGAGGCGTATGCTGCTCGCGTCGTGCTTGGCAGGGCGCGGTCACGGCAGCGGTGCATCGGTACTGCTCGATCCTGCGCAGCCCCTCCTCCGGGTTCCACGCCTCCATCAGGTAGGACTTCGCGCCCGCGATCAGGGGCATGATCACGCTGGTAACCAGGCCCGTCGTGTGGGATATAGGCGAGGGCCCGAACTGCACGTCCTGCTCGGTGTATCCCAGGCCCTTGATGATCGCGTTCGCGCTCGCGCGATAGGTGTTGAAGGTGTGGAAGCACCCCTTCGGCCTGGAGGTCGTGCCCGAGGTGTACACGATGAGGAAACCGTCGTCGGGCGATGAGTCGGGGCCGGCCTCCTCCTCCAGGGCCGCCAGATCGCCGTCGACCACGAGGCTGCCCAGTGACGGGGTCTCGGACGCGTCCACTCCTGCGGGGGTCCGAGCGACGTACACCGTGCGCAGGTCCGGGGCTTCGAAGCGGACCTTCTGGAACATTTCCAGGTGCCCGAACCCGCGGAACTCGTGGCAGGTCACCGCGGCCACCGCGCCGGAGTGCCGCAGCACGTAGGCGACCTCGTCCTCGCGGTAGATCGGCATGATGGGGACCAGGATCGCGCCGATCCTGGACAGCGCCGCGGCGATCACGGGGAATTCGGTCCAGTTGGGAAGCTGCACGGCAACACGGTCTCCCGGGCGCACACGCTCTCGCCGCAGGCCCACGGCCAACCGCAGGGCCTGGTCACGGAAGCCGGCGTACGTCAGCGACGTGGTGCTATCGAAGACGAAGACCTGGTCACCACGGCGAACGGCCTGCTCCGCGACCAGAGAGTTGAAGCTGGTCGGCTGCCAGTAACCCGCGGCATAGAACGCGGCGATCCGCTCCTCGCTGTACCGGTCGCGGACGGTCTTGAGTGGTGCGTTCATGGGGACCCCTTCTCACGTGTCCGAACCCACACGGTGAATGCTAGAATGGTATGACCATTTTAGCAAGGGGTTGCGTCGATCCGGGAGGATCCTTCTGGGCAATCCAGGAGTACTCCTTCTCCACGACGGTCGCTGCGTCGCCGCGGTCTAGCCCGCCGCGCACCCACCTCCCTCGGGGCGACGTCGGCCAGCCAGGCACGGAAGCTCTTCCGGCAGGCGTTGGAGCGCGGCACAGCCGGTGCGCGGTATCAGAGCTGATAAATTAGGTAAGACCAAATCAAGGATGTGAGGCGAGATGCAGGAACCACTGGTCTCGAAGAGCGGGCCGAGTCGGCAGCCAGTCCGGCTGACGCCGATGCCTGTTCCCAAGGCCTCCGACGTCCTCGCGGATGACCTGCGCGAGCGGATCCTCCTAGGCGAGTTTCCCGAGGGCACCGCGCTGCCCACCGAGCGCGACCTCGTGGCGCAGACCCAGATGAGTCGGGCGACGGTTCGGGAGGCGCTGCGCATCCTCGAGGTCCAGGGCCTGATCCGCATCAAGACCGGCCGGGCAGGCGGGGCCTTCGTGCAGAAACCGGACGATGAGTCGGTGGCCGACTCCGTCGCCCTGGTCATCGGTGGCGGGCGCATCCGCATGGCTGCCCTGCTCGAGACGCGCGAGGCGATCGAGCCCGCCTGCGCGCAGCTGGCGG
>WNFM01290534.1_pt4 | contig 14345 bp, 12 predicted proteins | sample 5400271 | NCBI WGS metagenome assembly WNFM01 (sample SAMN13153352, study PRJNA577476) | soil metagenome | isolation source: 60 cm saprolite on Douglas fir-dominated hillslope | place: USA:California | collected 2013-09-17 | reverse complement strand
CCCTCGAGGATGTTGGAGATGCCGACGAAATCGGCCACGAAGGGGGTCGCCGGAGATTCGTACACCTCGGCCGGCGTCCCGACCTGATCGATCCGCCCCTGCCGGAAGACTGCCAGCCGGTCGCTCATCGCCAGCGCCTCCTCCTGATCGTGGGTCACGTAGACGAAGGTGATGCCGAGCCGCTCCTGAATCCCCTTCAATTCAATCTGCATCTGCTGCCGGAGCTTCAGATCGAGGGCTCCGAGCGGCTCGTCGAGCAGCAGCACGCGGGGTCGATTGACCAGGGCGCGGGCCAGCGCGACCCGCTGTCGCTGCCCGCCCGAAAGCTGCGCCGGGCGGCGGGCGCCGACGTCGGGGAGACGGACCAGATCGAGCATCTGGGCGACGCGGCGGACCCGCTCGGGACCCGGGACCCGCGCTATCCGCAGCCCGTAGGCGACGTTGTCGGCGACGCTCATGTGCGGGAAAAGCGCGTAGTCCTGAAAGACGGTATTGACGTCGCGCTCGTAGGGCGGCAGACGATCGGCGGGGCGGCCATGCAGCTCGATCCGGCCGCTCGTCGGCCGGTCGAACCCGGCGATCAGCCTGAGGCAGGTGGTCTTCCCCGAGCCGGAGGGGCCGAGCATCGAGAAGAACTCGCCGTCGCGGATCTCGAGGCTGACGTCGTCGACCGCCCGCACCTCCCCGAACAGGCGGCTGACGCCGTGGAACTTCACCACGACGCTCACCGGGGCGCCCCGGCGGCGGGGCCGAGGATCAACGACTGCCGATGACCGCGATCATGGCGGTCACCCAGTCTTTGTACGGCACGCACTCGCGGCCGCCGCCGCAGTCGGCGACCGGCGTCCTCCAGAAGCGGATCCGGTCGAAGTTGCCGGCGCCGTTCGTCTCGCAGCCATGCTCGCCGAGAAGCGCGTTTCCATGGCAGGCCTCGGGAACCACCGGCACCGAGCCGAACCAGGCGGCGAGATCCCCCTGGGTCCTGGGGGCGATCGAGTGCTCCAGCCAGCGATAAGCGCAATTCGGATGCGGAGCGTCGACATGCATCATCGTCGTGTCGGACCAGCCGGTCGCCCCCTCGGACGGAATGACGCTGCCGATCGGGGCGCCCTTGCTCCGCAGCAGATTGACCTGGTACGGCCACGAGCTGCTGGCCGCGACCCCCTCGTTCACGAAGTCGTCGACCTGCATCACCGCGTCATGCCAGTACCGACCGACGATCGCGCGCTGACGCCGCAGCAGCGCGACCGCCGCGTCGAACTGCTTCCGATCGAGCGCGTACGGGTCGTTGATGCCGAGGTCGCTCTGGTGCGCCATGAGGTAGAGCGCCGCGTCGGCGACGTAGATCGCTCCGTCGAACGCCTGGACCCTGCCCTTGTTCGACTTGCCGTCCGGGAATGTCATTTCTTCGAAGACCACCTTCCAGCTGTCGGGCGGGGTCGCGAAGACCTTCGTGTTATAGGCGAGGACGTTCGAGCCCCACTGGTACGGCACCCCGTAATGGCGGCCATCCACGGTGTGCCACGGGGCATTCTGCAGCCGCGGATCGATCGTGCTCCAGCTCGGCACGAGCGCCGTGTTGATTTGCTGCACCCGACCGCCGGAGACGAGACGCAGGCTGGCGTCGCCCGAAGCGGTCACCAGGTCGAAGCCGCCCTCGTTCATCAGCGCCACCATCTCGTCCGACGTCGCCGCCGTCTTGACGCTGACCTTGCAGCCGGTCTCCCGCTCGAAGCCGGTGAGCCAATCGTAATTCCTGTCGGTCTCGCCCCTTTCCATGTAGCCGGCCCAGGAGACGATCGACAGCGCTCCCCCCCCCGGCCCGATCGCTGTCCTCGGATGACCCGCCGCGCCGCCTTGCGGCGACGGTGTTCCGGCGCAGGCCGCCGCGATCAGGATCGGGAGGAAGCAGGCGAGCCGGATCGGGAGACCCCACCCGGCCGGCACCGGGAGGAGCCCTGCCGGCGCCGGACGACGAGGGGGGGCAAGGCGATTCCGTCGAATGCTCAAGTCGATCGGCCTCCGGTCAGTCGAGCGGCTTGACGCCGACGATGAAATATTCGGTATCGCCGAAGCAGGTGGTGGGTAATCCCTTGTGCTGATGATACTCGAGGGCCACCCGTTTCCCGATCGATCGCTCGATGGTCCGAGCGACCTCCTCCTGGCGCACGCTGAAGAGGAACTTCTCCGGCATCGTGCCGGGGATGGTCACCATGGCCAGCTCCCCCTCCCAGGTCTTGCAGAGCCATCCCTTCCTGGAGAATTTCTGCACGTAGCCGGCCCGCTCGCCGGTCGCGTAGCTCCAGCTCAACGCGACCCAGATGTAGGCGGCGCACAGGAGCGCGGCGAGGCTCAGCAGGCCGATGAGCCAGCGCGCGACGCGTCCCTGCCATGATGCCATCGAAGGACCTCCTCGATATCGTGGTGAGCCGGGGGGAGCCCGCCCGAGCGCGTATTCTCTACTGGGAGATGGTCATCTTCAAGAGCACCACGTTCTGGAGGTAGGCGAGATCGAACGGCTTCTTGATGAAATCGAACGCCCCGAGATCGAGCGCCGCCAGCGCCATGTCATGATCGGCATGCCCGCTGATCATGATGACGTTCGATTCGGGCGTTTCCTTGCGGAGGCGCTTGAGCGTCTCGATGCCGTTCAGGCCCGGCATCGCGATATCGAGAAAGATCATCTGCGGCTTGAGCTTCTGCGCGAGCTCGAGCGCCTCGTGCCCGTCCTTGGCCCCGGCCACGCTGAAGCCGCGATCCTTCAGGAACGTGAGCAGCAGCTCGCGAACGGAATTTTCGTCATCGACCACCAGAATCTGCGTCTTCACGGTTTCCCCCCACCCAGGATTGCTTCGGCAGATTGCCACCTGTGACTGGAAGGGACCGATGCCTCGAGCCGGAAGGGAGCCGGACGCTCCATCTCCGTTCGGAGAGTCGTCGGTCCAGGGAAACGCCCACCCAGCGGACCCTCATTCTTCCTGGTTATCTTCTAACTCAGCGGCAGGGTGCGTTGCAACTCTTTTTATCCCAGGGGAGACCAGGAGCCTGTTCGAGTCCTAGGAGCCTGTCCAGGTCCTAGGAGCCTGTCCAAGTCCTAGCATGGGCCGCGCACGCGGGGCTTGCGAGTCCCAGGCGAGGCGCGAGGAGGAAACGATATGGTCGTATCGTTGACGACAAGCAACGAAGCATGGGGCCGCAATCCCCACGTGCCCTTTGGGTTCGTGGCGGCGCGGGGTCGTCCGCTTCGTTGCCGCTCCTCCGAGATGAGCCGCATCGCGGTCGTCGCGGCGCCTCGCGCCCGACCCCGCGGCGCCACGAACGCGACCCATGCTAGGACTTGGACAGGCTCCTAGCGCCTCAGTTGCGCGGCGCCACGCTCGCGGGCTGGGAGCTGCCACCCGCCCCTTCGACCGGCACCATTCCCCGGACGACCAGGCGCTCGCTGAGCCAGATCGTCTCCTCGCGGGCGGCCAGGCGAATCTCGTAGGCGGGAAACGGATCTCCCTTGTCGAACTTGTGGGTCGCGTCGTACCCCACCACCTGCCCGAACGGCTCGGTCTGGTTTCGCCAGCGCAGCACCACACCCGTCTCGTGATGCGTCATCATCACCTTGAGGGTGCCGAAGTTGAGGACGAGCACGGTGACCGCCAGGACGACCATCAGGGCCGCGGCGACAGGGACCAGGAGGCTGCGGTTGATCGGCAACCGTGCGGCGCCGGATTCGACCGGAGCCACGTAGGAGCGCTTGATCACGGCGTAGGCGCGGACCACCTGCTTCTGGTACTCCTCTTCCTCCTCGGTCGGGTTCTCCGGAAGGCGCTTGAGGATCATGAAGTAAGCGGTGTTGATCTCTTCGAGGGTGGCATCCTGTTCGAGGCCCAGCTGGGTCAGATACGGCTCAAGATTGTTGCTCATGGTCCCTTCCCTTTCGACAATGGTCCCCCTGCGGTTACGCAAGAACCGTTCCGACCCCTTCCGGGCGGGCCGATCCGGTCGCGCGCTCTTCGGTCGGGTCCTGCCGGTCGCCGCGATAAGTACCGGAAGGAACACGGCTTCCATGGCTGCGGGGCCCGGCTCAGCGTGATCGGACGCTTCCGAAGGCGACCGGGGACGGCGAACCGGTCGCTGCCAAAAAAAGTCAGCAGGCGGGTCGACGAACGACAGAGAGTGGCGATAGCCCGGATTTCTCGCCGGAGTTCGTCAGGAGCCGGCGTCGAGACGACGCGACATCTCCCGGTAGAACTCTGCCAGCGCACGCCCCGCCAGGCGGGCGCGCGAGAAATCGGCGAGCATCCCGCGCAGGAGCCCGGGGTTCCGGATCATCTCTGAGGCGATCGCCGCGATCCCCTCGTAGCGGGACGCGAGCGGGGCGTCGGGCGTATCGAGGATCGCCTTCACGCAGAGAAAGCCGACGCCCCGTTCGCGGGCCAGCGCCCCGAGCGCGGCCGCTTCCATGTCGACCGCCAGGGCTCCGGTGCCGCGAAAGATCTCGTCCTTCTCGCCCGCATCGAGAAGCACGCGCTCGACGGAGCGCGTCTCTCCCTCGCGCGCCCCACGCACCGTCCCGGCCATCCGCCTCGCCGCGGGGTCGGCCGGGAAGCCGACCGCGCCCCCGGCGACGACCGCGCCCGGCCGCAAGGTCGCTTCGAGCGCTCCGGCAAAACCGGTCGAGACGAGGACCGCGGGGCGATAGCGGGCGAGGAGATCGGCGGCGCAGCGGGCCGCCCGGACCGGGCCGACCCCGCCCCAACCGAACAGCAGCGGACCGGCGGCGTAATAGGTCGGCCCGATGGAGCGGATCCGCCTTGCGTGGAGCGCCCGGAGCGTGGCGCGCAGCTCCGGGGCGAGGGCGGCCACGACCCCCCACCTGACGGACCCTCGAGCCCCTCCGGGGATCGCGATCGGCTCCTACGACATCATGCGGAAGGCGTTGTAGATCTGCTTGCCGAGAGGGATCTCGCGTCCCGACGCGACGGTCGGCTCGAAGCCGGCGTGCACCATGCATGATTGACAACGCCGATCGCTCGAGCTGGGGCCATACTTCTCCCAGGGGGTCTTTTCGATCAGCTCGCGGTAGGTCGGATAGTAAGCGTCGCGGAGCATGTAGCAGGGTCCCTGCCAGCCCTTCGGCGTCCGGGTCGGGTTCCCCCAGGCGGTGCAGGTCAGCTCGAGCTCCCCCTTGAGGAAATCGAGATAGAGCTGCGAGTTGCCGAACCATTCCTCCTTCACGAGCGACAGCAGCTTCTGGAACCGCTCGATCACCTGCCGCCGCCTGAGGAAGAAATCGTTCCCCGTCTGATCGAAGTCGAACCCCGGAGAGACCAGGATGTTGTGGAACCCGACATCCTGCTTGAGATGACGGAAGAGCTCGGCGATCTCGTCGATGTCGCTTTCGGCGAAGACCGTGCAGTTGGCGTTGACGCGATAGCCGCGCGACAGCGCCAGGCGGCTCGCCTCGATGACCTTCTTGAAGCAGCCGGGGCTCTGCGTGACGTAGTCGTGCGTCCTCTCCTGGCCGTCAAGGTGGATGGCGAACGACAGGCGCGGGGACGGGGCGACCTTGTCGAGGAACCGCGGCAGCAGCAACGCGTTCGTGCAGAGGATGACGTACTTGCCGCGATCGAGGATGCCGCCGACGATGCGGTCGATGTCGGTGTGCACCAGCGGCTCGCCGCCGCAGACCGAGACCATCGGGGCGCCGCACTCGTCCACCGAGCGCATGCATTGCTCCGCGGTCAGCCATTCGGCCTTCGGTCCGGCCCAACGGTCGGGCGTGCAGCCCAAGCAGGCGAGGTTGCAGGTGTGCAGCGGCTCGAGCATCATCACGACCGGGAAGCGCTCGGCGCGCAGCATTCTCTTACCGGCGAGATACCGGGCCATCCGGAACGTGAGCGCGAAGGGCTGGCGCATCGACTTATCCGTTCCCCGGCGTGAACGCGCCGGCCGCGAGGGACGCACGGCGCATCAGCGGGGCGCGCGGCTCGAGACCGTCGCGCACCGCCTGCAGCGCGAGCAGCGGGAAATAGTTCCGATACATCGTGTAGACCAGATAGAAGACGCGTGGGAATCCGGTCCCGGTGTGCTCCCTCTCCTCCCATCCACCGTCCGGACGCTGGGCTCGAAGGAGAAAATCGAGACCGCGCCTCACCGCAGGATCCGAGACTCTCCGGCGCGCCGCGAGCAGGCCCAGAAGGCCCCAGGCGGTCTGCGAGGGAGTGCTCGGCCCCCGGCCCCTGGTCCCGGGGTCGGCGTACGAACGGCACGACTCGCCCCAGCCGCCGTCGAGGTTCTGAACCGATGTCAGCCAGTCGGCCGCCTTGCGCACCCACGGGGCGCTCATGTCCTCGCCGATGGCGCGCAGGCCGATCAGGACCTGCCAGGTCCCGTGCACGTAATTGACGCCCCAGCGGCCGAACCAGGGGCCGTCCGGCTCCTGCGCGGCGCGCAGGAAGCGGATGGCCCGCCGCGCGAACGGCTCCTCGCGTCCATGCCCCAGATGGCCGAACAGCTGCAGGATCCGTCCCGTCAGGTCGGCGGTGCTCGGGTCGAGCAGCGCGTTGTGATCGGCCCAGGGAAGATATTCCAGGATCTTGAGGTCGACGTTTCGATCGAAGGCGCCCCAGCCTCCGTCCGGGTTCTGCATCGAGCGCAGCCAGGCGACCGCCGAAGCGAAACCCCGGTCCTCCTTGCAACCGGCGAACAGGAGCCCCAGGAGCACGGCGGCCGTGTCGTCGGTGTCGGGATAGACCGGATTGTCGTGCTCGAACGCCCAGGCCGCCGGGCGGCCGGCGCGATTGTTGACCTGCCAGTCTCCGCCCGTGAAGATCTGCTTGGAAAGGAGCCATTCGGCCCCCCGGCGGACCGCGCCCTCGTCGGGGCAGCCGCTGCGCGCCAGGGCGTGCACCGCCCACGCGGTGTCCCAGACGACCGAGAAGCAGGGCTGGACCCTCATGAGCTCGCCGTCTTCGACTTCGAGATCGCGGAACTCGCGCAGCGCCTTCGAGAGCTCGGGGGAGTCGTCGCGGTAGCCGAGGGCGCGCAGCGCGATGATCGCGTTGAGCATCGGCGGATAGATCGCCCCGAGCCCTCCGGCGGGGCGGATCCGCTCCAGCATCCAGCGCCGCGCCGATTCCAGCGCCCGCCGGCGGGTCCGCCGCAGCGGCGCGCGGTTGTAGAAGCGCATCGCCCGGTCGAGCCCCCGGAAGCTCGCGTGCCAGAAGGCCTGCTTCCGTGAGCGCGCTCTCGGACGCTTGAGGGGCCGAATCAGATCGCGCAGCGAAAACGGGATCGACACGCTTGGCCGCAGCGCGTAGATGATCAGCATCGGCACCACGATCGTCCGCGTCCAGGCGGAGATCCGGTAAAGATTCGGGATGCGGGACGACTTCGGCAAAAGCATGATCTCCGGGATCATGGCGGGCAGCCGATCCCAGTCGTACTGCCCGAAGATCGCCAGGTAGAACTTGGTGTAGCTGTTGCACACCTCGATGCCGCCGAACGCCTCGATGCGGGAGCGGGCCCGTCGCACCGGCTCGTCGTCGTCCGGAAAACCGGCGAGCCGCAGCGCGAAGTAGGCCTTCACCGTCGCGTTCGGATCGCTCGGTCCGCCGTGGAAGATCGGCCAGCCGCCGTCGTCGTTCTGCTGGCTCAGCACGTGACGCAGGAGGCGCCGCTGTCGCACCGCGTCGACGTCGCCCAGGAAGTGCATCAGCATCACGGCGTCCGCTTCGAGCGTCACGTCGCCGATCAGCTCCGCGCTCCAGTACCCCCCGCCTCGATGGCGGCCTGGAGCCTGGGATCGCCCGCCGGGTCGGCTTGCTCTCCTACGGTTCCTTCGCGGCGCGCTTCGGTGAGGATCATGCCCCTGGCCGTCTCATATCACGAGACCAACGGCGCGGGTTCGAGATCGATGCCTCGAATCTCCAGCAACCGGTCGATGACGCGCCCGACGATGTTGTCGGGGGTGCTGGCGCCGGCCGTCACGCCGACCGAGAGCGGCCCTCCCCCGAGCCACCCGGCCGTGGTCACCACCGCTCCGGTCTTCGGATCGCGCGAGCGAATCTCGGCCGCCGACACCAGGCCGGTCTCGTTCTCGACGTGGTAGGTCGGCGCGTACCCCGCGCCCAGCTCCGCCAGGTGCCCGGTGTTCGAGCTGTTGAAGCCCCCCACCACTAGTACGAGGTCGAGAGGAACCCTGCGCAGCAGATGCATCAGCGTATCCTGCCGGTCCTGCGTCGCCGAACAGATGGTGTCGAAGGCGATCAGGTGACTGCGGATCTCCGCGGCCCCGTAGCGCTCTTCCATCGCCTCCCGCAGAAGCTTCTGGATCTCGAGGGATTCGGCGCACATCATCGTCGTCTGGTTCGCCAGCCCGATGCGGGCCAGATCGCGGTCCGGATCGAACTCGGGCGAGGTACCGTGTCGGAAGCGCTCCATGAACGCGGCGCGATCGCCGCCGTGACGGATGTAGTCGGTCACGATGCCGGTCTCCGCCAGATCGCGGACCACCAGGTAGCGCCCGCCGGGGTACTTGGTCACCCGCGAGATGGTGGCGCGTGTTTCTTCGTGGGAATATTTGCCGTGCACGATCGCCGTGACGCCCTCGCGCGAATAGCGCTCGACGTTCTTCCAGACGTTCAGCACCGAGCCGCACGTCGTGTCGACCAGCACGCAACCTCTCTCCTGAAGCCGATGCATCTCCTGGACCGGGACACCGAAGGCGGGAATCAGGACGATGTCGCCCTCGCCCAGGTCGTCCACCTTCTTGCCGCACCCGTACCGGCCGAACAGGAAGCGCATCCCCAGGCTGATCAGCTTTTCGTTCACCTGGGGGTTATGGATGATCTCGTCCGTGATGTAGATCGGCGCACTGCACCGTTCTCTCCACCCCGTAGCAGAACCCCATTTCGCGCGCCATGTAGAGGGAGAGATCTCCGGCTTCCAGACAGAAATCGTTCGCCTTGATCCGGCGCACGACCTCGCTGGCATGAAAGTCGTCCGCCAGCTTCTGCCGGACGGCAACCCTGTTCGAGAAACCTTTCCGGTGCAGTTCGCTCATCCTCGACACTGTTGATGAAGGGATGACTCTAACAGACGATGCCCGGCAGGACAACACCCCGATCGATCCGCCCCTGCGGGCGGCGCCGGCGCGCGCGGGCCGGTCCGGGATCCCTACGAGAGCGCATTTTTCGCCAGCCCGGAGGCGACGTTCCAGAACGGCCCCGGAAACGAGTGGGCCGCGGCGAGCACCTCGTCGAACGCCCGCACGAAGGCGTCCAGATCCTCCCGCGTGACCACCAGGGCCGGCGCGATCTTGAGCACGTCCTCGTTGTGCCCGGCCACCTGGGTCAGGACGGCGTGCTTCTCGAGCAGCGGGATGGTGAAGGCCTGCGAGAAGAGACCGGGGTTGATCCGATGCATCATCGACCAGGCGTTCCGGAGAAGGAACGATTTCGGCTCGCCGAACTCCACGCCGACCAGGAGACCCCGGCCGCGGACCGCCTTGACGAGCTCGTATTTCTCCTGCAGCGGCCGGAGCGCGCCCAGCAGGTACTCCCCCATCTCCCGGGCGCGCCCGATCAGGCCCTCGTCGTCCAGCACCTCGAGGGTCGCGAGCCCGGCGACCATCGCCAGATTGTTGCCGCCGAACGTCGTGGCGTGCACCATCGATCGATCGAGCCGTGAATAGACCCCCCGCATGATCGAGGCGCGCGTCACCACCGCGGAGACCGGGACCAGGGCGCCGCTCAGTCCCTTGGAGAGGCAGACGATGTCCGGCTCGACCTTCCAGTGCTCGGCGGCCAGGAAGGCTCCGGTCCGGCCGATCCCCGTATGGATCTCGTCGAAGATCAGCAGTGCCCCGTGCTTCCGGCAGAGCTCCTGGACCCGCCCGAAGTATCCGGGCGCCGGAAGCAGGATCCCCGCGCCGACCTGGATCGGCTCCAGCAGCACTCCGGCCACCTGCCCGCCGCGGAGCTCCCGTTCGATCGCCTCGGTGTCGTTCCACGGCACCGGCCGCGTCTCCGGCAGGAGCGGCTCGAACCCCTCGCGCCACATGGCATGCCCGGTCACCGACAAGGCGCCGTAGCTCACGCCGTGGTAGGAGCCGTCGGCATAGAGGATCCTCGGGCGGCCGGTGGCGGCGCGCGCGAATTTGATCGCCGTCTCGATCGCCTCCGAACCGGAGCTGCCGAAGTAGACCATCTCCAGCCACGGAATCCGCCGCACCAGGGCTTCGGCCAGAAGACCGGAGAGCAGGGAGCAATCGAGCTGCACCAGGTTGGGCCAGGTTTCCGAAAGCGCCTCCCGAAGAGCGCGGCGGACCACGGGATGATTGTGACCGACGTTCGAGACGCAGAACCCCGAGACGCAGTCGAGCGTGCGGCGGCCGCCCGCTTCGTAGAGGTAGCACCCCTCCGCGCGCTCGTACACCTTGTCATACCCGATGAGCCGCGTGACCCGGGCCCAGGTCGGGTTGATGTGACGCGCGTGCAGCTCGTAGTTTTCGCCCAGACGGCGGCGAAACAGATCGACGATATCGATGGGCATGGAGAGCCGAGTATAGAGAGCGTCCCGTTCGTGGTCAACCGACCGGGAGCGCTCGACGGCGGGCCGTCTCCCGGAGATAATCGTCCGGTCACCGACCGGGTCCGGCGCTTCCAGGGGCGGCCCTCCCGGCGGCGAAAGAGCTTCGATGAAGAGGGCGCTCCGATGAACAAAGATGAACGAGCGGAGACGGACGAACCGTATCCGGTCCGCTACGACGATCTCCTGGCGGCCCGGGAGCGCCTCGGATCGACCCTGCCCCGCACGCCGCTGCGGTCTTACGCCCCGCTGGACGATGCGGTCGGCTCGGGCATCTCGGTCTTCGTCAAGCACGAGAACCATCAGCCGACCAATTCGTTCAAGGCGAGAAACGGCCTGTCGGTCATGACCGCGCTCTCCGGCGCGGAGCGGGCCCGCGGCGTGGTCGCCGCGACACGCGGCAATCATGGCCTCGGACTCGCATGGGCCGGCCGGCTGCTGGGGACCCCGGTCAGCATCTGCGTTCCCCAAGGCAACAATCCCGAGAAGAACCAGGCGATGCGCGGCCTGGGCGCCACGCTGTACGAGGAGGGCCGGGATTACGACGAGGCGATCCGCGTCGCGGAGCGGCTGGTCCGCGAGCGCGGACTGCGGATGGTCCACTCGACCAACGAGCCGCTGGTCATCGCGGGGGCCGGCACGATGACGCTGGAAATCCTCGAGGACGAGCCGCGCCTCGAGGCGCTCGTCCTGGCGGTCGGTGGCGGCTCGCAGGCGGTCGGAGCGATCGTGGCGGCGCGCGCCCTGCGGCCGGGGCTGCCGATCTACGGCGTTCAGGCCGCCCGCGCCCCGGCGGCGCACGATTCCTGGCATGCCGGCCGGCCGGTCACGACCGACACCGCCGACACCTTCGCGGACGGCCTGGCGACCCGCAGCAGCTACCCGCTCACCTTCCCGGCGCTGCGCGCCGGTCTGGCGGGGTTCGTCACGGCGACCGAGGCGGAGATCGCCGCGGCGCTCCGGCTCCTGTTGAGCACGACGCACAACCTCTGCGAAGGGGCCGGCGCGGTCGGGCTGGCCGGCCTCATGAAACTCACCGGCGCGCTTCGGGGCAGGAAGGTCGGTATCGTCCTCTCCGGCTCGAACATCGACTCCGAAACCCTGCGGCGCGTCGTCACCGCGAAGATCTAGCGTCGCCTCACCGGCCGGATTTCAGAAATGGAATCCGGCGCCGGGGCCGCCGACCCCCGCCCCCTCGGTTCGTTGATCATCCGGGGCCCTGACTCTATATTGCGCCCGGGGAGTACTCCGCCGCCACGCTCCGGTCGAGGATCGCCATGGCATCGTTGGCAGCTCCAATCACTCGTCCGGCGGGCGTGACCCCGACGCATCACCCGCCTCCGGCCGCCCGTCTCGCGCTCCTCTCGCTCCTGGTCGGGTTCGGCCCGGCCTTCGCTTCTCCGCTCCGCGCCGAGACCCCTCTCCCGTCCGATGCCGAAATCGAAATCAAGGCGAGCTTCATCTATACCCTGGCCAAATTCGTCACCTGGCCGGCGCGCGCCTTTCCGCACCGGGAGAGCCCGATCGTCTTCTGCGCTCTGCAGGATGACCCGCTCGGGGCCGCCCTGGAGCGCATCTCCGCCGGCCGGACGATCGCCGGAAGAGCGATCTTCGTCCGCAAGGTCGCCTCTCCCGCGGATTCCGACGGGTGCCATCTGCTGTTCATCGGCGGCCCGGTGGCGGAGCGGATGCCGGGTCTTCTGGTCCGCGCGGGGAGCGCGGGCGTTCTGACGATCGGCGAGGAGGAGGAGTTCACGACCCATGGCGGAATCGTCCGGCTGCGGATGAATCAGGCCATGGTCCAGGCCGAAGTCGACGAGGAGACGGCCGAGCGCGCCGGATTGCGCATCAGCTCGAATTTCCTGAGGCTCTCCGGCATCGTCACCATCAGCAACCGAGCGGGGCGACCCTAGCATGGTGTCCCTCCGCGATCTTCCGGTCCGCGGCAAGCTGATGGCGATCATCATGCTCACCAGCAGCGCCGCGCTGATCATCGCCTGCGTGGTCTTCTTCAGCCTCGAGTTCAGGGACCGGGAGGAAAGGATCCGCCAGCGCCTTTCGACCCTCGCCGACCTCGTCGGCGCCAACAGCGCCGCCAGCCTCACCTTCAGGGATTCCACCTCCGCCACGGAAACGCTCGAGACGCTGCGCACCCAGATGTCGATCGACGGCGGGATGATCTACGGCGAAGACGGGACCGAGCTTGCGCGCTTCTCGCGGAACGACGACCCCGGCGCCGCCCCGGACCGCGGGCCCGGCCGTGACGGCTCGCGCTTCGAATCCGGCCATCTCCTCCAGGTCAGCCCGATCATGCTGGACGGAGAGCGGATCGGAACCGTTGTTCTCTCCGCCAATCTCAAGGAGCTCCATGCCAGCCTCAGGAACGCCGGGATCCTCTCCGCGGGCGTCCTGGCCCTCTGCCTGGTGGTGGCGTTCCTCCTCTCGTCGCGGCTGCAGCGATGGATCTCCGGGCCGCTCGACGGTCTGGCCCGGACGGCCCGAGCGGTCGCCGTGGATCAGGATTTCTCGCTCCGCGCGGTGAAGCGGAGCGGCGACGACATCGGCCTGCTGATCGACGACTTCAACCAGATGTTGTCGCAGATTCAGACGCGGGACGCTGCGCTGCAGCGGGCTCGCGACGACCTCGAGCTGCGGGTCGAGGAACGGACCCGGGCTCTGGTCCAGGAGATCGCCGGGCACAAGCAGGCCCAGGAGGCGCTGACGCGCGCGCGGCAGGCGGCCGAGGCCGCCAACCAGGCGAAGAGCGAGTTCCTGGCCAACATGAGCCACGAGATCCGCACGCCGATGAACGGCATCATCGGCATGACGGACATCGTTCTCGATTCGCGCCTGACCGGCGAACAGCGACAGCAGCTCGGAATGGTCAAGGCGTCGGCCGACGCCCTGCTGACGATCCTGAACGACATCCTCGATTTTTCGAAGATCGAAGCCGGGAAGCTCGACCTCGACCCGGTCGATTTCAGCCTGCGCGCCACCGTCGACAATGCCATGAAGGCTCTCTCGCTGCAGGCCCACGACAAGGGGCTCGAGCTCAGCTACCAGGTCGCCCCCGAGGCGCCGGACGCTCTGCAGGGCGACCCGGGGCGTCTGCGACAGGTTCTCACCAATCTGGTCGGCAACGCCATCAAGTTCACGGCGCGCGGCGAGGTGGCGATCCGCGTGGCGAGCGAGCCGGGGCCCGCCGACCCGGCGAGGCTGCACTTCACCGTCCGGGATACCGGCATCGGGATTCCCGCCGACAAGCTCGAGCCGATCTTCGCGCCGTTCACGCAGGCCGACGGGTCGATGACGCGCCGGTACGGCGGCACCGGTCTGGGGCTGACGATCTCCTCGCAGCTGGCCGGGATGATGGGCGGCCGTCTCTGGGTGGAGAGCACGGAAGGGGTCGGGAGCACGTTCCATTTCACCGCCGCCTTCGGCCGCGCGGCGGCGCCCCCGGCGGCGGCGCCCGTTCCGGTCCGGCTCGAGGGTCTGACCGCTCTCGTCGTCGACGACAACGCGACCAACCGCGAGATCCTGAAGGAGATGCTCGGCGGCTGGAGGGTCGAGGTCACCCTCGCCGACGGCCATCGGGCGGCGGCCGCCGCGCTGGCCGAGGCCAAGCGATCGGGGGGCCGGTTCCGTTTCGTGCTTCTCGACGCCAGCATGCCCGAGGTGGACGGATTCACCCTGGCGGAGCGCATGAAGCACGACGTCTCTCTGGCCGGTGCCGCGATCCTGATGCTCACCTCGGCAGGGCA
>WNFM01260607.1_pt1 | contig 14345 bp, 21 predicted proteins | sample 5400271 | NCBI WGS metagenome assembly WNFM01 (sample SAMN13153352, study PRJNA577476) | soil metagenome | isolation source: 60 cm saprolite on Douglas fir-dominated hillslope | place: USA:California | collected 2013-09-17 | reverse complement strand
TTTGCGGCACTTGCACAGTTAACAATCAATTCTAGTTCTAAAATAAGACATTGCACTCACATGGATTTGATCCTCGACGAACATCCCGTGTGGTCAAAAAATTGAAACGCAAAGAATGGAGGGGGTTGCAAGCATGCCGAAGTGCCTGAGTTGGGACAAACGGATAGCAAAGCGAGATCTTCCGGATACCATAGCTTAGTGCAACGCCGGCAGCGCACCATGGGCAACGGGCAAAAACTGACCGAACGAGCTGGAGGTTCGCGGCTTTAGATCGGCGTGGATCGGATGAATGCCTCGGTACATTGTGGTTCGGGCACCACCACGCCTGTGCGGGCGTTACAATCTCGGCAAGCCGTCGATTGCCGCCGTCGGCGGCTCCGCGCGGGGTGGCGGCATGACGCTGGCCATTTCCTGCGACGTGCTCCTTGCCGGCCGAAGCGCATGCCTTGTACGCCAAATGCGCCGACTATGATGGTGGTGCGGTGGTGATTGTCGCCACCATTCAGGCATTCCGCGTCGAAGAAACGGAAGGCCGCAAGGTTTACGAAGCCAATGGCGAATTGATGGACCATTTCACAGGTCTAGCGGCGCGAGAAGGTTCGGCTTGCCGCCCGTGAGTCCGATCACTTCGGCCGAAGCCATGCGCATGCTCACAAAATCGACCGGTCTAACGTCCGCTATATGCGGAAGAGGCCCGGCCAGCGTATGCAAGGCACAGCACTGATCGTGCAGATCGAGCAAGCCGTGATGGTGGTCGGCGTCAGGATTTGAGGCAGTTGGTCTGACTTGGCGGTGCCCGTGGTCGGCGACCGGCGCAGTTTCATACACATTGAGCGTGTGGTCGTATATCAAAGGGACGACGCCCGCCGCCTGCGCGACCACAAAGAGGCCCAGCACGCAGGCGCGTAGCCAGCAGATCGTTCGCACGAACGTCATGGGGTTCGAATTGCTCCCACCGCATGGCATGTGAGACCGCCGCAGTCCGTCTGCGGCAAACATGTCACAGAGCGAAACTATTTCAGCCGGCATTAGACGACATGCGCCGGCGCCAGCCGGTGGGCGGCACCTATTGGCAGAAACGTGCTCAAGACGTTCGTACCCGAATTCATCAGCATGAATGCCATGATGGCTGCCATGGCAGTGGTGATGAGCTTTCTCATGATGGGGCGCCGCCAGCCTTCCAGGTAATGTGGCCGGATTACGGCGCGAGAATGAACCGCTCCTAAACCAATCCTTCCTGCGGCGTTCAGGCTCGTCCTGTCAGAGTGAAGCCTGAGATCAGTCCCGTAGCTTGTAGCGGCGGGCTCTACGCAAAGGAGACGTACCATGGCCATCACTAAAGCCCTTACGGTGGCAGCAGTGCTGTTGTTGACCACAGCGGTGGCCCCGGCTTTCGCGCACGACGATCAAGACGATCACGAGGACCACTGGAGAATTCACCGGGATCTCTCCGATGCCCACCAAAGAGCTCATGAGGAGGGTTTCTACAGCGGCGCTGAGCACCGTGCCTATCATCGTGCGCTGAGGGACCTGCATGAAAATTTCCACGAAGATCGTCCAGGCACATGGCATGACCACTATTATGGATGGCGCCGTTGGTGGTGACCGCAGTCAACACCTGCTGACATCAGGCCGCGCCAGACGGCTACCAGCGCGCCGCGTTTGGGAGCGCGGGCCGGTTCCCCCTCCATCCAAACCAAGGAAGAACAGCGCAATGTCTAAAACAAACTCGATGGTAGTGTTCGCACTATTTGCGACCAGCATAATCGCCACGTCTGCCAACGCCCATCCGAAGCTGACGTCGGCGACTCCACCGGCTGACCTTTCAACATTGAGTTCTCCGACGGAGATAAGGCTGACATTCAGCGAAGGCGTGATCCCGAAGTTTTCAGGCCTGGAGCTAAAGGATCAAAGCGGAAAAACAATTGCGACTGGGCCAGCGGCGACGGATCCCAAGGATAAAAAGCAACTCGTCGTGCCACTCAAGACCCCGTTGGCAGTGGGCGGTTACACAGTCAATTGGCATGTCGTATCGGAGGATACGCACCGGGTACGTGGCCAGTACTCGTTCAGGGTCGAACATTGACGCTAGAAGCCGGACTGGTCTCTTTTCGCTTCCTGCATTATGCGGCGTTGATGGCCCTTTTCGGGGTGTCGCTTTTCCCGCTCTATGCCTATCCCAGCCATGTTGGCGATCTGCCGGTACGGCTGGACCGCTGGCTACTAATGGCGCTGACGACAGCGACGTTTGTTGCGTTGCTGAGCGGCATTTTTTGGCTCCTGTTTACTGTTGCCAATATGACCGACACGCTGAGCGGCGCGTTCGAGTGGAACGAAGTCTGGTCGGTGCTGAGTGAGACTGGATTTGGGAAGGTGTGGGTCGCGCGCCTCGCGCTCATTGCGGTACTTCTTGGGTTGGCTGGAGTTCGGATGGTCTCCGTCACCTGGCATCCGGACAGGCTTACGCTGGTGCTCTGCGCAGGAGTGTTGGCGAGCTTGGCCGGCGTTGGCCATACCCAGGTGAACGACGGCATGGCACGCCTCATCCATATAAGCGCAGATGGCGCCCACTTGCTCGCTGCCGGTGCCTGGCTCGGAGGTCTAATGCCGCTTGCGTATATTATTGCGATGGCTTGCTGGCCACCCTCGCCAGACCACAGCCTCGAGGCCAGCAATGTTCTCCTTCGGTTTTCCGGCATGGGCTGTGTTGCGGTTGCCGTACTTATCGCCTCAGGTCTGCTCAACAGCTGGTTTTTGGTTGGTTCCTTTGCCAACTTAGCACGAACGCCCTATGGCCAACTCTTACTTGTAAAGCTCTGTCTCTTTGCCGGAATGCTAACGCTCGCGGCGTTGAATCGCTATTGGCTTTTGCCGTCATTAATTAGAGGAAATGCAGGCCAACCTGCTGCGTGGCTTGTCAGGCTTCGCCATCACATTCTCGGCGAGCAAGCTTTGGGCCTTCTCGTTGTCTTGATTGTTGGCTTGCTTGGAACGATGCAGCCAGCCATCAGCTCATCGTCGCAGTAACCCATCTATCATCGATGTCTCCGTGTCGTTCAGGACAAGGCTCGCGGAGATAGGCCTATATCCCGGCAACAATACGCAAAACGTAGCAATCCCAGAAAAGCATCAAATTGAATTTTGGTGGCTAGTCTCCTCGAAATTGGCAGCCTGCAATGAGAGAGAATGAAAATGCCACACTCTGTAACCCGCCGGCAGATTCTTGCGTCCGGCGTTGCCATGGCCGGCACGATAGCCTTGCTACCCATAACGCGGGCTGCTGCCACGCCCGAAGCCCCCACCGCTAAGCTTCGCCTGACTGCCGGCACCAGAATCCTCTCCGTCAACGGCAAACCAGCGCGAGTATTCGACCTCATCGGGCCGAACGGAAAACCTGGCATCACGCTCTCGCCCGGCGAGCGCTTTCACGTCGATCTCGCGAATCGCGCCGGCACATCCACCATCGTCCACTGGCACGGCCAGTTGCCGCCCTGGACCCAGGACGGTTAACCCCCCTGAACCCGTTAACGGTGGACGCTCAGTGAGCGCGCCGCGCAGCGCTGGAGATGGCACCGTCGCTGCTTTGGCGCCTTCCTCGATGCAGAGCTTGCAGAACCAGCGATAGGCAAGGTTCACCTGCGACTTGCCACGAGTAGCCGCATCACGTGTAGCGGCAGGGGGAAGCAGCCGCAAAGGCGCGCCTTGCGCAGTCGTTTGTCTATTTCGCGTCGGAGCGATGCTTTATAACGGAACTCCAAACGAACTCCCATTGGAGTGCAGCACCATGCGCACAAGCTTCTCCGCCGCGCTCTTCGTCTGTTTCCTCGCCGCTCCTCTCGCCGCGCAAGATCGAATGCCGCCGATCCCGATGGACCAGCTCACCGACGCTCAGAGGAAAGCCGCCGAGGAATTCGCGCAAGGGCGTGGCTATGCGGTTCGGGGACCATTCGTTCCGCTGATTCGCAGCCCAGAGGTCATGCTGCGCGCCAAAGCTATGGGCGACTATCTGCGTTTCAAGAGTACGCTTGGTTCCCGCCTTAACGAGATGGTGATCCTGATCACGGCGCGCGAGTGGACGCAGCAGTACGAATGGAACGCGCACTATGCGATCGCATTGAAGGAGGGTTTGCGGCGCGAGATAGCCGATGCCATCGCCGATGGCAGTCGTCCCGTGGGCATGGCCGAGGACGAAGAAGCAGCATACGATACGGCCACGGAAATTCTGCGCGCCAAGCGCGTCAGCGACGCGACCTACCGCCGTGCCGTCGCCAAGTTCGGCGAGCAGGGCGTCATCGATCTTCTCGGCGTAGTCGGATACTACAATTTTCTGGCGATTGTGATGAATGCGACCCGGACGGCTTTGCCGGATAACGTTGCCGAACCGCTCAAGCGTTAGCCGGAGTGAGCCTTCGATCCGAGCCCAGGACTGGAGTGCTAACCCGAGCCAGCAAAAATTATGGGCGGGCTGTGTGCACATGTCTACGTTCGCGACGGGGAATTAGATAAAGAGAAAGCCCCGCCGAAGCGGGGCTTTGTGGAATGGGAAGTATATCCGGAGCAGTCAATCCATCGCAGTCTGTTCTACAGGACGGAGACCGTTAGCCCTTGGTCACGACGGGCTGTGGGTATTTGCCGATTGGATACTTGCCGACCGGATACTTGCCGATCGGAGCCTTGCCAACCGGAGGCGCCGGAGGAGGCGGCTCCTTGCGCGGCAGGGGAAGGGCAATGTCTTGCTGTTCCCTCGGGGTACAGACATCCGCCGCGAGCAGCCCGTGCAATGTCGTGAGAGACTGGGCGGGCTCCTGCGCTATTACCATCAAGAGGCGGCGTGATCAGCGACAGGGCTTGGCCATGAAATGGGACTTGCCAATAAGGCCGATCGAGTCCGGCCCGCTGACCGATCGGGAGATCAAGGAACTCCACACGCCTTAGGCTTGGTTCCCCTCACGGCCGAGAACTGCAGGCAAGTTGGGTAATTCACTTCCCTACCGTCCCCCCACAATCACAATGACTGTTGACGATCGTGAGCCGAGCCTTTGCAGGCTCGCGGCATCAGGTATCATGCGTCATTGCGGCTCGATTCACCCCAATGATTTCGTGATCGCCCGTCGGGTCCACCGGATCAAGCAGTCGGCAAGGTGTGGCCCGCCAGGATCGCGATTCCGACCCCGCAGATCGCGGCGCCGATGAGGCGGGGCGTTGGAGCGATTCTGGAAGCGCCCCGCTGGCGGACGATCAACGCGGTTGCGGTGGCGAGTAGGGTCTGAATCACTATTAGACCGAGCAGATACGCTGCGAGCGGCGTCGCCTCGGCGCCAAAGATCGACTCGCCCAAGGCATAACCATGGAAGAGGCCTGCGAACGAGAACAGCGCGGTCCACGCTACAGACCCAAACGGTGCTCCGCGCGCAAGCATCGCGCCCGCGATCAGCACTGATCCCGCCACCACAATCTCGGCAGCCGGCAGTGTGACACTGTGCACGTGCAGCGCGACGCCGACGGCCGATGCGCCGACGAAGATCGCCGGCATCAACAGGTTCAGCCCGCTGGCCCCGACTGCCAACCCGACGGCAAGCAGGAATGCCAAATGATCAAGGCCGATGACGGGGTGGCCGAGGCCTGACAGCAGGCCTTGAGCAAACGTCGCGGGTGTGGCGCCTCCCATTACGTGATGGGCGCTCGCTGGAGCGATGCCTGCCGACATGGCGATGAGGGCCAGGGATACTTGCCGAGCGATGGTGTGAATCATGACATGGTCCTTTTTGCGAAAAGCAAGCTTGCCGACCAGGCTTTGCGTGCGCGGCAGGTCGCCGCAAGAGCGCCGATGCGATACCGAACCGGAGATCACGGCTGCTCCGATAGCGGCGTGTTGAGAACGCCGGCACATTCTATGCGGTCGGCCCCAGCCGGCTCCTAAACGCCCCGCATGCGCGCCGTGAGTTCCTCAGGTGTCACGAGCCGTTCTTCGATGACCAGCCGCTCAAGCGCGGTGAGCCAACGCTCGTAGTAGCTCCATGACGAATCATCCAGCGAATGCGAGCTTTCCCACTCGCCGATTGCGGAGATCAGCTTCAGCCTGAAATCCTCCCAATCGAAATGCCCGGTCTTGGCGAGCGCAAGCGCAACACCGAACGCCTGTCGCTCCCATGCTTGGCCGAAGCAGAGCTTGCCGTCGAGACGTGGCGGAGAGTCGCCCTGCCCCAGCATGCTGGTGACCGCGAAGTGCTCGAACTGTGTCTGCATCTCGTGTGGTTCCCTGGAGCGCGTTATGTGCGGTCGGCAGCGTCAGCCGAAAAACCTATACCCGTGCGACCCCCATCATGCCTTCGGGCGTGACAAGCTTGATGAGCTCGGCCTCGGTCATGCCGCCGGTGCCCGCCGGCCGCTCGGGAACCACGAACCAGCGGATCTGCGCGCTGCTGTCCCAGGTCTTGATTTCGACCGAAGGGGCGATGTCCAGCCCGAACTCCTTGAGTACGGCGCGCGGCTCGCGTGCCGCCCGCGCCCTGAAGGTCGGGTCTTTGTACCAGTACGGCGGCAGGCCGAGCACGGGCCACGGATAGCATGAACATAACGTGCAGATGATGAGATTGTGGACCGTGGGCGAGTTCGCGACCGCGCGCATGTGCTCTCCCTCGGCACCAGCCATGCCTTTGGGCAGATTGAGCTTCGCGATCGCTGCTGGAGTGTCGTCGACGAGAGCTTGCTTGAAAGCGGGATCGACCCAGGCACGGGCCACGACCTTGGCGCCATTAAACGGTCCCATCTGGGTTTCGAAGAACGACAGGACGCTGTTCACAGTCTTGCTGGTAATGATCCCCTTCTCGATCAGAAGCGCTTCGAGCGCGAGCGCGCGAGCGGCGTTGCGAGCTTCCCGATCGGCCGGATATGAAAATCGCTGCGGCACCTGCTGCGCCTGTGCGGTTTCGACCAAAGTCCCGGCGATGGTGGGCGCCACCGCGGCGGCCGTGCTGGCGAGAAGAAGATTGCGCCGGCTGAAGCGAAGGTTCGGGTCGTCCGTGCTCGACGGTTCCGCGGCAGAATGCTCTGGGTGAGTGCTCATTGCTTACACCTTTCATTCGTCCATCAATTGCGGCCGGCGGGGCCCGCTCGATTCATATAGAAGACCGTGAAGGCCGCCCGGCGCTCCGGAATCAGTTCGACTTGTCGAGATAGGCTTCATAGAGATCCGCGTAGATCGTCACATTCTTTTCCGTGTTGCCTTTCCAGATCGCCTCGGGGTCAAACCGGACGCAGTAGACCGGCATGGCCTCGCCGATTCCGTCGGGACCGGTGGAGGTGAGATAGGTGTAGGTCCCCGGGTACACGGTATCGACGACACCGACCCGATTACGCAGATAGCCGGGAAGCCGGGTATGTTCCACCGTCGGCACGTCCTTGACGAAAACCTTTTCGCCAGCGCTGAAGCGTGGCTTCATGGCGCTGTCGCGCTTCGGTGAGTCGCCCTCGACCAAATAAGTGATGACGCGCTTGTCGACGGCCGGGTCACCGCCCGTTGCCGACGCGGTGCCGGGGTTCCTGAGCATCTGCTGCGTACGTGCCTCGAGCTCCGCTTCGGTGATGTACCCTTTTTCGATGAAGTATCCAGAGATGCCGCCCAGCCATTTCTCGTAGTAGCGGTACTTGAAATAATCAAACGGATTGAGCGATTCCGCCCCTTTGCGAAGGTCCGCCCAGGTCCACACCGTCTTGAATCCGCTTGGCGTGGCAGGCAGCGGCAATTGCGAGCTGAGCGCCATCATGGCCACGTGAATGCCGAAAATGCGCTTTTCCCACGGCTCGACAAATACCCGTTTCTCGAATGTCACGGGTCCGAGTCCTTCGAGACCTCCGAGAGAATGCTGAAGCTTCATGGAAGTATCCTCGCGATCAGAGTTGATGTTTCGGTCAGGCCGAACAAGTCGGTAGCAAGTTGCGGCTCTGTCATGCGGATGCTCTATGGATCGGCTTGCGGTTTCACGAGGCTGCTGCCAAAACGGAAGCGCAGTCGCAAAACCCGGATCGCAACGCGGACGCGTCTAGATTCCGACCGATGAACACCAGCTCGTTAATGCGCGGTTGCTCGCGCTTCCACGGTCGTCCGGGACGGCCATCGAGGGTCATATGGACGCCGTGGAAGACAAATCGCCTGCTCTCCCCCTCCAGATCGATGATGCCCTTGATCCGCAACAAGTCCCTACCCTGCGATTGAACGAGCTGGTTGAGCCAGCGCGCGAACAGTGCCGCATCGACCGCACCCTGCTCGCGAATAGAGACGCATGAAATATTCGAATCGTGCTCGTGAGTGCCGTCGGCCAGCAGTTCGGGATCGAGCTTCAAAGCATTTCTGAGATCGAAGGCGCGCACGCCGACTACATGACCAAGATCAATGTGACACGAGATCAATCTTATTGATGAGGATGACGTCCGCGAACGCGACCTGTTCGCGCGCCTGCTCGTTATGCAACTGCTCGACGACGTGCCGGGCATCGACCACGGTGACGATCGCGTCGAGCTCGGTGCTCGATCGCAGCGTCTCGTCCAAGATGAACGATTGGATCACGGGGGCGGGATCGGCGAGTCCGGAGGTCTCGATCAAAATATGATCGATCGCGCGACCGCTCGCCAGAATATTGCCGACCGCGCGCGTCAGATCGCCGCGAACAGTGCAGCAGATGCACCCATTGTTGAGCTCGAGAATATCTTCCTCGACGCCGATCACAAGCTGACCGTCGATGCCGACTTCCCCGAACTCGTTGACGATGACGGCAACCCGCCGCGTGTCGTGACGCGACAGGATATGGTTGAGCAGCGTGGTCTTGCCCGACCCGAGAAACCCAGTAAGCACCGTCGTCGGGATTTTGCCCATGACGTCACCAAGACGGCGTACGCGTCAGATGTCGCGCCGCCGCTGCAGCTAGCTGCCTCGCATTTTCTCATGCAAGTGGTATGCCAATGGCTCCGCAATCTCATGCGATCAGGTACTCGTAAAACGCGTTGATGACTGTGGATTGGGACTTACGAACCCGAGCCCGAGCCTCTACTGCGCCGTATAGAGGAGGCGCTTTGTCTGACGTGCCGTGCTCGGCGGACTCCATCACCATTACGTGCGAGTTTAGGTTTTCGGTACACACAGTTCGATGCTTCGACGGTCAGGTGGTCACAGCGCTGGCGAAGGTGCGGCGGCGATGATGATACTAGGATTTGGTGCGTGCGGCCGTGTGATTTTTCAACTGCTCAGTGAGCCTGGACGCACATCTCGCTGCCTGGACGATCCGGCGCGCCTGACCTGTATCCTGCACGAATTTTTTGCAGCGCTGCCCTTAGGCAGGGCAGACGCGCCTGTCACGCGCTCGCTCCGGCACCACCGGTTGACGCTCGATGCCATTCAAACGTTCTTTGCATATCGAAAAAAGCTGAAAGCCAGTGTGCACCCGCGCACGCTCCATCGCGCGCTATGGACGGGAGGTCGTCATGCCGAAGACTGCGTTCCAACTCAATCTGAAGAGACCACCTGAAGATGCGGGGGTCAAAACTCATAATCGCTGGCATCCCGACATTCCTATGGTGGAAATGTTCAAGCCGGGTGCTGAATTTCGTGTCGAGTGCTTTGATTGGACCGGCGGGCAGATCTTTAACGACGACAGTGCAAACGACGTTCGCGATGTCGACCTGACCAAGGTGCATTATTTAAGCGGGCCGTTTGGCGTCGAAGGTGCCGAGCCCGGCGATCTCCTGGTCGTTGACTTGCTTGATATCGGTTATCTGCCGGACTCGCCGTGGGGATTCACCGGAATCTTCGCCAGGGAAAACGGCGGCGGTTTCCTGGTCGACCACTATCCGCAGGCGCGCAAGGCCTGCTGGGACTTCCACGGGATCTATACGAGTTCGCGCCATATACCGGGCGTGCGCTGGGCCGGCATGGTCCACCCGGGGCTGATCGGGTGTCTGCCCGATCGCGAGCTTCTCGAACGCGCCAACAAGCGCGAAGCCGAGTTGCTCGCCACCAATCCAAATCGCGTTCCACCCCTGCTGGCGCCGCCTTACGCCGATACGGCGCTGATGGGGCAGATGACTGGAAAGAAGGCGCAGGACGCGGCCCAGGAGGCATGGCGGACGGTGCCGCCACGCGAGCATGGCGGCAACTGCGACATCAAGAACTTGTCGCGCGGCTCTCGCATCTACTTCCCAGTCTATGTGAAGGGCGGCGGCCTCTCGATGGGCGACATTCACTGGTCGCAAGGCGACGGCGAAATCACTTTCTGTGGCGCGATCGAAATGGCCGGCTGGATTGATATCGGTGTCGATCTGATTAAAGACGGCATAAAAAAGTACGCCATCACCAATCCCATCTTCAAGCCGAGTCCGATCGAGCCGCGGTTCTCGGAATACCTGATTTTTGAGGGCATCTCGGTAGACGAGATGACGGGCAAGCAGCATTATCTGGACGCTCACATCGCGTACCGGCGTGCCTGTCTGAACGCCATCGAATATCTCAAGAAGTTCGGCTATTCCGGCGAACAGGCCTACATGATCCTCGGCACCGCGCCGTGTGAAGGCCGCATCAGCGGCATCGTCGACATCCCGAACGCCTGCTGCACGCTCGCCATTCCGACGGAGATCTTCGACTTCGATATCCGTCCAAACGCGGCGGGTCCGAAGCACTCGGTCCCCGCCGGGATGGGCGTCTCCAAGACCAGTTGAAACGGAACACCACGAGCGGGGTGCGGCCGGCGTCGCACCCCGCAGCGCCTTTGTTTGCTTCTCTTGATTACCGGTAGGCGGAGGTCGGCATGCTTGCGGGATTGGGACTTTTTTGGGTCGGCGCTGTTCTGTTCTGCAATGGTCTTTGGGTCTTGGGTAAGATCGGTGACAAAGAGATCGGTGTCATTGACGTTTTCGTCGGCTCGCTCACGCTTTTGATCGCCTTGTACCTTGCATTCGGCCCTGCTGCAGACTTGGAATCGATCAAGAGCGCAACGTTCCTGCTGCTCTTCACGTTCACCTACTTTTGGGTGGCCTGGAATCGTTGGAACGGTGCGGACGGTCGCGGCCTTGGGTGGTTCTGCCTTTTTGTCGCCATCACCTGCGCGCCGATCTTTGTGCAGACGCTACTGACGTCCCATGGCAACTTCTGGCAAGTCTGGCTGGCAATCAATTGGGCGTCCTGGGGCGTTCTATGGTTCCTATTCTATCTGCTTCTGGCGCATGGGCGGACCGAACTAAGCAAATTCACTGGCACGCTGTGCACAGCACAAGGTATCTACACTGGTTGGATACCCGGCTATCTCTTGGTCACCGGCATGATGCCTGGGGCGGGAAGTTAGCATGCCACTCTGTGATTACCTCTGCGAGACGATAGAAATCGCGAAGGGCACGAAATCTACGAGCACCGCGCGCGTGAAGCCGCGCGAGTGGCGCGAAGCGAGTGACCCACATGACGATCATATTGCTTTCGGGATTCCCTAGCGGTGGCTTGCTCCACACGGGGAAATCCGAGGTACCGATGGATGGTCCGGCATTAACCCGCCGTCTGGACAGGAGCAAGCATGCCGCTCTACCCCTACACTTGTGACAGCTGTGGCGATTTTCAGGATTGGCAATCGATGACGGCGTGCGATCAACCCGCCGCGTGTCCGCGTTGCGGAACAATGTCGCGGCGCGCGGTCACCGCACCCACTATTCTGGGAATGGACTCGCGAATGCGCAATGCTCATATGCGCAACGAAAAGAGCGCGCACGAGCCTCGGGTGGTGCGGGCAGACGACTGGAAGCCGCACGCTCACCACACTCACGCTCACGGCGCGACAGACGGCCACGGGTCGCACCTCCATCGGTCGTCACGCCCCTGGATGATCGGACACTGAGGTACGGGTAATTTTCGCCCGCACGCTCTGGGCGCGAAGCTGCTGGATCAAGGAGGGTGACGGCGTCCAGAGATTTGGGAGCCGAGACGACTGCAGTGAACGTGACGGGCGCCATAGCGGTGGCAATTGGCGGCGCGTTAGGCGCATGGAGCCGCTGGGGACTGAGCTATCTCCTCAACACCCTATGGCCGTCGTTGCCACCTGGGACACTTTCCGCCAATCTCGTCGGCGGCTATCTGGTCGGGTTTTTCGTCGAGCTGTTTTCGCTGCGTAGCGAAATCCCGCCTGAAGCGGCGCTGTTCGTAATCACGGGATTCCTCGGTGGTCTTACCACGTTTTCGACATTTTCGGCCGAGGCCGTCACACTCCTCGCCCGCGGACAATACTTCTGGGCGCTCAGTCACATCACCAGCCATTTAGCCGGATCGCTGGTGATGACCGTCCTGGGGATCGCCACCTGTCGGAGGCTGTGGCCGTGACCCAGGGCGTGCTGCTTCGTATCTTCGTGCTCCAAGGGCAGCGTCACCATGGTGAACTGCTTTACGATTGGCTGCTGCGCCGCGCCCGCGAGATGGGGATAACGGGCGGGGCGGCTTTCCGCGAGATTGCCGGTTATGGCCGCCACGACCGGTTGCACGAGCAGTCCTTTTTCGAGTTGGCGGGCGACTTGCCAGTCGAAGTGGCGTTTGCGATGACTGAGTCGGACTGTCAAAAATTTCTGGACCTTGTCGCACGCGAGATGCCGTCGCTATTTTACATCAAGAGTCCGTGCGAGTTCGGTCGTGTAGGTGAGTGATATGCCCGAGTGGCCGCTGCCGTTTCTGACGTCATGATGCCAACTGATGATCACAATTGCTTTCCACTTCGTCCACATGTGCGACTGATCCCGGCCGAGCTCGCGATTCCGCGGCCAGGAAAATCTTCGTGTGATGGGCGGAAGGCGCCCGGCCTACCGCCTTCCGGGAAGGCGGCCGCTTATCGTCTCGCGACTGCATGAAGTATCTGGTTGAATGTCTGGTGAGGTGAAGGCGAAAACCGAAAGCAAGTCATGAATCTGACCCCGCGCGAGAAGGACAAGCTGCTCATTTCCATGGCTGCGATGGTGGCTCGGCGGCGGCTCGAGCGAGGCGTCAAGCTCAATCATCCCGAGGCGGTAGCGCTTATCGCCGACTACATTGTCGAAGGCGCGCGCGACGGTAAGACCGTCGCGGAGCTGATGGAAGCAGGCGCGCATGTGCTCACGCGCAAGCAGGTGATGGACGGCATTCCCGAAATGATCCACGACATACAAGTCGAAGCGACGTTCCCCGATGGAACGAAGTTGGTGACGGTGCATGAGCCGATAAGGTGAGTTGGGTGAGGAGTCACTCATCGGATTCAGTGACGCAAAGCCGCCCCTTACCCGGCTTGCGTCGCTCGCCACCTCTTCCGCGGAGGGAGAGAATTACGGAGTGCGTGTCATGGTCCCAGGCGAAATGTTCGTCAAGGATGGTGAGATCGAGCTCAATGCCGATCGCAGGACGGTTGTGCTCTCGGTCACCAATAGCGGCGATCGGCCGATCCAGGTCGGGTCGCACTATCATTTTTTCGAGACCAATCCGGCGCTGAAGTTCGATCGCAAAAAGGCGCGCGGCATGAGGCTCAATATCGCCGCCGGCACGGCCGTGCGCTTCGAGCCGGGCCAGACGCGCGAGGTCACGCTGGTCTCGCTCGCAGGCAAGCGGATGATCTATGGCTTCCGGCAAGACGTAATGGGAAAACTCTGATCGGGGTGACTTGAACGAGGCAGCCGTGTCCGAGGTGTCGAGCAAGCTCCTTGAAGTCGGCGTGGTTCTCCAGGGCGGCGGCGCGCTCGATGCTATGAATGCCGACGCCCTAAACGCGCACTGGCGCCGGGACGGATTTCGGCTCGCGCAAGACATCTTGCGATCCGCATTTGAGAATCACTGGCAAGCGCATGATGCGCAGCCGCGGCCCGTTACGATGCCGGCAGGGAGCTGAAGCATGTCCACCAAGATGCAACGCGCCGTCTACGCCGAAATGTTCGGCCCCACCACCGGCGACCGCGTGCGCCTCGCCGACACCGACATCATCATTGAGGTGGAGAAAGATTTTTGCACCTACGGCGAGGAGGTGAAATTCGGTGGCGGCAAGGTGATCCGCGATGGCATGGGCCAGAGCCAGGTCACCAACAAAGCCGGCGCGGTCGATACCGTGATCACCAACGCGCTGATCCTCGACCATTGGGGAATCGTCAAGGCCGACGTCGGCCTGAAAGGCGGCCGCATCGCAGCCGTCGGCAAGGCCGGCAATCCCGACATTCAGCCCAACGTCACCATCGTCATCGGCCCCGGCACCGAGGTGATCGCGGGCGAAGGCAAGATCCTCACCGCCGGCGGCTTCGACACCCACATCCACTATATCTGCCCGCAACAGGTGGAGGAGGCGCTGATGTCGGGCGTCACCTCCATGCTC
>WNFM01154100.1_pt1 | contig 14349 bp, 14 predicted proteins | sample 5400271 | NCBI WGS metagenome assembly WNFM01 (sample SAMN13153352, study PRJNA577476) | soil metagenome | isolation source: 60 cm saprolite on Douglas fir-dominated hillslope | place: USA:California | collected 2013-09-17 | reverse complement strand
GTTCGAGCAATGCGTTGGTGGCGACGGTCGTGCCCATCTTCACCGCATCGATGACGTCGACCGGTATCGAGGCGCCTTCCGCCAACCCGAGCAGTTCGCGGATGCCATGCACAGCGGCGTCGGCGTAACGTTCCGGATTTTCGGACAGGAGCTTGACCGTGGTCAGCGCGCCATCCGGTTTGCGCGCGACGATATCGGTGAATGTGCCGCCGCGGTCGATCCAGAATTGCCATTGGCCTAGGGTCCCCATGTTCGCCATCATGCCAAATATTCGGCGCGATGCGTGCTCGAGGGGCCGTCTAGGCCCATTCATGCGGCGCGCCGCAATGCGGCGTTACCTTCGCCCCGAAGTATGGTAAAAATCGCCCAACCCATGCGCGGCGGTCGACATTCGAAGGGCCGCGCCCGACCGGAGACTCCCGATGAAACGATTCACCGTCCTCGCCGCGGCGCTTGTCTTCGCGACCGCGCTGCCGGCCATGGCGCAAACAAAATGGGACCTGCCCACGGCGTACCCGGCCGCCAACTTCCATACGGAAAACATCATGCAGTTCGTCGCCGACGTCGAGAAATCGTCGGGAGGCAAGCTCACGATCCAGGTCCACCCGAACGCTGCGCTCTTCAAGGCGCCGGAAATCAAGCGCGCCGTGCAGGGCGGCCAGGCGCAGGCCGGCGAGATCCTGCTCGTTAACTATGAAAACGAAGACCCGCTCTACGGCCTCGACGGCATCCCGTTCCTGGCCACGTCGTACGCCGAATCGCAAAAGCTCTACAAGGCGTCGCGCAAGGCGCTCGACGACAAGTTCGCGAAGCAGGGCATGAGGCTCCTGTATACGGTGCCGTGGCCACCGCAGGGTATTTTCAGCAAGAAGACGCTGGCCTCCGGCGCGGACATGAAGGGCCTCAAGTGGCGCGCCTACAGCCCGGCCACCGCGAAGATCGCCGAACTCGTGGGCGCGCAGCCCGTCAACGTGCAGGCCGCGGAAGTGTCGCAGGCGCTTGCGACCGGCGTCATCGATTCGTACATGTCGTCGGGTGCGACCGGCTTCGACTCAAAGACCTATGAGCACCTGAAATACTTCTACAACACGCAGGCCTGGCTGCCGAAGAACGCCGTCATCGTCAATGCGAAGGCGTTCGACGCGCTCGACAAGCCGACGCAGGCTGCCGTCCTCAAAGCCGCGGCCGAGGCCGAAGCGCGCGGATGGAAACTCTCCGAGGAAAAGAACGGATGGTATGTCGAGCAACTGAAGGCCAAGGGAATGAGCATCGAAAAGCCGTCCGAGCAACTCACGGCCGATTTGCGCCGCGTCGGCAACTACATGCTGGCCGAGTGGCAACGCAAGGCCGGTGACGACGGCAGGAAGCTCATCGAAGCCTATCGCGCGCAGTAACGCTTGTGCGCGCCTTTCTCGACCGACTGTACAACGCCGCGGGAGTCCTGGCGGCGTTGTTCCTGGTCGGGACGCTGGCGATGGTCCTGGCCGGGATCGCCGGCCGGCTGTTCAACATCAACGTCCCGGGCACCGACGGCTACGCGGGTTACTGCATGGCGGCCGCGGGATTTCTCGCGTTGGCGCACACGCTGAAGCGCGGCGAGCACATCCGGGTCACGCTGATCCTCGAGCATCTCGACCTCAAGCCACAACGCGCGCTGGAATTGTGGGCACTCGGCGCAGCGACGGTTCTCGCAGCGCTCTTCGCGTATTACAGCGTGCGGCTTTCCTGGCAGTCGTGGGACTTCAACGACATCTCGACCGGCAACGACGCGACGCCGCTGTGGATCCCGCAGCTCACGATGGCGCTGGGCACCCTTGTGTTGTGCATCGCATTCGTCGACGAGTTCGTGCTCGAGTGGCGGGGCGGGCGCATCGCAAAAATGCCCGAAGAAGCCCTCCACAACGAGTAGCAGCCCATGGACGGATGGATCACCGCTCTGCTCATCGTCGCGCTGTTCGCGCTGCTGGGCAGCGGCGTCTGGATCGGCCTCGCATTGGCGGGTGTGGCGTGGATCGGCATGGAGCTCTTCTCGTCGCGCCCCGCGGGCGATGCGATGGCGGTCACCATCTGGGGCACGGCTTCGTCGTGGACGCTGACTGCGTTACCGCTTTTCGTATGGATGGGGGAAATCCTTTTTCGCACCCGGTTGTCGGAGGACATGTTCAAGGGGCTGGCGCCGTGGCTCGAACGCGTTCCGGGCCGCCTGCTCCATACCAACATCATCGGTTGCACGATTTTTGCGGCCGTATCGGGCTCGTCAGCCGCGACCTGCGCAACGATCGGCAAGATGACGCTGCCGGAATTGAAAACTCGCGGCTATCCCGAAGACATCACGATCGGCACGCTCGCCGGCGCCGGGACATTGGGGTTGCTGATCCCGCCATCGATCATCATGATCGTCTACGGCGTCAGCGCCAATGTGTCCATTGCGCAACTGTTCATCGCGGGTGTCATTCCCGGAGTGCTGCTCGCAGCCTTGTTCTCGGGATATATCGTGGTCTGGGCGCTGCTCAACGGCGACCGGATTCCCGCGGCCGACGCACGCACGACGTTTGCGCAGAAGCTCCACGCATCGCGCCACCTCATCCCCGTCGTGCTGTTGATTGCGCTGGTCTTGGGCTCGATCTACGCAGGTGTTGCCACCGCCACCGAAGCTGCGGCTTTCGGCGTCGTCGGCTCGCTGATCCTGTCGGCAGTCCAGGGCTCGCTCAATCGCAAGACGTTCAGCGACAGCCTGATGGGCGCGACGCGGCTCTATTGCATGATTGCGCTGATCCTGTCCGGCGCGGCGTTCCTCACGATCGCGATGGGCTACATCGGCCTGCCCCGGCATCTTGCCGAGTGGATCGGCACGCTGGGCCTGTCACCGGTGGCGCTGATTGTCGCGCTGACGCTCTTCTACATCGTGCTGGGCTGCTTTCTCGACGGCATCTCGATGGTGGTGCTGACGATGGGCGTCATCCTGCCCACCGTACAGGCCGCGCACATCGATCTCCTCTGGTTCGGCATCTTCATCGTGCTCGTCGTCGAGATGGCGCAGATCACCCCACCCGTCGGCTTCAACCTCTTCGTGCTGCAGGGGATGACCAACCGGCAGATCACGTGGATCGCGCGCCAGGCTTTGGCTTTGGCCGCAGCTCATCCTGTGGCTTCCGGCGCATATGAAATGAACGCGCGCCCGGAAGTGCCACTCTATGCGGCCAAGATGACGACGCCGTTCGCCGTGCTCGGCTTGAGCACAAACGGCGTCGCCGTCACTGCATTGAGGTACCTGCCGCTTTCCGAACGCGCGGCGGCGCCGGAGAATCGCATCGCGGAAAAGGCCGTGCGCGAACTCGAATGCTATCTGGACGATGCGGGCTATCGCTTCACCGTCGCACTCGCACCCGCGGGAACCACCTTCCAGAAGCGCGTGTGGTCCGCGTTGTCGGACATTCCGCGCGGCGAGTCGCGGACGTACGGCGAAGTGGCGGGTCGCCTGCACTCGGCCGCGCGCGCGGTGGGCCAGGCCTGCGGCGCCAACCCCATCGCGCTGATCATTCCGTGCCATCGCGTCGTCGGCGCGCGCGGTTCGCTGGGCGGCTTCATGGGCGCGCGGGACGGCGATCCGATTGCGATCAAGCGCTGGCTGCTCGCGCACGAAGGTTATCGCTGACGCGAGGCTCGCAGGCGCAATCATGGCGAATTCCGCGGACCTGATCGACGCTTTCTGCGACCAGCTCTGGCTGCAGGATGGCCTCGCAGCCTCGTCGCTTTCGAGTTACCGGCGCGACCTCACCGCGTGGGCCGCGTGGCTGGGGACGCGCGGCTTGCTCGCAGCCGATCGCGGCGATGTCGAGGGATGGCTTGCCGCGCAATTCCACGCCAAGTCGAAGGCGACGTCGGTTGCACGCCGGTTATCCACGCTGCGGCGGTTTTACCGGCTGCAGCTCGAGCGCGCCACGGTGCGCGAGGATCCCACGGCGCGAGTGCGCGCGCCCAAGCGGCCGCGCCGCCTGCCCAAGCTCCTGTCCGAGGCGCAAGTGGAGGCGCTGCTCGCCGCGCCGGCCACCGAATCGACGTTGGGTCTGCGCGACCGCGCCATGCTGGAGACGCTCTACGCCACGGGCCTGCGCGTTTCCGAACTCGTCGGTCTCAAGCGGTCGCAGCTGTCCATCGACGTGGGCGTTGTCCGCGTCCTCGGCAAAGGCAACAAGGAGCGACTCGTGCCGCTGGGAGATGAGGCGGTGGAATGGCTGCAGCGCTACTTCAAGGAAGCGCGGCCGGCGCTCGCGGGCGAGGCGAAGAGCGAACACATCTTCCTCACCTCGCGGCACGCTCCGCTGACGCGCCAGGCCTTCTGGTCGCTGATCAAGCGCTACGCGATCAAATCCGCGATCGCTCCGGCGGCGCTGTCCCCGCATGTGCTGCGGCACGCGTTCGCGACGCATCTTCTGAACCACGGCGCGGATCTGCGGGTCGTGCAGTTGCTGCTGGGTCACGCGGACATTACGACGACGACGATCTACACGCACGTTGCCCGCGAGCGCTTGAAGCAATTGCACGCGCAGCACCACCCACGAGGATAGCGAACGACGACCGACGTTGGCGTAGAATGCCGGCGCCACCGCCTTAGCCCTCATCCATGACCGACCCTTTTGCCGCGGCCCGCCCCATTGCCTCGATGCTGACGCGCCGGTTGCGCCTGTGGCGCGCCAGGCGCGCGGATTACGGCGCTGCGGTCGGCGACATCGATCCGGCCACCGTGTCCCCCGAAATGCCGGTCAATTTTCGCTGCAACATCTGCGGCTCGCCCAACCGCGCGCCGCTCGCGCAGTTGTCCCGTGAAATACCATCGTGCCGCGCGTGCGGCTCGACCGTACGTTTTCGCGCGATCGCGCACCTTGTGGTTCGGGAGATGCTGCAGCGTGACGTGGCGCTGCCCGACGCGCCGAGGCGTCGCAACATTTCGGGGCTGGGACTCTCCGATGCCGGCTACGCGCTGCCGCTTGCGGAAAAGTTCGCCTATGAGAACACCTGGTTCGACGCAGCCCCGCAACTCGATATCGCGAACGTGCCGGCGGAGCGCTTCGGCTGCTACGATTTCGTGATTGCGAGCGACGTCTTCGAGCACGTCGCCCCACCCGTTTCGCGCGCGTTCGAGAATGCGCGCAAGCTCCTGAAGTCCGGCGGCAAGTTCATTTTCTCGGTTCCGTATTCGCTGGAACCGGATACGGCCGAGCACTTTCCCGATCTCCACGATTGGACGACGACTGAACGCGACGGTACGTGGCTCCTCACCAACACGACGGTCGATGGAAGGCAGCAGACGTTTCGCGATCTCGTCTTTCACGGAGGGACGGGGGCCACATTGGAGATGCGTCTTTTTTCGCGCGCGGGGTTGGAGCGCGAATTCGCGCGCGCAGGCTTCGCGCGCGTGCGCGTCGCCGCCGAGCCCTATCTTCCGTTTGGCATTCTCTGGCCCGACCCGTTCTCGGTGCCGATGGTCGCTTACGCGCCCTGAACGCGCAATCGCCTAGCGCGTCCGTTCGATTTCGACGCCGATTTCCCTGACGCCGGGCAGCGGGGCGAGCTTGGCAACGCGCACGCGAACGCCCGGCGCGCCGAATTCCGACAGGATGATCTGGGCGATGGCTTCGGTGAATCGTTCCAGGAGAGGATAGGGATTGTCCCGGGAGAAGGCTTTGATGCGCGCGACGATCGCCGCGTAATCGAGCGCGTCGTCGAGCTTCCCGGAACTGAAAGGCGCATCGGACGGCAGCGTGATCGTGAGGTCGAGGCGAATGGTCTGCGGCAACTGCCGCTCCCAGTCGTAGACACCGATGCGCGTCTCGAGACGCAGGTCGCGGATGAATATCGTGTTCATTGTTCGTTGTCGGAAGGCGGAAATCGGGCTTGTCGTCGCGCGGCACCGATATCGAACGATTCATGCGGGGCCGGCGTCCTGCCGTTGCGCTAGAATCGCTCCGGATTCTACCCCGAGCTCTTTGCCATGCCCGCCGCGCTCATCGTGATTGCCGCCTACCTGCTGGGCTCGGTATCGTTTGCCGTCGTGATCAGCAAGGCGTTCGGCCTGCCCGATCCGCACGACTACGGCTCCGGCAATCCTGGCGCCACCAACGTGCTGCGCACCGGCAACAGGAAGGCCGCGCTGTTGACGCTCGCCGGCGATGGCATCAAAGGATGGCTCGCGGTCGTCCTCGCCGATATGGCGGGCCGTGCTTCGGGTGCGCCCGATTGGGTTGTTCCCGCCGCCGCGCTGGCCGTGTTCCTCGGGCATCTTTATCCGGTGTTCCACCATTTCGCCGGCGGCAAGGGCGTGTCCACCGCCGCAGGCATCGCGTTCGCGTTGCATTGGCCGCTGGGATTGGCCCTCCTCGTGATCTGGCTCACGATGGCGCTGGGCTTCAAGATCTCTTCGCTCGCCGCGCTCACGTCGGCCGCGCTTCTGCCGCTCGGCGGATTCTATTTTTTCGGGAATTCGCTGACAGCCTGGGCGCTGGTGCCGATCGCGATGCTGCTTTTCTGGCGGCACAAGGCCAACATCAGGCAGCTCCTCGAAGGCAAGGAACGGCCCATTGGACATTAGTCTTCATCACCGCGAGAAATCAGAACCATGAAAGTCATCGAGCCGGACCAGCAGTTCTGGGACATTGCCAATTCGTTCATCAACGTAGCCAACACGCATTGCGACAAGGTGCCCGGCGCCAAGGTCAGCGCCGCGTTGCTGTACGGCGCGGCGCGGTTCAACGCGTTCGTCGTCGCGGGGTCGACCCAATCGGCGGAAGAACTGGCATCGCAAAGCGACGCCGCCATTGCGTATCTTGTCGATGAGTATGCAAAGATGCTGCGCGAGCATTTCGGCGACTACCAGCGAAACTACGCAAATTACCTCGTCGAACGCAAAGTCTAGTCAGGCGCGGCCAGGGACGCCAATTCCCAGCGCGGACGGATAGAGAAAGAGAAATCATCGGCGCGGGCGGACGCAAGCCGAAGCGCACCGACCAGCGCGATCATCGCGCCGTTGTCCGTGCAGAACGCGAGGTCCGGGAAATACACGTGGCCACCGCGCGCGCTCGTCTCCATTGCCACGCGTGCACGCAGTTCCCGGTTCGCACCGACGCCCCCGGCGACGACGAGTGTCCGCAGACCGGTCGCATCCAGCGCCGCAATCGCCTTGCTCGCCAGCACGTCGACGATGGCATTCTGGATTTCCCGGGCAAAGTCGGCCTTGCGCGATTCGGGCAACGCGTCAGGCGATGCGTCACCCGCTTCGTGTCGCGCCAGTGTCAGCACCGCGGTCTTCAATCCGGAAAAGCTGAAATCGAGGCCGCCGAAGCCAAGCATCGGGCGCGGCAATTTCACGGCGTTCGCTCTTCCCTTCTCCGCCAACGCCGCGAGCGCGGGCCCGCCCGGGTAGGGCAAGCCCAGCAATTTCGCCGTCTTGTCGAAGGCTTCGCCGGCGGCATCGTCCTGCGTTTCGCCGAGCAACCGATAGCGGCCCACGCCACCGACTTCGAACAACTGGGTGTGGCCGCCGGACACGAGCAGCGCGACGAACGGAAAATCGGGCCGGGGGTCGGACAGGAGCGGCGACAACAAATGCCCCTCAAGATGATGGATGCCGATGGCCGGCTTGCGCAGCGCATACGCAAGCGCACACGCGACACTTGCGCCGACCAGCAACGCGCCGGCCAACCCGGGCCCACGGGTGAATGCGATGCCATCTAAGTCGGCGACGCGCAATTGCGCCCGCTCGAGCACGGTTTCGGTCAGCGGTAAAACCCGCCGCACGTGATCGCGCGACGCCAATTCCGGAACGACGCCGCCATACGCCTGGTGCATCTCGACCTGCGAGTGCAGCGCCTGCGCAAGGAGGCCGCGATCCGAGTCGTAGACGGCCACGCCGGTTTCGTCGCAGGAAGTCTCGATGCCGAGGACGCGCACTTGGAAGGGCCGCAAGGGAAAAAGGAAATCATAACAGTGGCTTGCAGATTCCACCCCGATCGGCTATAGTCGTGGATTACCGATTTTGACCCAAGGATCCACCCAATGCCCAGCGTCCGCGTCCGCGAAAACGAGCCCTTCGAGGCCGCGCTTCGTCGCTTCAAGCGCACCATCGAAAAGACGGGCCTGCTGACGGAACTGCGCGCCCGCGAGTTCTACGAAAAGCCGACGGCCGAGCGCAAGCGCAAGAAAGCCGCCGCCGTGAAGCGCCATTACAAGCGCATTCGCAGCCAGCAATTGCCACCGAAGCTCTTCTAGCCCGCACCGGTTGAATTTTCGCAAGAGGGGGCGAAGCGATTCGCCCCTTTTTCGTTGCTGGACGTCGTTTGGAATCGACATGACGCTCAAGGCCCCTATGACGCTAAAGTCCCGTATTACCGAAGACATGAAGGACGCGATGCGCGCGAAGGACACTGCGCGCCTGTCGACCGTGCGCCTCCTGCTGGCGGCGATCAAGCAGCGCGAAGTCGACGAGCGCAAGGACATGACCGACGCCGACATCGTCGGCATCATCGAAAAGATGGTGAAGCAGCGGCGCGACTCGATCGCGCAGTTCGAGGCCGGCCGGCGCGAGGACCTGGTCGCCATCGAAAAGGCCGAAGTGACGGTGCTGCAGGCCTACATGCCGGCACAACTGGCCGATAGCGAGATCGATGCGGCAATTGCCGAGGCCATTGCGGCAACGGGTGCGGCCGGTCCTGCCGCCATGGGCAAGGTCATGGCGGCGTTGAAGGGCAAGCTCGCCGGCCGCGCGGACATGACCGTCGTTTCGGCGCGGGTCAAGGCCAAGCTCGCGTAGGTATAGCGTCGAGCGACGAATTTCCTGACCGTGTCCCCTTTCCGCCGCCCGGCCGTCGGAATTGTCGCCGCGGCCTCCCTCGCGCCCTTTCGCACCAGCAATCGTTGCCTATAATTAAAGCGTCCCCGTGCGATTTGCCGGCGCCCGGCCGCTCGTCCGGTGGCCCCGCTTCGTCGCACGCTGCCTAGGTCTTCCGCTGCGCAAACGATGATCCCGAACGATTTCATTCAGACGCTTCTGGCGCGCGTCGACATCGTCGAGGTGATCGACCGCCACGTGCCGCTGAAAAAAGCCGGCGCCAACTACGTCGCGTGCTGCCCGTTTCACAGTGAAAAAACGCCGTCGTTCTCGGTCAGCCCGAGCAAGCAGTTCTACCATTGCTTCGGCTGCGGAGCGCACGGCACGGCCGTCGGCTTCCTCATGGAGTACGGCGGCAAGGCGTTTCCCGACGCCGTCGAGGAGCTCGCGCGCGATGCCGGATTGGAGGTGCCCCGCGTCGAGCGCCCGGGCGAGCGTGAAAGGCGCGACGAAGCGCAGGACCTGAACGAAATCCTGCTCGCTGCAGCCAAGTTCTACCGCGCACAGTTGAAAGACGCCCCGCGCGCCATCGACTATCTCAAGAGCCGGGGCCTCACCGGTGAAATTGCCGCGCGCTTCGGCATCGGCTACGCGCCCGACGCGTGGCAAGGCCTGGAGGCGGTTTTTCCGAAGTACGACGCGCCGGAATTGGACGCCGCCGGCCTCGTGATCAATGGCGACGGCGGCAAGCGCTACGACCGCTTCCGGGACCGCGTCATGTTCCCCATCCACGACAGCCGCGGCCGCGTGATCGGCTTCGGCGGCCGGGTGATGGGCGACGGCGAACCCAAGTACCTCAATTCGCCGGAAACGCCGGTGTTCTCGAAGGGACGCGAGCTCTATGGCCTGTACCTCGCGCGCAATGCGATCCGCGATGCCGGCCGCGTCGTCGTCGTCGAGGGCTACATGGATGTCGTTGCGCTGGCGCAGCACGGCATCGAATACGCGGTCGCCACGCTCGGCACCGCCACCACGCCTACGCATGCGCAGAAGTTGTTCCGGCTGACCGACACCGTGGTGTTCTGTTTCGACGGCGACGCCGCAGGACGCAAGGCGGCGTGGCGTGCGCTGGAAAACACGCTGCCGGTGCTGGCGGACGGCAAGAATGCGGTGTTCCTGTTCCTGCCCGACGGCGAGGACCCCGACGACTACGTACGCAAACGCGGCCGCGCCGCGTTCGAGCAGGCGCAGGATGTCGCCGTTCCGTTGTCGGAATTCCTGCTGGCGGAATTGATTGCGCGGCATCCGCCAAACTCTGCCGAGGGCCGGGCGGCGCTGGTCGCCGCGGCGCGCCCCCATCTGGCGGCGATCAACGCACCGGTGCTTGCGGCCATCCTGCGGCGGCGCTTATCCGAGCTCTCGGGACTCCCGGAAGCCGAGTTGCGCGGACTGCTCAATCTGCCCGCGCCTGCTGCGACCCACGCAACCGCGCCACGCCAACGGGACGACCGGGCCGGGCCCGGCCAGCGCCGCTCCACGTTCCGGTCCAGCGTTCGCCGACCACCGTCGCTGATCCGCGAACTCATCCAGGGCTTGATGCTCCAACCGGCGCTGGCCCGTTCACTCGAGTTTCCCCGGCCCGAGGACGGCACGCCCGATGCCGCCGCTTTGGTTGCCCTGGTCGACTATTGCGCGGCCGCTCAGGGTGAACTCACCTCGGCCGGCGTCCTCCAATACTTTGCGGACTCGCCGCATGAGGCGGTCCTGGCAGGTGTACTCGCCATGGCGGAGGACCATGGCATGACGGTGGAACTGGCGGAAGCCCACGTTCGCGAAGGATTGGAACGCTGGTGGCAACAGGCGCGCCGAAGCGGCGCTGCGGCCCCCGCGCCAGAGGCTGGCGCGCAGACGGCCGAGGAAATACAAAGGCTGCGCCAACTCGATTTTGTCCGGCAAACGGCTGCGGTTGAGGGTCGCGACCCCCTTTCGACCCGGTCCAAGGATGGGTTTTAGGGGTCCCGAAAGTGGCCTTGAGCATGGTATTATTTGAGGTTTTCCCGATCCGGCCCCAACTATCAGGGCAACCGAGGTGCGGGAGCGTGGGCGCGAAGAGTGCCAAATCAGTTGTCAAATCAACGTTGCGCACCTTAAGCCGTTTCCATCAAGGATGACCATGGCCAAGAAGCCCACGAAGCAGAGCCGCAAATCGCCCACCAGGTCGAAGGTGAAGGCGAAGGCGCGCTCGGCCAAGTCCGCCACGCGCAAGGCCGGCAAGCACGCCAACCTGAAGAAGGCGAAGCGGTCGGCCAAGCCTGCTTCCCGCAAGAGCGCCGCGCGCAAGCCGGCCGCAAAGAAATCCGCGCATTCGGCCAGCCGCAAGGCAGCGCCGAAGAAGCCCGCGCGCAAGCCCGTCGCCAAGGCCGGCAAGAAGACGGTGCCTAAGTCCAAGGTCGCCGGCAAGCACGCACCCAAGGGGAAGCTCGCGGCCAAGGTCGTCGCCAAGCCCCTGCCCAAGAATGCCAAGGCTGTCGCCGCAAAACCGGTCATCCCGGCAAAGGGCAACGGCAAGCTGCCGCCGGTCGCCAAGGGCATGCCCGTCCTTGGCGGCAAGGGTGGGCCGGTCGCTCCCGGCAAGGGCGCGCCGGCGCACAAGGCCACCCCCGGTGAAATCGCCGCCAAGCTGGCCGGCAAGCGCGCCGAAGACGCCGCTTCGCGGAAGGGCAAGAACGGCCGCCACGCCGAAATCGCGCCCCGAGTGCTCACTCCGGCCGACGTCGAGGCTCGCAAGCGCCGCCTGAAGACGCTGATCGTGCTCGGCAAGGAGCGCGGCTTCCTGACGTACGCGGAGATCAACGACCACCTGCCCGACGACATTCTGGATGCCGAGCAGATCGAGGGTGTCATCTCGATGATCGGCGACATGGGCATCCAGGTCTACGACGAGGCCCCCGACGCCGAAACGCTGCTGATGTCGGAAACGCCGGCCACCGTGCCCGCGGAAGATGTCGAAGAGGAAGCCGAGGCCGCCGCGTCGACACTCGACTCCGAATTCGGCCGCACGACCGACCCGGTCCGCATGTACATGCGCGAGATGGGCTCGGTCGAACTCCTCACGCGCGAAGGCGAAATCGAGATCGCCAAGCGCATCGAGGAAGGCCTGAAGCATATGGTCATGGCGATCTCGGCGTGCCCGATGACGGTCGCGCAGATCCTCGACCTGGCAGGCAAGATCGAGAAGGACGAGCTGAAGGTCGACGACCTCGTCGACGGCCTGATGGACTTCACCGAAACGCTGGCTGCCATCGACGACTCGGATGACGAAGACGCCGAGGAAGACGAAGCGGACGCCGGCGCAATCGCGAGCGAGAATCTGGAACGACTGAAGGTCGCCGCGCTGGAAAAATTCGCGACGATCCGCCGCCACTTCACGCGCATGCTCGTCGTGCTGCAGAAGGAAGGCCACAAGGCGCCCAAGTACCTCGACCTGCAGCGGAAGATCTCGGGCGAGTTGATGCAGGTGCGCTTCGCGGCGCGGATGGTCGAGCGGCTGTGCGATTCCGTGCGCACCGAAGTCGACAACATCCGCCAGATCGAGCGCAAGATCCAGGACCTCGTCGTGAACAAGGGCGGCATGCCGCGCCCGGACTTCATCAAGGCGTTCCCGACCAATGAAACGAGCCTGCGCTGGATCGACCGCGAGGTTTCCGCGCACCACAACTACAGCGAACAGCTCGCCAAGTACCGGCAGGCGATCGTCGAGCAGCAGCAAAAGCTCCTCGACCTGCAGGTGCGCGTGATGATCCCCTTGAAGGACCTGAAGGAGATCAACAAGCAGATGTCGACCGGCGAGGCGAAGGCGCGCAAGGCCAAGCGCGAGATGACCGAGGCCAACCTGCGCCTCGTGATCTCGATTGCCAAGAAGTACACGAACCGCGGCCTGCAGTTCTTGGACCTGATCCAGGAAGGCAACATCGGCTTGATGAAGGCGGTGGACAAGTTCGAATATCGCCGCGGCTACAAGTTCTCGACCTATGCCACGTGGTGGATCCGGCAGGCGATCACGCGCTCGATCGCCGACCAGGCGCGCACGATCCGCATCCCCGTGCACATGATCGAGACGATCAACAAGATGAACCGGATTTCGCGGCAGATTTTGCAGGAGACGGGGCAGGAGCCCGATCCGGCGACGCTTGCCGAAAAGATGGAGATGCCCGAGGAGAAGATCCGCAAGATCCTGAAAATCTCCAAGGAACCGATCTCGATGGAAACGCCGATCGGCGACGACGACGATTCGCACCTGGGCGATTTCATCGAGGACCAGTCGACGGTTGCGCCGTCCGATGCGGCCGTCAATGCCAGCCTGCGCGACGTGTGCAAGGACATCCTCGACACGCTGACGCCGCGCGAGGCGAAGGTGCTGCGCATGCGCTTCGGCATCGAGATGAATACCGACCACACGCTGGAGGAAGTCGGCAAGCAGTTCGACGTCACGCGCGAGCGGATCCGCCAGATCGAGGCGAAGGCGCTGCGCAAGCTGCGGCATCCGTCGCGTTCGGAAAAGCTGCGGAGCTTTCTCGAAGGCGAGTAATTCACTTCCCGCGTGAAGGAAAAAGCGCCCCGGCAACACGGGGCGTTTTCAATTGTTGTATTGGCTCCTTGAGCTGTCCATGAACCTGGTCCGGCCTTCTATAGAGTACCTGCCAAGTTATGTCGCCGCGCTCGAGCGGGGCTGGTCCGCCGATAACGTGCGCCGTGAAAAGGCTGCGCGCGAAGAACTCGACCAGATTGCGAAGAACGCAGCCGACTTCGTTACGTCTCTGGAGGACCGCGAAGCCAAGGGCACGCCGATCGTGATGCCGGACGGGTCCACCGTTCCTCGCTTGCCGGGATTCAGGATGTGGCTCTGGGACGGCGAGGTATGCGGCTCCATCGGCTTCCGCTGGCAACCGGGGACGGCTACACTCCCATCGCATTGCCTGGGGCACATCGGGTATTCCGTCGTGCCGTGGAAGCACCGCCTGGGCTATGCCACCGCGGCGTTACGGCAGCTCCTGCCACTGGCGAAGGCGGAGGGATTGCCTTATGTCGAAATTACGACAGCCCCGAATAACATCGCCTCCCGGCGGGTCATCGAAGCCAATGGCGGAATTTTCTTTGAGGAGTTCGTCGAGCCGCAACAATACGGCGGAGAAATCGGACTGCGTTTCCGAATCCCGCTCGCCTGAGCGAAAACTTAGTCCCTAGTCTCCCGCAGACGTCAAAACGCCCCGACATTCCGGGGCGTTTTGTTTGGCCTAACGCTTCGCTATGCCGGCCCGCGTCTTCGTTTCACCTCTGCATCACGGCGGCGGCGCAGCACCGCGAGACCCAGCAGCAGCAGCATTGCGGACATCGCGACGAGCACGGCTTCGCTCTGCGTCGGGATGCCCGCGATGGCCCCGGCCGCGCTGACGACCACGACGACGTTGCCGACGATCGATGCCGTCACCGTGTCGGTCGCGGTGATCGTCTGGCTGCCGGTCGTG
>WNFM01152528.1_pt1 | contig 14352 bp, 10 predicted proteins | sample 5400271 | NCBI WGS metagenome assembly WNFM01 (sample SAMN13153352, study PRJNA577476) | soil metagenome | isolation source: 60 cm saprolite on Douglas fir-dominated hillslope | place: USA:California | collected 2013-09-17 | reverse complement strand
CCCACGATCTCAGTCGAGGTGGAGCAAGTGGTGCTGCGGGCACTGGCCAAGGAGCCCAAGGAGCGCTTTGCCTCGGTGCAGGACTTTGCGACGGCACTGGAGGACGCGAGCCAGCATGCCTACTCCCTCACGGCACTCATTTCCGGCGAGCAAGCTACACCAGATGCGCCCGCTGTCGCAAACTTCGCCACGGTCGCGGTGCCTAACGCTCCCCTTGCACTTGTCGCATCGCCAGCATTGCCTGAGACGCCTCTAGACCCCGACACACCTGCCGGTCAGGTCGGCAACGCGGCTCTTACAGCAACGACGCCAGCCGCACCATTTGCGGCACCGACGCCAGCGCCAGCGGAGGTGCCGCCGCTACCCAGTCCAGCCCGTTCCCAGCGGCGGAGGATTATTGCTAGCCTGCCCGCCGCGTTGCTCATCGGGCTTGTGGTACTGGTCGTCGCAGCAGGCGTGCTGGGCAGCACGAGCCTGCTCGCACACTTCGGGGTGCTCGGCGCACGCAGCGGTGCCACCACGCCCACCGCAGTTCGCGGTGGCACCTGGATTGTTGATACAGCCCCCGACCCATCTACGCTCATTCCCAATGTCGAAGCCATTGGTCCTGGCGCAAGCGATCCTCGCGCAGTAGAGGTCCAACAGGCCCTGTACCTCCCGCTCTTCTACGGGGACGCGCAAGGTGTGATTCATCCTGGGGCGGCGAGCGACATGCCCACCGTGCAGAATGGGGGCGTCAGTGCCGACACCACCACCTGGACGTTCCACCTGCGACCGGGCCTGGTCTGGTCCGATGGGCAGTCTTACGATGCCCGCGACGTGGACTTCACCTGGAAGCTCTGGCTTAATCCCAAGTTCCCTGCTGTGTCGACCTTAGGTCTCAACCTGATCAGCAAGGCAGATGTCTCGGCAGATCATCTCTCGATCACCTTCCACCTCAAGCAACCCTTTACCCCATTCCTCGCAGATCTATGGGTGGATGGCTTCATGGCCCCACTACCAGCACACCATTTCAGTTCGATGGCGCCCGATCAGATCCTCAAGTCGCCCGACAACCTGGACCCACAGGTCACCAGCGGCCCTTTCATGATGGCTGAGAGTGTGCCGGGAGATCACTACACGCTGGTGCGTAACCCCCGCTACTACCGCACCCGCGAAGGACTGCCCTACCTGGACAAGGTCGTCTTCCGCACCAGCGGCAATTTGAACCTGCAGGCGGGGACCATCGATTCTGCCCCGTTCGTGGATTTTACCGATCTGCAGCCGTACCAGCGCCTCTATACAATCGTCACGCCTCTCACCAGTGCAAGCTACGAGGCGCTGTACTTCAACTTTCACAACACGGTGCTGGCCAACCACCCTGAAGTGCGTCAGGCGATGGCCATGGCCATTGATCACCAGGCCTTGATCCAGCAGGTCTGGCATGGCTTCGCCCAACCGCTGTGTACCGACCATGGCTCGTTCTATCATCCGGGCTATGAGCCTGGAGGTTTAATCTGTCCAGAGTTTAATCCGGCGGCGGCCAATAAGCTGCTGGACGACAACGGCTGGGCGAAGGGCCCCGATGGGGTGCGTAGCAAGAATGGGCAGCGCCTGGAGTTCGAGTACTCGACGACAGCGAACAATGGATGGCGCAGCGATGACGAAGCGATCCTGCAACGCAACTTCGGGGCGATTGGCATCAAGCTCGACATCCAGAACTATCCAGCCCCCACGTTCTTTGGCTCCTTCGTGCCTGGAGGAAAGGCCTCCCCGCCGACGGGAGCAGTCGCGGGCAGGTATGACATCGCTGAGTTTGCGGAATCCTTTGGCTATGACCCCGACGATTCCTCCTTGCTCTCGTGCGACCAGTCCCCGCCGAATGGAGGGAACCTTGCCTTCTACTGCAACCCCAAACTGGATGCCCTCTACCAGCAGGAACTGGCGACAGCGGTTCCGGGCGTGCGGCAGCAGGTTTTCGAGCAGATCCATCACATCTACCTGACGGACTTTCCTTTCATCACGCTCTTCAGCCCCACACCCCCCGGGATCGCGCACAAGGGGACGCACAACTACCAGATCAGCCCCATTGAGGGAGACACCATCAACATCTGGGAGTGGTGGTGCGATGGGGGGAAGTGCTAGGCGAGCTTGTGTTCAATAGCGTAGCGAGTGGCGGCGGCTCTAGAGGAGACCTGGATTTTGCTATAGATCGAGGTCAGGTGGTTGTTGACGGTGCGGGGGCTGATAACTAACCGCTCGGCGATTTGGACATCGGTCAATCCCTGTGCCAGCAGGCGCAGCACCTCGACCTCGCGGGCGGTCAGACCGCCGGGATAGGTGACGATTGGTTTTGCTGGTGGAGTTGGTGGTGGTTCTGCTGAGGTTGGTGTGGGTATGGTTACCGGTCCCTGGGCGGCCAGGGCCTGTTCTGGCGTCATGGTGCGGCCCTCGGCCCAGGCGGCGGCAAAGATCTTCTCGCCAAGTTGGGCGCGGGCGGCAGTGACTGAGCGTTCGTAGAGGGGGCGTTCGATCGGGGGAAGAAGTGCATCCATAGTTTCACGGAGGGATTGTGCCGCGCTCCACAACTGTGCTGCCCACACACCATTCCCCTCTGCCTCGCTCACATAGCCTAACCCATCCAAGCATACAGCAATGTGCCACTTATGGCCCAATGTGCTGCAAATAGCCAAACTTTCACCATACATGGCACGAGCCGTCTTGAAATCACCCTGGTTCAAGGCAACACGCCCCAAACCAGCGAGGGCTTGAGCAGCACCCGACTGCAGACTCACTGTATAGTAAATTGCCAGGCTCTCCTCCAGGAGCGAACTAGCCTTCGCACTGTCACCCTGATAGAGGGCAAGCTGACCTAGAGCACAGAGCATCCTGGCAATAACACGATGGTTTCCTGCTTCCCGCCAGATTGCCAGGCTCTCCTCATAGTTAGTGCGAGCTGTAACGGCATCACCCTGATAGAGGGCTATGTTTCCCAGGATATAGAGAGCACTGGCGATGCGCCTGCGATTTCCCATTTCCTGAGAGAGTGCCAGCCCCTCCTCTGCCAATGAGCGAGCCGTCGCGTACTTGCCCTGGAAGAAAAGCGCCTCCGCCCAGGTAATGAGTGCCACAGCGCTATCCCACCTGTCAGCCAGGGCACGAGAAAGGGCAAGCGCCTCCTCACACATGACACCTACCTTCGCGTAATCACCCTGATCCAAACTCAGTCCCGCCAGGAATAAGAGAGACTGGGCGGTCCCGCGCCGATTCCCAACTGTTCGCGAGAGGGCCAGACTCTCTTCAAACAAGGCACACGCTTTTGTTGCGTCGCCCCTGTCGTTGCTGAGAGACCCTAGATCATTGAGGAGAGCAGCCAGAATCCTTCTATCTCCTAACTGCTGGGCTAAAGGAAGACCCTCCTCAAGCAGTGTAGTCGCCCCTAACCAATCGCTTTGATAGCCAGCCAGTCTCGCAGCACCTAAGAGGGCTTTTACCTGTACCGACGCGGATGCTTCACGCCTGCGAGGCGCGCATGCCAAAACTCCCACCACGCGCCACACAAACGCAGCGCCTTCTCCCAGGCTTCCTGCGCTATGAACCAGCGCAGTGCCTCCCGCAGGTTATCGTGTTCGTGCTCCAGCCGAGCTATCCAGGTGATCTGTTGTGCGCTTCGCACTTCTGGTTCTGCCCTCTCCGCCAACGTGAGAAAGTACTCAGCATGGCTACGCTGTGTCACCTCTGCCTTGCTGCTTGCCTCCAGCCGCTCCAGCCCATATTCGCGGATCGTCTCCAGCATTGCGAAGCGTGGCTCCTCGCTTTCCAATCCGGTCTGTTGCAGCAAGCTCTTGTCGATAAGCGATGCCACTATATCCAACACCTGGTCTTCTTTATTACCGTCACCAGGAGCCGCGCAGACGGCCTCCGCCGCTTCTATTGTGCAGCCACCGGCGAAAATGGAGAGGCGCTGGAAGAGTTGCTGCTCCTGGGCATCTAACAGGTTGTAACTCCATGCAATGGTGTTGCGCAGGGTCTGTTGCCGCGCGGGTACGTCTCGCGCTGCGCCTGTCAACACCTGTAAGGATTGGCCTAGCCGTGCGAGCATGGCCTGCAGCGGGAGCAGTTTCATGCGGGCGGCTGCCAATTCTATCGCCAGTGGCAGCCCATCCAGGCGAGCACAGATCTCAACAATAGCGCGGGCATTGGCGTTCGTCAACTGGAAGTCGGGCTTGGCAGCCTGGGCACGCTGGAGGAAGAGCGCGACCGCTGCATTGTGCGAGAGCGTTGCGAGGTCCGGCAGGCGTTTGGGATCGGGGAGTTCCAGCGGCGGCACCGGGAACTCACGCTCGGCTCGCACATGCAGCACCTCGCGGCTCGTCACCAGTACCTTGAGCTTTGGGCAGGCAGCGAGCAGATCCACCACCTGTAGGGCTGCGCTCACCACCTGCTCGAAATTGTCCAGCAGCAGTAATAACTGCTTCTGCTGTAACTCCTCTACGAGGCGCTCTCGTAGGGGTCGGCTGCCTGCTTCGCGTATGCCGAGCGTCTCGGCGATGGTAGGGACGACCAATGCGGTGTCGTTAATGAGAGCCAGATTCACGAAAAACACCCCGTCAGCAAAGGCATCAGTCAGTTCCGCTGCTACTTGCACGCCCAGCCGTGTTTTGCCTGTGCCGCCTGAACCTGTCAATGTCACCAGGCGCACATCCTCAAGGGAGAGGAGTTGTCCGACGGCAGCCAGTTCCTGCTCCCGTCCAATGAAAGGGGTGTGCTGCATAGGCAAGTTGTTGGGATACGTATCCAGGGTCTTCAGGGGTGGGAAGTCGGCGGGCAAGTCCGAGATGACCAATTGGAAGAGGCGCCTGGGGCGTCCCAGGTCCTTGAGGCGATGCTCTCCCAGGTCGCGCAGGCTCACGTCGTCTGGCAGGTCCTGCTCCACGAGGTTGGCAGTCGTCTGGGAGAGCAGCACCTGTCCTCCATGTGCGGCGCTCATGATGCGTGCGGCGCGTTGTACATCCAGGCCAATGTAACCTTCGGGTGTCAACGATGGTTCACCCGTGTGCAAACCCATGCGCACACGCATCGCCACGCCTTCCGGCCAGGGATGGGCAGCGAGGGCGAGCTGCGACTCCACGACTGCCAACACTGCGTCAGTGGCGCGTGCGAAAGCGACAAAGAAGGCATCATCCTGCGTGTTGATCTCGTGGCCATTCCACTCCTGGAAGGTAGCACGCAGCAGGCGCCGGCACTCCGCCAGCACGGTGGCGTAGCGGTCACCCAACTGCTGGAGCAGGTGCGTAGACCCTTCGATATTGGTGAAGAGCAAGGTGACCGTTCCCATTGGCAGGCTGCGCATAGAGGACTTACTTTGCCCACTCCCGGTTGAGTGTTCGGAAGGAAGAGCAAAGCGTGTTTGTCCAGGAGATTCCGCGTGGAAGGCCTCTTCCAGGGACAGGGCAAAGGCTTGCACATGCTCAAAGCGCTGCTGTGGGTCCTTGGCAAGGGCTTTGAGTACGACATGCTCAAGCGCAGATGAGATGGCCGGCATCCTGGTATGCAGGGGTGGTGGTGGAGCTGACAGGTGCTGGTTCGCGATCTCGCGTATCGACCCGGAAAAAGGAGGCTCTCCACTCAGCCACTCATAGACCACGATGCCCAGGGCATATTGATCGCTGGCGGGACGTGGTTTACCTCTGAGTTGCTCAGGGGCCATATAGGCAACGGTTCCGGCCGCCTCCAGGGTCGGCTGAGAACGTGTGCTCTGGATGATGATGGCACTATTAAATTCGGTGAGCAAGACCTCATTGTTGTGCCCCAGCAGCATGCTCTCCGGTTTGATATCGCGATGGATCAGTTTTTGCTGGTGGATATAGTGCAAGGCCTCGGCCACTTGCCTGACGTAGGAGACAATGGCATCTAGCGGTACCCGTGTGCCCTTTGGATGACGTTCGCGCAAGGTGCCATTGGGGGCATACTCCATGATGAGAAAGGGGATGCCATCTTCTACGTCAAAATCAAGGGTACGCACGATATGGGGATGCACGAGACGAGCGAGCATGCGTGCCTCGGTACGGAGTCGCTCACTGTCTTCACTCGTGAAGTGGGCATGCAGTACTTTGATAGCTGCCTGTGTGTTGAGGTGCAGGTGTTCTCCCAGGTAGACCTCGGCAATGCTACCTCGCCCGATGAGACGAAGCAGGCGATAGTTGCCAATCTGCTGTCCTACACGGTCAGCCATACTCGCCTCCTCACACTATGGTTTCAAGGGAGCCATGGCAGGGACAAACCCTGGTCCCGCGATAAATCGGGGACCTACTACCATGAGACGCCTTGGCAAGCCGACGCATTCGTATCATGGTAGTGGCACCCCTTGCGGGTGCCATGCCCGGCCAATGCCATGCCCGATTGCACCATATCTTTCATTCGCCAACAGAGGTTTACAAGAGAGGCAAGGCGAACGATATCCGCTCGTGTTTGCTGCACTCATTATACGCTTGAGTGAGCAGAACCTCAACATCTAAAATCCTCTAAGGCTCATCAGGTTGAGCGCCACGCCTGTGCATAGGTGATTCTACTCAGAACTCCTCGAGACGGCTCCTTTTTTGGCCAGGTTATATGCCCGCAGATAGGTAATCAGAATGAGTTGTTCAACAGATGTGTTGGGACTTACAGTCGGGTAGGCTAAGAGCAAGAAGTTCCGATCAGTGAACAGTATAGCAGACACAACTGCTAACAGGAGAGTATTAATAAGGAGAATGATTGTCATGCCGAACTATTACTTCACCGAGAAGCTGGCTCAAGCTCATAATCAGAAGCTGCTGCGCGAAGCTGCACAGGAGCAGTTGATGGCCAGTCTGCCTGGGCATCGCTCTAGCCTGATGCGACACCTGGTGATGCATGTTCGCATGCTCCAGGTGGCCCTGGGCACGCAACTGAAACAATTTGAACATTTGAAAAGTCATTTCTTACATCCTGATGAGCATACATCCTGATGGCACCGATTACCCCGAGGGATGCCTTGTTCTTCACATGCTTCAAAAAGGAAAAGGATCATGGACACACTTCATGCTCATCGCTTCGGCCGGGTCCTCGTTCTCGGTTGGCTCATCGTATTACTGGCGGCATGCTCTGTGGCTGATCCTGCGGTGGGCTCAGCTCATGCTGCCACTACTCTGCCGCTGGGAACCACGTTCTGGACCTATCGAGGCGGTTCCAGTGTGTTTACCGCTGCCTGGTCGCCTGATGGCAAACGCCTGGCTCTGGGCGAGGCCGATGGAACGGTCACGGTTCACGGCCATACCAACCATGTGTGGGCAGTGGCCTGGTCACCCGATGGGAAACGCCTGGCCTCGGCCTCCTGGGATAAGATCGTGCAGGTGTGGGACGCGGCCACGGGTGAGCGCCTCTTGACTTATCGCGGCCATACGGACCTGGTGCTTGCTGTGGCGTGGTCACCCAGCGGCACGCACATTGCCTCCGCTGGCAGTGATGACACAGTACAAGTGTGGGATGCGACTAGTGGCAAGCGGACCTTGACCTATCGCGGCCATAGCGGTACGGTCGAGGCGGTGGCCTGGTCACCTGACGGCACGCGCATCGCCTCGGCCAGCTTCGATCACACGGTACAGGTGTGGAATAGCTCCACCGGTGAGCAGGCCTTGACCTACCGCGGCCATAGCAACCGGGTGTGGGCGGTAGCCTGGTCGCCCGATGGTAAACACATTGCTTCTGGGAGCGAAGATCGGACGGTGCAGGTGTGGGATGGGCACACCGGTCGCACTATGGTGATCTATCGCGGCCATAGCAAGGGGGTGCAAGCCGTAGCCTGGTCACCGGATGGCAGGTATCTCGCTTCTGGCTCCTGGGATACCACGGTGCAGGTGTGGAAGGTTACCACAGGCCATCGCATGCTGACCTATCGCGGCCATGCCGATATCGTGGGCGCCGTGGCCTGGTCGCCGGATGGCAGACGTATTGCCTCAGCGGGCGATGATGTGCGGATCTGGCAGGCTTAGTGGTGTTGTCAAACCCGCCGTCTCCTTCTTACTAGCAATGCAATCACGCCAACAAATAGCAAGGCGGACAGCGCGAAGACGATGGCGCCGATAGGTAGGCCGGTGGCCTCCTTGCTCGCGGATGTCCCTAGTGAAGTCGGGGTGGGAGTAGTAGTTATGCTCGCTTGGGTGCCTTCTGGTGTTGGCAGGATGACGGCGGGGTTGCGCGGCGGACTACCATCGCCTGCATTACCTGCATAGGGGTTGGCGTAGTTGGTTGGCTTTGTTACCACGTTGATGAGTTTGCTGATGCGCCGCGAGCCACGCGGTGAACTGACAGTCAGCGTCAGGGTATAGCTGCCCGTAGCTGCATACACGTGATTGACCGAGGCGCCAGTGGCGGTAGTTCCGTCGCCGAATTTCCAGGTATAAGTGAGATCATTGCTACTGTTGTTTCCCTCGGCATAGAGCGAGACGTTCTGGCCTACCTGTGTCTGCCCGATATCGCTGATGGCTGCCACGGGCGCCGATCCGACTGCCGGGGCATTGACGGGGATATCGCCAAGGATGGCGGGCTGGTGCAGAATCCAGGTGGTGAGCATGCCGGGCAGCGCCAGGGCCAGGACGAGCGCCTCGGCTTTTGGTGAGTTCCCGCTGGCGAAGGTGTTCATGAGCTGGATGGTATCCTGCGGCTGATCGAACGGGTATGACCATGGCGGTGGGTTAGAGTCGTAGTAGGTGGAGTTGCCCGCGAATGTGGCGCAAGGCAGGCCCGCCAGTGTAAAGGGAATCTGGTCGCTGCCGCCCAGGGTATCATTCTCGAGGTGTACGTTACTTGCCTGGTCGGGTGTGAAGACGGGCTGCGAGACGGCCTGGTTGCTGTCGTTGCGATAGGTCAGCGCCTGGAAGCCGATGGCTTGAAATTGTGCGAAGGCCGCTGGGACAGCCTGCTGCATCAAGGCGCGAAAACGTGTGATGTTGTCGCGCTGCGCCGGGGATAGTTTACTCTGGGCCGGGTACAGGCTGCTGTTGGTTAAGGGCGACATGTCGACGTAAAATGGCAGCAGGGGATTCGATGTTTTGCCGAGGAAACGCAGGGGATAGGCGATGCCGTTCTGTTCTTCGTTGAACATGGCAACGATGTTCTGAGTGTCGCCATTGATCGTGCTGTTCAGGTAGTGAAATGAGCCAAGCAAGCCCTGCTCTTCGGCGTCGAAAATGACGAAGCGCAGCGTACGCGTGGGGTAGAGGTGGTGGCTGCGCCAGTAGATGCCCGTGGCCTTTGCGACGCCGAGTTCGATAGCGCACCCGCTGGCGTCATCGTTGGCCGATTGCGTGGAGACGGCCTCGCCATCGTAGTGGCAGCCGATGACCACGACTTGCTCGGGATGAAGAGCTCCCGGGACGCTGACCTCCACATTGAACGCCGGGACCGCTGCCGGTCGGCCCTGCCAGCCCTGCACGGGAAATGGGTCGTGAAGGACCTGTGCTCCAAAGCCTTCCAGGTTGTGCACCATTTCCTGAGACCAATAAGCGGCAAATTCGTCGTGGCCGTTTACGGTGACCGGAAGGTTATTGTCGTAGCCTGCTTCGCGGTGCTGGAAGTGGGTTGCCACGTAGAAGAGCTGGTTATAGATATAATCGGGATCGACCGCCGGAAAGTCCGCAAGGGCATGGCGCTGGTAAGGTGTCCCGGGTGCAGCAGCCCTGGCCGTCGTAGGTAGTACGAATAGTATGGCAAAAGCGCACAGACAGGTAGCGCGTAGAATTCGCGGCAGCATACAGTTTCTCCTCCAGGATATGGCAGGAATATTCGTGCATATCGTGCCACCTCGAGGCTAGAGGCCAGAAATCATTGTTCTCTGGCTTGTTCCTCGATGAAATGAATCAGCGTTTCCAGGTCATCGAGTGCGCGGGCTGCGGCAGAGCTCTCGCTGCGCGGCACATGCGCCAGGGCTTCGTGGGCCAGGCGGCACTGATCGGCCAGGAATTGGCGGCAGTAGTCTTTTGTCTGGGTGCGTGCTAAGATAGCCAGCACCGCTTTCACCTGCTCGCCTGTGACGGGGGTTTCTTGCTCGTATATTTGGCGCAAGAAGAGCTGATCCTGTTCGGCTGCCTGTTCAAGGGCGTGCAAGATGGGCAGGCTTTTTTTGCGCCGGTAGATGTCCCCTGCCGAGGTTTTACCCAATTCTGCTTTGCTGGCCCAAATCCCGAGCAAATCATCGCGCACCTGGAATGCCACACCGATAGCATGACCGAAGTTGCTCAAGCGCTCGATGGTTTCCTGGTGGCGCGTGCCCAACAGCGCTCCCATCTCTGCAGCGCAGCTCATCAACGCGGCAGTTTTACGACTGATCATGTCGATGTACATGGCAACGGAAATGTCCTGGCGGTCCTCGAAGTTGATGTCGAGGTACTGACCTTCCGAGAGGGTCAGGCAGGCGAGATCAAGCACCTCTCCGAGACGGGCCGCGATGCCGCTCTCAACCCCCTCGTCTAATACTCCCCACAGCGCGAGGCGACTGAGGGCAAACAGGCCATCGCCGGTGTTGATCGCTTGCGGGATGCCCCAGAGTTTCCAGAGGGTTGGGCGGTGACGGCGTTCAGCGTCGCCGTCTTCGATGTCGTCATGGATTAAAGTGAAATTGTGGGTCAGTTCGACGGCAACGGCGGCCGGCATTGCGCGGTGTAAATAGTCAGGGGTTTCGGTGGCGAGACTCCATGCGCCCGGGTGGGTTATTGCCGGTGAAAAATCGGCGTTGACCCAGCCCAGGTGATATTGTATCTGTCCATAGTACGGTTGGAGATCGGCGATTTCTGAACGAACCGCTGCATTGCTGACGCGCATCACAGTACGCCGCAGCGCCGCATATATCTCCGCCTGGTGCCGCGCGAGGACGGATTGTATAGATTGCGATGACATTGCGCTTTTAAAGCGGGAGCTAGCTTATACCGGGCGAGCGTTGCAAGCAACCATTGCAGGGCGACCGCAGGGGTCGCCCCTACATTAAGACGACATCAATTCGTGACATGTAGGGGCGGGGCTTGCCCCCGCCCTGCAAGGCTCCCACCCTGGAAGCCATCCCACTTTGTCCCCCTTACTGTTAGTGATGGAAGTAGTAGAGCAGGCCTACAACGATTGTGCCTGCCGCGACAACCATACGCACTACCCCTTTGATGCCGCCAAACTGGTAGAGGGGCGAACAGAGGTCACAGTAGCGCGTGGTGTAGTGATAGCGATGACCGCGCATTCCTTCGCGAACCACGGTGACATCTTCAAGTTTACGCCGCGTATGTAGTTCGTCGCAGACATGACGGCCGCAGCCCTTGCAGGTATACTGGTCGATAAAGTGGGTTGTGGGCGAGACAGACCACTGGTCGGGGTAAACCTGGGCACCGCACACGTAGCAGACCTGGGTCTGTATCAAATTCATCTGTCTTTCGGCGCAAGGTGAATGCTGCTGCTTGGGGAAGTGCTCCTGGCAGAGGCCGTGGCGACAATCGGGGCAGCGGCCAAGGGCTTCTTCGCTGCATTCATAGCAGCGGCGGGTAGAAGTGACGGCGCTGGCACGCCGGCGCTCTTGCACGTCGAAGGTCTTTTGGTCTTGCATATATGTTATATTCCTCAAAATAGAATTAATAAGTACAAAGGAAGAGTATGGGAGCACGCCCTCTTGATTATGCGATAAAGAGATGTGCCAGGGTATATCTATAGATAGTATAACACTGTTGTTTGCAGCGGGGCAATGAAAAAGGATATGATGGATGTATGTCATCACTATCACCAACAATCTGGGGGGAGCATCGCTTAGAGTGGGGGCAGCGGACCTATGTGATGGGTATCATCAACGTCACGCCTGACTCGTTCGCGGGGGATGGTTTGCTCGATGATGCGCCAGAGCAGGAGGCTTTCGTTCAGCGTGCTGTGGCACAGGCGCAGCAGTTTGTTGCTGATGGAGCAACTCTCATCGATGTCGGCGGTGAATCGACGCGGCCCAACGCGGCCCCAATTTCCAAGGAGCAGGAGCTGGCGCGCGTGCTGCCTGTGGTGCGGGCGCTGTACGCGGCGCTGCCGCAAGAGGTCACGATCTCGATCGATAGCTATAAGGCGGAGGTGGCGCGGCAGGCGCTCGACGCGGGGGCGTGCATTGTCAACGATATATGGGGGCTGCGATACGATGCTGCTATGGCGTCACTGGTGGCCGAGCGCGGCATTCCGGTCGTGCTGATGGCGAATATGCGCGGCTACCGCAGGCGAGAGATCGTCAGCGACGTGGTGCGTTTCCTGGCCGGCAGCATTGACCTTGCCCTGGCGGCGGGGGTTGCCTGGGAGCGTATAATCATCGATCCAGGCATTGGCTTTGGCACGACTCCCACAGAGAACCTGACCCTGCTGCACCGCCTGGGAGAGCTGCGAGCGTTGGGACGACCCATCTTGCTGGGGACATCGCGCAAGTCGACCATCGGGCTTGTGCTTGGCGGCCTGCCAGCCTCTGAACGCCTGGAGGGAACAGCTGCTACCGTGGCGCTGGGGATAGCGCAGGGCGCGGATATCGTGCGCATGCACGATGTGCGCGAGATGGCGCGCGTGGCGAAGATGAGCGACGCGGTGGTACGAGGAGCGTTCCGAACGTCATAACGGCTCCCGAAGGCTTTCGCCTAGGGCTTCTCATGCCTCTCCTATCCTGTGTTTCGCGCCTTCAAGCGAACTTCGAGGTGATTGCCCTGTGGGCGGATCTCAAAGAGATCTGTGCAGGTCTTAATAAGTTCCGGCAGGCTCTTGTGTCCATAGGTTTTCGCTTGAAACTGGGGATTGAGCTGCTTGAGACATGATCCTAGCCGAGGCAGCGAGACCCATTCCAGCTTCTTTTCCAGCATAATTTTTCCCACCGCTTGGGTAAGAAGCTCTGTCAACGCTGGATCGCGATGCGACTTGTTTGCTGGCACTTCAGCCGGTTGCGATTTCTTTTGAGCGGTCTTGACTTGCTTAGGCGTCGGTACGACCGATGCGGAAAATTGCTCTACCGAGATAAATGCTGTACAGACTTTTGCCAACGCGTCAGATTTAGATGGTCTCCCAATACAATAGACCTGGCATCCTTGGTTTCGCAGGCGTAAGACCAGAGCCGTAAAATCCTGGTCACCCGTCACCAAGCAGAAGCTCGGAATGTTTTCCTTGTACAGTAAATCCATCGCGTCTACGGTCAACGCAATATCGGTAGCATTTTTTGCACCACTTATCCCAATATGAGGTATTGGTTGCAGAGCATATTGAAGGCATAGGTCTTTCCATTTTTGGCTCAGTAGCGTCTCTTGATTGCCATACACCCGGCGCATGGTAATTTTCCCCCATTCTTCTACTTTCTTCATAATCTGAGGAAAGAGGTCAACTGAGGTGTTGTCCGCATCAATGAGCAGTGCGAAGGCATGAGACTGCACAGGTAGTCTATGGCTACTCATCCACCTCGTATACCATTTCCCTCTTTACTTTTCACAGTCATTTTTGCTTATTCTCCTTTTTTCTTTTGTTGTTTCCGTTTTTGCTCCTCAATGTAGGCATCCACATCCGCCCGATGAAATCTCCACAGATCACCGACCTTAAAGGCGACGATCTCTCCTCGCTCCGCTAATCGAACCACTGTGCGAACACTGACTTTCAACAATTGGGCGACTTCTTTCGGCTCCAACACATCAGATGACATACAAATCATATATCCCTCTCTTTGCTTTAAGCAAAACCATAGCATATTTGTCCTGATACGTCAATATGGGCTGGATATGACTTGACAGACGGGAAAAAGTCAGGTATGACGATACCAATACAGTCAAAAAAGACCGTCATTGCCTTTTCAGTCTATTTCAGTCTATGAAGCCAATATCCGGCCTGTGGTCTGGTTATCGACCGGAATCTCAATGCCGTACTGAACCTGGAAGCACTGGCGAATCAAGCAAACCAACTAGGTCCCTACCAGGAGTTCCTCGGGAAGGGTGAAACGCCTGTGGAGAGGGGAGCGCTGGCCGATCGGTCGCACGATGGATCAGTGAAACTCCCTTCAGCGAAGCAGGAACCGGATACCAGCTATGGCCTGGGTCCATAAATGGGTAGATTCCGCAGAACGGTTTAAAGGGACGTCCTTGTTGATAGCTTCCCTGCTGCAACACCCATAGAAATGTCTCCTGCGCGATATCCTCTGCGAGAGGGATCGCCTTTGTAATCTCTCATTACCTGAAAGGCCATCTCCGCGCACTTTTGTGATAAGCTAGTTATATTGTGAAATCTCTAATTGTCTGAAAGGTAGAAACTTGTAGCTGTGAACTACCAGGAAGCGCTGGCCTATCTTTATAGCCTCAGCGATTTTGAGCGCAGTGGAGCATATACGCG
>WNFM01314397.1_pt1 | contig 14353 bp, 17 predicted proteins | sample 5400271 | NCBI WGS metagenome assembly WNFM01 (sample SAMN13153352, study PRJNA577476) | soil metagenome | isolation source: 60 cm saprolite on Douglas fir-dominated hillslope | place: USA:California | collected 2013-09-17 | reverse complement strand
ACGCTCAACATGCTGGGCAAGGCCAAGAAGGTACGCGTCGAGAAGGAGAACACCACGATCATCGACGGCGCCGGCAAGAAGCAGGACATCCAGGGCCGGATCGCTCAGATCAAGGCACAGATTGAAGAGACCACGTCGGACTACGACCGCGAGAAGCTGCAGGAACGCTTGGCGAAGCTCGCCGGCGGCGTCGCGATCATTCGCGTCGGCGGCGCTACCGAGGTCGAGGTGAAGGAACGCAAGGATCGCGTTGACGACGCGATGCATGCGACCCGGGCCGCGGTCGAGGAAGGTATTGTCCCCGGCGGCGGTGTCGCCCTGCTCTTTGCCACCAAGGCGCTCGCCAAGCTCAAGGCGGCCAATGACGACCAAAAGGTCGGCATCGACATCGTGCGGCGTGCGCTGCAGACGCCGGCGCGGCAAATCGCCGAAAATGCCGGCGTCGATGGCTCGATTGTGATCGGCAAGCTGCTCGAGAGCAACAACGCCAACTCAACGCCAACTACGGCTTCGATGCGCAGACCAGCGAGTATGTCGACATGCTCAAGGCCGGCATCATCGACCCAACCAAGGTCGTCCGCCTTGCGTTGCAAGACGCAGCATCGGTGGCGGGATTGCTCGTCACCACCGAGGCGATGGTGGCGGAGAAGCCGGAGAAGAAGGCAGCGCCGGCGATGCCGCATGGCGGCGGTATGGGCGACATGGACTTCTAAAATCGCCAAATTCAATCAGAGATGGGGGCCGCTCACGCGGCCCTCTTTTCTCTTGGGCTGCGTGCGAGGTTTGGGAGTATGACCGCCGCCGGGAGGATCAGGGATCAGCGGCGGCCGTGCAGCAGGTAGGCTATAGCATAGCCGACCGCGCCGGCGATCAGCAGGGCCGCGAGCGGCTGCTGCACCACCCGCCGCGCCAGCTCGCGCGCCGTGCGCTCGCCATGGGCGTAGGCTTCGCCCGCCACCTCCCGCGTCTTGGCGCTGGCCTTCTGCGCCACATCCCAGGCGGCCTGGCCGGTCTCGCTCGCGGTCTGCGCTGCATCCTGTGCCGTCTTGGCGGCGCGCTGCGCAACGTCCTTGGCCTGTTCGCTCGCCTGGCCGATGCGGGCCGAGGCCTCGTCGGCGAGTTTGCTCGCCTCGTCGGTCATATTGGTCGCCATCTCCCGTCCTCCGGATGGAGTAGCTCGTTCAGTGAGAAAACATCGGAAGGCGGCCGTCATCCCGGGTTGACGGGCGGAAAGGCTCCCGTACAGGGTAGTGGCAACGAAGACAGCCATCGTCGAAACCACCGCATCGGGCGAATGACCGATCACGGCGGAGAGGCCAACCGCACTCGGCAGGTGCATCCAGGAATCAGTGCAACTGGTGACATATTATCCGCTGCTGCCGTCTAGGACCTAGCTTTGGTCGCCAAAGCGGAAACAGTCTGCAGGAGATCGATTGGGAAAGGAAAGATGATGGTCGTCGCGTTCTTCTCGCCGGCCATGTCGTGCAGCGTGCCGAGATAGCGAAGCTGCATCGCGCCCGGCGACGCGGCCAGAATCTGCGCCGCCTCCACTAACTTCTGCGCCGCCTGCTGCTCGCCCTCGGCATTGATGATCTTGGCCCGCCGGATCCGTTCGGCTTCAGCCTGACGCGCGATTGCCCTGATCATACTCTCGCTGATGTCGACGTGCTTGATCTCAACGTTCGCCACCTTGATGCCCCAGGCATCGGTCTGCTGGTCGAGGATTTCCTGGATGTCGGCGTTGAGCTTGTCGCGCTCGGCCAACATCTCATCGAGCTCGTGCTTGCCTAGTACCGAGCGCAACGTCGTCTGGGCTAGCTGGCTGGTCGCTTGCATGAAGTTCTCGACTTGGATGATCGCTTTGTCCGGATCGACGACGCGGAAATAGAGCACCGCGTTCACCTTGACCGAGACATTGTCACGCGATATCACGTCCTGGCTTGGTACGTCGAGCACGATAGTGCGCAAGTCCACTCTTACCATCTGCTGTGCCAGCGGGATCATCAGGATGAGCCCGGGTCCCCTGACGCCGGTAAAGCGGCCAAGCGTGAACATGACGGCGCGCTCGTACTCACGAAGCACTCGCACCGACGACACCAGGAGCCCTGCCAGCAAGAGTACGATGAGAACGACGACGGCATAGATCATGACTGGTCCTCCCTTGCGGCTGCCGCCGGCGTCCGATCAGGCTCGACCGCGAGCGTAAGTCCTCTGCGGCCGATCACTCGGACCGGTTGGCCGGAAGCGAGAGGAGCCTCGGCGCGGGCCTGCCAGCGCTCGCCCCGGACCTGCACCTGGCCGGTTGCACCAGACCAGGACAGAACCTTGCCCGCCGCGCCGACCAGCGCTGCCTCGCCAGTGACAACGGGCCGCCGCCGGGCGCGGATCAGCAGGCTCAGCACCAGGAGGAACAGGCTCCCAGCAACAAGCGTCATGGCGATCACCACCGAGAGAGACAGGCGAAACGCCGGAACGTCCGTATCGACCAGCATGAGCGAGCCAATCGCGAAAGCGGCGACGCCGCCAACCCCCAGCGCGCCGTAGGTTGGCAAGAAAGCCTCGGCGATCATCAGTCCGATGCCGAGCAGCACCAGACCTGCGGCGGCGTAGTTGATGGGCAGAAAGTTGAGGCCGAACAAGCCGACTAGCAGGCTGATGGTGCCGACGACGCCGGGGGCCGCCACACCGGGGTGGGTCACCTCGAATACAATCCCAAAGATGCCAAGCAGGAACAGGAGGTAAGCGATGTCGGGATTGGTGACTAGGCCGAGGAGCCGGGTGCGCCAGCCGGGATCGAGCCGAACCAGCGGCAGGCCGGCTGTCTCCAACCGCATCCGTGTGCCGCTGAGGCTGACCGTTCGTCCGTCGGCTTTCGTCAGCAGATCCGGGACATCGTAAGCGATGAGGTCGACCACACCCTCTTGCGCTGCTTGCTCGGCGGGCAGGCTCACTGCCTTCCGCACCGCCTGTTCAGCCCAGTCGGCGTTGCGCCCGCGCATCTGCGCGAGCGCTCGGATATAGGCGACCGCATCGCTTACCGCCTTGGTGGTCAGTGTGTCGTGCGGCGTCGGTTCCGACGGTTCTTTCCCGGTCGGGCGTTCGGGTGAGGACGGCGGCGCGCCAAAGAGCGTGACCGGCGTCGCGGCGCCGAGATTGGTGCCGGGAGCCATCGCCGCCACGTGGCTTGCGTACACGATATAAGTTCCGGCGCTTGCGGCCCTAGCGCCGCTCGGCGCCACATAGACCGCGACCGGCACGGACGAGCCCAGAATCGCGCGGATGATGTCGCGCATCGAGCCGTCGAGCCCGCCAGGCGTATCGAGTTCGATGACCACCAGCGCGGCGCGCCGCTCAGCCGCCGCCGCGAAGCCGCGAACCACATAATCAGCGGCAGCGGGGCCGATCACCCCATCCACGGTCAACACCACTGCCGGCGGCGCCGGCGTGGGCACAGCACCGGTCGCACTCCCGAAGCAGAGGGCAAGCGCCGAGAGCAGGCCTGCCGCGAGCAGGCGGATCGCGTGGAATCGCGGACGGCTCCGACCACTTTCGGCGCTACTTGGCATTGGCGCCCCGCAAGGGCAGCTAGAGGTTCATTGTCCCCCAAATCCCTACGGCGGCAAGGGAAACCGGACAAGTGCGACCATCCGCTGAGGTTCATCGTCGCTGGCCCGCCGCGAGGCGATTACGTGTATGCTTCCACGCTGTTTCGGACGCTGAAGAAGAAGCCTCATCGGTCTGAAGATACCGACAGGAAGTGCCGGCGAACCCGGTAGGACCGTCCCGTTGCCGTCAAAACCTTGACTCGCGTTCAGCACGGAGGTCGGGACGACCTCGCCGAAATCATTGGCTCGATCATCGAGCAAGTCCAATGTCGGTGATTGACCTAGAGTAAGGAAGGGCCAAGGAAGAGCGCGCGGCCACGAATCTCTCGGCTCAAGGTCACCGGACCGACCGGAACGAGGACCGGCAGCAGCATTAAGAGCGGCTCGGCCGGTACGATCTCGTCTACCGGTTCGGCGACGATCACCCCGGCGCCCACGAACTTGGCGCCTTCTGCCGCGGTGCCCTCGCCGACAGCGGCCACGAACACCAGAGTTGCTGGGTCGACATTCCCCGCTTTCACGCCTCCCAGCTCACCGGGTGTCACTTTCGAGCGCCAGCGCTAAGATTCCCGGATCAACATCTACGTGTCAGTATTAGAGACCGGAGCCCTCGCGGGAGCGATGAATATGGTTTTTCGCGTTTTCATCGAGAACCCTTCCCCGTTCAAACAGGCACTGCGCGGCGACGGAGCGGCGCCCGCCGATGTGCGGATTGCGGAAGGGCTGGTGACAGTGAGGTGCTACCGATCCGCCGGCTTGCCCATCGCCGGTCTGCATCATTCCGATCTCGACCGTTTCGAAGCGCGCCGGATCAGGGGCGAAGCGCCGGCAGACCGGCATGATTCGTTCGAATACGCTCTGATGCTTAAGGACCACCTTGGCGACTATCGCGGGTTGCTCATACCGCACCGCGTTACCATCTATCAAACCCCGTCAGACCAGCAGCCGCTTTTCACCAGGCTAGCGCAGTCCGGCATCAAGAATGTCGTGCTAGTCGGCCGGCCGTTCTCCCTCCCCCCGGCCGGAACTGTGTATCGGAGTACGGTCGAAGAGGGGCTCGCCTACCTGAGAAACCAAAACCCGACCCTTGGGCTGAATTTGGGTGCGATCGGCATCCACTCGCGGCTCGGGGAGGCCGATCGGATTGTGCGAAAGTTCGAGGCGGCCGGGGGCCGCCTGCGGGTAATGGGCCAGTTCCTGGACGATGTGAACGCGATGACGTCGTTCATGGACCAGCTGGCGCAGGAGTTCGAGACCAAAGGCCTGGATCTTGGCCGCTTGGAATGGAACGTGGGGCTAGCGATCTTCGCGCTGACGAGCAGGGCCTTTACGCGAAACTCCTCAGAAAGGAGACGCTTGCCTGCGAGGCTCGGTTTGCTGATCTCACGTCAATGGACGAACGTATTGCCGCCTCGGTCGACATGAACGTCGAGTTCGCTCAGCGCGCCAGGGAACACGGCGTCCGGCGCGGGATTGATATCGGATTCAGCGTCCAACCATTGATCGAGCGAGGCCCCGGCGGAACGATCCATCCCGCGGTTTACGGAGCCATCGAGCTCGCAGGGCGCCTAGGGCGCGCGATCACGTGATCCCCGGCAGCCGTGTGTTTATGACGCGTTTAATGCTTGCGGCTCCTCGATCATGGGTTTCAAATGAAGCAGATGTGCGCCCTCCAAGAGACGCCAATGTGCGACCATCGGCATGGAGGAGACGATGCCCTTTGACGGTAGTGGGTATGAAGGCCGCGTTCAGGCCCTCGATAAGATGGACAGAGTGATCGACCTGCTCAGCGATCCGAGGCGCTGGTGTAAAAAACGATTGCGAACGCCCGATGGGCGATACTGCCTGCTCGGCGCGATCAGGGCCGAGGGCCTAGTAAACGAACTCGTGACGCCGCTGCTGCTTGCGATCGAGCAAGTGACGGGCCACAGCTGGCGGATTGAGGAATTCAACGACCATCCGCGGACGACGCATGCGCTCGTTCTGAAGGTGCTCGGGCGGGCCCGCGAGAACATTCTCACGGTTAGCCCGACCGTGACCGTCGGAAGCGGCACATGGCTGCGTAAAATCCTTTGCTAGAGCCCGATAACTAGGCGCGTGCGGGAGCCGCGTTTCGGCGGGGCTCCCAGTCTGGCTATGCGGGTCTCTCACAATACGGATACCCTCAATGACGACGGAACACGAACGCTTCCAAGCTGACGTGAGGAAAAGCGCCTTTGACGAGCGCAGCACTATCGGCAGGAACTTTGGCGAGCCCGCCCAGCTCACCTATATCGCGTTCAAACTGTTTCAGATCGAGGAACACTTGCGCACGATGGCGACCACGGCCGAATCCAGCGGAAAGGTAAAGCGCTAGGCACCTCAGCGCGCCGGGACACCCGCTCCCGCCTCATGCATGATCGGTGCGCCGAGCTCGGCGATATGAAAGAGGCGAAAGGCCCTCTCGCCATTGAAATCGAGTACGCGCAAATCATCGGATTCCCGCAAATCGCGCATAACCACACGGAAATGATTGCCATATCGCTCCTCGGCAGTTGCGACAGGCACTTCGTAGGCGATGAACTTGTCGATTCCTTTGGCCGCCAGCTTCTCCAGCAGAGCGGGATCGATGAAGGAGGCGTGGGAAGTCAGGATAACCAAGGGCCCACTCCCGGTGAACAGCAAGGCGGCTTTCATGACGCGCCCTCCCTGAGACATCGAGCGACACCAATTGTCACATGGGATAGAAATGGTGATCCGACTGTAGAGCGGTTCAATGAGCTACGCGGGTCAGATGGTTTCGAACGCCTGCCCGGCACCGAGGGCAGTCGGCGTCCCGTCGGACGACCACTTTATGGATAGCCCCTGGTTGCAGGGCTTGGTGGCATACCCAACTGACCGCGTTTGGTCGCTAAAGCGGCGTCCCTGCTTTGTCCGCTAAGTGTGCGCAGATCGGTAATCATGTAACTGACACAACCGGCACCGGCGGGACTCGCACCCAGTGCTAACCTCCTCTGGTTTAGCCCGCCACAGCGGGTCCTGACGAGGTTGCCACCGATAGCCTGCACCGGCCCGCGATCAGTCCATGTCCACGCAAGACGGTACCAGTCTGGCGATCGCGTGTTGGCCTGATCCCGGAGACGCGATAGGATATGTGCGGCACGAGGCTTTTTGCGGCGTGTTGTCCCCTTTTGCCGAAGCTCATCCAAACTTGGTTCAGGCTTTAGGAACGTGGCGCGGCCATCACGATAACGCGCTCAGCCCGGCGTCGGCGCTACTGCCAAGCACAGTGAACTTCCAGGCCGACCTCGCTGCAATGACCCGTCGCGGATCCGAGCCGCTTACCGCAGGAGGTCGCGATGTTTGTTCGAGATGCCATGACGCCGCACGCGGAGTGGATCGACCCTCAAGTCTCGCTGATCGACGTCGCGCGAAGGATGCGCGATCATAACATTGGATGCCTTCCCGTTGGGGAAAACGATCGCCTGATCGGCATGATCACCGACAGGGACCTCGCCTGCCGCGCGGTCGCCGAGGGGGTCGACCTGACGACCGCCCAGGCGCGGGAAGTGATGACGAAGGGCATCACGTGGTGCTTCGACGACGAGAGCGTCGATGACGCCGTGGAACGCATGGAGGAGAAGCAGATCCACCACATGCCGGTGCTCAATCGACAGAAGCGGATCATCGGCATCCTGTCGCTCTCGGACTTGGCGCTAAGGGGGCCGCAGGAGCTATTTAACAAGGTCTCGAAGCTCGCGTCGCGCGATGCCTCGCGTCATGCTTCGGCGCCCGTGGCCCATTAGATTCGCCGTACTCGCGACTGGGCGGTGCCGGCTTCCGGCACCGCCGTCTTCTTTGGCTCCGTTCGCTCGGGTCCAGATCCCGTCCTGCGCCATCTCGCCCTGCGCGCGCTCGATTGGTATGTGGCCGGCGCTCGGTCGATGCCGCTGCGGAGACGTCAAGGCGAGGAGCCGGTCACGATGGCCGTTCCCGTGACATTGCGTCTCGGGGAGTGTTTGCGTGGGCGAATCCGGCGTCAGGAGTCGTGACTTCGATGCGAACGTTGGAGATCGTCGCGTGTAGCCTCGCGTCGGGAGAGGAGCCCGCCGAACCCGGCAGCGGTCGCCGCGCTAGCATCATCGGTGTCGTCGCACAGCCTCGCAGCGCCGCCGGCGTCGATCGCTGGAACGCCAAGCCCGAGACAGCCGCCCCTCTGGATGAAGCTCGGCGGGACGGGCTTCGTCATCGTGCTCGTGCCGATCTACTGGCGGCACTACGGCCCCAGAAATTTCCTGTGGTTTTCGGATCTCGCTCTCTTCGCGCTATGCGCCGCTCTGTGGTTCGACAGTGCTCTTCTGGTCGGCATGGCGGCGATCGGCGTCCTTGCGCTCGAGATCGCCTGGAGTATCGACTTCCTCTGTGGCGGGCGGCCGCTCCACCTCGCCGGCTACATGTTCGAGGCGGGAAAGCCACTCTATCTGCGGGCGCTCTCCCTGTTCCACCTCGCGATGCCGCCGGCGATCCTCTCGATGCTTCGGCACCGCGGCTACGACCGCCGTTCCCTGCGCCACCAGACGGCGGTCGCTTGGCTCGTCATGCCGGTTACCTATGCGCTGACCGATCCAGACAAGAACATCAACCGGGTCTTCGGCCCCGGCGCGAAGCCGCAACACGGCCTGCCGCCGCTCCTCTATCTTGGCGTCCTGATGGCCGTCGTTCCCCTCGTCGTCTATCTGCCGACGCATCTCGTCCTCATGCGCGTCTTCCGCCCGCCGCAAACTTCTGCCACGTGACGGAGCGTGCTCCGATGATCGAAGGCATCAGCGCCGTAACCCTCGCAACGCACGACATGGCATGCGCCGTGCGCTTCTACCGCATCCTCGGCTTCGAGCTCGTGCATGGTAGCGAGGACGCGGCATTCACCAGCTTCCGCGCCGGCGCAAACCACCTTAATCTCATCGCGCAGCCGCATCAGCGGCGCTGGTCCTGGTGGGGACGTGTGATCTTTTGCGACTCGGACGTCGACGGTTTTTATTCGCGAGTGATCACCGCCGGACTCAAGCCGGAGACCGCCCCGCGCGATGCCGAATGGGGAGAACGTTTCTTCCACCTGATCGATCCGGATGGCCACGAGCTGAGCTTCGCCTGGCCGCTCGACTCTCGGTAACCGGGTCGCGCTCCGAAACCGCGAGGACCAAGCGCGATGGCGACCACCACGGTCACGGTTTTCGGCGGATCAGGGTTCGCCATGCGGATAGACTATCGGATCGCCCGGTGGAAACGGTAACGGCGGACGTTCTGGACGATGCCAGTGTCGCGTCGGCGGTAAATGGTACACATCGGCTGTCATCAACCTCGTCGGCATCCTCAGCGAAAGAGGCCGCCAGACTTACCGCGGCGTCCATGTCGAGGGAGCGCGGCGGATCGCGCTGGCGGCGAAAAGCGCGGGACAGCGCTGGTCCATCACCCCCACGCGCCCGGCGCTGTCGCGGAAGGCGATGACCTTCTCGCCGAGAAGCAAGAGCCGCATCGGATTGCCGTCAACGGCAAGTTCCGAGGACAAAGCGGCGGGGATCCAATACTGCCGCATGAACTCGCCCATCACGGTACCCGGTCCGACCCGGGTCAAATCCTCACGATCGCGCGCCCTGCTCACGCTCGCCCCCTCTACCGGTGGCTCCAGCGATTCCCGAAAGGCTATGCCTGTTCTACCGCGCGGTCAAATGCGCTGCCCGCATCAATGCGTGCGCTGATCTCAGTAACCCTCGATCACGTCGCCAAACAGCACCCACCGCTCGCCGTCGAAGCGCACGAGCCGCATCTGCTTCAGCGCGCGAAGATCCGTCGGGCTGGTCTTGAGCCGAATGCCCGGCAACAGCATCGGCAGCTCCATATCGAGATGAGACGCCTCTCTCATCACATTCTCGCGCGTGAGATTGTCGCCGCACCGTCGCAGCAACTCGGTCAGCGCCTGGGCGATATTGTAGCCGTAGACGGCATAGTAGTCGCTCTTGTCGACCTGCGGGTTGTACTTGTCCATCCAGGCGTTCCATGCCTTGAACCCGGGATCGTCCTGCCATTGCGGGTCGTGCGGGTCCTTTTGGTAGGCCGCGGAGATTAGGCCCTTGGCGCGCTCGAACCCGGCGGGCCTGATCGCCCCGGCGATCGACGAGCCGATGCTGACGACGAATTGCAGCGGATGCCAATCTATGTCGTAAGCGTGGCGTATGGCCTGCGCCGAGAATTTGGGTGTTGCCACGTTGAAGAACACGTCGGCGCCCGACGCCTGGAGCGACACGATCTGCGAATCGACGGTCGGGTCGGTGACCTCGTAGGTCGCCTCCTGCACGATCATCTTCGCCGCCCGGTCGCCGAGCCCTTCCTTGAGGCCGAGGACGTAGTCTCTGCCGAGATCGTCGTCCTGCGACAGGATCGTGACCCTGGCATCCGGTTTCACCGTCAGCAGGTACCGCGCATAGATCTTGCCTTCCGACACGTAGTGGGGCGTCCAGCTCATGGTCCAGGGAAAGTGCTCGGGATCGTTGAACTTGCTGGCACCGGAGCCGACGAAGAGATGCGGCACCTTCTTTTGGTTGAGGTATCTGTACCCGGCCGAGTTACCCGGCGTGCCGATGGGGTTGAGCATCAGCAGCACGCCGTCGCTCTCGACCAGGCGGCGCATCTGCTCCACCGTCTTCGGCGGGCTGTAGCCGTCATCGAGACTGATCATGTTGATCTTGCGGCCGTTCACCCCTCCTCGCTCGTCGAGCATCTTGAAATAGGCGAGTTCCGAGATCGCCGCGGCGGCATAGGCCGAGGCCGGGCCGCTATAAGGTGCGGTATTGCCGATCTTGATCTCGGTGTCGCTGACACCCGGACCATACTTCTTCTGCGTCTGTGCCGCGGCCGCGCTCGCGCCCGCCAGCGCAAGCACCAGCGCCGCGAGCACGAGCGATGCCGACCGATGAATCTGGATCATCTCGCTCCTCCCTGTTCGACGGGCGACAGTTGGTTGACGTCCTCGCGGCGTCTTAATCTTTGCTAGGAGTGTATTCTTGGTCGAGTCTGGGGCCAAGCCGCTCGGCGCCGCCTGAACCAGTCGTTGTGACGGGCGTTCGACTGGCGCCTAATAACCGCGTTCCCAATCGACGACGTTTCGGAGCGGCCTGCCATCGAGGTAGGCGCGCAGATTTTCGCAGAAGAGATCGATGGCGCCATGCCGATCCTGATCGCTGGCGGCGGAGACATGCGGCGTGATGAGCACCCTGGGGTCGGACCAGAGGCGCGGCATCGGCGTGTGTTCGAACTCGCCCGCGTACACATCCAACGCCGCACCGCGCAAGTGATCACGACCAAGGGCGTCGGCGAGCGCTTCCTCGTCGACGATCTCGCCCCGGGCGATGTTGACGAGGATGCTTCCCGGCTTCATCGCCGCGAAGCGGCGTTCGTCGAAGAGACGGGTGGTCTCCAGCGTCCACTGGCAGCAGATCACGACGAAGTCGCTCTCCGGCAAGAACCGCTCGAGGTCGCCCGCGCCGCCGAGCCCGCTGAATCCCGGCGGCAAGGGCTCGCCTGGGTGCGGGCGGCGGCGGGTGCCGAGGACGCGCATGCCTAGCGCTGAGCAGAGTCTGCCGACATCACGCCCGATTCCGCCGACCCCTACGACGCATGCGGTCTTACCCTCCAATAGAAGCGGTCGATAGGCGCGATAGCCGAACGCGGCCGCGTGGCGATCGACGGCGGCGCGATGCAAGCCCTTGGCGAAATGCAGAATGCCCGCAACGGCGTATTCCGCCATCGCCAGCGTATTGCCCAATCCTCGCGAGGTCGTCACGATCACGCCGCTGTTCCAGAGATCGCCCTGCAGCAGATTGCTCGCGCCCGCGGGACGCTGGTGAAACCATTTCAATTTCGGTGCCCTGGCCCGCAGATCGAGCGGAAAGGGCCAGCCGCCAAGGATCACTTCCGCTTCGGCGAGAAGGCGATCGCGTTCCTCGCGGGTTCCCGACCCCATGGCATTCGACGCCAAGTAGCGAGCCGAAGTGAAGGCAGGCCAAGTGTCGCGAATTTCGCCGTCATACCAGCCCCCGGCATCGATAAGCAGGATCGCCGGATCGACGGCCTCGATCTTCGCTCGATCCTCGGCGCTAATACGCTGAATCGTTAGGACGCTGGTCCTTCGCACGGGCGCTTCCCCGACCTACTCGCGGGAAACGGCCAGCGACGGTCGCACGCCTGCGCCAGCATGCTCGCCTGCGCTATCCGGCGCCGACATCACCGCGCCTCGCCGGCGAAGGCTTGTTGCAGGACGGCGAGCCGGTCGAGCGCGGCCTGCGGCAACGGGCCTTTCTGCACCGCGGCCAAGGCCTGCTCGAACTGGCGGAGCGCGGCCGTGCCGACCAGGATGGTGCCCATCGCGGGATGGGAGATGGCGAAGCGCGTTGCGGCCTCGGTCAGGCTCTCGGCAAATCCTTCCTGCACCAGCGGCATCAGCCGGCGGGAGCGCTCGACATCGGCATCGTAGCTGGCGGCCGAGCCGATCGGCATCGGCGGGGGGCCGGCGATCGGATGACGCTCGGCCGAGCCGGAGAGCGCGCCGCCGGCCAGCACGCGGATGCCCACCGCGCCGGTGCCGGCCGCCTGCGTATGGTCGAAGAGGCGGCCGTAGTCCTGCGCCGGATAGGGTTCGGGCAGCCGAGCGGCAGCGGAGGGATTGAGCATGTTGAAGACGATTTGGGCGCTGTCGAAGACGCGCGCGTCGATCACCTGGTGGACCGCCGCGGTGTCGCCGATTGCGGTGATCCCGAGGAACCGCGTCTTGCCCTGTCGCCGCAGCCGGTCGAAGGCGGGTACTACATCCTCGAGGACCTGCCGGGCGCTCATCGACTCGCCGCCGCCCGCGACGGTGATGGCATTGTGCAGATGGAAGATGTCCACCCGCTCCATGCCCAGGCGCTTCAGGCTGCCGTCAAGGGATCGGCTTACGGCGTCCTGGATCCGGCCGAAATCGCCGGACGGCAAGCGGACCTTGGTGCCGACGACGGCGTTGGCGGGCTTCAGCTTTCCGAGCACGCGGCCGAGATTCTTCTCGGACTCGCCATCGCCGTATTGTACCGCGGTGTCGAAGTAGTTCACCCCGGCCTCGAGCGCCCGGGCGACAGCCCGTTCCTGCTCGCCGGCGTCGCCGCGCACCATCAGCCCGCCGACCGCGCCGCAGCCGAAGCCTAGGACCGAGACCCGCGTCCCCGTGCGACCGAAGACCCGCATCTCCATCGCCGTTCCTCCTTTTGCCGGGCGTGGTGAGCACACGCGCGGACGCATCGTCGCGCGCGGCGCTGGTCACGCCTTCGCTTTCGTCTCGAGCGCACTCGGGGGCGCGAGCAGCCGTTCGCGCCAACCCTTGCCGGTCATTGCGTCCGCGCAAGCCATGGGATGCCGAAGGCCGCGCGCCACGCTTTGCGTTATCGGGCGTTTCTCCTCACGCCGCCCACAGGCCGTATACGCCTTCGACACCGTCGGGCAGCTGGTACTCCTGCCAGCGCTTGCCGCCGTCCTCGGTGCCGAACACCTGGCCCTTGCGTGTGGCGCAGTAGACCCGGTCCGGATCGGCCGGGCTCTCCGCGATCACCATCAACGTGCTCTTCATCGACATGCCGTGGTCGAAGCGCTGCCAGGTCTCGCCCAGGTCACGGCTGCGATAGAGCGAGCCCTCGTCGCTCACCGCGGCGACGCTGAGGGCGGCGTACATCGTGCGGGGATCGTGCTGCGACACCTTGACGTCGCGCGCATAGGTCAGCGGCGAGAAGCGGCCGATACCCATCTCCTGCCAATGCGCGCCGCCGTCGCCGCTGCGGAAGAGACCCATGCGGTTCGCCAGGAACACCGTGCCGGGCTTGGCCGGGCTCGTGGCAAGCGCGTGGGAATCCATCATTCCCTCGGTCTCGGTGTCGCTGACGATGCGGCTCCTGAGGCGCGGTTCCTTGGTGAATTCCAAGAGGCCCTCGTTGCAGCCCTCCCAGCTGTCGCCGCCATCACCGCTGCGCATCACGCCGCCGACTTCGAGCCCGGCATAGATCTGGCTCGGATGGCTCGGGTCGAGCGTGAGGCGGATGACACGGCAGGGAAAACTCATCCTCACGATACCCTTGGGCGCCGGCGGGGTCAGCTCTTTCCAGCTCCGTCCGCCATCGCGGCTGCGATAGATCGTGGTGCCCTGCGTGCCGACATAGATCGTCCGCGCATCCCCGGGATGGAGCAGGATCGACCATACCAGCCGATCCTCGCCGGGCAACTCGAGCTGGCTCCAGCTGTTGCCGGCGTCGGTGCTGCGATAGGGGCCCCCTTGCGTGCCGACATAGACCACCTCGGCGGCGCCGGGTTGCGCCGCTACGCAGCGCGCCTCGACGTCGTCGGGGAGACCGGCGGTCAGCCTCTGCCACCGTCCGGTGTCGGTATCGAGGCGGTAAAGGCCGCCGGTGCGCGCATCCTTGCTCGCCGCGATCCAGGGCGCCGCCCCGGCATAGACGTAGCTCGGCATTTCCGCCCCCTTGGTTGCTCCCTGCGCATCACTTTACGTCAAGCATCTTGGCCTTGTCTCCGAGTGGATCGCCACCATCGGGCGGAACTCGCGCTCGTACGGACGCACTCATTTGCGCCGAACCAAGCGCGTGAAGCGCTGTCGGAGCCGTGTAGCCACGCGCTTCCTGGGCATTGAGCAGCCCCGTTTCTCCTAGCTCCGTATGGTCCATCGCCGCGGCCCGGCGACC
>WNFM01035340.1_pt1 | contig 14355 bp, 21 predicted proteins | sample 5400271 | NCBI WGS metagenome assembly WNFM01 (sample SAMN13153352, study PRJNA577476) | soil metagenome | isolation source: 60 cm saprolite on Douglas fir-dominated hillslope | place: USA:California | collected 2013-09-17 | reverse complement strand
ACCAAGTGTTACTATGCTTTGATAAATAGAAATCAAACTTGAATTCTGGAATTCTTGTTTTGCTTCATCTGAATCACTTACTAGATCATCAAGACTTCCCGCAGAACTTAACCTATTTCTATGAGCATTAAACCAGGAAATTTCTGTGTCGAGCCGCCCACTAAAAGAAGACTTATCTGTATCTGAAATTCCAAGGGTTACTTTAATTTTTTCTTTTATGGCATTTAAGTAGCTTGTTACAACATCGTCCCGGCTTTGAAGCATTTTTAATGTGGCTGACATTGCTTTATCCTGGGAATCTATGTTTTTAGAGGCTAAGTAATTGGCGCGGGCTGTTAGATAACTATTATAATCAATTTGATAAACTCCAGTTTTATTTATGTAATCTTGATAAGAACTAGCGTAATCGGCCCGCGCTATGCGCGCTACAAAAAGAAAACAAAATACAAAAACTAAAATTATCAGAAATTTTTTCATATATTTAATAGCTTATTTTAATTCTACCACTATCCATAAATGCAGTCGAACTATTAAGAGACTTTATTTGGACTACGTAAGTATTATTTCCTGCCCAGAAATTTAAAGCTCCTGAAATTACATCCGTTGACGAACTTGTGTCTGAAATACTAATTTCTGAGCCATTAACTGCAATTCCATGGGTTGTATCAAAAAGTCTTACGAAAGTTGTTCCATTTGCATTATCTACTCTCAAATTAGCATCCCAAATTGCATAAGATTTACTGCCATAATCTCCGATATTTAAAGTAAACTGAGAACTAGAAATATTTACCCAATCTGTATTTTGAGTACTTCCACCGGTTAATGGAATATATGTAATTTTAGATATTGCTTGTGGCGACGGAGGAGAAATAACTGTAATCCTTGGGGTAGGAGTTATTGTTGGCGTGGATGTGGAAACTGGTGTAGATATTGGAGTGGGTGGAATTATAATAGTAGCTGGTGAATTTGTTGGTTCATGCAAAATATTTTTAATTTGAACGAATTCGTACTGTGTAAAAACAAAATTACCGGCTAAAAATAATGCTAGAAGGAAAATTATAAACCAGATTGCATTGTTACTTTTGTGGGGCAGCATCAGTTACAGTGTAACCCATTTTAGTTAACTCGTCACGGATCTTGTCTGCTTCTTTAAAGTTTCCAACTTTGCGAAATTCTTCGCGTTTATTCATTAATAATTTAACATTGTTTGGGACTTTAGAAATGGTCTCTGAAACTTGACCTAAATTAAGGCCCAGTACTTCATCAAAACTTATAATAAGATCATATTTATCGCTTGATGGAATATTTGATTTTAAGACTCCCCAGACGACTGCTAAAGCTTCTGGGGTATTAAGATCGTCACTAACGGCTTCTAGAAAATCTTTTCTAAAATTGTCAACTTGAGCTAATTTTTCTTCAGAAAGAGAATTTCTGTCTCCTTGTGACTTTAAAGATTGGACTTGAATTCTTAATTTATTTAGAGCGTTTTGAGCTCCTTCCAAAGCTTCAAAGGTAAAATTTAGATGTTTTTTATAATGAGCTCCCAAATAAAAATAACGAAGGGCTATTGGATCAAAGCCTTTTTTAATTATATCTTCAACGGTATAGAAATTGCCGAGAGATTTGCTCATTTTCACTCCATCGACTGTAAGGTGAGAGTAATGAATCCAATATTTTACAAATGGATGTTTTCCAGTTGCGGCTTCTGATTGAGCGATTTCATTTGGATGATGAATCGGCAAATGATCCTCGCCGCCTGTATGGATATCAAACTGTTCTCCTAAATACTTAATACTCATTGCAGAACACTCAATGTGCCAACCGGGGAATCCATCTCCCCACGGACTTTCCCAATGCATTGTGTGGTTCTCGAACCTACCAACGCGCTTGAACCATAAAGCGAAGTCAGCTGGATTTTTTTTGTATTTTCCTTCCTGAACAGTCTCTCGGACAGCTACTTTTTTGTCTTTCAGGTTTTGGCCAAAGATTTTTCCATAATCTTTAAACTTTGCTGTGTCGAAATAAACTGCTTCGGGGGTGTCGTATCCGTAACCATTTGCGATTATTTTTTTAATCAATTCGATTTGCTCTGGAATATTATCAGTTGCTTTACAAATTATGTTTGGTCGCAAAATATTTAATTTATCCATCTGATCATAAAAATCTTTTGTAAAAAATTCAGCGACTTCCCAAACTGTTTTGCCAACTTTTTTTGCACCTTTTTCTAATTTATCCTCCCCTTCATCACTATCTGAGACTAAATGACCGACGTCTGTGACATTTTGAACGTGATTAACTTTATATCCAAGTGTTGTTAAAATGCGTCGCAAAATATCATCCATTGTGTATTTTCTTCCATGACCAATGTGTGCATAATCGTAAGCTGTGATGCCGCAGGTGTACATTCCAACATTTGGAGAGCTAATTGGTTTAAATTCTTCTTTCTTTTTGCTGAGGGAATTGTAAAGTTTCATCAGCTTCAGTTTATCATAAATTTTGATATACTACCTTATGGTTGAGCTAGATCAATTAACCGAATTGTTAAATGCGGATTATGTAATGTCTAGTCGGTTTGCTGTAGAACTATCAAAAATTGCTTGTGATTTAGAGGCTAAATGTCCAAACTGCTTTGGTGCACTTTCTGTTGTTGGAAGTACTGTTAACGGAGGGGCTGTTGCGAAATCTATTTTGTCAGACAGTGGTACTACGGAATCTGTAACAGATATTGATTATGGAATTATATTTAATAGACAAATTAGTGTTGGTGATAGATATTTTCTCCATTGTTATATTAACGATAAATTTAGAGAGGCAGGTCTTAATTCTTGTGAAACTTTTAATGTTGTGCATTTTTATTAACTGCTGATTCCCCTACTCTTATGGTGCAAAGAATGTTAGATGACAAACGAACCAAATTCCCGATGGGACAGCGTTATGTAGCTGAAAGATTATTGATGCCTTATGGAGTTATTTTCCCTTTTTCTGAAACTGGACCATTACAAGATATGGTTGTGGAAAGTTTACTGGAATTAGAAAAAATAGATCCTGAATTCAAGACAGAAATAATTAATGAAATGAACGATGTGCAAATGGAAAAAAGAAAAATTAAAGAGAAACACGTTAATAATGATGACACAAGACAGATATTAAATTTAAACCGTCGCCCATTCTCTCAACTTTATTTTTAGCCTGATGGAGGAAGGCGGGTTTCGACGTGTTGTTCATTTTTCTTTTTAAACATTCCCATCATAGCATTTCTCCCTTTTTTAGCGACAACTTGAAGCGGTGAATCTTTTTGTTGTGAAATTGCTGCTGCTTGTTTTTGCTTTTCAATTACTTCCATTTGGGCTTTTAGAACCTCTCGTTGCTCGAAACTTAATTCTTTGATGTAATTTTCCAATGGAACAAATTCTCCTCCTGAAATTTTTTGCTGCAGTTCTTTAAATAGACTTTCTCGTCTTATTTCTTCAAGCTCCGATTTGTATGAATTTAGAAAACTTAAATTTTCTGGCTTTTTTTCCTCGACTTTACTCGGGACTGAAGCCTGCCTTTCATTTTGGGGGAGTTCGGGAATAGGTGCGATTTGTTCACGGGCTGATTTTAAAAACTCATTTGATTCGTGGAGAGTTTGTTTTGCAACGTTTTGTGCTATCTGTTGGGCAGTTTGTTTTATCATTTCTAGAGCTCACGGCGACCTAGTAAGGCTTGATTCAGAGTCATATCATCAGCGTAACCCAAATCAGCTCCAGTTGGAATTCCCATGCCAAGTCTAGTAACTAGTAAATTGGTCGATGGAAGTTTATTTTTAATATACATTGCTGTTGCCTCCCCTTCCATTGTCGGGTTTGTTGCAATAATTACTTCTTTTACTGTGTGGCCGTTTACGGCTTTTGTTCTTTTAATTAAGCTTTCGATATAAAGCTCGTCTGGACCGATATTTTCAAGAGGGTTTATGGCGCCGTGAAGAACGTGGTAAAGGCCATCATATTTGCCAGTTTTTTCAAAAACTAAAATGTCGAAAGGCTCCTCTACTACTAAAATTTTACTGATATCTCGCTTTAAATCTGTGCAGATTGAACAAGGATCTGATTCGCTTACATTTTTGCAAATATTGCAGACCTTTGTCATTTTTTTTAAATTAGTAAGAGAGTCGGCAAAAAATTGAAGGTCGTGTTGAGGGACTCTTAACATGTAAAAGGTTAATCGTTCCGCAGTTTTTGGACCAATTCCTGGAAGCTTTTCAAAAGATTCAATAAGATCAGATAGTGGCTTTGCAATTTTCATTTTTGTATAATCTCGAATATTGTAGCAGTATTAGGGTTCATTAGCTCAAGAGTTGACCAATTTGCTGAGTCAGTTGCAACGCCTAAATCTCTAACGACTCCCACTCCCCAGTCTATTCTTTTGTATTCAAAACTTCTCGAGGGCAAGTTTGTATAATTTAGAGGTACAGCTTCTGTATGGGTTCCTTTTGGATCGTAATTAACAACCAATGTCCTGATTATTTTTCCATCGGTTTTTGAAAATGCTTTCACCCAGCTTCCCTGGCCAGTTGTCATAACCCTATTCCCTACCATATTATTTAAAAACAAAAGTGCATTATAGCGAGGCTTGGCAACGCCGTCATGATTTAAAATTCCCCATTTATTGACAGGTCCGTCTTTAATTTCAAAAGTGAAAATTTTACTTATGGAATCTTCTATTGTGGCTGCGGCTGAAATTGCATGAATTGCCCCAAAACCACTGTCATAAATAGCATTATTATTACTATCTGGTCCGATTTCTGAAATAATGAGCTCTATATTATTTGGAAGGCCTGACTCTATTAGCCAAGCAGAAGCATTAATTGCATTGTTTTCGAAATTATCTAAATTTGTAGAATATTTATGCCAGGAATAAAAATCTAATCTTAAGCCATTTGCTAAAACAAACTTCGCAAAACCTTGGGCCCATGAATCATAAAGGGCTGTAGTTCCTGGGCCACCGATTTTAAAAGGTCTGACACCTCCTGCACGAAGCGCTGCAGCGACGCTATGGGCATACAAATCAAAATAGTTTTTATTGCCATACGTTTTCCATCCTCCAAATAAATCAGGTTCGTTCCCTACTTCATAGTAAACATTATTGATGCCAAGAGTTCCGCTTATGTGTTGAACTAAATTTTGGACTTTAGATTCCCAGCTGGGCCAGTTAATTGGAGTATCTGGTAAAGGTGAAAGAGAGATAAATGGCTTGGCTCCAGTTGAAGTAATATCCGTTATTGTTTGATCAAGACTTGTCCAATTACTTTCTATGTCATAGAAGTCAAAAACGTGATCTATGCGAATATAATTTGGATGAAGAGCTGAAACCTGGCTGACGATATTTCCTAACATTCTTCCTTTTTCTTCTCCGCCCTGAGCTAAGTTTTTCCAAGCGTAGTGACTGTCTGGAAAAGAAGTCCCAGCATCAATTACAAGATTAGCTGGCGTTCCACTAGCAAAGCCGAAAAAGCCAGTAGCCTGGCCAACTAAATATATCCCTACCGGAATACCAGCAAGAATAACCAGGATTTGAAAAGCCTTAAAGAACTTGCGCATTAAGATAATAATATCTCAACTAGAAGCCTTTGAGAAGAGATGATAATCCGCCTTCTTCCATCATCTTTTTGGCTGAATCCTTTTGGACTGCGTCCAATGCTCCATTTATTAATTTAACTATTTCCGGGCGAGGTTTCCCGTCTATTTCCATGTATTCTATTTTCTGATCACCTGTTACTTTGACTGTGTTTTTGTCTTTCTTTGCGGTATGAGTAATTAACTTCATTTTTTTCTGCATTTCAAGAGCTGAAGAGCGCATCTTTCTTAATTCGTTTAGTTGGCCTACTTGATCAAATACTCCCATATTGTTAGCCGAATATTTCTTTGGCTGCGTCAATTATATCTTTATCAACATTGCTGGTCAATGGTTGTACCTCATTTACTATCTTTTCGGGAATTTTGCTTACAGGTTTTTCAATAAGCTCAAAGCTTATTATTAATGAATCAGTTCCAAGACTTCCCTTGCAGATTTCTTCAAGAATTTTAGTATTTTTGATGTCTTCTAAATGCTCTTTGTGAAATTGATAATAAACTCCAATAATTAATTTTTTTCCGTCAAAATTAATTGGTTTAGCGGCGCGAAGAAGAGCTTCTATGCTGACATTTTTCTCTCGTATTTCTTGAAGGAGTCTTTGCCAAGTGAGTTCGTCTAATGGTGAATTATTCAGATTAATGAGTTTTTTTTTAGGAACTTCTGCTTCATTGTTGTTAACAGATACGGCCACCGATTCATGAATCGCCACTTTGTTGCAAAATTTTATAATTGCGATTTCGAGCGGTAGTTGGGCAATTGGGCTGTTTTGCTTTTTGACGTCAATTAATAATTCATTTAGTTTGATTAGGTCTGAATCTGAAAAATTCTGGAGTTCATCTTTTCCAATCCCATTTTTAGCAAGTAAACTCATGTGAATATTTTCTAATAAATTTTGTGAGAAATTTTTTATGGAAATGCCATTTTGGACTAGATTTTCGATAAATTCTAAAATGATTTTTGTGTCTCGTTTTTCAAGAATTTCAAAGAAATTTCCAAAATCATCTTCTTTAATGTCAGCAAGATCAATGTTTTTATTTTTAAGACTTAGATTTTCAAAAATTTTTACAGCATCACGGAAAGATCCATCAGCAAGTTTTGAAATCTTTTTAATTGCAATGTCCGTTATCTTAATTTTTTCACCAATTGCCACTCGAGTTAGTTGACGAGCAATATCCTCATCGCTTGCGCGTGTGAAATCAACCCTCGTTAAACGAGAAATTACGGTCTCTGGAAGTTTTTCAGGATTGGTTGTTGCTAGAATAAACACCACATGATCAGGTGGTTCTTCGAGAGTTTTAAGAAATGCGTTTGCGGCTTCGAGCGTTAACATGTGAGCTTCGTCAATTATATAAACTTTTTTCTTTGAAGCGGCTGGAGCCAAAGAAATTCCTTCCTTCAAACTTCTTACATCATCAATTCCTCTATTACTTGCTGCGTCTAATTCCAAAATATCAATATTATTGCCTTTTGTTATTGATATGCATGATGCGCATTTGTTACAAGGTTCCCCTTCTTTAGAAAGCTTTTGACAATTAATTACTTTTGCCAAAATTCTAGCTGCTGAAGTTTTACCTGTTCCTTTTGGACCTGAAAATAAAAAACTATGAGGAAGATTGCCTGATTTAATTATATTTTTCAGACTTATACGGACTGATTCTAAATCAAGTTCGTCGATCGTTTGTGGGCGGTATTTAAGATAAAGAGTCATTTAAGTTTAGTGATGAATTCCAAGCAAATGCAATGTCCCGTGAGCTGCCAATTCCTCACCACGAGCGTCTATTTCATAGTCTGCAATTATGATTTCTCCTAGATAGTTTTTCAAATCTTTTGGATATACAAAGTCAGCGACAACGCTTTTAGGAAAAGTAAACACAGGATGTTTTTTTTCGTCTTTTGTATAATATTTTTTGTTTATTTCATCCATTTTATTCTCTCCTACTACTGCTAAATCTATGGTTGCATCTTTTATATTATTTTTGATTAAAGTTTCATGAATTGCTTTTTTTAATTTTTCTTCGTCAAGCGAGTAATTGGAATCTTTGAAAAAATTTATAGTAATCATGCTAATTTTTGTTTTACTAATTGCGCTACTTTTCCTCCATCGGCATTGCCCTTTGATTTAGCCATAACAAGGCCGATTACACGGCCCATATCTTTGATGTCTTTTGCGCTGGACTCAGACATTGCTTCATCCACAAATTTTTGTAAATCAGCATTGGAAACTTCAGCTGGCAAAAATTCCTGTAAAATTTTGAGTTCTTTCTCTTCACTTTTTACCCTATCTATTAAATCCGCTTTTGTAAAAGCTTCCATAGAGTCTTTTCTTTTTTTAGCTTCTTTTTTAATTACAGATAATTCTTCAGCTTCTGACATTTCAGGGTGGTCAATCTGATAATTGTGAATTTCAGTTGATAACATTTTAAGAGTTGAGACTCTGACCTCGTCGTGGGCTTTCATGGCATCAATTATTTGTTGGTTAAGAGAGTTAATTATCATGTTTTATTTATTACCTGATCTTCATTTTCTAATTTTCCGCCAAGTAAATGCCAATGGATGTGTTGGACAGATTGATATTTCCCTCCGTTAAAAACAAGTTTATACCCATTTGAGATATTTTTCTTTTCAATTAATTTTTGTGTCACTTGTGCCATTTCCATAAAAATATCTTTGTGTTCTTCTTCTAAATCTGTGAATGTTGCAATATGAACTTTTGGGATGATTAAAATATGCGTTTCGGCAGCTGGCGATGTACTAGGAAATGATATGACATTATCTGTTTCAAGTTCGATATTTGCTGGCGATTTATGATTGGCAATTTTACAAAAAATACAATCTTCCATATGTAATAAGTAGTATAAATGCACTAGTCAATTAGGACAAGAAGACAAAGGGGGTCAAATGGTATAATACTTTCACTAATTTTATGAAGATTGAAAATGAATCCATTCACCTATCTCCGGAGGAATTAATTACTGCTATTAACGATATTGACAAAATTTCTAAAGACTTAAAAATGGCTGTAAGGGTAAAAAACGCAAGAAATTATTTATTTGTAATAGTTAGAGTGTTATCGACTCAAAAGATAGATACGGAGAGATTAATGACTGGTCCAATAATTTCCGGTACCTCTAAGGATCCAACTCAAGAAGAAATATTAAAGACTGCGGTTGATATTTGGATGTTGAAAAACATAAGAGAAGAATAATTACTGAGGGATATCTTCAGGAGCGGGCTTTTGCGATCCTTGATTTCTTTCTTGTGTTAAAGATTCTTCAGGAGTTGTATCTGTTCCTCCATGAAGGGTTTGCCAAACATCTGGAAATTGATCACGAAGCAATCTTAGTTGTTTCAGTCTTCTTTCATCTTTTTTCTGCTCGCTATCATTTAGTTGAGGTACATCTTCTAAAACATCTTTAAGTTGTTGTTCTTTTTCCGTATTACCACTTATTATTTCCAAGTCATTTACTATCATTTTATTCACAAGTTCTAAGGTATCTAATTTGGGGGGCTTTAAAAACGTGCCTCCAGGTTGAATTTGATGTGACTCAATTGCTTTTCTTACAGAGTCTTCGCTAATGCCATGTCCTTGCACATATTCTTTGAAATCTTCTCTGTTAACAAGTGGAGTGATTTGTTTGGAAACAGTATTTTTTGTCGTTTTTGGTTCGCCTATCTCAAATATGCCCCCGCCAAAAAGTCTCCAAATGGTACGTGGGCTTACATTAATTCTGTTTAAATATTCCTTATATGACTGCTTTGGTAGTTCTGTATCACCTTGTTGATCTGCCATGGTTAACTTTACTCTTCTATAAATTACTTTGTCAATAACTCAAGAATTTCTTTCAAAGAAAGTAATTCTGTTTTTTCTTTGTTTCTTTCTTTGTATTCAATTTTATCTTGTGTCTTTACAGAAACTACTAAACGAACCGGAATTCCTATTAAATCTGCGTCTGCAAATTTTGCACCAGCTGCCAATTCCCTATCATCCCATAAAACTTCAATACCCTTTTCTATTAGTTCTTCATATATTTTTTTAGCGTCTTTTGCACCTGGTAATTCTATTAAATGAACTTGAAATGGTGCAATTTCTTTTGGCCAAATAATTCCTTTATCATCATGGAACTTTTCTACAATTACCCCCATTACTCTTGTTATACCAATCCCATAAGAACCTAGAACTACTGGTTTAGAATTCCCTTTAACGTCCGCAAAATACAAATCCAGTTGTTCAGATTTGGTAGTTCCAAAACTAAAAATATTCCCAACTTCAGTTGCTTTAACTTCTTCCAATTCTTCCTTTTTAACTCCAAGTTGTTTCGTTACTTCATCTGTAAATACTTCTTTATTAATCGCAATTTTTTTCTTCCTGTGTAAATGAACAATATCTTCTCCTGTATCACAAATAGTTTGAAATTCGTGGCTAAATTGAGTAAAAGCACCGCCTGATGCGAAAGTTAAAAAAGTATCGTCCCCTAATCCAACTCTTTCGTAAACTTTGAGATAAGCTTTGATTGTCTTGTCGTAAAACTTTTTATGCTCTTCATCACTAACCGAAAATGAATACATGTCATTCATCACAAATTCTCTTCCTCTCATAATTCCGCTTTTTGCTCTAAGTTCATTTCTTAATTTTGTTTGAAATTGATGAACATAAACGGGTAGATCTCTATAACTTGTAATAAACCCTTTCATCATTTCAGAAATCGGTTCTTCGTGTGACCAGCCAAAGCCTATTTCTTTCCCGTTCTTTAATTGAGATTTAAACCAAACATCTACTTTTTCATCATCCCAACGATCTGTTTTTTCCCACAATTCTTTTCTTTGAAGAGTTGTCATAATAATTTCTTCTCCACCAATATTAGCCATTTCTTCCCTAACTACTCGCTTAATTTTTTCTACAACTTTAAGTCCCAGTGGTAAATATGCATAAACTCCTGCCATTTCTTTATGAATAAATCCTGCTTTAATTAAAAGTTGAGCATTTTTAGAAACTTCATCGGCCGGAGCGTTTTTGCTTGTTTTGGAAAAAAGTTTACTCTGTAGCATGGAATTATTGTATCACTTTTGATTTAGAAGTGAATTGGCGTAGTTGCTTATGGAACCAGATTTAATAAGAGATGGGATTTCGTGGCTTGTTATTAAAATTGTCAGTCCTATCAAAATTACAAATCCAGCTAGATAAACTTTTTCTTCAAGTTTTGCTGTCATTTTCTTTTTTGTGATCCATTCAACAATAACAAGTGCTATTCTACTGCCGTCGAGAGGTGGAAATGGAATAATATTAATTATTGCCAAATTTACTGAGATTACTCCGATAAGATTAATGAGTGGAATAATTCCAAGCTTAGCGAACTCTATAAATAGAGAAATAATTCCAACAACTCCTGTCAAACCTTTTGGTGATTTGCCTTGGCTGACGCTTTGGGCTGCATTTCCAAGTCCAAATATAACTGCTTTACACAAAGTGAAAGTCTGCTTTACTCCGTACCAAGCACCAACAAAAGGCCTTTGCCAGACTGGTGGAAAATAAACTTCTTGAATATCTGTAAATTGAATTCCGAGAGCTCCTTCCCCTGCTGGAGGATTCACACGTGGTGTAATTTTGAGATCTATAGTCTTGCCACCTCTTAAAATTTCAATTGGTACAATATTTCCTTTTTCTTTCTCGATTTCTGCTTTTAACCCACTATCGTTTGTAATTGAAACATTGTCAATTTTTTTGATAATATCGCCTTGCCTTAAACCAATACTTTCAGCTGGAGATTGGGACGAAACACCTGTAATAGTTAAATTTATTTTTCCAGGAATTCCCATGATCACATAAACAATTGCGAAACATGCTACTGCTAAAATTAGATTCATAACAATCCCTGCTAAAGTTATTGCAATTTTTGTAAGTGGTTTTTTATTTGTGAAAGCGCGATCTGGATAAACTACTTCGTCACTGCTTGTTTCTCCGTGGAGCTTTACAAATCCGCCAATTGGCAACCAATTAAGAGAATAAACTGTTTCGCCGATTTTTTTTCCGAAAATTCGAGGAGGAAGGCCCATGCCAAACTCTTCCACCCAAACTCCAGAAATTTTAGCAATTACAAAATGACCAAATTCATGAAGAAGGATGAGTACTGAGAAGGAAATTACTACCTTGAGCGTTAAAAAAGGAATATAAGCAGTTCCTGTAAGAACAAAGGCTGGTATTAATATAACCATTATGGAAATAATCAATACACTTTTAATTTTTGTCATGTTATTAATTGTAGCAGAAATGAATTGGATAGAGATAGTTGACAAAATGAGTTAAAGATTTAGGATTAAGTATGCTTACAAAAAATGATTTAAATGCGATAGAAAATTTATTAGATAAGAAATTGAAACCAATTCAAAAAAATATAAAGATAATTCTTAACCATATTGACATTCACGATCTTGAAGTTGATAAAAGAATTAAAAAATTAGAAGAGCATCCAAGTTTACAATTGCAACAGCTCTGACTTTTTTCTACTGCCGATTTCTTCTATTTTATTTGTAAATTCATCAGTTAATGTTTGTAGATTTTTTTCAAAAGAAAACTTTTCGTCTTCTCTAATTTTTTTGTCTTCAAATTCTTGTTTGATGTTATGCATGACATCTGCTCTAATTTGGCGAATTGTAATTTTTGATTCTTCAAGCTTTGCCATTAAAATTTTTACAAATTTTTCTCTATCTTCTGTTGTTAACGGCGGAACTGATATTCTAATTATTTCGCCATCAATTGATGGGTTCATACCGACATTAGCTCCCTCTATTCCCTTTTTAATTTCACCAATTACTGATTTGTCCCATGGATCAATAATTAGGGTTTGAGGGTCAGGAGAAGTAACACTAGCAAGCTCTAAAATTCTGAGGCGCTGTGCTCCGCCATAAACTGAAACTTCCATGGTTTGGACCAAATTTGGAGTGGCACGACCAGTTCTAATTGTCCCTACAGTTTCAAGAAGATTCTGTAGAACTCCCTGCATTTTGATTTTTACTTGCGCTTCTTCCATGAGGTTAGTTGCCAATCTCGTATCTTACGAATTTTCCAACTTTTATATTTTCACCTGTTTTTGCAATTACTTCTTTAATTAATTCTGAGATTTTTTTGGAAGTGTCTTTTACAAAGTCTTGTGCTTCTAATTCTTTGTTATTTTTTGGGTTCATTGATGCGATTTGAAGAGCAATGTCTTTACCTAAAACATTTGTTAATTCATTTTTGGCAACAAAGTCTGTCTCGCATAAAATTTCTACTAATACTCCGACTTTATTTGAGTGATGAATATAACTTACTACAATTCCCTGGCCTGTTTCGCGATCTGCGCGTTTTGCACCTTTTTCAAAGCCTTCTTTTTTTAATATTTCAAGAGCTTTTTTCTCATTTGCCTTAACTTCATCTAAAACAGTTTTTATGCGCATAACACCTGCTCCTGTTTCATCTCGAAGTTTTCTGATTAAATCTGTAGATATTTTTGTCATAAAGAAATTATAAGTTTTGCTTATTTCAAAGCATCACCTATTAAATCTAACACATAATCAAGTGCTTTGACTGCATCATCATTCATTGGAATTGGGTAATCAATCAAATTTGGATCGGCATTTGAATCAACTAAACCAACTGTCTTGATTTTCATATTACGGGATTCCAGAACCGCTCCATTTTCACGATGAGTATCAACGATAAATACCATATCTGGAAGCTTTTCCATCTTTGCAATTCCTGAGAATTTTTTCTCAAGATCTTCGATTTCGCGAGAGATTAATAATTTTTCTTTTTTGGTGTATGTCGCATATTCTCCATTTTTCATTTTGTCTTTCATTTCTGAAAGCTTTTTGATTGATTTTTTAATTTGATCGAAGTTTGTGAAAGTCCCTCCTAAAAATCTTTGATTAATGTAGGATACGTTGACTGCTTCTGCAATTTCTTTAATTTTGGTTTGGACTTGTTTTTTTGTTCCAACTAGAAGAATAGAAAGTCCAGCTTTTTTGGCATCTTTTAATGCGTTAAGGGCTACCTCTAGATTTTCTTTTGTTTTAATAAGATCAAAAACACTGACGCCGTCTTGGACTCCATATAGATACTCTGCCATCTTTGGATTCCAGCGTTTTGCTTGATGTCCAAAATGAGCGCCGACTTCTAGAAGTTTTTCAAGGCTTACTACTTCTTTTTTAGAAACAGCTTTTTTGGCTTTTATAGCTGTTTTTGATTTTGTTTCTTTTTTCTTTGCTACCATTTTAACGTTTCACATCCTTAGTCCGCCATCTATCAGAAGTAATCAGGATGTGCCCGATAGATGTGTGTTACAAAAGTATTTTACTCTATATCGATTTTGTTTTCAACTCTTTCTTTGCTGGAGGAATTTTGAAGAGCATTTCTTTTAGACATATCACGAAGCATTCCAAGGCCAATTCCGGCCGGTAACATGCTTTCTATAATTTTTGTGGCGTCGGCATTTGTTATTCCTAAACCAAGGTTTACAAATCCGTAAATGGTTAATCCTGATCCTAAAATAACTTCAACTGGAGTGATTAATCTATCTTTATACATTGATTGATTCTACTAAATTTTCAAGCAAGCAGATAATTGTCACAGGTCCTACTCCTCCTGGAACTGGAGTAACAAAGCTTGCTACCTTAGCTACACTTTTGAAATTAAAATCCCCAACAGGAGCACCTACATCAATTGCTATGACTCCTTCTTTTAGCATTTCTCCTTTTATCAAATCAGGA
>WNFM01228118.1_pt1 | contig 14356 bp, 13 predicted proteins | sample 5400271 | NCBI WGS metagenome assembly WNFM01 (sample SAMN13153352, study PRJNA577476) | soil metagenome | isolation source: 60 cm saprolite on Douglas fir-dominated hillslope | place: USA:California | collected 2013-09-17 | reverse complement strand
AGCTTCTCCGGATCTTCGCCAGGCATGAACGCGATCCCTTGGAATCCCCACGAGAGGAGGTTGCCCGCCACGAGCATCCGTTCGCGCAACCGCACGCTCGCCTTCCGCACTCCCGGGGCCAGGGCGCGGCGAAGCAAGTTCGCGGATGGCTTGGCCGGCGGGAGCGGTGGGTGCCGCTGCAAAGACTCTCCTGCCACGGTGACCACCTGGACGGCCAGGGCTGCCACCGGGTTCGCATCACGAAAGATCATCGCATAGCGGGGTTGGATGGTTTCGGGTCCGTGATTTTCGATCACACGCAATACCTCGCGGCGCAGGAAAAGACTGCCATGAGCGGTCAAGGCGTCCCATCGCGCCGGATCGAGATAATCCACGCGGTCTGCGAACGCGAAACCGAATCCCGTGGGCCGGTGCCGTTCGCGATGGCGTTCGCGCAAATTGCGCAAGGTCGAGCGGAGGCGGCGCAGTGGATTTCGGGAAGGAGGATGATCTGCCATAGATGACGATATGTGCTGATAGAGTAAGGGAGAAGCTTTCGCAAGGAAATGACGAATGTGTTCAGCAATTCTCATTTTGGCCCACGGACAGGCTAAAGTCTGGACTCCAACCCCGCCCAGCGCGGCCTGGCTGCGGTTGGAGTGCAGGCTCTAGCCTGTCGGGGATTCGGCGACCGGTCCTAATGAGAATCGTTGGAATGTGTTACAAACGACTGGACGGCAGGATGACTTCCCCGGTAAAACTCTGGCCGCGAAACTATGGCAGCACATCCGAAACCTCTGGTCGGCATCATTATGGGCAGTCAATCCGACTGGGAGACCCTGCAGCACACGGCCGCGCACCTTGACGAGCTGGACGTTCCGTACGAAACGCAAATCATCTCGGCGCACCGCACGCCGGACTTGTTGTTCGAGTATGCCGCCAGTGCCGCGGAACGAGGATTGGAAGTAATCATTGCCGCGGCTGGAGGAGCGGCGCACCTGGCCGGAGTGACGGCTGCGAAAACCGTTCTGCCCGTGCTGGGAGTGCCCATCGAATCCAAATCACTGCACGGGATGGACTCACTGCTCTCGATGGTGCAGATGCCCGGAGGAGTGCCGGTGGGCACGCTCGCCATCGGCAAGCCCGGTGCGATCAACGCCGCGCTTCTGGCCACTGCCGTGCTCGGGAATAAATATCCGAAATATCGGGCGGCCTACGAGGATTTCCGAAAGAAACAAACCGCGAAGGGCTTGGCCAATCGAAACCCCCCGGCCCTCTCCTCCATCGGATGGAGGAGAGGGAGAAATTGAGAATCTGGTTGTCTTCTCTCCGGTGATCTCTTAGTGTGATTTTAAAAGATGCTGAAGACATTTGCGGAATCAAATTTCCCAGGCCGCCTGATCGCGGTCGAGGGTTTGGATGGCTCAGGCAAATCCACCCAAATTTATCTGCTGAAGCGCTGGCTGGAGTTGCAGAACCTGAAGGTTTATTTCAGCGAATGGAATTCCTCCGAACTGGTCAAAGCCGCCACCAGCAAGGGGAAGAAGCGCGAATTGCTTTCGCCCACCACCTTCAGCCTGATCCACGCGACTGATTTTGCGGACCGCTATGAGCGCCACCTGGTGCCGTTGCTGCGGGCGGGCTACATCGTGCTTTGTGACCGCTACATCTTCACGGCTTTTGCCCGAGACATCGTGCGCGGCTGTCCCCCGGAATGGGTGCGAGGCGTGTATGATTTTGCCGCCTTGCCGGATGTGACGTTCTTTTTCAAGGCCGACTTGGAGATTTCGCTGCAGCGGATTCTGGATGGGCGGCCGCAGTTGAAATACTTCGAGGCGGGGATGGACTTGAGGCTGTCCAGCGACCCATACGAAAGCTTCCGCATTTTTCAGGGGCAGATTCTCGAGCAATATCTGGCGATGAGCGCGGAGTTCAAGTTTTTGATCATCGACGCCAACCAATTGGTGGAAGCCCAGCAAGCGGTGGTTCGCAAGCTGGTCGCCCAGCGGGTGAATCTCGAGGCGTTCAAACGCAACGAAAGTTATGCGCGGAGCGAGCCCGTCATGCCCAGCCGATTATGGAAACAGGAAGAGCCTGACGAATGAAGCGCGCCCTGAACAGCCGAATCGTCGTGCCGCGGCCCACGCCGCGCCAATTCTATGGCCACGGCATCCCCAAGGTGCAACTGGAAAAACTGGCGGGCAGGCTCATTGTGGTGGAAGGCGCGGACGGTTCGGGGCGGTCCACCCAGATTATGCATCTGATGCAATGGCTGGAAGGCGGCGGCCATGCCACCGTGCAAGTGGGATTGAAACGGTCCACGCTGGTGAGCGAAGAATTGGAACAGGCCAAGCAAGGCAACATCCTGAGCCGGACCACCTTCAGCCTCTTTTACGCGACAGATTTCGCCGACCAACTCGAGAACACGATCTTGCCCGCCCTCAAAGCCGGTTTTGTCGTGCTGTCCGATCGCTACATCTATACGCTAATGGCGCGCGACATGTTGCGGGGGATGGATGAGGCCTGGCTGAAGAACCTTTACGGAATTGCCCTCGTGCCGGACGCGGTATTTTATCTGAAGGTGTCGCCCGAGGAACTGGTGCAGCGGAACTTCGCCAAGAACAATGCGCTGGACTATTGGGAGAGCGGCATGGACCTCGGCCTTTCCCGTGATATGTTCGACAGTTTTGTGCAATACCAGACGGCCATGGCAAAAATCTTCAAGGGCCTCCAGTCGGTTTATGACTTCCACATAGTCGATGGCAACCGCTCGCCTGACGCGATCAACCACGAGTTGAAAAAGAAGATAGCGGAAGTGCTCGCCGGCAAGTTGCATGTCTGATGGGCAGATTCCCGATCGAACCCCTTCGCGCCTCCCCTCTCTATGGCTGAAAGCCCGAACAAACCTGAATATGTGGTCGGAGTCGATATCGGCGGGACGAAGATTTATTCGGGCGTATTCAACTCCTCCCTCGAGTGCGTTGGCACGGCCAGGGTCAGTACCAAAGCCCAGCGCGGCCCGGATGCGGTCATCGAGAGAATCTACCGGAGCGTCCTGGATGCGATTGATGAATGCGACCTGTCTTTGACGCAGATCAGGGGCGTTGGGGTGGGCGCCCCGGGGGCAGTCGATAGCGAGAATGGCCGGGTCATCTTTGCTCCCAACCTGGAGTGGAAGGACGTGGCGTTAAAAAAGGCGCTGGAAAAACAACTGGAACTGCCCGTCTTCCTGGAGAATGACTGCAACATTTGCACCCTCGGCGTTTATGAAAGAGAGTTGAAACGCAAACCCCGCCACATGGTTGGCATTTTTTTGGGCACCGGCATTGGGGCGGGGTTGATCTTGAATGGCGAAATCTTTTCGGGCTTCAACCGCACCGCCGGCGAGATCGGGCATACGGTCCTGGAGGTGAGCGGCCCCAAGTGTGCTTGTGGAAACAGCGGCTGCTTCGAGGCCCTGGCCAGCCGCACCGCGCTGATCCGAAAAATCCAAATGGCGGTCAAAGCGGGCCAGAAAACCATCCTCACCGACATGCTCGGACCCGATTTGGAGGATTTGCGGAGCGGTGATTTGCGGAAGGCGATCCGGCGAGGCGATAAGTATGTCGATCAGGTGGTTGAAGAAGCGGCGCAGTACACAGGCATCGCCGTGGCCAACATCATCAACCTCCTCAATCCTGAAGTGGTCGTGCTGGGCGGCGGGGTGATCGAGGCCCTGGAAGATGAGATGATGTCCATCATCGTGGAGACGGCCCAGGAATACGCCATGGCCGGGACGGCCAAAGGAATCGAAATCATCGCTTCGAAACTGGGCGACGACGCAGGCATCACGGGCGGCGCGGTGTTGGCGCGCCGGGGGACCAAATAGTTCAACTGTGCTCTGCGTGCGCGCGCTTAAGTTCTTGCTTCTGCTGCTATTGGTCGCCGGGCGGGGCCTTTCGGCCGAGGCGGCTTCCAAGATCGTCAAAGTCCTGCCGCAATATCTCGACGGCGAGGGGCGCCATGCGCTGTCCCCGAGCCTTTACGACCGGGATGCCTATCAACTCCAACTGCGCCGCCTCCCGGAAGACCGCGCCGGAGTGCGATTCGCCATCCAATGGAAAGGGCCGCGCGCGGCGCAACTCATCCTGCGTGTGGAGATGCGCGGGGCGCGTGGAAAAGTCACGACGAAAGCGGTCCTGGAACAACCCGTCCAGCGCCGGGGTTGGTTCAGCGAGTGGTCCTCGCTGAAGCTGGTTGGCGCGGAGTATCAGGATTTCGGCGATCTGGTGGCCTGGCGGGCGACGCTCTGGAACGGCGCCGCGCAGGTGGGGCTGCAAACCTCTTTTTTGTGGTAGGGCCGGGAATTATTTCTGCGCTTCAAAACTTGTTCCTCGCCAAAAAAGGGCTATCTTGCTGGCGTGTCGGATACGTCCAGCCAGGATCGCAGACCCCTGCGGAGGGCCATTTGTGGCGCCTGCAAAGCCAGCAATTGGATTCCAGGGGACTTGGCGCCATTGGAGACGACGCCCTGCACCAAATGCGGGCACCCGGTCCTCCTTCCCTGGCGCTTGCGGCAGTTTGAATTGCGCGAGGTGATTGCGTCCGGGGGCATGGGGACAGTTTATCGCAGCTTCGACGTGATGCTCGAGCGGGAGGTGGCCGTCAAGCTGCTCCGGCACGACATGACGGAGGACAAGCAGGTGCTGGAAAGCTTCTATCGCGAAGCCCGCGCCGGGGCTGCCCTTAACCACACCAACATCATCCACATCTACACTTTCGATGAATTTAACAGCCAGCCCTACCTGGTGATGGAACTGGCAGACCACGGCAGCCTGGATAATCGAATCGAGCAGGAAGCCAAGGTCCCCGAACTGGACGTCTTGGGCATCGGGATCAAGATGGCCTCGGCCCTGGACAAAGCGCTCAAACACAACCTCCTCCATCGCGACATCAAACCGGGAAACATTCTCTTCAACGCCGAGGGCGAACCCAAGTTGGTGGATTTCGGATTGGCCCGCTCCGCCGAGGACGAGGAGCACGAGTCCACGATTTGGGGCACGCCCTATTACGTTGCGCCCGAAAAAGTCAAACGTCAGCCGGACACGTTTCTTTCGGACATGTACAGCCTTGGCGGCACGCTCTATCACGCCCTGACCGGCCATGTCCCGTTCGAGGCGCCGACCATTGAAGGGGTGATCGCGGGCCACGTTCACACGCGGTTGACTCCGCCCTGCCAGGTTGATCCGGAGATCACGCCGGCGACCAGCGACGCCTTGGTGACGGCCATGGCGAAGAATCCCGCCGAACGGTTTCCTTCCTACGATCAATTCATCATGGCCCTGACCGCCGCCCAGAGCGAATTGCTGGTGCGGACGTATCGCACCCCTGCCCGGGAGAGCGCGGGACGAGCCTGGTGGAAACGATAGCGGAAATTTTCAATCAAACCTTCTTGTCTCGCGTCCAATGGACTGTTATATGCCACGCAATTATGCGTTCCATTGATCAATTTTCAGCACCTCCGCCGCGCCGCACGTTTAGTGGGGCAGGCGTCCCGCCTGCCACCCCGGGCGTCTCGCCCGCGATCGACCGACAACCGATGTGCCGGAGAGACGGAAATGTTTCTTCGTGGGTGGTGAGTCCTTTTAGCGTAGCGCAGACATTCCTGTCTGCCGTATCGCAGGCTTTCCAGCCTGCGGACTGCCCAAATGCGCCTTGGCAGACTGCCCAATCCGCTCGCCCAGCCGACAAGAATGTCGGCGATACGGCAGACTGGAAAGTCTGCACTACGTCGCTCAACACACACTGGGCGAGACGCCCGCGGGTGACAGGTGGGACGCCTGCGCCACTCGCCCTGCGTGGTCAACTTCTTAGCATGCTGCTTTTGCTGGCCAACCTGCTCCCGGCGAGCGCTGAGAATTGGCCGCAATGGCGAGGGCCGCTTTTCAACGGCTCCTCTTCCGAGACGGGGCTGCCGGCGAAATTCTCCAAGACAGAGAATGTAAAGTGGTCCATCCCCATGCCCGGCCCTTCTGCCGCGACTCCGGTCATCTGGGGCGGCCATGTGTTCGTCAGCACGGTGGACCAGGAGAAGAAGTCCGTGTGGGCCCTGTGTTTCGACCGCAAGACAGGCAAAACGCTCTGGGAGCACGAAGTGGCCCCCGGGCACAGCCAGGACCGGCAGAGCAACTACGCTTCACCATCGCCCGCGACAGACGGCAACCTAGTTGTTTTCTTTTACGGCTCCGGGGATTTGGTCGCATTCGATTTTGCCGGCAAACAGATCTGGTCGCGAAACATTCAAAAGGAATACGGGCCATTTGCTTTTCAGTGGACTTTCTCGACCAGTCCCGTCCTGTTCCAGAACAAACTTTACCTCCAGGTCCTGCAACGCAACGTGCCGGTCAATGGCCGTGGCCGGGCGGAGGGGCTGAACGATTCTTATTTGCTGGCCCTTGATCCGAAAACGGGCAAGGAACTCTGGAGGCACGTCCGGCCTTCGGAAGCCCGTGAGGAATCACGCGAAGCGTTCACGACTCCCGTGCCCTTCACCGACCACGGCCTGACCGAACTGCTGGTGGCGGGTGGCGACTGCTTGAGCGGCCACGACCCGGCAACGGGCGCAGAACTCTGGCGTTGGGGCACGTGGAATCCCACCCGCATCACTCACTGGCGGCTGGTGCCGTCGCCGGTCGGCGGTGGCGGGGTTGCGCTGGCTTGCGCGCCCAAAGGCTCGCCGATCTATGCCGTCAAGCTGGGCGGCAAAGGTGCGCTCGATGATTCCGCGCTGGCGTGGAAGAGCCAGGAGCGGGAGATTTCCTCGGATGTTTCCACGCCTCTATTCTACAAAGGGCGTTTTTACGTTCTGAACAGCGATCGAAAAACCTTGGCCTGCCTCGAGCCGGCCACCGGGAAAGTCCTGTGGAACGGCATCCTGGAAAGCAAAGCCAAAATTGAAGCTTCCCCCACCGCCGCCGACGGCAAAATCTACGTGATAAACTTTCGAGGGGATGTTTTCGTGCTCGGCACGGGCGAGGCTTTTGAAGTCCTCGGAAGTGCGGCGATGGGTGAGGAAGGGGACAATAACATCCGCTCCAGCATCGCCATCTCGCAAGGCCAGCTCTTCATCCGCACCATCAGCCATCTTTATTGTGTGGGAGGGAAGTGATCTGAACGATCATAAAGCTTATTATCGAGCAGGCCGTTGTTGTAATACTGCACCAGCGCTTTGGCTTCTTTCTCCAAGCCGGCGCGGCGCTCGGACTCGCCCGGGAGCGGAGACTTGAGGCCCGGATCCTTCGACAAATCGTATAAACGGCTTGCTCCCTCGGGAATGAACTCCAAGGCCTGCGGGCCGCGCACCAGCCAGTAGTGGCCGTTGACGTGCAGGAAAGCCCGGCCTTCGCCCGTACGGAACACGGACTTGCCAAACAACAGACGGCGGCCCGGTTGAACATCGAGATAATCCAAAATCGACGCAATAATGTCGGCGTGCTGGGTGGTGCGGCCGGGATCGACGGGAGGCAATGCGCCGTGAGGATGAAAGATCAGCAGGGGCACGCGATACTGCCCCAGGGTGTTGAGATACTCCGGGGTTTCCAGTTTCTGGGTGTGGTCGGCCGTGATGATGAAAAGGGTGTTCGTGTACCAGGGCTGGCGCCGGGCGGCGGCAAAGAACTGTTCGACGGCATAATCCGTGTAGCCGACGGCTTCATGGATCGGGAGCGTGCCCTTCTTGAACCGCCCGCGATACTTGCTGGGAATCGTGTAAGGATGATGAGAGCTTAGAGTGAAGATGGCGGCCGCGAAGGGCGGTTTCTGTTTGCTCAATTCGGCGACGGTGAATTGCAGGAAAGGCTCATCATAGATTCCCCAGTCGCCATCGTAGTCTTCGCGGCGCGGATACTCGTCGAGTCCGAAGTAATGCTGGAAACCCGCCAGGTGCATGAAGGCGTCGAAGTGCATGGTGCCGTTCCTGCCCCCGTGGAAAAAACTGGTGGTATAACCTTCCCGGCCCAGGGCTGTGCCCAACCCCAGCAGCTCACTGCTCTGATAGGCCGAGTTGATGAACGGTTCCTCCATCAAGGACGGCAGGCCGGCCAGGACGGAGGGCATCACCTCAATCGAGGCGCGGCCATTGGCATAGTTGCGCGTGAAAAAGAGGGACTGGCCAGCCAGCGAATCCAGAAAGGTCGTGTAACGGTTGCCGCCGTTGCCGGCTCCCCAATACTCCGCCGAAAAACTTTCCAGAATTAGAATCACGATGTTGTCCCTCCGTTTTTCATTCGGGAGCAATTGCTCTCCGCCGTCGGCCAGGCTGCGCAGACATTGAAGCGCCTCATCTGGTGGATCGAAGTAATGGCGGCGAACCAGGGTCTTGCTCCCGTAAGTTTTCAAGACGGTAAACGAGGAGTTGAGCGCAAGCTGGGCGAGTCCGGCGTGCCCAAGCGCCATCGCCTGGGCCTGGTTGATGGGCCTCCATTGGAATCCACCCCGGAAAATGAGGATCGAAAGCGGGGCGACCAGGACCAGACTCAGCAGCCAAGCCCAGACCGTCGCGGGTTTGGCCTGGGGTTTCTGATTGATGGCGATTTTTCCGTAAAGGACGACCAGCAGGGCAATCAGAGAAAGGCCGAGCAATAACAAAGGCCAATAGGAGAGGAGCAAGGTTGCCCATTTCACCCCGGGATCGCCCGCCAGGCTGAGCCGTTGAAAAGGCAAACGCCGCCCCGTGCATTGGAAAAACTCCACGTCGATCACGTTGATGATCAGAAACGGGATGTTGAGGAGCAGGAAAAGCCCCTGCACGAGCCGCTCGTAAATCAGGTTTGGCTGGGCGCGACGCGGCAAGAGGCTGATCAGGATGAACGGGAAATTGATGGCCACCAGCGCCGAAAAATCGAAGCGCAAACCGTAACCAAAGGCCTGCGCCACATGGAGGAAGCTGACGCCGGAAAAAAGGCCGAAGTTGCAAATCAGGAACATCAACCTCAGCAAAAAATACACGCCCAGCAGGAGGACTAATCGGCGGAGCAAATACAACCAGCGAACGGGCAGCATAAACCGGAACTCGGATAACGAAAATAGCACCAAGCACTATTAGTGTGAATGGCAAAAAACGAAAATGCAAAAGTTTCTTATTAGCGATGGAGGCAGTGTCGAAAAACCGGCCAGCGGGTCTCCGAGCCGCAGAACTTTAACCGCTGCGGCCCTCTGCGAAAGACTCTGCGCGCTCTGCGTTGAACATGGACTATTTTACCGCAAAGGACGCAGAGTCTTTCGCAGAGGGGGAGAGAGGACAGGTCGTGCGTCCTTCTTGTGAAAGCGAGGGCGGAACTGTCAAGCGGTTTGCGAGCTAGTACGTTAGGAGACATCCGGGCAGGCGCGAAATTCATGCCGCTTCGCCTTGGAAGGTGGGGCAAACATTGAGAACCTGGAAGGTTGGGCGTGTTGAATAAATCCCGCTCTCCTGGGCCCGCCGCATTCTGCCCGCAGGCTTGCTCCAGGTCCGTTTCCTTGCTTTCATGCAGGCCGCATGTCGCTGCCGCACCGAATTGCCACCTTGCTCTACTGCTTCAATCAGTCGGATGAGGTGTTGCTCCTGGAACGGGCCAAGGAGCCGAACCTTGGCTTGTGGAGTCCGTGCGGCGGAAAACTCCATGCTGAGCTGGGAGAATCCCCGTACGCCTGCGCCTGCCGCGAGGCCCGCGAGGAACTGGGCCTGGCCATCGACCCGCGCGATCTGCATCTGACCGGGCTGGTCAGCGAGCACGGCTACGAAGGCCACGCACATTGGCTGATGTTTTTGTTCGAAGTGAGACCCCGGCTCAAAACGCTGCCGCCTCCACATCGGGAAGGGGTCTTTGGGTTCTTTTCTCGAACGCAATTGGGCAGCGTGAAATTACCGCAGACTGACCGGGAACAGCTTTGGCCGCTGTTTTGGGAGCATCGCGGCGGCTTCTTCTCTGCTCATTGCTTTTGCCAGCCCGACGGAAAGAACATCTGGACGATTGAGGAATCGAGCAGCGAACCGCTGCCCTCAACTATTCTCCAACCCCCCTCATCCGCGATCCGCCGCCATGCCTGAGGAGCCGATCATCGATTTGCAAAGCGACCATTACTTCATGGGCGAGGCGCTTCGCCAGGCTACCCGCGCCTATGAGGCGGAGGAAGTGCCGATCGGGGCAGTGGTGGTCCGCGAGGGCCGCATTATTGCCCGCGCCTTCAACCAGGTGGAGTTGTTGAAAGATGCCACCGCACATGCCGAGATGCTCGCCTTGACCCAGGCCGAGGAGGCGGTGGGGGACTGGCGCTTGAACGATGGCACGCTCTACGTTACCAAAGAGCCTTGCCCGATGTGCGCGGGCGCAATCGTCCACGTGCGATTGGCCCGGGTGGTGTACGGGGTGGGCGATCCGAAAGCGGGCGCGGCTGGCGGCGCATTGAACCTGCTCCAGTTTCCGGGTTTCAACCATCGCAGCGAGATCACCCGAGGCGTGCGCGAGGCCGAATGCCGGAGGTTGCTCCAAAGTTTTTTCTCCGAACAACGGCAGAAGCCGGAGGAAAGAGAGTCATCCTTATGAAAGTGCTGGTTACCGGCGGCGCCGGGTTCATTGGCTCGCACCTCGCTGAAGCGCTTTGCCGGCGAGGCGCGAAAGTGACTGTGCTGGATAATCTGAGCGATGGCAGCCTCGCCAACCTGGCTTGGCGGAGGAACAGCGATGAACTGAATTTCATTCAGGGCGATGTCGGCGATCAGGCGCTGCTCCGCCAAATCCTTCCCGTTTGCAGTTGGGTCTTTCACGAGGCCGCCTTGACCTCTGTCCCCAAATCAGTCGCCGAGCCGCTCGCCAGTCATTCGATCAACCTGGATGCGTCGCTTCGCCTCCTGGTGGCGGCGCGTGAGGCCGGGGTGAAACGGTTCATCTTCGCCTCTTCCTCCGCCATTTACGGAGATGGCGAAGTCTCACCCAAGCACGAGGAACTTCCGCCGCGCCCGCTCTCCCCTTATGCCCTCCAGAAGTATGCCACCGAGAAATACGGGCAGCTCGTCCACCAACTCTATGGAATGGAGACGGTCAGCTTCCGCTACTTCAATGTCTTTGGGCCGCGCCAGTCCTTCAACTCGCCGTATTCCGGCGTCATTGCCAAATTTTGCACGGTGATGCTCCAAGGCCAGGCGCCGGTGGTTTTTGGGGATGGCAGCCAGTCGCGCGATTTCACTTTCGTCGAAAACGTGGTCGCGGCCAATTTGCTGGCGGCGGAAGCCCCCGGTGAGAGCGTGGCGGGCCGGGTGTTCAACGTTGGCGGGGGCCACAGCATCACCCTGCTGCAATTGATCCAGGAGTTGAACCGCCTGACGGGCCAAAACCTCCACCCGCGCTTCCAGCCCGCGCGCGCGGGCGACGTGCTTCATTCCTGCGCCGACATTTCCGCGCTCCGGCGCGCGCTCGGATTTCAGGAGAAGACAAGTTGGCGGGAGGGGCTTCAAAGAACGCTGGATTTTTACAGGCAAACGGCTAACGGGGTTGAGAGAGCTTTGAGTTGAGGGTTGAGTGACGCGGTCGGCCGGTGTCGTGCGCATCCTCTCAACATTCAATCATTCAATCAACTTTCAACACCGAGTGAGGCGCGTCTCAAGGCCACTGCTGCTGCGAAGCGAATACGTCGGAATTGGTCTGGTAGATTCTGACCTTTAAGAGAGTGCCTTGAAGATCTCGGTTGTTAAACCAAGCTCGGCCGTAACCGGGTGGAAGAAAGTCCAGGCAGAGCGAATAGACTGGATCCGAGACTTGCGGAAGGCCAGGGCCGCTGGTGTCGCAGGATTCTGTCTGAGGTGGCGGAGGGATCAGACCTGCGGGGCATTGACGCACCCGCAGCGGATTGGGGGTCCCGATCGAAACAAGGTTGTTTCCGAAGACGGCGTGGTGGATGTCCGAGTAAAAAAAGCCGCCGTCGCTGTTCGCCGGACGCGTGGTCCAGTCCGAGTAGCGGACGATGTTGTTCAGAGCCGTCAGATTAGTGATTGAACCGCTCGGACCGCCAAAACAAACGTCACAAGCCGCCAAACCCCATCCGCCCCCCCCCATTCAGCACAATCTCGTTGTCCAAGCATGTGAGAGTGTCAAATCCGGCTGCGGGATGGAGGTGCAAATAAACGCCGTTGTCCACTTTCAAGAACTGGTTGCTGCGAATAAGCACAGGACCTACGTTGTCGTCCAAGCTCGATTCAGGCTCAAAATAGACCGCCTGCCCGCAGTTGGTCGCCACACAATTCTCGACATGAATCGCCGAGAACCCATGCGAGTATGCAAAGTGTGGTCTCACGTCTGCGACCATGCATCTGCGAATGATGGTATTGGTAAGAGAATGGGGGAAGACGGAAGCGACGACTACAGTCGTCAGCCCATCGGGGTTGTGCGGCGCGGGCTCAGCGAAAACGCAGTCCTCGATGAGCACGTTGCCAAACCTCACCGGCTCAGTCCCGGGTGGAGGGGTGCGCACGCCCAGAGGGAAACATTCCTTGGCAGCTTTAGTGCCAAAACCCACGACCTTTAAGTGGGTGAACTTCAGGTTGTTCCCGGTCGCGTTTAGGGCGCCGATCATGCCTTGAGTGTCGGACACCCAGTAAGTGTTGGGGTCGCCATCAAAAGCGCCCAGGATGTGATAATCCTTGTCCCACGACAAATGATTCAGCGCAGTGGGAAGCCTCAACGCCACCGGTGCCGCGTCATTCTGAACCCCCACTTCGCGGAGGCTATAAAAATCCACTCCCAGTTCCTTGGAGTCCAACAGGAGCACAAGTTGGTCGGTGACGATCGCCCTCGGGGTCTGTGCTGTGCCAAAGATGTTCACCTGAGAGCCGCTGGCGGTTCGTTCCTGACGAACAAAGGGGACATCGTAAAACTGCTGCGTATTCTGGTCGCGGGCCTGGATTCGAAAGTCGGCTGCCGGTCCAAGCCGGCCCAGTCCGCTCAAAGTCTGACAGTTCCAAAAAAGGTTGAGTTGGCTTACCGCGGTGTCCCGGTTAAGCGGCAGTGTGATTCGAACTTGGGCTTCCGGGCCGCTGGCCCAGGCGGTGCCTTCGTTCCCGTCCACGGCCTGGAGGATGGAATAATTAGCACTGTTCGTGTCTAAACGGCTTTCACCGCCACCCGGAATCGTTGCCGAGGGTAGGCTCACCGTGGCCCCAGCCACTTCGATTCCTGCGAGGCAATAGAAATCCACTCCGGAAGCCCGGCGCTGGAGCTGGAGGATGATTTCGTCTGTGTCAACTCCGACAGCCACCGTATCCGAGTCTCCCGTGCTGGCCGCCGTGCTGCAATTCGTCACGTAACCACCAACTCCGGCTACTCGAGCGCAGACACTGAATTCCTGTGCTGGACCGAGAAACCAGGCAGCGATCCCTGGAATAAAGTCGCCTTTCCAATGCATCGTGACCGTGTCCACTCGCGCTGTCGAACCCAGCGGAACCACAATCCAGACTGGTGCGCCCACAGCGTATTTCGGGTTATTGGCTGCGTTGCAGTCAAGGACCATGCTGTGAACCTCGAAGGACTGAGAATAGGCCCACGGGGCGACGACGAGGCCTCCAAAGATAATTCCTTCGCTTATGGCATCCCAGGTATTTACCAGTTTGAGCGTGGTCGGGTTGACCCCCTCCGAACCGGACCCGATGTGTTTGCAACCGGGGTTGGCGGTCCCGCGTTCCCCATACTTCCAGCCTGTTGTATCATATTCACCAAGCGCGTAATAGAAACAATCATAATACTGGTTCGTCCTCCAAATCGCGTCCAGGGCCTCAGCCGGCCCGGCCANNNNCAGGCCTGGTCTGGACTGCTGCCGTCCAGGAGCGGTGCCGAGCCGCCGTTGGGAGACAGCCAATGCGGCTGCACCACACTCATTACCACGATCGTGGGTGGGCTGGTAAATTCGCCATCGCTGACCGTGTAGGTGAAGGTGTCGGGACCCTTTCTCGGGCCGGCCAGATAGGTCACGATGGGTGAACCTCCGGCGTTGAGCACGGTGCCGTTGGTCGGGAAGATCGTGTCCACGATTGAGTAAGTCAGGGTTTTGCCGGTTGGACCGAAGCCTTGCAAGACGAGGTTGGTCGCCTGGTTCATGGGGGCGGTTTCCCACATCACCTTGGCCACGGGGCCAATCTCCGCTTCGCTCCGCTCGCGCCGGTAGGTTTTCAATTCATCAATCGCTCCATGGAAGTTTACCATTCCCGCCACTGCTCCCATCACAATTGGAGCCGTGCTCCCTTGGAGGCCGCCGCTGTCTGATCGAATTTTTCGGCCGTTGAGATAGAGGGTTGCGATGCCCCCATTGAATGTGAGATCCAGCTTGCTCCAGAGGTCTTCGGCCAGGTCCACGCCCGCGCAGAGATCGAGCG
>WNFM01102037.1_pt1 | contig 14356 bp, 13 predicted proteins | sample 5400271 | NCBI WGS metagenome assembly WNFM01 (sample SAMN13153352, study PRJNA577476) | soil metagenome | isolation source: 60 cm saprolite on Douglas fir-dominated hillslope | place: USA:California | collected 2013-09-17 | reverse complement strand
AGCTCGGCCGCATCGTCCACGGCGCGCCGGCAACCACCAACATCACCTTCGGCGGCGGCGACTGGAAGACGCTCTATTTCACCAGCCGCAACCACCTGGGCGCGGTCAAGCTGAACATCTCCGGGATTCCGGTGCCGACGCCGAAGCGGTCGTAGCAGGATTACTTTGCCACGAGGCCGGCCTTCAACGCCGTGGCGCTGTCGGCGATCGCGCGGCGGGCGGTGCCGATCAGCCGCCCATAGCGGACGAAACCGTGGTTGATGCCCTGGTAGACCGTCAGATCGGACGGCACCCCGGCGGCCTTCAGCTTCGCGGCGAGATTGTTGCTGTCGTCCAACAGCGGGTCGAGGCTGCCGACGATCAGATAGGCCGGCGCCACGCCCTTCAGGTCGGCCAGGATCGGGGCGGCACGCCAATCCTGCTGCTGCTCGGGCGTCGCCAGATAGGTCTCCCAGATCCAGCGCATCTGCGCCTGCGACAGGCCGGCGCCCTGGCCAAAGCGCTGCCAGGACGGGCTGTTGCTGTCGGTCGAGTAGACGCCGTAGATCAGCAGCTGGAACTTCAATGCCTTTTCGCCTGCATCACGCATTGCCAGCGCTGCTGCGAGCGCCAGGTTGGCGCCGGCGGAATCGCCGCCGACGGCGATCCGGCTCGGATCGATGCCGAAGCCCTCGCGCGCGGCGAGCCGGGTCACCGCCACCATCTCTTCATAGGCGACCGGGAACTTGACTTCGGGCGACAGCTGGTAATCGACCGACAGCACGGCGACCCCGCTCTGCCGCACCAAATCGCGCAGGAAATGGTCCCAGCTGTCGAGGCTGCCCTGCATGAAGCCGCCCCCATGCGCATAGACGAGGAGCGGCGGACGCTCGATGCCGTCGGGCAGATAGAGCCGGCACGGCACCTGGCCATGCGGGCCGGGCAAAGACAGATCGCGCTCATGTTTTAGCGGCACCGAGCCTTCGCCGAGAAAGGCGCCGATGCGATCGGTCATCGCGCGCACCTCGGCGAGGCCGGCGACGGTGCGGTCGGGCGCGACGAGGCCCTTCTCCTGCAAAAGCTTCCCGGCGGCAATCAGCTCCGGGTCGATCCACGGCGTGCTGGCGTCATTCATCGCGGTCCTCCTCGGTAAAATTATTGCCCGGCGGCGGCCGGCAGCGGCTCCGCCACGGTAACGGGGGTCGGTGTGATCGCCGGCAATCGCGGCAGCACTTCCTTGGCCATCATGCGGATCCCCTTTTCGGCCTCCTGATGGGTCAGATAGCCGGAGCGGCCGATGAAGATCAGATGCCCGAAGCCGCCGACCTTCTCGTAAATGTCCATGATCTGCCGGTAGACCGTATCGGGGTTGCCAGCGCACAGGATGCCGCGCTCGATTGCCCGTTCGGCGGTGATGCCGATCAGCTGGTCGGCCGGGCGGCCGCGGGCGCCGCCCATAGCACCACTTGGCGAGCGCCAGATGTTCGGCGCCATTTCCGGCGGGTTGCGGCCGGGGAGAAACTTCGACATCTGCGGCGACTGCTTCAGGCTGGTGTTCAGGAACCACAGCAGTTTGCTGCCGACCTCGAGCCCCTCCTCGTCGGTGTCGCCGACATAGGCCAGCACCGCATAGGCGAATTTGTCGGTGCCCGGCGCCGGCAGGCCGGCTTCGCGCCGTGCGGCGCGATAGGAGTCGAAGGCGCGCTTGCTGGCATCGGGGCCGCGCAGCACCAGCGCGTTGACATAGCCGCGCCGGCCGCATTCCGCCGAGGTCTCGGGATCGCCGGTCGCCGCCCAGAATTGCGGATGCGGCCGCTGATAGGGGCCGGGCCAAAGGTTGATGTGGCGATGGGTGTAGTGCTTGCCCTCGAAGCTGACCGGCCCCTCATGCGAGGTCAGCGCGAGCTTGATAACGTCGATGGCCTCCCAGAAGCGGTCGACAAAGCGCACCGGGTTGGCGTTGCCCGAGACCATCTCGCTGTCGCCGGATTTCACGAAACCGATCTCCAGCCGGCCCCGCGAGATGACGTCCGCGGTAGCGTATTCCTCGGCGATGCGCACCGGGTCCTGGCGGACCGAGATCAGGGTGCCGAGCGAGAGAACTCGCACCTTCTTGGTCTGGCGCGCGGCGATGCCGAGGATCATCGGGCTGGCGCCGTAAAGGCTGTTGATCCCGGAATGGTGCTCGATCGAGACGACGTTGACGCCCAAATCATCGCAGAGCAGGTGCTCGTCGAGGCATTCCTCGAACAGATCGGCGGCGATCTTCGGATCGCAGTATTTGTTGGGCAGACTGGCACGCACCGACTCCGCCGCGTCGAGCACCTCCTTGGGCACGAACGGATAGACGTTCTCACAATGGTACCAGGCCTGCATGTCACCTCCTCCCGTGCGGCGGCCGGATCTTCTGCCAAGCACCTGCGGCTGGCAAGGTCAGGATTGAACGCCGCGGGCTGGCGTATTACATAATGACTGCAAGAACTGTATGACAGAATGTCCAATGGCCCGAACCACCTTAGAACCCAAGGACGAAACGGTCACGTTTCGCATTGCCCCCGCCCTGAAGGCGGCTTTTGCGGAGATTGCGGAACAGGAGCGGAAGCCTCTCGGTGAGCTGCTCCGAGAAATGGTCCGCGCGCGTGTCGAGCAGAAGCAACGGCGCGAGTTCGAAGCCGAGGCGCGCCGCCAATGTCTTGCGGCAAATGCTGCGGCGCGAGACTCAAACAGCGATGAAGCCGCAGTTATGCGCGAACTGGATGCCGATCTCGAAGAGTTCAGCAAAGAATGGAAGTGAATCGGGGTGATGTCGTCACAATCGCGCTGCCTGGCGATTACGGCAAGCCTCGTCCGGCTCTGGTCATTCAATCAGATGCATTCAGCGCGTTGGACTCGGTGACGGTGCTGCGGGTTACCAGCGACATGCATAACTTCCCTCTATTCCGCATCACCGTGGAGCCGAACAGCGAGAACGGGCTCGTCAAACGCTCCCAAATCATGATCGACAAGGCGGCTGCGGTACCGCGCGCAAAAATCGGCCACCGGATTGGCCGCATCGACACCGATACAATGCGGCAGGTGAGTGACGCATTGTTCGATTTTCTGGATTTGAAATAGCCGGGCACTGGGCAGGGGCATGCGCAACCTGAAGGTCAACGGCGAGCGGCTGTGGGCGAGCCTGATGGAGCTGGCGCAGATCGGCGCGACCGAAAAGGGCGGCGTCTGCCGCCTTGCCGCCAGCGAGCTCGACGGCGAGGCGCGGCGCCTTTTCATCCGCTGGTGCGAGGAGGCCGGCTGCAAGGTCACGGTCGACCGGATCGGCAACATTTTCGCCCGCCGATCAGGCCGCAACCCGGACCTGCCGCCGGTCATGACCGGCAGCCATCTCGACACCCAGCCGACCGGCGGCCGCTTCGACGGCGCCTATGGGGTGATGGCCGGGCTCGAACTCGTGCGCAGCCTCAACGATCTCGGCTACGAGACCGAGGCGCCCGTTGAGATCGTCGCCTGGACCAACGAGGAGGGCTCGCGCTTTTCGCCCGCGATGGTCGGCTCCGGCGCGTTCACCGGCGTCTTCGAACTCGACGCCGCGCTGGCGACCCGCGACAACAACGCGCCGGAGCTCAGCCTCGGCGGCGAGCTCGAACGCATCGGCTTCGCCGGCCCGGCGCCGGTCGGCGAGCATCCGGTCGCCGCCTATTTCGAAGCGCATATCGAGCAGGGGCCGATCCTCGAAGCCGCCGGGCTCCCGGTCGGCATCGTCACCGGCGCGCAGGGCCAGCGTTGGTACGAAATCACCGTCACCGGCCAGGAGGCGCATGCCGGGCCGACGCCGATGCCGCGTCGCCGCGACGCCCTCGTCGGCGCCGCGCGGATGATCGACGCGGTCAACCGCATCGGCCATATGCATGCGCCGTTCGCCTGCGCCACGGTCGGCTTTGTCCAGGTCAGCCCCAATTCGCGCAATACGATCCCGGGCCGGGTCTTCTTCACGGTCGATTTCCGCCATCCCGAGGATGCGATGCTGACCGAGATGGATAAGGAATTGCGCGAGGCCTGCGCCGCTGCCGCGGCGACCCAGCATCTCGAAGCCGCGGTCGAGGAGTTCTGGTATTTCCCGCCCACCCCGTTCGACCCGACGCTCGTTGGCGCGGTGCGCGAGGCTGCGGTGGCGCAGGGCTATCCGCACCAGGATATCATCAGCGGCGCCGGTCACGATGCGGTCTACATGGCGCGGGTGGCGCCGACCGCGATGATCTTCGTCCCCTGCGTCGGCGGCATCAGCCACAACGAGATCGAGGATTGCAACGTGCTGCTCAACGCAGTGCTCGAATGCGCCGATGCCGGCATCATCAAATGAACCGCCGCGCTCTCCTCGTGCTGGCTGGCGGCACAATTGCGTGGCCGCTCGCCACTCGCGCGCAGCAGGAGGCGATGCCGGTAGTCGGCTTCCTCAGCGTCGTGACGGCCGCCGTCGGCGCTGCTTCGCCCACCACGGAGGGTTTCCGTCAAGGCCTCAGGGAAGCCGGTTTTACCGAGGGCCAGAATGTGGCGATCGAATACCGTTGGGCGGAGGAGCACCACGACCGGTTGCCGGCGCTGGCGGCCGATCTGGTGTCCCGTCGGGTGAATGTTATCTACGTAACCGGCGGCCCGGCGCCGGCGCTGGTGGTGGGAAAAGCAACCTATCCGATCGTATTCGTGAATGGCAGCGACCCGGTCAAAATTGGCCTCGTCGCAAGCCTCAGCCGACCTGGAGGCAACGTGACGGGGATCACCCTCTCCTCTGCCGCGCTGGGGCCGAAAAAGCTGGAGTTGTTGCGCGAACTGGCGCCCGCCAGCACCGAGATCGGCATGCTGGTGAACCCGAACGAGCCGGATTCCGTCTCCGAACTGGAACAGGTGCAGATTGCGGCAGTATCGCTTGGGCAGCACCTTCACGTCGTCCACGCCGCAGCGGACGGCGAGTTTGAAGCGGCGTTCGAAACCTTGATGCAACAGCGGGTGGCAGCGCTCCTGGTCAGCACCGGCGCACTCTTCGGCAATCGCCCACGTCAGCTTGCGGCTTTGGCTGCACGCCATGCATTGCCGACAATATACGATCGGCGCGCGTTCCCTGTTTCGGGAGGGTTGATCAGCTATGGCACCCGCTTTGCGGAAGCGTCCCGCCGCGCTGGGATCTACGTAGGCAGAGTCCTCAAAGGCGAAAAGCCGGCCGACCTGCCGGTCGAGCAGCCGGCCATCTTCGAACTGGTCGTCAACCTCAAGACCGCAAAGGCGCTGGGCCTCACCGTCCCGCCGACGATCCTCGCCCGCGCCGACGAGGTGATCGAATGACCATTCCGCGGTCGCCTTCAAATTGCTGAGGTCAGGCAATATTTACGCATTGTCGAGTTGAAATCCAAAACCATGCAGCCCCGTCATGGAACGAACCGAAGCGATCACGATCCTGAAGAAACACGAACCGGATCTGAGGCGTCTGGGGGTCACGCACCTTTATCTGTTCGGATCGACGGCGCGAGACGAGGCGGCCGCCGATTCAGATGTAGACCTGTTCTTCGACCATCCTAGGGGTGAGCTGGGCCTCTACGGCTTGATGGACATCAAGGAATTCGCCCGCAGAATTCTTGGCCGGCCCACCGATATCATGACAAGGTCGAGCTTGCACCCGGCGCTCCGGCAGCAGATCGAAACTTCGGCGATGCGCGTGTTTTAGTGGCGACGCGCTCACCTGTTCCTCGGCTTCGAGACATTATCGAAGCCATCGAGCATATCCGGACGGTAACAGCAGGCATTACCCTTGAGGAATTCGAGTCCGATTGGCAGAAGCGGTGGCTTGTCGAGCCCGGCATCGAAATTCTGTCCGAAGCGAGCCGCCACCTTGGCGACGAGCTGAAGGCCCGGCATCCGGATATTCCTTGGCCGAAGGTTGCCGGCATTGGCAACATCCTGCGCCACGAATAGGAGCGGATCGCTCCGGACATCTTGTGGAAACTGGTCCAGGACGATCTGCAGCCTTTGGAAAATGTTTGTCGCGAGGAATTGGCGAGCACGAGTCCGCAACGAGCGCCCGGATCGCGCCGAACCCGATGATTTTCGTCCCCGGCCAATAAGGAGACCAGCCGATGAGCGAGCGCCCGCGCGCTGTTCCGACCGTCAAGATCGACAATGCCCGGCTGCGCGTCACCGAGTGGCGCTTCCCGCCGGGCGGCGCGACCGGCTGGCATCGGCACGAATACGATTACTGCGTCGTGCCGATCACCAGCGGCAAGCTGCGGCTCGAGGAGCCGGACGGTGCGCGCGAGGCCGAGCTCGCCACCGGCCAGCCCTACTTCTGCGAAGCCGGCGTCGAGCACGACGTCGTCAACATCAACCCGTTCGAATTCGTCTTCGTCGACGTCGAGGTTAAGGGCTGACGCGGCGGCCTCAATCCGCCGCGGCCGGCACCATCTCCGCCGGCGCCGAGCCCAGTGCCATGATCGGCGAGCGGCCGGCCAACGCCATCGCCGTCAGCGTGTAGCCGACACCGGTAAAGGCGATCGTGCAGAGTGTCGGGATCCAGGTTGCCGGTACCGCGAACATGTAGAACAGGAAGCCGAGAGCGGTCCAAATGACTGCGACAAGGTTGAAGCCGCCCCAATAGCGGTAGCGCCCTTCAAGCGTGAACAGGGCCGGCACGTCGAGCCGGGTGCGCTTCAGGAAGAGATAGTCGAACACCAGCACCCCGGCGATCGGCGAAAAGAAATTGCCGAGCAAGGTCGCGTAGCTGAGATAGCTGTTGAGCACGTCGGGAACCGCCGACAGGGCGATCGCGATGACGCTGGCGATCAGCGTCGTCCAGAACCGGCCGAGCCGCTCGAACATGTTGGAGATCGACAGCCCGCCCGTATAGAGGTTGAGGACGTTGATCGTCCAATTGTCGAGCGCGATGAAGACGAGGATCAGGAACAATGTGATCCAGCTTGTGCTGATGCCGGCGATCAGCACGAACGGGTTGGCGGTCTTGCCGAGGGTCGCCGCGGCGGCATAGGCGCCGAGCGAGCCCGAGATCATGGTCCCGACCGCCGCGGCCGATACCGAGCCGATCCACATATCGGCGCGGGTGCGCGAATACCGCCGAGTCGGTGATCATGGTCAGCCAGCCGGCGGCCGCGGCATTGAACCAGGCGACGAAGATCACCCAATCCCAGCCGCCGTTCTTGCCGGTGTAGGACCAGACCGCGCCCGGCGCGAAGTTCGGGTCCGCCTGGTTGGCAAGCAGGACGAAGAGGTAGGCAAACATCGCCAGCTTGACCGGCAGCGCGACCCGCGACAGCGCCTTCAGCGAATCGTAGCCGACGACCGCGACAAAAGCCTGCACGATGCCGAACAGCACGCTGACGAGAATCAGCGAATAGGAGGTGCCGGTGAGCTTTTCGAGGACGGCGCAGATCGCGGTTGCGCCGATCACGGTCTGGAAGGCAAACCAGTAGCACGACGCGATCGAGCGCAGGAAAGACGGGATCATCTTCGAGCCGCGCAACCCATAAACCGCGCGCGTCGCGACCTGCCCGGGAATGCCGTAATCGACCCCGACCGTGGCCATGATCACGTAAAACACGCAAGCGACCACGATCCCGGAGCATTCGGCGACAACCGAGGCCTGGAACGACAACCCGGCCGCGACACCGAGACCGCCGCGCAAGATCGTCGAGGGGCTGATCAGGAAATTCAGGATGATGGCGAACAGATCGTACCACCTGACCGTCTTCAGCGATTCCGGAATTGCCTCGATGCCGAATTGCTCGACGCCCTTGGGCTGGTGATAGCGCTTCTGCAACTCGCCTTCGATCGCGGTGAAGGTGGTATCGGCCATGGCTCTTTCCCTCGCGGCATGCACCCCTGAGCCAGCGCCATGCGATTTTCGCGCCAACCCTCGTTCCTCGCGAGGACGGCTGCAAAACCCGGGGGCCGCTAAGAGTTCGGGCCGCCCTGGCAAGGCATCGGCTTTTATCGAGGCGCCCCGCGCCCCATTTATTGTGCAGCTGCGAAGATCCGCAGCACTGTCGCGGCGAATTGCCGTTGGTCTCCGCTCCCGCATTCGCGTAACAAGCTCCGCATGACCGAACTCGCCCTGAAGCACGGGCTCAGCTTTGCCGATCTTTACGACCGCGACGGGCTGGTGCGGCTCGACCGCGCCTTTGTGGCGCATCTCGCCGCCGCCGACGTCACTCTGCATGACCGGCTGATGGCGGCGCGTGCCGGACCCGACGGGGTCGACCGCAAGGCCGAAAGCGATCTTCTCGTCGATCTCGCACCCCATCTCGAGGACTTTATCGGCGAGCTGTTCGGCATTGCCGACGAAGTGCGCGCGCTACAGGCGCGGCACGATAAGCTGGCGCCGCTGTTTTCGGTGAAGCGCCTGTTCGTGCAAAGGCGCGCGGTCAAGGAAATCAAGGAGGCCGACGCCGCCCAGCTAAATGGCCGCACGCTGGCCCAGGAGCTCGACCCCCTGATCGGCGGGCCGTCGGCGTCGTTCGACACCCGCGAAGACGCCCTCGCCTGGGAATTGCGCTATGCCGAGGCGGTCGGCCGGTGGCTCGACGACGAGCCCGCGCACCAGCTGCCGCTGAAAGCCGCGCTCGAATACGCCGCCTGGGCAACCTTGGCGCCGGATGGCCAGAAGAAACACCGTCGCGGGCTGTTGTTCCGGGTGCCGCATCGGCTCGACATGCACCATCTGGTGCCGGTCGAGACGGTTGAGCGCAACGGTGTCACGATGCTGCGCCTGCCGGAGGATCATTGGCGTTCGCGCGACGGCTTTGGGCTGACCGATCCCGGCACCGACCTCGCCGGCGCGATGGACCAGGCCAATTACTGCATCTGGTGCCACAACCAGCAGAAGGACAGCTGCCGCAGCGGGCTGCACGAGAAGGACGGGAGCTTCAAGAAGAGCGTCTTCGGGGTCACCCTTGCCGGCTGCCCGCTCGACGAGAAGATCTCGGAGATGAACATCGTCGAGGCGCGCGGCAACAGCATCGGCGCGCTGGCGATCGTCGCGGTCGACAACCCGCTCTGCGCCGCGACCGGGCACCGCATCTGCAACGATTGCATGAAGGCCTGCATCTACCAGCGCCAGGACCCGGTCGACATCCCGCAGATCGAGACCCGCACGCTGAAAGACGTGCTCCGCCTGCCCTGGGGCTTCGAGATCTACGGCCTCCTGACGCGGTGGAACCCGCTCGATCTGCGACGCCCGCTGCCGAAGCCGCAATCGGGCTACAAGGTGCTGGTCGTCGGGATCGGGCCCGCCGGGTTCAACCTGGCCCACCATTTGATCAATGACGGGCATTTCGCCGCCGCGATCGACGGGCGAGATCTCCGGCGTGACCGCCGCTGGAGAGCGGGTCCCGTTCGAGCCGATCCGCGACATCGCCGCGCTGTCCGATCGGCTCGACGCGCGGGTGATGGCCGGGTTCGGCGGGGTCGCGGAATACGGCATCACCGTCCGCTGGGACAAGAATTTCCTGAAGATCATCCGGCTGCTGCTCGAACGGCGGGCCCAATTCTCTATGTATGGCGGCGTGCGCTTCGGCGGCACGCTGACGATCGACAGCGCCTTCGACCTGGGCTTCGACCATATCGCGATGTGCGCCGGCGCCGGCCGGCCGACCGTGATCCCGATGAAAAACGGGCTTGTGCCCGGTGTGCGCCAGGCGTCCGATTTCCTGATGGCGTTGCAGCTGACCGGCGCCGCCAAGACCGACAGCATCGCCAATCTGCAAGTCCGGCTGCCGGTCGTCGTCATCGGCGGCGGGCTGACCGCGATCGACACCGCGACCGAGGCCCTCGCCTATTACCCGCTGCAGGTCGAGAAGTTCCTATCCCGCTACGAGAGCCTCGTGGCCGAGCAGGGCGCCGAGGCGGTGCGCGCCGACTGGAATGCCGCCGAACGCGAGGCCGCCGAGGAATTCATCACCCATGCCCGCGCGATCCGCGCCGAGCGAGAGGTTGCGCAACGCGAGGGCCGGCCGCCGCGGCTGGCGCAGTTGATCGACAGCTGGGGCGGGGTGACGATCGCCTATCGTCGGCGGCTGATCGATGCGCCGAGCTATACCCTCAACCACGAGGGGCTGACCCCCGTCGAGGTCGAGGTCGATATCTTCGAGCAGGCCGCTGCGCTGCGCCTGACCCGCCATGCCGTCGAGGAGGCCGGCGGCCGCCGACCTGATCCGAACCAGGACCCCGGCGAGGAGGTGGTGGTGCCGGCGCGCACGATCCTGGTCGCGGCCGGGACCCAGCCCAACACCGTGCTGGCGCGCGAGGACCCCGAGCACGTCGCGCTCGACGGCCGCTATTTCCGTGCCCTCGACGAGGAGGGCAAGCCGGCCACCCCGGAGCGCGTGGCCAAGCCGCAGGACGTCCGCGTGCTGATCCATCTCGCCGAAGACGGCCGCGCGGTCAGCTTCTTCGGCGATTTGCATCCGAGTTTCGCCGGCAATGTCGTGAAGGCGATGGGCGGCACCAAGCAGGGCTATCCGGTGGTCAGCCGCGTACTCGCACGGCGCGCGCCGACGGCGCCAAAGCCGATGGCTTTGAAGGCCCGGCTCGACGACGAATTGCGCGCCCGGGTGCACGCGGTCGAGCGGCTGACCCCCAAGATCGTCGAGGTCGTGGTCAAGGCGCCGACGGCAGCGCGCGCCTTCCAACCCGGCCAGTTCTACCGCTTGCAGAATTACGAGACCTTCGCCCCGCGAGTCGACGGCACCACGTTGGCGATGGAAGGGCTGGCGCTGACCGGCGCCTGGATCGACCGCGATCAGGGCCTCTTATCGACGATCGTCCTCGAAATGGGCGGCTCATCGGATCTCTGCGCGCTGTTGCAGCCGGGCGACCCGGTGATCCTGATGGGTCCGACCGGCACCCCGACCGAGACCCCGGCTGGCGAGACCGTGCTGCTGGTCGGCGGCGGGCTCGGCAATGCCGTCCTGTTCTCGATCGGCGCCGCCTTCAGGGCGCAGGGCTCGCGCGTTCTTTATTTCGCCGGCTATAAGGAGATCGAGGACCGCTACAAGATCGCCGATATCGAGCGCGCCGCCGACAGCGTCGTCTGGTGCTGCGACGAGGCGCCGGGCTTCGCGCCGAGCCGGCCTGGAGACCTCGCCTTCGTCGGCAATATCGTCGCGGCGATCGAGGCCTATGGCGAAGGAAGCCTAGGACAAATTGAGATCCCGCTCGCCGAGGTGGACCGCATCATCGCGATCGGCTCCGACGGCATGATGGCCGCGGTCGCCGAAGCGCGCCGCGCCGCTCTGAAGCGCTATTTCCGCCCCGATCATCGCGCCATCGCCTCGATCAATTCGCCGATGCAATGCATGATGAAGGAGATTTGCGCGCAGTGCCTGCAACGGCACTACGATCCGGCGAGCGGCACCGAGACGGTAGTGTTCTCCTGCTTCAACCAGGACCAGGATTTGGACCAGGTCGATTTCCCGACCCTGCGTCGTCGGCTATCGCAGAACGGGGCGCAGGAGAAGCTGACCAAGCTGTGGATCGATCGGTGCCTGCGGCACCTCGGCTGGCGCGAGGCCGCCGCCGCGGAGTGAAGCGGCCGGACCGGAATTTTCCGGTCCGGCCTATCATCTCGGAGCCTAGTGTCAGCGGTGGGGAGGTCTCCGAGAAAGCGGTATCGATATTCATTGTTCGCTGCCACTTCGGACGGCGCGAGCCGCGCCTCTCCAAACAGCGCCGCGGAGTCGTGGGAACACTCGGTCGGGCGGGTTAAAAGCCGAAGAAAGCCAAGGCCGTCGTTCCGGCTAGAATCGCCACCCCGGCGATATGGATGATCCAGTCCAGCAGGCTCATCTCTGTCCCCCACAAAAGGGCGCGGTCAGACGATCCTGCCGAATTCCTCTTAAAGGTCGGCTAATTTGAAATGAAAAATCCCTAAATCGCGGTTTTTCAGGAGGCGTTGCCGAAAATCGGGAACACGACCCGATCGCCCAGCTTGATACCGAGCCTCGCGGCGGTGCCGCCGTTGAGCTCGATGACCGCGCGTACCGGCGTGCCGGAGCCGATCGTCTCCAGCGATCCGGGGACCGCACGCTCGTGAATGTGGACGACGCGGCCTTGCGCGTCGACGAACAACATGTCGAGCGGGATCAGCGTGTTCTTCATCCACATCATCGTCGGCTGCGGCGCCTTGAAGTCGAACAGCATGCCGGCGTCGGGCCCGAGGCTCTGCCGGAACATGAGCCCCTGCTCGAGCTGTTCCGGGGTCGTGGCGACCTCAACGGTGAATTTGTGCGGCCCGCTCGCGCTGACGATGGTCAGCGCCGCGGTCGGGAAGCGCGCAAGCTGGCCGAGTGTCGGCCATGAGACGAATGTTAAGACAGCAGTTGCGGCCGCGATCTGTAGAACTTCGCGGCGTGAGGCCAGCGGGTGGCGGCGGTCCAGATGGTTCATGGGCCGATCAGGTAAAGCGGCCGCCAGCCCGGGTCAATCATCCCGGGCCGAGATACGTTCCGGCAAGGCGCCGGGCTGACAGGGTCTATTGCGGTAGCGCGCCCGGCTCTGCATGCTCCGGCGATGCACGATGTAATAATGACCGTTTTCGGCGTGACCATCCTGTTGGGATTGGTCAGCCTGCTGCTGCCGCTCGCCGAACGGCTTTCATTCCCCTACGCCGTGATCCTTGCCCTGGTCGGCATCGCTCTCGGCGTGATCGCCAGCCTCGGCGCCGGGGTAGGCGACGGCACGGTCTTCGGCGACATCTTGTCAACCCTCGACAAATTTCAGCCGAGCGCCGAGACCCTGCTGGCGATTTTTCTGCCGCCGCTGCTGTTCGAGGCGGCGCTCAATCTCGATGTCCGCCAGCTCAGCGACGAGATCGGCCCCGTGCTGCTGCTCGCCGTGGTCGGCGTCGTGCTGTGCACCTTTGCGGCCGGGCTCGCGCTGTGGCCGATCTCCGATATCGGTCTCCTCCCCGCGCTGGCACTGGGCGCGATCATCGCAACCACGGACCCGGTCGCGGTCGTCGGGATTTTTCGGGATGTCGGCGCGCCGCGGCGGCTGTCGACGCTGGTCGAAGGCGAGAGCCTGTTCAACGACGCCGCGGCGATCGCAATCTTCACGGTCGCGATTGACATAATCGTCGAGCATCGAGGCGGCGCGCTGTCCGGTGTGCTGCTCTTTCTGCGGCAGTTTCTGGGCGGGGTCGTTGTCGGCGCGCTCGCCGGCTGGGCGGCGGTGCGGCTGATGCCGTTGTTGCGCAGCAACCGGCTCGCCGAGGCGACGATGACGATCGCCTCCGCCTATATCGTTTACGTCATTTCCGACCACTATCTTGGCCTCTCCGGCATTGTCGCCGTCGCCGCCGAGGCGATCGCGATCAGCGCCGCCGGACGGCGGCGGATGGCCCCCGCCAATTTCGAGAGCCTCGTCGAGATCTGGGAGCAGCTCGCCTTCTGGGCCAGCTCTCTGATTTTTCTTCTTGCCGCGATGGAGGCTCCCGACCAGCTCCATGGCATCGGCGACAAGTGGCTGATCGATCTGGGGCTTCTCGCGGTCCTGATCGCCGCCGCCATGGCAGCCCGAGCGGTCACGCTTTACGGGCTGATGCCGGTGCTGAGTGCGACCGGGATGGCTGAGCCGATCGGCAACAAATACAAGGCGGTGATGCTGTGGGGCGGCTTGCGCGGCGCAGTCTCCTTGGCGCTGGCGGCGGCCGCCGCCGAGAATCACGCATTGCCGCCGGAAGTCGGCATCCTCGCCATCGGTTTTGTCCTTTTCACATTGCTGGTCAACGGGCCGAGCCTGCGGCCGCTGATGCGGCTGCTCGAACTCGACCGGCTTTCGCCGGCCGAGACGGCGTTGCGCGACCGGGTGATCGCGCTCTCGCGCGCCTCGGTGCGCGACGACATCGGGAAGATCGCCGACGCGCACGAGATCGACCCTGCGGTTGTCGCCGAGGTGGGCCGGGTCTATCGCCACGATGTCCATGCCTTCGAGCCGGCTGAAGCGGACGCGCTTTCCGATGCTTTGCATACGCGCACCGCGTTGCTGACCCTCGCCGATCGCGAGCAGCAACTTTACTCTGCGCACCTCCAGACCGGCATTCTGACGCGAGGCGGCGCCGCGACCCTACTCGGCTATGCGGGGCGGCTGCGCGACGCGGCGCGCACCGACGGTCTTCCCGGCTATGGACGGGCGGCGGAGGCTTTCGTCGGATTCGGCCGCAGCTTCCGTATCGCCAACCTGCTGCACCGCAAGTTCGGCATGGCCGGGTCGCTGGCGAACTGCCTTGCCGCCCGCTTCGAGGTGTTGCATTCGGCCCGCTCGGTACTGCGCGAGCTGATCGCCTTTGACGAGGAGCACATCCGCACGCTGTTCGGCGAGAAGG
>WNFM01251677.1_pt3 | contig 14364 bp, 10 predicted proteins | sample 5400271 | NCBI WGS metagenome assembly WNFM01 (sample SAMN13153352, study PRJNA577476) | soil metagenome | isolation source: 60 cm saprolite on Douglas fir-dominated hillslope | place: USA:California | collected 2013-09-17 | reverse complement strand
CAGGTTCGCCTGCTCGTAATCGTTCAACGCCAGCACGCGCGGGGCAAAGCCGCGTTGCTCGCTTTCCCGGGCGATGCGTTTGGCCAGACCTTCTGCCGTACCGGTCTGCGAGCCAAAGAGGATGAGGAGCGGATTGCCTTTCTTCTGTAGAGCGCCGTTGAGTTGCGGCGTGGGCAATTCACCAGGCTGGAGTTGGGAGAAGAGTCCGGCCAGAAAACCATTGAGCCACGCCCGTTGTTCGAGTGTAAACGGAGCAGTTTCAGGAATGTGGGGGATGCCGGGCATGATCAGAAGTTGATGGTCGCTTGGACATAAATGTAATCTGCGTCCCTGGCTCCGAAGGCCGCGCTGGAGAGCGATTGATTGATGTAGTCGCCGCGGAAAAAATGCCCGTAGCCAACCTCGAGTTGAGCGAAGCGGGTGAGCGCGTAACCGGCAATTACGTCCAACTCGGTGCCCACGAAACTGCTGTAGGCGGGGTTGACGCCGTAGTTGTTCCCGGCGGTTGCGCCGGTGCCCCCGCGCGCAACCCCGCCCACGTTGTAAAAGCTGTCGTGCGTGTTCGCCAGCCAAAAACCGTGGCCCTCCACCGCCAGGCTCAATCGCGGATGCGGCTTGATTTGGAGAATGCCGCGCGCGTCGTGGATGTTCTGCAGCGACACAAAATCCATGTAGCCGTAGAACTTGTGGTTGGTGGGAAACAAGTTCTCGAACGTCTCGTGTTTGCCGTCAAAGGGGTTGCTGTCGCCTGAACCGTAGGCGTACTCCAAACCCAGTCGCGGAGTGGCCCACGTGTCGGAGAAAGTATAACCGCCCTGAGCCGTGGCCATATAGGCCCGGTGCTCCAGCCGGCCCTTCGGTGTGAGGGGACCGGGCCTGGAATCGTGGAAACCGCCGAACTGTCCGGCCGCTTCGAGGGTGTAGTCCCAGTGGCCCAATTCACCCGGCTTTGACTTGAGACGGAACCCATAAGTGTAAATGTCCCGCGCGCTCGGCTGCGGAGCTTGCGGGATCGGCTCGGCGGCGGCCGCCTTCGACGAACTGTTGCGCGCCAGAAAATAGGCCTCGAGCGTGTGCTTGGGAATTTTGCCGCTCATCGCGTAAACCCCGGAGAACCAATCGTCATCGTTCTCCACGTTGAAACGGCCATCTTCGGGAATCACGACGCGGGAGGCGAAGAAGTCCGCGCCGAACCATTCATTTTGCCAGCGTAGTTTGGCGGCATCGAAGACGCGTCCGATGTTGTTCCAGGCAAACGCGCCCACCAGCCGTTCCTCGCCGTAGGCCAATTCCTGGCGGCCCACTTTAAGCGAGAGCGGAAATTCCTTGTGGCTGCCCAGTGTCAGATAAGCCTGGTGCAGATCAATCGTATCCGATTCCGGCCCGGCGCCCTTTTTCTTGGTCGTGCCGGTCACAGCCGGATTGTTGGCGTAGGCGAAGCGTTCGTCGCCCTGCGCGAGGCTGCTCCGGCCTTCTGCATAAGCGCCCCACCATTGCTCCGTGTAGCCGGCATGGAAACGGATTCGGGTCAGCAGGTATTCGTTGTCCACGTCTGCGCCATGGTCGCGGAAGTCGAGCGAGCCGGCCACACCAGGGATGCTGAAGCCTTCCTTCACCTCGTAGCGCAAACGCACGTTCCCGCCAAAGTCCCACTGGTTCATGTAGGGATCCTTGCCGCGCAGATATTCGTTGAGAAAACCCTGAAACGGCGCCGGGGAAGGTGGCGGCGCATACTGGGCGTGGAGAGTGTTGGACGCGGCCATCCCGAGTAGCCAAGCGAGGAGCCTGGTAAATGTGGCTAGACTCGTAGCGCAGGCTTTCCAGTCTGCCGTATCGCCGACATTCTTGTCGGTTGTGCGAGCGGGATGCGAAAGCCGCCGAATTGCGCTTGATCGGTCCGCAGGCTGGAAAGCCTGCGATGCGCTAAGCAAGCACGGTTTGGGCGAGGAGGATTTGAGCATGGTTTGAGTTAGATTTCGAACAGGCTGATCACGCGGGATTCATCAAAGGTTCTTCCCGGCGAGGCGGGCAAAGGGGGCCTGGTTTTTCCGCGAGGGAGCGACGGTGGTGCGAGCGCACTTCCAGGAACTCGATTAGATGCTCGCGCAACTCGTAATAATCCGGATGCTCCATCACGGCCTTGCGCTCTCGCGGGCGAGGGAAATGGACTTCCAGAATTTCCCCCACTTCCGCGGCGGGCCCATTCGTCATGCAGACAATCCGATCGGAAAGGAACAGCGCCTCATCGACGTCGTGCGTCACCATCAGGGCGGTGATTTTGTTGGTGCGCCAAAGTTGAATGAGAACCTGCTGGAGCTCGTAACGCGTCAGTGAGTCGAGCATCCCGAACGGTTCATCCAGCAACAGCATTTTCGGTTTCAGCGCAAAGGCGCGGGCAATCCCGACCCGCTGCCTCATCCCTTGCGAAAGTTCGGCTGGCCGCTTGTGCATCGATTCGCCGAGACCGACGACGGTGAGATAGTATTCGGCAATTTGACGCCGCTCCTCGTGGCCAGCGGTGTAAAAAACCTGGTCCACGCCGAGCATCACATTCTCAAAAGCTGTCAGCCACGGGAGCAGACAAGGGGATTGAAAGACCACGCCGCGATCCGGCCCCGGGCCAACCAGTTCCTTGCCGGCGAGGATGATGGCCCCGCCGGTGATTTCGTTCAGCCCGGCGAGCATCGAAAGCACCGTGGATTTGCCGCAGCCGGAATGGCCGATCAGACAGACGAATTCGCTCTTTCTGATGCGCAGGTTGAAATCCTTGACGATGACAGCCGGCCCGTTCGGCGACGGGTACGTTTTCGTCAGATCGGAAAGTTCGACGTAGTCGCTCATACATCCACCTCCACTTCCTTAATCTCCCCACGACGCATCGGTTTCCCGGAACGGCCCTGCCGTCGCGGCACTGACAGATTCTCCGGCTCGATGTCAGGCAGCACCAGTCGCTTGGTGACGGCGGTGTGGGGTTCCACCCGCGAATCGATGAGGAACTCAATCAGGCCCTGCCGAATCTCCTTGAAACGGGGGTCGTGGTTGATCGACTTGCGGTCGCGTGGACGCGGAAGGTCCACCGTGAAGGATGGACCTAGCGTAGCGCCCGGTCCGGCGGTCAGCGGAACAATGCGGTCCGCCAGATAAATCCCTTCATCGGGATCGTTGGTGATCATCAGGACGGTTTTCCTGTTTTCCTGCCAGATGCGGGAAATCTCGTCCTGCAATGTTGCGCGCGTCAGGGCGTCCAGCGCGCTCAACGGCTCGTCCAGGAGCAGGATTTGCGGGTCCATGGCGAGGGCGCGGGCGACACTGACGCGCTGCCTCATGCCGCCGGAAAGCTCGGCCGGGCGTTTGGAAAGCGCCGGGGTGAGATTGACCATCGCCAGATGGCGTTCGACACACTCGCATTTCTTGGACGCGGCCCAATTGGGGAAGCATTGATCGACCGCGATGAAGATGTTCTCGAACACGGTCAGCCACGGGAGCAGCGAGTAATTTTGGAACACCACCCCGCGATCCGGGCCGGGAGCGGTGATTTCGAGATCATTCAGTTTGAGCGTCCCGGTATCGGGCTTAAGCAGGCCCGCGATCAGGCTGATGAGCGTCGTCTTGCCTGCGCCCGAATAACCGACGATGGCCACGAACTCGCCCTTCTCGACGCTCAGGTTGATGTCCGTCAGCACCTCCGCCCGCGAACCGTTGGCGCCGAAGCCTTTTGAAACCTGATTGATTTCGAGGTAGGGCATGGTCAGATCGTTTTGAAGCGGCGCTCCACCAGGCTCATCAACCGGTCGAGAATGAAACCCACCACGCCGATGGTCAGGATGCAGAGGATGATGTGTTCGTAAATGAGCGCGTTGTATTCCTGCCAGAGAAATCCGCCCACGCCCGGGCGGCCCGTCAGCATCTCCGCGGCGACGATCACCAGCCATGCGATGCCCAGGCTCAACCGGAAGCCGGTGAACATGTAGGGCAACGTGGCGGGAATCAGCACTTTAAAAAGCGTTTTGGAACGCGAAAGTTTCAGCACTTTGGCGACGTTCAGAAAGTCTTGGGGAATCGAGCGCACGCCGACCGCGGTGTTGAGCACCGTCGGCCACATGGCGCAGATGGCGATGGTGAAAAGCGCGCCTAGTTCCGAGGCCTGTTTGCCCGCGCCGAGAAACAAAACCAATCCCAGCGGCAGCCACGCCAGCGGCGACACCGGGCGCAGAACCTGGATGATCGGGTCAAAAGTTTTGGTGAACGTCTTGGAAAGGCCGAGAAAGAAACCAATCGGCGTGCCGATGATCAACGCCAGCGCGTAACCTTTGGCGACCAGGAACAACGAATACCAGGTGAACCGCAGGATGCCCTGGTCCATCTCGCCGCGCTTGGCGAACGGCTCGACGATATAGGGCTTGCTTGATTGCCAGGTCCTCCATGGCGAAGGCAGCTCCTTGGCCCAGGTGGCGCTGGACAGCGCCCAAAGCGCTACCACGCACGCTGCGCCGATCAAGGGAAGGATGAGCCAGTCAATCTTCTTGAGAGGAGAGTTGTTCATGTTTGGTGGGATCAGCCTTTCAGGTTGTGGATCGGGAACCCCTTCGCATAAGCCTCCAAATCGGCTTTCGGATCGAAAGTGATGCCGTCGAAGAGTGTTTCCGCGTCGTTGTTTTCTCCGCCGTGTGCATAGCCAATTTCTTTCATGGCTTCCGCATAGAGATCGGTGCGCATGACTTTTTCGGCGATGCCTTCGTAGTCCGGCGGGCTGGCCACCATGCCCCAACGGCGGTATTGAGTGAGGAACCATTTGCAATACTTCGGCTGAGGATAGTTGCAGTTACGCCGGCTGAAGTGCATGTAGAACTCATCTTCCTTCCTGCGGCCATCACCGTAATCCAGATGCCCTTGCAACCTGCCCAGGATGGTCCGGGCGTCGCAATTGATGTAAGTCGCTTTTGCAACGAGGCCGCATTGTTCGGGACGATTGTTCATGTCGTCGAGCCACACGCTCGCCTCGTGCAGCGCCTTGAGCACGGCCTTGACGGTGCCCGGGTTCTTCTCGGCAAACTCGGCGAGGAATGCGCACACTTTTTCCGGATGATCCTTCCAAATATCCTGAGTGGACACAGAAGTGAACCCGATCCCGTCGTTGATGGCGCGCGCCCCCCACGGTTCTCCGACGCAGAACCCGTCCATTTTGCCGATCTTCATGTTAGCCACCATCTGCGGCGGCGGAACGGTGATGAGCGATATATCCTTGTCCGGGTTGATTCCGCCGGCGGCGAGGTAATAACGCATCCACATGGCGTGCGTGCCGGGAGGAAAGGTCATGGCAAACGTCAACGGCTCCCCCAGTTTTCGGGCCGCATCCGCCATGGGCTTGAGCGCCTTGGGATTGTCCTTGATCTTCCCCTTCCAACCCGCCTTCAGAGTGATGGCCTGGCCGTTGCGGTTGAGCAGCCAGGGAATGATCATCGGCTTCTTCGGCGAACCCAGCAGACCCATCGTCGAAGCAATGGGCATCCCGATCAGCATGTGAGTCGCCTGAAGATCGCCGCTGGAGAGCGAATCGCGGATGGCGGCCCAGTTCGCGCCCTTGGCGACGGTGGAATCAATGCCGTACTTTTTGAAGAACCCTTTCTCATGCGCGATGACGATGGGCGAACAATCTGTCAGCGCGATCATGCCGAAACGCAGTTTGGTTGTCTCCGGGGCGCCGCTGGCGAACGCGCGGCCCACCCAACCTTTCGGAAGGCCGGCCAGGAGGGCGGCAAGAGGGGCGCTCCTCGCCGTCTTTCGCAGGAAATCTCTGCGGTTCAACTTAGGCAAGTGCGAGTTGGTCTTCAGGTATTGGTTCATTTTCAAGTTTGTTCGAGGTTGAAGAGCGCAGACGGACGGCCTGCTCATAGATGTCAGTGCGAAAAACACGCCGGCCCAAAGTAAAGTTCAAGGCCGAGGGCTCGTGGCAAAAGCCGCTGGCGCGAATGTTCTCCAGCACCCAGGCAGCTTTGTCGCCCGCAGGCTCGTTGGCGTTGTGGCGGTGGAAAACGTTGAAGTCTGTGACCGGGCGGACTTCGCCGTGGCCAAAATCGAATTCCGCGCTGAGTCCGCGCCGCAGGGCGGCGGCCGGCACGTTCACCCTGTCTGGCCGCGCCAGCGTGGCAATAATTTGTTCGCGATTGCCAGGCTCATCGCAAAACGCGCAGGCTTCCAAGAGGGCGGCCAGCAAGTCCAAATGTTGCTCGGCGCGTTTCTCCGCAAAATCGCGGCGCACCATCAGGACCTTTTCGGGATGGCCCGGCGCCAGTTCTGCGCTCACCGCCGCGCACCAACCGGCGCGTGATTGCACAGCCACCGAATTCCACGGCTCGCCCGCGCAAAAACCATCGAGGTGGCCGGCTTTCAGGTTCGCCGCCATCTGCGGCGGCGGCACGACGACGATCCGCACGTCGCGCGCCGGAACAATGCCCGAGGCCGCCAGCCAGCGGCGCAGCAAAAAATGATGCGACGAAAATGGGAAGACGACGCCGAACGTGAATGTTTTTTGGCGCCGCGATCGCGAGATCTCCTCGCGCAATGTGGCCCCATCGCGCACACCGCGCCGCCAGAGATCGTTGGAAAGGGTGATGGCGTTTCCGTGCAGGTTCAGCACCAGCGCCGTGAGACAGTCGCAGGGGACCGAGCCAAAGCCCAGCGTCGCGGCCACCGGCATGGCTGCGAGCGCGTGCGCGGCATCAAGTTCGCCGTGAACGACTTTGTCGCGAATCGTCGCCCAGCCGAGCTCACGGCTGAGAGTGACCCCGAGTCCGTATTTGCGAAACAGGCCGAGCTCGTCCGCCATCACCAATGGCGCGCAATCGGTGAGCGGCACGAAGCCCACTCGGAGCGTTCGTCGCAGCAGGATGGCTGGAGCGCGTTGGATCTTTTTCGTCACAATGTGGCAGTGGTTCGCTGCCGCTTCGTCCATTAGCTACGCGTGTGCCGCCCAGCGCTTCTGGCGCGATGATTGCTTTTCTAAGTTTCAATGGAAATGATGAGCCGGATTCATAGATGAGCCCTCCCCTCGACAGTCGGCAGGTTCGGGCCTTCTGCGTGCTGGCGCACACCGGCAGTTTCACCCAGGCGGCGCGCGAGTTGCACCTGACCCAATCTGGCATCAGCCATTCCATGAAGGCGCTGGAAAGCGACATTGGCTGTCGCCTTTTGGACAGGATGGGCAAAAAGGTTGTGCTCACCCAAGCCGGCGAACAACTCCTTTCTCACGCTACGAAAATCCTGCAAGAGATGGAAACGGCCCGGGAATCGCTGGGCCACTTGGGCAAATGGGGACGGGGCCGATTGCGCCTGGGAGCGAGCACCACCGCCTGCCAGCACATCATCCCAACCGTGTTGCGGGAGTTTAAGGAAAGCTTCCCGGAACACACCATCAACATCGAACCGGGTGACACCCCCGAACTCGTCGCGTCGTTGTTGCGCCACCGGATTGATCTGGCGCTGTCCCTGGAGCCCAGCAACGAACCGCAACTCGAATTTCATCCTCTCTTCACGGATGATCTGCATTTCCTCGTCGCCCCGCTCCATCCCTGGGCGAAGGCGGGCCGCGTGGAACGCTCGGAGATTCCGCGCCAGAACTACATCCTCTACCGCAAACACAGCCTCACCTTCCGGCTCATCGAAGAGTATTTCCGCCGCGAACAAATGGTGCTCAACACCGTCATCGAACTCGGCAGCATGGAGGCCACCAAGGAACTCGTGAAGCTCGGCATCGGCATCAGCATCCTGGCCCTCTGGATTGCGAGGAAAGAGATCGAGGACGGCTCGCTCATGGCGCTCCCGTTGGGACCGCGCAAACTCCGGCGTCGCTGGGGCATCCTTCATTGGCGCGGCAAACGGCCCAACCTCTCCGAAGAAACCTTCATCGGCCTCTGTGACTCCGCCGCCGTGCCCTTGCGCACCCCGCCGGCCAATTCCTCGCCGTCGATTTAAATGTGATGTTGTTGAGGGACAGGCTAAAGCCTGGACTCCAACCCGCTACGGAACCGAACGGACCCGATAAAAGCGTTGCGGCGCATTGGTGGCGCTGAGATCCAGATAAGGCATGGAGGCGTTGGTGGCGGTCAAGTTGGTCAAGGTGGTCCAGTTCGTCAGATTTGGGGAGATTTCCAGCACATAACTCTTGTTAGCCTGGCCTTGGAGAACAAAGTGAAAGGAGCGATCCGGCATCACCTGTGGGTTGCTCAGGACCGGCGGCGGCAGCAACACCTGCAAGTTGGCTGTGAAAGTGGCGGGCGGCACCGAAGCGTTCGCCGGGAGCGACACCGCGACGGAGTAATCGCCTTGATCGGAGGTCTGCACATTGGTGAGTGTGAGGCTGGCGTTGGTGGCGTTGAGGAGATTGCCTCCCTTGAACTGCCATTGGTAAGCGATGCCAGCGACAGGTCCCCGGGGAGAGGCAGTGAACGTTGCATTTCCGCCCGCAGTCACTAATTGGTTGGTCGGCGGGGCGAACACATACAGATTGGCGTTGCTGCTTAATCCAAGCTGAGCGCCCCGAACCGCCAGGCCGCCCACATTGGTGATGACGACGCTATACACATCGTTGTTCGTTACATTCGCGGCGACAAACGAATTGGTGTTGCTGTTGACGATGTTCGTGATGATGTTCGCTGCGTTGCGCCGCCAGCGGAACGTCATGGGCAGCGTGCCTGAGGCCGCAGCGGTGAAGTTGGCCGTGGCGCCCAAAGCAAGGATCTGGCTCTGCGGTTGCTGAGTGATGACGGGCGCCAAATAAGCTGTCCGTCGCCACGGCAGAATAATCACCGGCATTAGCCGGCTGCACGTTCGTGATCACAAATGACTTGTTGGTCGCTCCAAGAATGTTCGCACCGTAAAGCCGCCACTGGTAGGTGATGGGAGTGCTGCTAGTGGCGAAGTTGGTGAACATGGTGTTAGCAGTGTTGGTGTTGATGATCACGGTCCGGTTGGCGGGCTGGAGGGTGAAGACCGGGTGGAGCACCACGTTCAGGCGGGCGGCGCCGCTGGGCACCACGCCGACCGGGTCCGCGACGGTCACGCTGTACTGCCCATCGTCGGCCGGTTGAAGACTCGGGATGGTAAAAGTGGCGTTCGTGGCGCCGGAGATATCATGCCCGTTGAATCGCCACTGATAAGTCAGCGGGTTGCTGCTAAAGGCAGCGACGGTGAAACTGGCGGGAGTCAGCGGGAACAACGTCAACGCGGACGGCTGGGACAGGATGGCGGGCGGAAACAGCACGTTGACCGTGAAATTGGAACTCACCGCGGAGCCGGCGTTGTTATAGACGAGCACCGAGTAATCTCCGAAATCCGCGGCTTTGGCGCTGTCAATCTGGAGGGTGGCGTTCACTGCCCCCGCGATGTTCTCGCCGTTGGCGCGCCATTGATAGTGCAGGGGGGCATCGCCTGTTGCACTCACGTTCAAAATCAAACTGGAACCGGCCACCAAGCTTTGATTGGCCGGCTGCGCCGTGACCAGAGGGGCCGTGCCGCCGGCTGAGGTTGGGGCGGCCGCCGTCGGGGGTGCTGCCACCCAATTCGTTGGCTCGTTGCCGAACACCGCTGGGTTCTTTCGTTGCAAAGAGAGGCCGAAGCCGTCTGCGCCGTGCGGCCAGGGATCTGAGTCTTTGAACTTGACCTGATCCGCCAGCACGAACGGAACGATCCCGTTCAACGGGTCGGCTGGTTTCAGCAATTGGATGTCGTCGCCGCCGTTGTTCAGCTTGCCGGCGTAAGGGCCGAACACCTGGACGCCCTCGCCCACACCCCGCTGGGCGCGGAAAGCCGCGAGCATGGCCGTGTTCGTGGGGTGGAAGTTCACGAGCAGCAGATATTCGCCCGAAGCCAGCGTCACGTTGGTGGGAAAAATGAAACCCACTCCCCCGGCGACTCGCCAGGTGTTCGGAGGTTGCGCCGCGTCGAACAGCGGCAGCGGGCCGGCCGAGGTGTTGAGCAATTCGATATACTCATCGTCCGTGTTATCGTTCGTGCCAATGTCCGGCGGGTGGTACATGATCTCGTTGATGACGAGCGGGCCGACTTTGGGTCCGGCGTTGATGGTTCCCGGCGTGAGCGCGGTCTGTGCGACAAAATGCTCTTTCCCGTCGCTCGTGACATCGCGGCCGAAGGGGACAGCGTTCTCCGCCGGCCCGTATGCGAACCCGTGAACATAGCCGGTGAGCTCGCCCTCGCCGGTGGCGGAGAAAAGATAGATCTGACCGCCCAGAGGGTTCAGCGCGAATCCGGAGGCAATCCCGGGAGCCGGATTGAACTCGTAATCGCGGAAGAACCAATAAGAGCCCCCAGCCAGTCATTGGAGAGGAACCAGTCGGTGAGGTCAGCGTCCGTGTCGGTGGGATTGAACAGCTCGATGCTGGTGCCGGGCGGGGGCGTGTCGCTCCGCGTCAGCGCCTCGTTTACCACCACGGGGACAATCACGGGGGGAGCGGGGCCGTTGCTGCCTGGGGAGCCTCCGGCCTGCCCGCTGGGCCGCCAGTTTGTCTTCGAGTTCCACGCGGTTGGGTCGGCGGTTTCATCGACGATGACCAGTGAGAAGCCGAGCCCATCGGTGATCGGATACCAGTTGTTGTCATAAGTGAAATCCAGTATCTCTTCGCCCGTCGCATCCAGGAGTTGGATGCGGTCGCCGCCATTGTTCAGTTTGCCGGCGTATTGGCCAGCGATGTTGGGGAGGCTTCCGTAGCGGCTGGTGAACGCCGCCGGATTCTTGACGATCAAGACTATGCCACCGGGGCCGAGGTTGGTGATGGCGCTGCCGGTGAAGCTGAAGTCGACCCCGCGGCTGAACTGCACCCCGGTCAAATCGAGGGTGACGCTGGGACTGATGTTCTTCAACTCGATGTATTCAAACTCCTCCGGGCCGTTGGTGTTCCCGGCAACCGCATCCGGATGATACATCAACTCAGTAACACGCAGGAATTGCTGGGCCAGACTGGGGCTGCCCGCGAACGTATAGGCTGACACCGGACGGTTGATGTCATCGGTAACATTGATTGCGCCCCCCCGCGCAGAAAGATGACCGTACGGGCAGACCACGAAAAGCCCCTGGCCGCCACTCGGTCCAGTGGTCCGAGCCCGAAACGCGGCCAGATCCGGAGAGACGTAGATGACGCTGTTTGATGGCATCACTGTGCCCGGCTTAAATGTGAAGTCGATGGCCCCGCCCAGCTTCCAACCGGAAATGTCGAGGGCGAACGGGGTCGGATTGGTCAGACAAATGTACTCCTCCGCCTGGTTGTGCGAGGACGGGTTGTAATCCAAACTCTGGACGGTGATATAGACGTTCGGAGGCTGGGCGAGGGGGATACCGGCGTTGTTAGTGGTGGTCAAACCGATCGGCCTTGATGTGTTCGTAATGCTGTGGGTGACGTACCAATGGAAGCGGCGCGGGTTGATGAATTCGTTGATCAGGCCCGGCACGCCGTAATCGTTGTTGGTGGGCCAGGGCGATCCCCAGCAATACATGCCGCAGGTCCCCGAGCAAGGCCAGCCCCATTTCTGGCGGTCGAGAAACATCTCGGTCCACATCAGGTTGGTCATGTAAGCCATGTGTTGTTCCAGGATGCCATCGGCGAAGGAAGTCCCCGGCGGCTGAATGAATTTATCCATCAGGGTGCGTTCTCGCCGCAAGAGCATTTGCCGGGTTTCAGGCGTCTTCTCGATTACATCGTAAATGCGGTTCCACATCGAGGAACCGGCCTGCTGGGTGTTCTCGCCTCCATAGAGCGGGTGGCATTTGTAGGTGTCGTTCGTGGAAACGACGTTGATGAAGACAGAGCCGACATCCCCGCAGTAGAGCTGTCCCCAGGAGACATTGAGATCGAAAGGAACGATGAACCATTCCTTCGTGTTGTTCGAGTCTCGGTACATGCTCATGTTGGCCCAGACATCATCGCCTTCCACGTTCCAGCGGGCGACGGCGAGGTAGTTCACGATTTCGGGCAAATTCAGGATGTCGAAGATGTTGGTCTTGCGCGTCCCGGCCGGGCGGGCCTCACTGATGGCAAAGGCGAGGGCATCGAAGTCTTGAAAGCCTTCATAGAGCCGGGTCCGCTTCTCCAGCACGCCTGTGCTGGTGTGGTCGAGCGTAATGGTGCCGCCGGCCTTGTAAAGCGCGCCGTCGGGGTCGTAGCCCAAGTGGCTCAGTTCGCCGTCGCCCAGAGCGTCATTGTGAAAGTAGAGGCCATAAAATGCGCCGTTGAGCTGGAACCGCACCGGATAGTGGAAGGTGGCGGGGACGCCCATCTGGCTCAACAGCCAAAATGATATATGGGTGCGCAGGAAGGCTGGATCGGCGGTTTCCGACAGGAAGGAGGTATGGCGGATGGTCCCGCCCGGGCCGGGATATTTGAGAGGCTTCTCGGCGTTGAAATTCACATGGTGCGAATTCTTCGGGTAACCAGCGGTGGTGTTGCCGCGCACCGACATGTGGATGTTATCATATAATTCGCCATCGCTAAACCAGGACAACCGTCCGCCCGGATTTGAATCCACGCCCTGCGCGGGCACGGACGCAGTGGGGTACGGTTTGATATAGTTCGTGGAGTTGGGATCAATGAAGATTTGGTAGATGGGAAGCTGGCTCATCAGGTTGGGATCAAGGATGACGGTTCCTTCATATTCAGCCGAGCCTGCCGGATTCTCGAACAGCGGCCAACGCGAGAGGTGGCCTCCGGCGTCTTTCGCCCATACAATCCAACGCAACATTTGACCGTTAGTGGCAACTCCGGCCGGGATGGTTGCCCCATAAACGCCGTCTCCGGCCACGCCGTCGCCATGAAGACCGTCGTCGAACATTTGGACGGTGTTGGTCGGCCCAAACATCACCCGCCAGGTCAAAAACACATTCGTCACCGCAGAGAAGGCTTTCGCGACCTTGGCCGTGACTGTAATGGAATCGCTGATCGTCGGCTGGATCGGCACGCCCGGCGTGCGCCCCACCCCGCTGATGGTGGGGCCGAGGTCCGTCGTGCTCAACCCGTTGAACGTGCCCGGGGTCGGCTGCTTGAAGTATCCCGCTTCGCTGCCAAACTCGCCTACGTCCGTGGCGACCAACTCGACTCGGCAGAGAAAGTCTGAATTGGTCGCCGATGTGTTCAGTCCCTGGATGGCCAGGACGTTTGTCCCCATCCGCAACGCGTTGACGGAGGCGGCGAGATTGAACTCCTCGAACTGGAGCGCCGCGCTGTCGGGGTGGAAAGTGGTAGCGGAGGCGTTCCAATCGAGCGGATCCAGGAGCGGATTGCCGGGCGCGTTGGCCAGCGCCACTGGCACGCCGTTGAGGTAGGCCACGAAGCCATCGTCGTACTGGACCCGCAGCGTCAGCAAGTCCACCTGGGAAGGATCGGTCAGGTTGAAGGTGAAGCGGGCGTAGGCCGAGCTATTCACCCCATACATGGCGCCGCTCAGGTCAGTGCCAATGAGCTTGGCGTAGTTCACATTCTGAACGGCTGGCGAGGCGGTCTGGAACTGTTGTTGGATTTCTCCCGCCGACAAGGCGCGAGCCCACACTGCCACCTCATCAATCTGGCCATTGAAAAAGTTCCCGGAAGGATCGAAGATTCCGCCACCGCCGACGTTGAAAAAGGAGGCGGAGGAACCATAATTTCCCGTAGCGACTCCCCCCGTGGCCTGGAGCGCGCCTTCGAGATAGAGTTGCAAACTGGTTCCATCGCCTACCACGGCTATATGATGCCACTTGTTCAGGGGCAGGTTGGTGCTCCAACTTAATGAACCGCCGCCAGCGGTCAAAACCTGGAGGGTGGTTGCGTTGGAGAAGCCGATTCCCGCCACGCCATTTTGGCCGAAGAGGCCGGCACGGAGCCCTGGAGCGAGGGTGGGGCGGAACCAGCCGGCCACGGTAAATGCGGCGAGGTTGTTCAGGAGGCTGGCTCCCGAATTGACAGAACTACTCGTGCCGTTGAACTGCGCGGCCACGTTGTTGCTCTCGAATCCGGCGAAATTGGTCGGACGCGGCCCAGCGATACCGAGCGTCACGTTTTGATAAGTGCCATCCACACCGCTGCTCCCCAGGTTTGTGGCAACGGCGCCATTGGTTTCGTTGAATCGCCAGTAACCCAGAGGAAAGGAAGCCGCGATGATCGAGGCCGCCAGATCCTCGCTGGGATTGATGGCCCCGGTGTCATAGCCAATGCCGTTGGTGCCGCTGATCCAGCCGCTATCGTCGAAACCGGGGAACAGCCAATAGTTGCTCAGGCTCCCGTCGGCCGGCACAAAGGCGCGCAACGGGGCGTTGGTCGCCACCACTCTAACCACGTTCTGCGTGAGGCTGAACCCGTAAGAAACGTCCGGCACTTGCGGCGG
>WNFM01035229.1_pt1 | contig 14366 bp, 10 predicted proteins | sample 5400271 | NCBI WGS metagenome assembly WNFM01 (sample SAMN13153352, study PRJNA577476) | soil metagenome | isolation source: 60 cm saprolite on Douglas fir-dominated hillslope | place: USA:California | collected 2013-09-17 | reverse complement strand
CTCTTGAAATCCACAAGAGCTTCTTTTAATCTTCCCCGTGCCTTGTGAATCTCAGCAGTATCATAGGCAAACTCAACGACCTCTCTATCATTTCCTAAGTTTCGAGCTGCCAAGGTAGCTACTTTGCATATATAGGCACGCTGATCCCAGAGGCCGAGGCGTTGCAAGTAACCACTCAGAGGGTGTGCCAGTTCGACGGTTTCCTGGAAATAGCCGTTATCGAAGCACCATGAAAAAAGAGAGGCGACGTTATGCTGCTCATTCTCAATAGAGCCCCAACTCTGCTGCTTTTCGGCATTAAGGAGAAGTTCAGTATAGTTTCTAACAGCCGCGAGACTGTACTCAAGGTAAAGTTCTGATAGTTGCCTCTGTAGAGAGGTCATGTAGAGCCGCGTGGGCGCAAGTATACTGTACCTTTCTTCGTCAATCTCTTCAATAAGTGAGGCTTGGCGGAGGCGCCTAAGAGCAACTGTTTGGTGTGCTTGGGATATATTTGTCACCTTTCTAAGGTCTTCTTCATAGACAGCTTCTGAAAATACTGAAACGGCTAACAATACCTTTTTTGCCCTCGGGGGAATAGCTTCTAGGAGGCTATCGAAGCAGTATCGTAAAACCTGATCGTTTGATACCTTAAACTCATTAAGGGCGGTGTCTAAGTCATAGTTCTTGAGGGCCATCTGACCAACAATCCACTCTAACGCAAGTGGAATATATCCCGCCTTGTCAACAATCTTCTCTAACTTCTCACTATGTTCTTCTAAGGAAAAATGAAGTCCTTGAGCTTTGCTACACTGAAGAAACAGAGTAATAGCATCTTCTTTACTGAGCGGGCCAACACGGATTTCACGCGAACCCACAAGCGTTTGACTTGGGGCCAAATCAGGCTCATCCTGTCCGAGTTTCCCTAGACGCGTAGTTACCAAAGCCTTAGAAGAACCCGGTAACCCGGCCTCCAGAAACTGTATGACTGATCTATCTTTGACGGTCTCCAGATTATCAACAATCAACAGGCACGAGGTGGAGGCAAGTTTTTTCATGATCTCTTCTTTTTTACGTTCCGGGCTGAACCTGTATACCTGTGGATTGATCGGTGAGTCCATAGGTGGGTCCATCAAGAGAACGTCGATAATCGTGTTTAAGAGATCATCAAGGGAGAGGAGTGGATAGGGAGTCTTAAAGCGCTGCATTCCTTCGTGTATGAGCCAGGACTCCTTGGCCGTAATCCAGACAATATTCTCAAAGAGCCTGTTCTGTCTTGCGATGTATCCAGCCTGAATAGCTAATTCCGTCTTCCCGATCCCACCCACCCCTATGAGCGAAACAATCCAGGCACGATCCAATGGACTCAGTGCTTCCAGCACCGCGTCCAGTTCCTTCTTACGTCCCACAAAGTCAACTGCACGTGGGAGATTTGTTCTTGGGAGGCTATGCGAAGAGCCAATCGGTGCTGACATTGTAAGCTATTCCGCCTTTCTAGAATGTTGGGTCATGTGTAGACCAGTTTCAGATGCTGTCGTCATCCAATGCTCTTTTTGCCTCGATGACATCCTCGATCTGCCTAAGCCATGTTACGATGTTCTGTAAATCGCTACTATTCTTTACATCCACAATAAGACTCATCCGCAAAGGTCGCCTCAAGGTATCTTTAACCACCTGCTCTCGGATTATCCCCTTGGCCCTCGATACCGTGTCTTGTAGCTTCTTATCCACTCTGGGGTCAGATACAGCTAGTGTTACAAGAAGTTTTCCGCTGAACATAGAGCTGTCAGCGATACCTAATTCTTCCCAAGTGTAGGCCATTATTCGTTCCTTGCGTTCTGGTACAAGCACTTCAGGACAGAAGTCTCGATGTATAGCTAATCCATTTCCCTTCGTCACGAACCCAACGATAGGGTCACCTGGTACAGGATAGCAACATTGCGCAGTATAAAAAAATAAACTATGGCTCCGGGAGCGGTTCTCAGTTCCTTTCTGCAAGGAACCGGTACTTACTTGCGCTAAGGATGGCGTTGCCAATTCTTGAATTGCCTGATTTAAGTATTTTATTGAAATCCTGCCTTCTGCCACTGCCAGGAATAACAAGTCTTCCCGATTAGTGGGAAGCATGTTGCTGTCCGTGAACCATTTTACCAGGGTTTGGATGGATTCCCTGGTACTGGGAAGGTTATTTTTTTCCAGACGACGCTTCACAGCTATCTCACCGATCGTCTTGTCAAGTTGCCTGTCAAGTTCTCGCCCATCTCTTCCCTCGTGACGAATTCTATTCTCGGCAATAGCAAGAAAGAGATTTTCTTCTGTTGGCTCAGGAAGAATTTTAGCTTGTGCGAATGCCTGCACAAGGTCCCGGATTTCTACTTGAAAATCGTGTAATGTTTTGAGATATTTTTGTAGAAAGTTACGTCCATAAGCTATCATCTCAGGGCGCTTTTGATCCCGAAGATACTTACGGATTTTCTCTATCGCCCGGTGACTCCTAACCTTACCTTCCTTAATCCAAGAGAGGTAAGGGCCTTGGCCACCTTTAATAATTTCAACAGTATCTCCATCGCTCAATTCATAATCCAGTTGGACCAGTTTGCCATTTACCCTGGCTCCACGACACTCGTGTCCCAATTCTGTGTGAATGTAGTACGCAAAGTCAAGAGGAGTGGAATGCACTGGCAAGGACTTGATATCGTTTTGCGGAGAAAAAACCTGGATGTACTCAGAAAGACCATCCTCACGAAGAGCACTAATGAATTCTTCCTGTGAGATATCACCTTCCTCTATCAGCGTCTCTAATACATCTCTCAGAATCTTAATTCTTTGTACGAGATCGGGATCAGGAGCAGAACCACCTACTTTGTACACCCAGTGGGCAGAGGAACCCCTCTCAGCACGCTCATGCATCCCCTCATCACGTATTTGAAACTCTATTAAGTGGCCCTGCTTATCACGCGCAATGACATGGAGTGATTGATATTTTAGGGGGCCGCGTGGATTATCGATGTAATCGTCGTACTTCACTTCTTGAAAATGCCGCTCCACGACGTATTTTGCCAGGTAGCAGTCTCGTTCGTTCTTCACGATGATCCTGATGCCAATACGATCATAGACTTGGTCGAGTTCAAGACCATAGTCAATCATTTTACGATATGTACTGTACACCTCTTTCTGCCTTTTATACACATCTGCAGGAATGCCCTCTTTCTCCAAAGCGTCCTCGATCGTCGCGACTGCCTCTTCAGTAATTTTGGCGAACTCGTCCCTCTTTTCGCGTAGCTTCTGATTTAAGTCCCGGTAGATCTCAGGTTCAAGATGGCGAAAAGCCAGGTCCTGGATGCGTAGCTGAAAAGCACCCAGTCCCAGTGCTTCGGCAAGGGGAGCAAATACCGCAAGTGACTCCTTCGCTATTCTGTGTTGTCGCTCTTGTGGGAGTGCGCCAAGAGTCGTCAGGTTGTGTATACGATCAGCCAGTTTTAGCAAGGCGACACGAGGGTCCTTGGTAATAGCGATAAAGAGTTTGCGCGTAGACTCTCGTCCCCATTTATGCGACTCATCAAGCTTAGCAAGTTTTGTGACGCCATCGACCAGAGACGCTACATTGGGGCCAAATTTCTCTTCGATAGTCTTGATTTCGACGTCTGTGTCTTCTACCACATCATGGAGCAGTGCTGCTGCTATCGTTGCAGAGTCACATCCAACATCGAGCAGAATGATGGCGACACCAACCGGATGAGAAAAGTAAGTCTCTCCGCTCACCCGCTTCTTATTACCATGTGCGTCCTTAGAAAAATCCCAGGCCTGAGAGACGAGGTCTTTATCAAAAGCGGGAACCTTGTCTCTGACCTGATCAAGAAACCTTTGCTTAGGAAGAAATAATTCTTCAGGCATAGTTACTCTTTAGCTCCACGAGTGATAAACCAGTTACGTAAGGTACCTTTTCCATCTGGAGCCGGCGTATCCAGTCCATATGCACCCCCTACATGCATTCTCTGGCACTGCATCCTTGCTTCCAGCCTCGTAAGACGCTGACCAAAGGTAGAACGGTTGGAATCTACATCCCAGATGCGAACAGTACCGTCTGAAAACCCACCAACTAGGCAGTTCTGCAAACTCCAGTGAATCTTTCCAACATATCCTTCTGCGCCAGTACTTATTTTCGCCCTAAGGATACCAGAATCTGTATTCCATATCTGTATCGCTGCCTCAATTCCACCGCAACCTATAGCTAGCCAATGTCCATCTGGAGAGAAAGCAATACTATTCGGCCCTGGCTGCGTTCCCTTCATGTCACAAATGAACTTTTTATCTGTTGCATCTCGCATAAAGATGTGGCCTTCGCGAGTTGTATAAGCAAGTAAATTCGTATTACTATACTTCACGCTGCGAAATTCGATAGTCTTCTCTGGTGCTACCCACACCAGCGTACCTGTCTGTGCATCATATATCTCCAGTTCTGCTCCTCCCGCAACGGCGATGTAGGTGCCATCTGGACTATAGCAGACCTCCCAGATGCACCGCTCTCGCTTGTGAATAATTCCTACTTGCGCCTGGCTATCTACATCCCAGATACGCACGCTCCCATCATGGGCGCCACTGGCAAACCTGCGTCGACTGCTGCAAAAGCTAATATCCCAAACTGGCTCTGTGTGTCCAACAAATAGGCCTACAAGCTCCGCATTCTCCCTATTCCACATCTTGATATAGCCATCGTGACTATGTAGTCCTACACCAGCTAAGATGAATTGCCCATCGGGACTGAACCGGACGCTGGTCACATATGTGCCTCCAAGGAACCGCCCAACTTGTTCTGCCGTTTCCCACTTCCACAAGCGCACGATACCATCAGCACTACCGCTAGCTATGGTTTCTCCCGAGGGATCGAACATCACGGCTTCTACCGCACCCATCTCGTTTATGCGTACATTGGTGAGGTCCGCCTCACGTCCATCCGTCTGCACGAGAGTGCAGCCGCTCAGATTCGCCAAACGCAGAGATGCGCCACGTAAGTCAGTTCCGGTCAGATCGCTATGGTGTAGATCAGCACCGGCTAGCACAGTGTATGACAGGTCTTTCTGCGCAAACGATTTGCCGCATAACTGCAATAACGTCGCAGCATTTCCCCCGGCGTATCCTACATCCACCATAGTTTTGTGGCGGGTTGCTTCGATCATCTGCCACAGTGGGTCACTATCAGCGACCATATATACTAAGAAATCCCGCGTCTCGTGAGTGAGTGGCCTGGATTTCCAGGTCTCGATAGCCATACTAATATGGTAGTCTGAGCCAGAAATGGCATCTGCCATTTTGCGAGCAACAAAGTATTCCAGGAAAGATTTGTGCCCAAAGCGATAATTCCCATCGTTGTCGCGCACAAGATAGGACTGGGTACGCACATCCCGTTCAAAGAAAGCCGCCCGTTCTGGGTCGTTCTGCAGATGAAAGTGCTTCATCACTCGTTCTGGAAACTCTGAGAATGGGATCGTCAGCCTCCCTGTCTGGTACATTTCCCAGGCCAGTTCCTTCACGAAATAGCGACGGCTCTGAGGTGGAATAAAGTCGGTGTCATTGCCCTCGCGCCTATAGAGCAGTGCATCCACATAGGTCTCATAGAGGGTGGCCTGGTTGATTTGACGAGCGTCGCGGACCTGAGGCAGAGTTTTGACGATCATATCCAGTAACACTGGCCGACTGGCTAAATCCCGTAGGTTCGGCAGAGACTGGATCTTCTTGTACACTTGTTGCCAATCCTGGGGTATCCGCTTTTGAAGGGCCAATTGGATATCCTCGTCCGTGAAGTCAAGTAAGCGTATGAGCTCGAAACCCTTGCGATTGCGGAGATCAATTACCTGGTCTCCGGCGCTCATGCTGATCTGACTGCGCCTGAGTATTAACGTGTCTCTCTCTTCGCTCCTGTGACGGAAATAAGCCGTTCGGCAGGTCAAAATCACCTTGCTCATCGGGCTGACAACTTTAGCCAGCTCCCAGAAGTTGTCTACTGTAGTGCGATAATCGCTTATTCGTCGCTCCATCTCATCGAAACCATCAAAGATAAGCAGTAGTCGCCCGGCTTCGTTGAGCTGGGCAAAAGTCTTGTAACCAGCGGCAAGCCCTATTTTGAAATGGTTGACGATAACATCAGTGATGAGTTGCTCCATATCATAAGCACGCGAGTAGTCACGTAGGGTGATCAGGATAGGGATGCGATTTCGTGTAGGGTCGGATAAATAAAGCTTGGCTGCCAGGTAGGAATAGTACTTGCAGAACCAGGTCTTGCCACTACCAAAGTCCCCCATGATAGAGATATGGTTACGTTCGGGCTCAGTCAGCCAGGTATCTATAAAAGGCTCCAGGAGTCTGAAGTCCGGTAGTGCTTGCTCCTCGTCCGGCTCACTTTGTATGGAGAGCGGTACATAAAACTGGGGAATCTCACCTGCCTCGTGATGCTCGATCATTCGTTGCAGGTAGGGTCGAAAATCAGCTAAAAGGTCGATAAACTCATCCAAGGTGTAGCACTGAATGCGGCTATGCTTATGAGCCACATCACGTACCACATCGGGCAGTGATTCTCGGGCGAGCAAGATGCCTTCCTTCGCGTTATGGCGAACCAGGGCTTCATCGAGTTGAGCGATATCGTCGACCGCCGACTCCCTATCTACGAAATGTACCACCTCCTGGGAAATTTTCGCTCCCGACTTGATGTCACAGAGGAAGTAGAGGTCAGTCCCTACCGAGCCCGCATCGTTGATGCGGTAGCCCATAGCCTCCAACAACCCGCGTACGCGCAGTTCTACCTCTGGCTGAGGTGATGGGACGACTTTTTGGGCCTCCGCTAATCGGGCGATCGCCACACGAAGCTCATTCAATGCATCAAACCTCTTCAGATGTTCGATGATCTCACCTGTCTTCTGGTGAATATCCCCTCGAATATCATCCAGTTTCTGATCCCGCTTCACATCAGCCGGTGTGCGAGTACGACTGACGATTTCCTGAAAGACTGCCCCAAAGGCAGCGAACTCGCGACGAGGATCATAATCAATGCGACCAAGCCTGCCGGTCTCCTCGTTCCATTGGATGACACCCTCAGCCTCTTTGTCTAAAATTGATGGGTCGTTTTTGTAGAAGGATTGCCGAAACGCTTCCCGTACAAATTTGTGACGAAAGAAGTTAACGATTGGCTCTGGTCTATCTGGGCCGTACTCTATAAGTGTGTAGGCATAGATACCATCAAAGTCGGTCGGTGGGTTGATGGGATCAAGCTTGAAGCGCTCCAACAATTTAATTACTGCCTCACGCCGCTTCGCCTTCTCCCAGGTAGCCTCCACTCCAGTGGCGACAATGGCACTTGTAATCATTGACAAATCGATGATTGCCAAAGCATTCTCCCTTTGCAGGCTTTAAGTAGTCAGAACAACAAAACAATATATAATAAATCTATGATTTGTCAATATACCATAGGGTCGGCCGAAAATCAATAAGGGGTTTCGGTAGCAATCGGCCAGGAAGCGACTTTTGGGAGAATGGTCTCTTGGCCTCTCCTGTCTCTGTTGGCTCTACAAGTAGGGTAGGTGCCTACCCTATTCCTCCGATTGCGAGTGAAGAGCACGCCCATGACCTCACGATGTTCTTGTTGCAGCTCCTCGACTCAATTCAAAATGGTCAGCATCTCTTCATCGCTGACTTGCTCTTTCGGCTGGAGTAGAAACATATGTGTGCCATTCTTGTCCTCTTTACAGCTCATAAGACACGTGGAAACGAGCGTTATCGCAATTTTTGTAGAGCCTATTCCTGGCCAGGCACGGTGAGGCCCTCGTTCGCTATCGCATTCTCCATCCGGTATTTGAGGGCCATATAGGGATTCGTCCACCCGCCGGCCTGCTGTAAGGCTCCGACATCACCCTTGCCGTAGGTCGCCAGGAGAAGAGGAGGCTCCAGACTCAAGGATGTCCTTGATTTCTCCATGACGTTGCCAGAAGGCATCGAGTTCCGCCTGATACTGACGATAGATCCCGCGTATGTGCTCATTCTTCTGAGCAAAATATTGCTCACGCTCTTGCTCCGACCGATTTTTGATGTGCCGCCAGATCTCCTCGATCGTGCCGAGTTCTTTTGCTATAACAGGGAGTTCCTGCTGCAGGGCAAGATGGAGGGCTCGGAAAGCACGCATCCCAGGTACAAACACACGCAACGCCTTCAAGAGCCCGTCCATGTTGTCGGCATAGCCGTTTTTTTCAAGCTGAAGGACGAAGGTCAGCGACAGAGCCTGGAACGATGGGTTTGGTATATCGAGCAGAAAGGAACGCAAGGGTTTCGTCAAAAAACCGATCAGGTCAAACCACTCGAAGATCAAAGCCACCACCTCGGTGCATGCATTAGCCCGCTTCAAGTCCTCTTCTGTGGCCTCGTCAAGCGATGCGTTCATCTTGGCGATTGAGAGCAGCCCCTGGTCAGAGAGGCGCTGGAAATCGGCAGTAAAATCGCTGGACAGAAATCGCAACTCTTCCAGGCCTAATCCCTTAGCAAAGATGTCTGCATTTGAAGGCTCACCATCGTGATGGCTCGGCTCAAAAATGATGTGTACCCCATACAGCAAGGATAGCTCAATCTCGAAAAAGGACCGGAAATTTTCGAGACTCTTTCCAAATCGCTTCAATAAGAAGCGGAAGAAGGGACCGCGTAGCTTCCGCAGCAAGGTGTTCAGCCACTGCGCCACCGCATTATATTTCTGTTCTTCTCGTTGGGGGACTTTCCACTTCAACTGAGGTACAAGTTGGCGGATCGTTTCTTTCAGAATGGGAAGCGGAATGAGATATCCCTCGCGCCAGAGTTGGAACCGTACCACATCAAACTTGCGCGTGTGCTTGAGCAGCCGGCATACAGCGAGGATCTGGGGCGCAGTTCGGGCAGGATAGGTTGAACGAGTTCCCTTTCCGTGGCCCAGGTGTTCTACCACCGGTCGCGGGATGACATCCTCTTTATGCCATCGTTCCACTTTCCAGTGGCTTACTTCTTTACACCCATGCTGTCTGGCAAAGTCGATCAGTTGTTCTTCAGCGAGTCGGTCACCTCCCATAGGCTCTATATTACAGCAGGGCGCGAGATATGTCGATTCTGCAAAGGAGGCCTGATATAATAGACATATCTTACGGGCAAGGTGTCCCCTTGCAGGCTCGCGGTCGATCGGGCTCGTGCAAAGTCAACAGGAGATCTTTTTATGGGTAAAGATATCGTGAAAGTGCTAAAAGCACTCGCGGCTATCGGAACTGTTGCAAGCCTCCTCTTATGGCTGAATAAGCGCCGATAGTCGCTACGGATACGCGAGGTGCAAACCTCGCGTATCTCCCGCATGAAATACTCACCAGGAACTATAGTATTACAACGAGACTTTACCAGCGCAGTCCCTCCAACTGGGCAAGAAGCCGTTTGCGATGCGAGAGATAGGCTGTCCACTTGTGGCGTTGCTGATAGGTGATCAGGTCCAACACGGCAGGCAGATCCCGGACTGGCTGCGGCAGCACTGTTTGCGAGAGCAGACGGACCTGAGCAACGCTCAACGGGAGGTGCGTATGGGCATCCAGCTTCGACACATCATCCGGTGTGGGCAAGGGACGTGTTGTCGTGGGGTGCAGGAGCCCCCCCTCTCTGGTTCAGGCGTTGTTGCCATCGGACCAGAAAATGATGAGCGAGGATGACGAGCGTCATGTGATGGTGCCAGCCTCGCCAGAAGCGCAGCTCATAGTGGTCCATGCCCAGTTCTCCCTTACACTCGGCAAAACACGTCTTGATTGGCCAGCGCATCCCGCTCACGCGCACGAAGTTCGAGAGAGGTGTCTCAATGGGAGCGTTACTCAGGTAGAACTTCCACTCCGGCTCTGAGTCCTCGCCGCTGACTTTACGCCGGATCACCACCCAAATCTCCGGGCCTGGCAGGCGATCACGAGGCAGCGCGGCGCGTAGCACGAGGAAATCGGCGACCAGCGGGCCTTTGTGCCCCTCCAGCAAACGAAAACGTTGCCAAGCAGAACAGGTGTTGTGCTGCTTTAGAAACCCCAAGTCCGTACTGGTTGCTTAATTCGCCAAACTCAATTGAGAGAAGCTGAGTCACGGTGTAGCTGGTTACAGCGCATGGATACGCCTGACCGTCTCTTCTTTTCCTCCTGCTGTCCGCACAACAAGGGTTAACAAATCAACGTTTGAAAGCGCTTGCACGCCGCGCTCTTCAACAGTCCGCTGTAACTGAGTCAGTGAGTGTGAACCTGCGCTCCCCTCCGGCTCGTCATGCTCTGCCCCGTACCAGGTCAAGGGTAAAGCGGGTTGGCTCGCACCAATCCTTGTTCGATGCGGTGTTTCTGCTGACAATGTCAGCGGGGTTGCATATACATTCCCTGGCTCGCTGGTGCCGGTTCGCCGTTTTGGTTGCGATGCCGCTCCCTCAAGCCAATAGGTACGAAGTGATCCAGGTTGCTCTCCTGTCTCAGGTTTTTGATCCGGCTGTTGATTTTCTGGCATAAAATAGGTAGGAAAAATTCTTGCACCAGGGAAAAGAAAATGCAAGGGTGGGAAGTACAACGGTTATGAGTTGGGTATCTGGTTTTTCAAAGATCATCTTACCGGACAGGCCATCATCACCTCGATTTGGAAGCGGGGGAGACGGTAAGTAAATGGAAGAGTCTTGAATTTTGACAAAATGTATGCCATTATATGTTATAGGATAGTGTAAGTGAAGTTGTGATGCTTAGATGTAAAATTGTAATAGTGGGGTTATTTCGTGCATCTTTAAAAAAAGTTAACGTATATCAAAACATATTCCTAGTGATGTCCTAACACAGTAAAAACAGAAACCTTTTAACTGGGCAATTTATAGTAAGTAGCCTCAGAAAAGATGTTCGAGGAAGTGCGAGATAGGAAGAACAGTGCGAACCTCAGACATAATAATCCCAAGTCAGAGGGAAACACAACACCAATCGTGAGAGGACCCTCTTGTATGGTTGCTGGACTTCAACAGAGCGTTTGGTATTGTTTTTTCAGAGGTCTTGCGTGGGTAGGACATTACTGAGTACTGCATTGAGAGGAAAAGAGAGACATAGATTGAGCGCCCGGACAGAGCTAAGGAGTACAAAATCTGGTAGGACTGCATAAGCTCAGGGAGAATAAATTAATGAGACTGGTTCTTGCATTTCTACGCGAAAGATTCTTTGGTACCTGGGATAGGGGACTTACCTCTATTTCCCTTATTGCAACTCTCATTGGTGCTCTTATAACGGTTTTCCTTGTGAAATATCCTGCTGAAGTGCCAAAATATATTGCCTACCGAGACTTCATCATTTGGAGCGCATTGATACTCATATGTCTGGTTGTGGTGGTTAAATACGTTCGTCGAGAGGCTGTTATTCAAAGCCAGATAGACCTCTTATCCGATCAGTTTAGGCTCTCCCATGATCTAATACACAACTTTAAGGATGAACTTTTCAATAAGTACTTTCAGCAGAATATACAACGGCATGAATTGAACGAAAAAGAACGGGGAGCTTTTCGAGATCTTTGTTCATATATTACAGATGATGTAAGAATGGCTTTTTCACAATATTTTAAATCTAGCGGGATAGATATAGGAAATGATATATCGGTCTCTGTGAAGTTAATAATTAGGCCTGAAGAAGTTGCTGGCCTGCTTTCTACAAAACTTACTCAAGAACAACAGAAAGAGATTCTCTTAAAAGATCAATGGGTGATTACTGTTTATAGAGATCATTATACTCATCACCACTATAGAGAGAGGGAACAAGGATTAAGAATATATGATGTTGATAAAAATACAGATGTTCATCTTTTAGTTAAAAGTAAACAGGATGTATTTTTTCATAATAATCTTCAAAGCTATTATGGCTACGAAAATGAAAATCAGGATTGGCGCAAGTACTATAACGCTACATTAGTTGTTCCTATCAGATACCTTAGTATCGATAAACAGCAATATAGATGTTACGGATTTCTTGCCATAGATAGTCTAAATCGTAAAAATCAAAATTTATATAATGGTAATGAATGTAAATACATCTTGGGTCATGCCGCAGACTTATTGGCTACGTTTTTCCTCTTATTAGAGTTCATCGAGTACATAAAAACTCAACAAGGGGCTACTGCAAAGGTACCTTGACTAGTTGTCTATACCAAAGGAGAGAGCGACAATGGCAGATGGAAAACAACAAAACATGGAGCGTAATGAGCCTGACGGGTCTAAGGAAGACTTAGTATCTTCAGTATCTACTGTTGTTAGTGGTCTAGCAGCCTTGTTCTTAGAAGAGAACTTTCGTGAAGGACAGGAGATCTTAATTCCAAGTTTAGGTATAAAAATAGAGAAAGAGAATTTACGTGAACCTAGTCAATCTAAAAGCCTTGATAACTCTAACGGTGACAAGCATGAAAATGGTACGCGAGGAGTCTCGCCTTGACGGTTTGGAGAAGAATGTTCTGCTTGTCGGCGTATTCGGAAGAAGCAGCGGGCAAGCATATTTGGGTTAGTTGTCGTTTCTTGCCTATCCGTTTTCGAGGGATTTGGGTATTTTTGGCTATCACACCGAAAGGGAAAATAGGCGATTACTCCCTTTACCTTTTGTTTGCATGAAAGTAATTGATTCCGCCACTTTGCTGAGCAAGGAGAAAAGATGTATACTTCCTACATGTCAGTAGAAAAACCTTTAATACCCTATGGAGCAACAGGTGTGGATTATGGTATCTTGGACAGATTAAAACGGGAAGCCCAAATACAAGCCAAAGAAACGGCAGAAAACCTTAATCGTTTCGGTATGCAAGAAATTGCGGCAAGCAGAGGTGAGTCAGCCTATGTGTGGGAGGAAGCGGATAGTTACCGAGCATTTGTTATTGAAGGGTTAGGAACAAAAAACCGCGCCGCTGATGGAACAAGAAAGATAACAGGAAAAACCTACTATGATAATCTCGCCCAAGATACTGTCGCAATGATCGTCAATGATCTTATTGTCGTTGGGGCGGACCCACAAGTAGTGAATGCCTATTTTGCAGTTGGAAGCTCAGATTGGTTTTCAGATGAACAGCGATCTTTGGATTTAGTTCGTGGATGGAAACAAGCATGTGATATGGCAGGCGCAACATGGGGAGGAGGAGAAACACCCACCTTGAAACATATCATTGAACCAGACACGATTGACTTAGCTGGCTCTGCAATTGGGATTGTTAAACCAAAGGAAAGATTAACACTCGGTGAGAAACTGACACCAGGAGATGCTATTGTTCTCGTGGAAAGTAGTGGTATTCATGCAAATGGACTAACTCTGGCAAGAGCAATAGCAGAAGAACTTCCGCAAGGATATGCGACACAGCTTCCTGATGGTTCACTCTACGGAGAAGCTCTGCTAACCCCTACCCATATTTACGCAAATCTCGTCAGGGATTTATTTGAACAAGGAATAGATATTCATTATATGGTGAATATCACCGGACATGGGTGGAGAAAACTGATGCGTGCAGAAAAAGAACTGAGTTATGTGATAGAGCAAGTTCCTCTCCCTCACTCGGTATTTCATTTTATACAAGAGCAATCAGGCAATTCAGACGAAGAAATGTACGGAAACTTTAATATGGGCGCAGGGTTTGCTTTGTTTGTCCCTGAAGCGCAAGCAGCTCTGATAACACAATTAGCTAAACAACAGCATAATTTGGATGCTTTGCACGCAGGAGTGGTTAAGGAAGGAGCAAGGCAAGTAATCATTAACCCTGAAAATATCACATTTGCCAGACAGACTCTTGAAGTTCGATAAGTTTCCGCAGAACAGTCATTTGACAAAAAAGCCGCATGGTTGGTAGGATGTAGCTTGCCTGCTCCTGGCTAGAATCTATCTAGCCAGTCTGTAGATCAACTACTTCTCCGAAACCTGTACCTCTGGCTCTAACCACGAATGTAACCACTTTTTGTGGTCTTTCTTGAACAACTCCAAAGCCTGTTTTTTGGCTTGTACTTCGTCCTCAGCTTCAATTTCGTACACAGTCGGCTCTAACACTCTCACCAGGTACGTTTTCATAGCTCATTGCATCACCTGCCTTTCTTGGGGTAGCTTCCCTGCTGCTGGCTAAAATTGCGTCTAGCCAGTTGGCAAAAAAACTACTCCGCATCTCGTAAAGCTTCATCAATAAGCATATTTGACCTGCTGGGTGTAAGGTAGACTGAGAGCGAGGTGCTGTTGCCAGCCCTTTTCTCTCAGTCCCCTTCCGAACCGGACGTGCGCCTTTCAGCGCATCCGGCTCTCCATTCGTGTTGACTTCGTAATCACCTCTCAGACGCTCATCCACCGTGGATGGCGGCATGACAGGCTGGGCAAACGATCAGGGTTTTGCGTCGTTTCTTGAGC
>WNFM01345385.1_pt2 | contig 14370 bp, 14 predicted proteins | sample 5400271 | NCBI WGS metagenome assembly WNFM01 (sample SAMN13153352, study PRJNA577476) | soil metagenome | isolation source: 60 cm saprolite on Douglas fir-dominated hillslope | place: USA:California | collected 2013-09-17 | reverse complement strand
AGGAGCTGATGAAACCGAAGAGCCTGTACCTGGCGCTTGGCGTCGCGGGCACCGTCCTTCCCTGCTGGCAGCTCCTGCCCTTCCTGCGAGAGCATGGCTTCGATCTCCGCCTGTTCTCCGAGCAGCTGTTCGCCAATCGGATCGGTGCCTTCTTCGGTCTGGCGCGCCGAGCTACACTGGTACGAGGCGCACGGCGTTGGCAAGAGAAACATGAAGAGGGTGTCGCGACGGTACGCCGTCTGCATCAGGAACGAGGGCAACGAAGCATCACTCGAACGCAACAAGCTGTACGTCGTCCTGCCCGATCGTAAAGGCCAAGCCGATGGCTTGGTTCGCGTCATTGACGAGGATGGCGAGGACTACCTCTACCCGGCGGAGTGGTTCGTTGCTCTAGCGCCGCTCGCAGGCTAACGCGGGGTGTTGGGCGGACAAGGGGAGGGCGCCTCTGTGACCGTGCGATGGCTCGCGATAGGTTCCTACGCCTACTCGGCGCTAGACATCCTTACTTGGTGGGCGCGTTTGAGCAGCAACGGCCATGAGCCGTGGGATCCGTGGCTCAAGGCAGTCAGCGCTGTCTTGGTGCCGATCGATCTCATCGTGATGGGACTCTGCCGCGTTGCCTGGGGCAGCAGCAACGTCTTCGAAGCGAAGCCGATCGTGGGTCTATTCGAGGATGTCGCCCTGGCGTCACTCCTTTCGGCTACGCTCATTCTCGGGATCCTTGTCGCGGTCAAGCGGGGGTACCGGGCCACCGCCGGTCGTCCGGCGTGACCCGCCGGTCGGCAGGCCAAGCGTGCGAGCCGCCCAACAATGAGATCGATGGCGGCATTACGATCCCGCCTTGTACGACTGCCTCCAACGCCTTCTGGCGCCCTGCCCAGGGTTACGATAGGACCGTGAATCCCCTCGACGACCGCGATTCGCTCCAACGGTTCGTGTTCGAGCGGGCCCGCGTTCGCGGGGAGCTGGTGCGGCTCGACGCGAGCTGGCAGGAGGTGCTGCGGCGCCACGCGTACCCGCCCGCTCTGCGCGCGGCCCTCGGCGAGCTGATGGCCGCCTGCGCGCTCCTGGCTGCGACCGTCAAGCTCGAGGAGGGCGCTCTCGTGCTGCAGGTCCAGGGCGGCGGTCCGGTGACCCTGCTGGTCGTGGAGTGCCAGAGCGATCTCACGCTGCGGGCGGCCGCGAAATGGGAGGGCGACCTCGAGCTGCTCGGCTCCGGAGCCACCCTGCGCGGCCTCACGGCGGGCGGCCGCTGCGCGCTCACCATCGACCCAGGCCCGGGCAAGCAGGCCTACCAGAGCGTCGTCCCCCTCGAAGGCCTCACCACCGCGGACGTGCTCGAGCACTACATGGAGCGCTCCGAGCAGCTCGAGACGCGCTTCCTGCTGGCCGCCGACGAGCACCGCGCCGCGGGCGTCCTTCTCCAGAAGCTGCCGGAGGCGGGGGGCCGGCCCCCGCGGGCCGAAGACGGGGACCTTTGGGACCGCACGGCGATCCTCCTGCGCACTCTCACCCGTGAGGAGATCCTCGGGCGTCCGGGGGCGGACATCCTGCGCCTCCTCTTCCACCAGGAGGACCTGCGCGTCTTCGAGAGCATCGCCGTGCGCTTCGCCTGCCGGTGCTCCCGCGAGCGGGTGGGCGGGGTCATCCGCATGATCGGAGCCGACGAAGCCCGCGCCCTGCTCACCGAGCGAGGCGAGATCTCGGTGACCTGCGAGTTCTGCAACGAGACCTACGTCTTCGATCACGGCCAGACCGAGGCCGCCCTGCGGGGCGCCGCCGCCCATCGCTGACCGACGCTGGAGGCCTGACATGCGAGCTCGATTCCGGCCGCAACACCGCCACCTGGTCCTCGCGGCCGCCCTGACGGCGGCTCTCGCGGGCGCCCACCGGACAGTGCGCGCCCAGGACGTTCCCCTCTTCACCACGGACTTCCCTCCCGAGGAGTTCAACGCGCGTCGCGGCTCGATCTGCGATGCGATCGGCAAGGACGGCCTGGCCCTCCTCCAGGGCGCTCCCAGCCCTCCCGGCTACACACGCTTCCGGCAGTCGAACGACTTCTACTACCTGACCGGCATCGAATCGCCCCACGCGTACCTCCTGCTGGAAGGCGAGTCGCGCCGGGCCACCCTGTTCCTCCCCCACCGCAACGAAGGACGCGAGCGGGCCGAGGGCAAGCTCCTCTCGGCCGAGGACGCCGACCTCGTGAAGAAGCTCTCGGGGATCGACGCGGTCCAACCGGTCGAGCTGCTGCTCGAGGACCTGGCCCGGCGGGGCCGATCGGGGGGAGCCCGCGCCGTCTACACGCCCTTCTTCCCCGCGGAGGGCCCGTCCATGAGCCGCGACCTCGCCCTGCGGGAGGTCGCCGACCTCGGCAACGACCCGTTGGACGGCCGGACCCCCCGCGAGGGACGTCTCGTGCAGCTCCTGCGCGAGCGGTTCCCCTGGCTCGGGGTGAGGAACCTCACCCCGGCCCTCGACCTGGCCCGGCTGATCAAGAGCCCCCGGGAGATCGCGCTCATCAAGCGCGCCACCCGGCTCGCCTGCCTGGCCCTTCAGGAGGGGATGCGCTCGACGGTCCCCGGCCTCTACGAGCACGAGCTGGACGGCCTGGCCAGGTTCATCTTCTACCGGAACGGCGCCCAGGGAGAGGCCTACTACTCGCTGATCGCGAGCGGGCCGAACGCCATCTTCCCGCACTACAACGCGGGCAAGCGGCGCATGAAGGACGGTGAGCTGCTGCTCATGGACTTCGCTCCCGACGTCGGCTACTACATGAGCGACATCACCCGGATGTGGCCGGTGAACGGCCGCTTCAGCCCGTGGCAGCGCGAGCTGTACGGCTTCTACCTGCCCTGCTACCGGTCGATCCTGAAGGCGATACGGCCGCGGGCCACCGCCGGAGCCATCATGAAGGACGCGGCGGAGGAGATGGGCAAGACGCTCGCGGCGACGCGGTTCAGCAAGCCCATCTACGAAGCCGCCGCCCGCGATTTCGTCACGCGTTACCGAGAAGGCGCCGAGACGCGGCCGCGGCTCGGCCACTGGGTCGGCATGGCGACCCACGACGTGGGCAACGACGATGGCCCGCTGCGGCCCGGGATGGTGTTCACCATCGAGCCCGCCCTGCGCGTACCCGAGGAGCAGATCTACATCCGATTGGAAGACCTCGTGATCGTCACCGACTCGGGCACGGAGCTCCCCTCGGAGTGGCTGCCCATGGACATGGCCGCCATCGAGAAGGTGATGGCGGAAGACGGGCTGCTGCAGAAGGTCCCGCGGGACGCGGAGGTGGCGAGCCCGCCCGGACGAATGGATCAGTAATAGACCGTGACCTGGAAGGCCCCCGAGTTGTCTCGGAGGACATCGTCGTTGATCCCGAGCTGAAGCCGCCCGGAGCGAGGCATGATCAGGGGCCGGCGGTCCCCCCCGATGAAGAAGACCTCGCGGTCCACCCGGCCGATCAGGGCTGCCCCGGGCCGGTCGGGGATGGGCCGGGTCGCATTGAAGGGCGAGCCGCGCTCGCCCTCCGGGCCGTCGTTGCGGTCGCCGCCCCAGTGGACGCGGCCCCTGGCCTCGATCCAGATCCGGTCGCCCTCGCGCACCCGGATCCCGGTGTCGGTCCAGGGCTGGGTGGCGGAGACGTCCAGGCGGCGCTGCCGCTCGGGGCGTTCACGGATGGTGTCGCCGGGCCGCTCGTCTCCGGGCCGCTGGTCGCCCGACCCCTGGTTTGCGGGCCGATCGTATCCGGGCCGCTCGTCCCCGGCTCTCCAACCGAACTCGATCCGGTCCAACTGCTCGCGGTCGTACTCGGAGCGCCGGCCGCTCCGGTCCTCGAACTCGATCCGATCGTCGCGCACTCGTACGAGCTGCCCTTCGATCCGCCGGCCGTTGCGGAGGACGAGCGTGTCGGCCGTCAGGAGGGAAGCCGTCACCAAAAGGAGCGTGGCGGACAGGATGGGTGTTCTCACTTGAAACCTCGATTGCTTCTTGGGGTAGGAATCATTCCACCGGCGTCAACGCCAGCATCATACACGTCGCGACTCTTGACAAGGCCGCCTGGGCGGCAGCAACATCCGCGCACATGCTGAAGGGATTCCGTGACTTCGTGGCACGCGGCAACGTCCTCGACCTCGCGGTCGGCGTGATCATCGGAGCCGCCTTCGGGGCCATCGTCGATTCGATGGTGAAGGACCTGGTCACCCCGATCCTCGGGCTGGTCGGGGGCACGCCCGACTTCTCGGCCCTCAAGCTGGGCCCGGTGGCCATCGGCAACTTCGTCAACGCGGTCATCGCTTTCCTGCTGAAGGCCGCGGGCCTCTACTTCCTGATCGTCCTTCCCGCCACCCGCTTCGCGGCCAAGAAGGCCGCGGCGGCGCCGTCCCCCGAGCTCGTGCTGCTCGCGGAGATCCGGGACCTCCTGAAGGCCGGCGGCAAGTAACGGTCTACTTCGACGCGGGCAGCCGGCGGGCGCGCCGGATGACCACGGGCGGGGCCAGGGCCTGGCCGTCGGCGGGCGCCGCCTGGATGCGGCGGACCACGTCCATCCCGGCCTTGACCCGGCCGAAGGCTGCGAATCCCTGGCCGTCGGGGTTGCGGCGGCCGCCGAAGTCCAGCTCGGGCTGGTCGCCGATGCAGATGAAGAAGTCGGAGGTGGCGGTGTCGGGCCCGTCGCGCGCCATGGAGACGGCTCCGTCCTTGTGGGCGAGACGGGTCGCGCTGGTGCGTTCGAGCGGAATCGCCGCGAAGTCCTTCTCGGCCTGTGTCGGGCTCACGCCGGCCTGCACCACCTCGATGAGCACGGTCTTGCCGGGCTGGTTGTCGAGGCGGACCGTGCGGTGGAACCGCCCGCCGTCGTAACGGCCCGCGTCGACGTAGCGGAGGAAGTTGGCGGCGGTGACCGGGGCGCGAGCCACATCCACCTCGACGTCGATTTCGCCCATCTCCGTCTCGACGCGGACCGTGACCGCGCCCGCGCCCATGCAGAGCGCCGGGAACGCGAACACGAGGAGAAGGCCGAGCCGGGCGCCACGCATGGGCGGGGGGGCTCGGGAGGGAGGTTGAGCACGCGCGCCGGCAGGAGGGAGACGATGAACGAAACCACCTCCCGGAGCGAGAGCACCGCGAGGGGCTCCCCCGCGTCATCCACGATCGGGATGTGCCGGTAGCCACCCAGGATCATGCGATTGAGGGCGAAGGCGATGCCGTCGTCGGGGCCGAGGGTCTCGGGGTCGGGGGTCATCACCTCGCCCACCTCGCGCTCCTGGTCGATACCCGTCGTGGCCACCCGGCGGAGCACGTCGCGCTCGGTGAAGATTCCGACCGCCCGTCCGTCTCGCGCCACCAGGACGGCGCCAATCTGCCGATCGAGCATGAGCCGGACCGCTTCGCGGATCGGGGTCGACTCGGGGATCGAGACGGCCGGGCGCGGGTCGAGAGCGCGGATGGGGGCCCCCATGATCGCTTCCCCGAGCAACTGCTCGGCGTGCTCTCGGGCGCTTGGGTCGTCTTCGAAGCCGTCGTCGAACTCGCTGAGGTTCATGGCCGCCTCCCGCGGGGCTCCATCAGGGCGAAAGTACGACCTTGGGGGGGCCCAGGTCAATCGTTTTTCTCGTCCCGGGGTGTACCATTCGGCAACCCGGAGGGGAGAGGACGAGCCCCGCAACCTCACCGGAGCCGCCGCCAACCCGAAATGGGAGGTCAGAGAGCAGGATGCCCGCCGACCCGGAGATGCTCAAGAGCGTCCCCTTCTTCCAGACCCTCGACGACGACGAGCGGTCCGCAGTGGCCGCGCTGATGCACGACGAGCGCATCCCCGCGGCGACCACCCTCTTTCGCGAGAACGACCCCGGCGGCGTGCTCTACATCATCAGCCGGGGGCAGGTCGAGCTCTCGGTGATCGGCGAGGACGGGAAGAAGGTGGTGGTCGACGTTCTCGAGCCCGGCGAGTTCTTCGGCGAGGTCTCGCTCCTCGACGGCGGCGGCCGCACCGCAACCGCGATGGCCCGGGAAGACATCGAGGTGTTCCGGCTCGAGCGGGAGCCCTTCCTCAACCTCCTGCGCCGGCGGCCCGAGGTAGCCCTCGACGTCCTGGCCGCCTTTGCCAGGCGCTTCCGCAAGACGGACGAGCTGCTTCGCCGGCGTGTCCCCAATCCCAACGAGGTGGTGGAGGGCAGCGAGACCTTCGGGGAGCGGGTGGCGGACCAGGTCGCCCGTTTCGGCGGCTCCTGGAGGTTCATCGGCTCCTTCGGAGCCATCCTCGTGGTCTGGGTCCTCCTCAACACCCTGTTGATCCTGGGCCGGGGCAACGAGCCCTTCGACCCCTACCCGTTCATCCTGCTGAACCTGTTCCTCTCCATGCTGGCAGCCCTGCAAGCGCCGGTGATCATGATGAGCCAGAACCGGCAGGACGCGAAGGACCGGATCCGCAGCGAGCTCGACTACCAGGTGAACCTCAAGTCCGAGGCCGAGATCATGCACCTGCACGAGAAGTTCGACGACCTCCGGCACGAGATCCTGAAGGGCAAGAGCACCTAGCGCGGGGGTTTCAGGGCAGGGTATTCCGATCGCGCCTCGCAGTTCACGCGTCGCGCTAATGGCGATCGGAATACCCTGGGGCGCGGCGCAGCATCCCCTGACTTAATTGCACCAGCCGCGGGTCGTCCCGGAGCGGGTCGAGCATCGGATCGACCTTGAGCAGGGTGACCCAGGGATCCCGCTCATCCGCCGCGCGCGCCAGGGCTTCGAGCGCCGGGTCACGGTCACCGAGGGCAGCGAGCACGGTTGCGCGCTGATAGGGCGAGGCGTAGCCCCCACCTTCCTCGATCTCCGCCAGCAGCCCCCGCGACTCCGCGACTCGACCCGCGCGGGCGAGGGTCCAGGCGAGGACCGGCTTCATCACCGCCGACCCCTCGGCCAGCTCCACCGCGCGGCGGTGGGCGCCGATCGCTTCCTCGATGAGCCCGGCGTGAACGAGGGCCAGTCCGAGGCACCAGTGCGCGACGAATTGGCCCGGCTCCAGCTCCGCGGCCCGCCGCGCGAGGGCGAGCTCCGCTGCGTGCTCGCGGGCGAGCGAGTGGACGAACGCGGACAACGCGCTCGCGACCAGCGAGAGGGGGTCGGCCTCCCGGGCTCGCGCCAGCTCGCTCCGCGCCGCCTCCACCTCCCCCGACATCGCGAGAAAGAGGCCCCGCCATTGCAGGACGGAGATGCTCCTGGGGCTCGCCACGGCGGCGCGCTCGAGCTCGCGGCGCGCCCCACCCCAGTCCCAGTCCTGGAAGAGCCGGAGGAACCCCAGGGCGATGCGGGCCTCGGCCAGGTCGGGGTCGCGCCGCAGGGCCTCCTCGGCCGCGGCTCGGGCCTCGGGCCACAGCGCGGCCGGCGGAGCGATGCCGGCGAAGGCCAGGATGAGGAAGGCATCGGCCAGGCCGGCGTGGGGCTCGGCATAGGCCGGGTCGAGGTCGGCCGCTTCCTGGAAGCAGGCCACGGCCTTCCCGAGATCCTCGCCGTCGAAGCGGCTCCAGAAGAGTCGGCCGCGGAGGTACGCCTCGTAGGCGTCGAGGCGAGGGGCGTGACGACGGCCGCCACCCGTAGCGGGCGGGGCGCCCGGCTCGAGGCGCGGTCCAAGCGCCCGCACCACCCGCTCGGCGATCGCATCCTGGACGGCGAACAGGTCCGTGAACGGCACGTCGAAGCGGTCGGCCCACGGTGGCAGTTCGTCGGTACGGGGCAGGAGGCGGACGGAGACCCGCAAGCGCTCGCCGTCGCGCTGGAGCGTCCCTTCAAGCACGGCGTCCACGCCGAGCTCGCGGGCGGCCGCCCCCGGGTCGACGGCGTGCTCGGCATACCGCAGTACGGCGCTGAGGGGCCGCACGAGCAGTCCCGGCAGGGGGACCAGCCGGTTGATCAACGCGTCCGCCATCCCCAGGCCGAGGTGCCCCTCGGCCGCTCCGAGCGAGCGCAACGGCAGCACCGCCAGCGCGAGCCGCCGGGGGGCTCCCATGGTCCTCACCGGTCCGCGGAAGCGGTAGCCTCGCCGGGACACCGTCTCCACCCAATCCGCGCCGTCCTCCCGCAGGCCCAGCACTCTCCGCAGGGCCGAGATGGTCACGCTCAGGTTCGCCTCCTCGACCACGGCATCCGGCCACACGCGGCCAATGAGCGCGGCCTTCGAGACGACGTCGCCCTCCTTCTCGAGCAGGGCTTCGAGGAGCCCGGCCGCCTTCGGAGTCAGGGGGACCACCTCCGGGCCGCGCCAGAGGACGTGGGTCTGGGCGTCGAGGACGAAGGGACCAAAGGCGAAGCGGCCTGCGGGCCTCACGAAGGGGACGCTAGCAGACCGGTCGGCCACTGGCCAGTCAACTTTGGAAAACCCTTGGAAATCCTGGAGAAGCCCTTCGAGACGCGGCCTCCGCGGGGCCCTAGATTGAAGGCGAGGGAGGGGACACCATGATGCCGAGCCCGACAGGTGCGAGCGGTACGGAGTACCGCGAGGCAAAACGTGAGCTGACGGGATGGACCGCGGGGTTGGAGAAGCGCGCCCTGGCGTGGCTGGCGGCACACCTGCCCGCCTCCGTGACCCCGGACCACCTCACCGTCCTCGGCCTCGTGGCCATGCTGCTCGGGGGCGCGGCCTACGCGGGGAGCGGGAGGCACCCTGTGCTGCTCTGGGCCGTGAACCTCGCCCTGGCCCTCAACTGGTTCGGCGACAGCCTGGACGGAACCCTGGCCCGGCATCGCGGCACGCTTCGCCCGCGCTACGGCTTCTACGTCGATCACGTGTCGGACGTGTTCGGCGCCCTCTTCCTGGTGGCCGGCCTGGGGCTCTCCGGCCACATGGCCCCGGGTGTCGCAGCGGGCCTGCTCGTCGCCTACCTGCTGTTCTCGGTGAACCTGTACCTCGCGACCCACACCCTCGGGCGCTTCAAGATGTCGTACGGTCCGGTCGGCGGGACCGAGCTGCGCCTGATCCTGGTCGCGGCCAACGTGGCCCTCATGGCGTGGCCGAGGGTGTGGCTGCTCGGCCGTCCCGTTCGCCTGTTCGATATCGTCGGGGTGGCGGCAACGGCGGGCCTCGCGGTCACCCTCCTGAAGTCGGTCGCGGACACGACCCGCGAGCTCTACCGGCTCGAGCGGGTCTCTAGCCCTCCAACTCGTTTGCTGCCGGGTGTATGGTGAATGATCCTGTCAGGAGGAGCAATGAAGCCAAGACGCATTCGGATCGTGTGCGCACTGAGTGCGGCGCTCGCGGTCGGCTCCACTGTATCCGCCCAAGAGAAGGCGGCATCGACAGGCAAGGGACCCTTGAACCTGGGCGACAGCCAGGCCGACCTGGTGTACACCCCCGTCACCCCATGCCGCATCATCGACACCCGTCTCGCCGGCGGCCCCATCGCAGGGGGAACCACGCGAAGCTTCCGCGTCACCGGCACCGACTTGAGCGCGCAGGGAGGCAGCGCCACCGGCTGCGGGATCCCCTCTGGTCCCGCCACCGCGGCCGTGATCAACTTTGTGGCGGTGAACCCCGGGGGGCCCGGCGACCTTCGCATCACCCCCTTTGGAACTCCGATGCCCACCGCCAGCATCCTCAACTACGCGGCCGTCCCGGGACTCAACATCGCGAACGGGCCCGCGCTCACCATCTGCGACCCCGCGGGTGCTACGTGCACAAGCGACTTCACGATTCAGGCCGACGCCGGCGCGACCGATGTGGTGGCGGACGTGCAGGGTTACTTTCGCAACCTCCGCGCAGACCAATTGCCCGTCCCTGCCAACCCGAACCAGGTGGCGATCCTGCGCTGGTACTCGGCGAACCAGACCGCGGATTTCCCCGTGGGCAATTCCCCCTACGGCGTGGCCTTCGACGGCGCCAACATCTGGGTGACGAACAACGGCAGCAACGACGTTACGAAGCTGCGGGCGAGCGACGGGACCAACCTGGGCACCTTCCCCGTAGGCAGTGGCCCCGAAGGCGTGGCCTTCGACGGCGCCAACGTCTGGGTGGCGAACCTTGGCAGCAGCAACGTGACGAAGCTGCGGGCGAGCGATGGGACCAGCCTCGGCGCCTTCCCCGTCGGCAATGGCCCGCAAGGCCTGGCCTTCGACGGCGCCAACGTCTGGGTGGCGAACAGCGGCAGCAGCACCGTGACGAAGCTGCGGGCGAGCGACGGGACCAACCTCGGCACCTTCCCCGTAGGCAATGGCCCCCAAGGCGTGGCCTTCGACGGCGCCAACATCTGGGTGACGAACAGCGGCGGCAGCAACAGCGTTACGAAGCTGCGGGCAAGCGACGGGACCAACCTCGGCGCCTTCCCCGTCGGGAGCAACCCCACGGGCGTGGCCTTCGACGGCGCCAACATCTGGGTGGCGAATTTCAACGGCAACACGGCCTCGAAGCGGTAGGCCGGAGACCTCTACCGGCTGGAGCGGGTTCGAGCCACCGGCCGGGCGGCGAGCAGGGGGGTTGCGCCCGGGTGTAGTATCGGCTTGCCCATGCTGGTCGCAAGCATCGTGATCGAGACTTTGCCCGGGCAGGCGCGCACCGTCGCCGAACGGATGGGACGCCTCAAGGGCATGGGGGCGCTCGCCGCCGACGGCGACCATCGCGTCGTGGCCACTTGGACCGTCCCGGACACCGACAGCCTGGAGGGGCTCTCCGAGGTGCTTCAGGCCCTGAACCCGGAGATCGTCGAGGTCTCCCCCACCCCGGTCGGCGAGGACCCCGAGCCGTCTTGACCCGCCCCGGTTCGCGGGCGTAACCTCCCTCGCGGATCCATTCGAGGACACCGAGTCCAGGCGTAACCCGCCGCGGCAGGGCGGGGCCGAAGGGTTCCTCTTTGATGCGTCATCTCGTCCCCTTCTCGGCACGGCTGGTCGCCGGCTCGAAGCCCTCCCAGGGGTCCCGGAATCAAAGGGAGGACGAATCACGATGGCCACCGAGATCACGATCGGAATTGCGGGCGCCGCTGGAGACGGCCTCGACCGGACGGGCGACACCCTGGCCCGCACCGCCGCTCGCCTGGGGCTCCACCTTTTCACCTACAACAGCTATCAATCGCTGATCCGCGGGGGACACACCTGGCTGCGCCTCCGGCTGTCGGAGGAGAAGGTCGACAACCACGGCGACCACCTGAACGTGCTGGTGTCCCTCAACCAGGACGGCCTCGAGCGGCACGCCCGCGAAGTGGAGCCCGGGGGGGCAATCGTCTTCAACGGCGCGCGGTTCAACTGTGACCCCTCGCTCGTGCCCAAAGGGGTCACCCTCGTTCCCCTGCCGGTTCCCGAGCTGACCGCGGGCCCCGGCAAGCTCCCCACCGTCATGCAGAACACGGCGGCCCTGGGCGCCCTCCTGCATTTGATCGGCTTCGACATGGAGGTGGCGGCGGAGATCCTCCTCGAGACCTTCAAGAAGAAGGGGCAGGAGATCATCGACCAGAACCTCGGAGTGCTGCGCGCGGGCCACGAGTATGCGGTGCGGAAGGTCCGCCCCCTGGGCGTGCCCTGGCGCTTCTCGCGGAAGCGCCGGCCGGTCGTGACCGGCAACCTGATGACCGCCCTGGGGGCCGTGGCCGCGGGCTGCAAGTTCTACTCCGCCTACCCCATGAGCCCGGCTTCCTTCATCCTCCACTGGCTGGCCTCGCACAGCGAGCAGTGCGGGGTGCTGGTCAAGCAGGCCGAGGACGAGCTGGCCGTGGTCAACCTGGCGATCGGGGCCGGGCACGCCGGGGTCCGGTCCATGTGCGCTACCTCCGGAGGCGGCTTCGCTCTCATGACCGAGGCCATCGGGATGGCCGGCATGATCGAGACCCCGGTCGTCATCGTGAACGTTCAGCGCGGCGGTCCGTCCACCGGCCTGCCCACCAAGAGCGAGCAGGGCGACCTGAACCAGGCCATCGGAGCCTCCCAGGGCGACTTCCCGCGGGTCATCGTGGCCCCCAAGGACGCCATCGACAGCTTCCACACCACCGTCGAGGCCTTCAATCTCGCCGAGACCTTCCAGCTCCCCGTGATCGTGCTCTCCGACCTCATGCTGGGGGAGCACCGCTCCACGGTGGACCCGGAGGCCATCCCCTGCGATGTGCCGATCGAGCGCGGAGAGTGGGTCACGGAGCTGAGCAAGAAGGACGCGGAGAACGGAGGCTACAAGCGGTACGCCCTCACCCCCTCGGGCATCTCGCCGCGCGCCCGCCCGGGGCGCGCGGGCCTCATCCACGTCTCCGGCACCGATGATCACGACGAGCGGGGCTTTCTCATCAGCGACGAGCACACGAACACCGCGATCCGCCGGAAGATGCACGAGAAGCGGATGCGCAAGATGGACGGGGTGCTCGCCCGCCTGAAGGCTCCCGTCCTGGAGGGCCCCGCCAAGGCCGACGTCACCCTGATCGGCTGGGGCTCCAGCTGGAGCGTGATCCAGGAAGCCGCGGCCCGGCTGACGGAGACCGGAGTCCGGGCGAACCAGCTGCACTTCAAGTACCTCCACCCCTTCCACGCCCGCGAGGCGAAGGCCATCCTGGAGGCCTGCCAGCGCACGGTGGTGGTGGAAGCCAACTTCACGGGGCAGTTCGCGCGCCATCTGCGGGCTTTCGAGCCCGCCTACATCGTGGAGCGCGTCCGGGGCCTGCTGGAAGGCCGCCCGGTCGACCTCCAGGTGGACGAGCAGGAGGCGCGGGAGATGGCCTACCACTACGTCCGCATCTACATGCAGGAGAAAACGCGGCCCGGCCGCCTGAAGCAGGCGGCGGCCGGAAACGGGCACGCCGAGCCGGTCTGGGAGGTGGAGCTCGTGAGCCGGACCGACGGGACCCCCGAGAGCCTCCTCGTCATCGGCCGGGACACCGGCTCCATCTACGGCTGTCACTCCCTGGTCTCCAGCCAGGAAGCCGCGCGCTAACGCGGCAGGAAAGGGGCTTCAGCATGGCGACCGCGGAACTGACTCTCAAGGACCTCGAGAGCGAGGTCCATCCCGACTGGTGTCCCGGCTGCGGCGACTTCGGGGTCCTGAAGTCGCTCAAGGAGGCGATCGTCGAGCTGGGCATCCCGCCCCACAATGTGCTGGTGGTCTCCGGCATCGGCTGCTCGTCCAACCTGCCGGGCTTCATTCGCACGTACGGAGTGCACAGCCTTCACGGGCGCTCCCTCCCGGTGGCCACCGGCGCGGCCCTGGCCAACACCGACGTGCATGTCGTGGCGGTGGGCGGGGACGGCGACGGGTTCGGCATCGGGATGGGCCATTTCATCCACGCGATGCGCCGCAACCTGAACCTCACCTACATCGTCATGGACAACGAGATCTACGGCTTGACGACGGGCCAGGCGTCGCCCACCACCACCGAAGGCCACAAGACGAAGAGCACGCCCCGCGGCAACGTCGAGAAGCCGGTTCAGCCCCTCGCCCTCGCCATCGTGTCGGGGGCCACCTACGTCGCCCGAGGGTTTTCCGCGGAGCAGAAGCAGCTGACGAAGCTCGTGGCCGGGGCCATCGCGCACCGCGGGTTCTCCCTCATCGACGTGTTCAGCCCCTGCGTCACCTTCAACAAGGTGAACACCTACCCCTGGTTCAAGGAGCGGGTCTACAAGCTCGAAGACGACGGGGCGTACGATCCGGCCGACCGGATGGCCGCCATCGAGAAGTCGCTGGAGTTCACTCCGAAGATCCCGATCGGGCTCCTCTACAAGACCGACCGGCCCACCTACGAAGACAGCGAGCCGGTCCTGCTCAAGGGTCCGCTGGTCGACCAGAAGCTGGGCCTGGACCGCCGGACCCTCGACGCGATCCTCGCGGAGACGATGTAGCCGTCTTACTTGGTATGGATGCTCCGCGGATGGATCCAAGAAAGGCCGAGGACTTTGACCCCGAGTTGTTGGTCCTGTTCGATGCCTACGTCCACGGCGCCCTCGATCGTCGCGGCTTCATCGAGCGCGCGTCCAAGTTCGCCGTGGGTGGCGTCACCGCCGTCATGCTGCTCGACGCCCTGAACCCCCGGTTCGCAGAGGCCCAACAGGTGCCGAAGGACGACCCGCGGCTCTCGACCCAGTACGTCGAGTACCCCTCGCCAACGGGGTCGGGCACTATGCGGGGCTACCTCGTCCGGCCCGGCAAGACGCCGGGGAGTCTGCCGGGAGTGCTCGTGATCCACGAGAACCGCGGGCTCAACCCTCACATCGAGGACGTCGCGCGTCGAGTAGCCCTAGACGGCTTCATGGCCTTCGCACCCGATGCCCTCTTCCCTCTTGGAGGCTATCCCGGCGACGAGGACAAGGCACGGGAGGTATTTCCGAAGCTCGACCAGGCCAAGACGCGGGAAGACTTCGTGGAAGCGGCGAAGTGGCTGAAGGGCCGGGCCGATTGCACGGGGAAGGTGGCCGCCG
>WNFM01277207.1_pt1 | contig 14370 bp, 12 predicted proteins | sample 5400271 | NCBI WGS metagenome assembly WNFM01 (sample SAMN13153352, study PRJNA577476) | soil metagenome | isolation source: 60 cm saprolite on Douglas fir-dominated hillslope | place: USA:California | collected 2013-09-17 | reverse complement strand
CCTCTCCATCGACTCGTCTTCAAACGGCTTACTGGGGTCACCCGGGACCACGAACCAACGCCACGCCTGCGCGCCGGTATCGGCATCATAGGCGGTAACGTAGCCGCGCACGCCGTATTCCGATCCTCCGTTTCCGATCAATACCTTCCCGTTCACCACACGCGGTGCGCCGGTGATCGTGTAGGCGTGCGCGTGATCGATGATGGTGTCTTTCTCCCAAACTTTCTTGCCACTTGCCGCATCGATCGCGACCAGCCGGCCATCGAAGGCGCCGACAAAGACTTTTCCCTTGTGGAGCGCGACGCCACGGTTGACGACGTCGCAGCAAGCCTTGTAGCCGATCTCGCGCGAGACTTCGGGGTCATAGGTCCAGATTTTCTTGCCCGTGCGTACGTTGACTGCGTGCACCACGCTCCACGACGCCGTGACATACATGATGCCGTCGACGACGAGCGGCGTCGCCTCGATGCCACGCACAGATTCGAGATTGTAGGTCCACGAGAGGCCGAGATTCTTCACGTTGTCGGAATTGATCTGGCTCAGCTTGCTGAAGCGGGTTTCGGCATAATCGAGGCCATAACTTAACCAGTCCTTCGTGCTCGCCGCATTGGCCTTGATTGCCGCGCTGTCGATGGCTGACGTCACGGCCTTGATATGTTGCGCAGAACCTTTCGGCGCTGCATCTTGTGAGAATGCGCCGGTGCCGGGAACGAGCGATGCGACACAAATCGCAATCATCATCCGCGCTGCGCGTAGCGCGCGGCTGGGCCGATCAGCCAATTGTAGAAAATCAGGACCAACAAAATCTACCCGGCCAACATCGCGCTTCATCAATTCCTCCCTGGTCTCTGACGGACCCAGACACAAATTGACGCGCGATATTTGCAGCGTCAATGAAACGAGTGAACGCTTGCACGCGACCAAGAAAGTACCGTGCGATAATCGCGCAGGCCTTGATGGACGTGATGAGACACAACCACATCCGGCAAAGGATGCGTTCTTTGGCCATCAGTAGCGAGGATCGGGAGATGCGCTGGATGTCGTAGTCGGTCATGCATTTGGACGGCTGAAGCTCGAATGACAAGCTCGGTCTCGCCGAGCTTGTCATTTCCCACGGAGAAACGGCCGCGCAACCACGCATGCTCCAAGCACTCTGCAAGTTCAGCTGAGACGTCATTTCCGGCGCGCTTATTCCGAGAACTTCTGCGTGACGGCAAAGTCCCACCGATCACGGCCTGACGAAACGCTTCAGGATCACTCACGGCGGACAAGAAAGCGGCGAAGCCATGATTGGTGATACCAGTAGGCTCGCCGGCGGAAGCTCATCGAAATCTTAACCAGGGCTTTTTCGTGCGTGATGTCCTACATCGGTGCATGCCCGCCCGGGATGAAGCCGCCCGCGCGTTCGGCTTGCGTTTTAGAATGTCCTTCACCGCGTCAAGACCGGCCTGAGCGCACAATCCGTCTTGTTCCCCGGTGCCGCCACTGACACCAATGCTGCCGATGTGCTCGCCGCCTGCGGTCTTGATCGGAAGGCCGCCCTCGAATGTCAGCAAGCCCGGTACGAAGGCGAATCCAGGAACTCTTTGGGTGATTTCACCAAGCTGTTTGGTCGAAAACGGAAGCATGGCAGAGCTGTTGGCCTTCAACTGGGAAACCTGGATGCTGCCGCGATAAGATCCGTCCATTCGCTGGAAGGACTTCAGATTGGCGCCGTCATCCAGGATGGCAATATTCATTTTCCATCCTTCGGCTTTTGCCTTGGCCTCGCATGCTGCCGCCATCCTTTGTGCGGTGTCGAGCGTAAGGAACGTTTTCTTCTCTTGAGCGAGGACCGACGAAGCCTCTACGGCCGACACGACTGCGAGCGCGATAAGAATTGATATCCGATTCATTTGGGCCTCGGCGTCCTTAGGCATGCCTTCACGGGCGTTGGGCAATAACGTCTCGCATCGCAATCTTCCATCGCCGCTGGGAGCTAACTGGTCAACAGCGCGCTTCATTGTTTCCTCCCTGGTCTTTGACGGGCTCAACTGGAATTTGACGCGCAGTGTTTGTATCGTCAACAAAACGAGTGAACGTTTGCGCGCGACCAAGAAAGTACTGTGCGATAATCGGGCGTGCAGATGGTTCGTCGCGAACCTGTCGAGAGGTCAACGGCCGAGAGCGTGAATCGCCGGAGATTCGACAGCTGCGGAGTCGTCAAGCGACAAGTACTCAGAGTGGATCTTGGCGCCACACGTCCGGTGATCAGCTCCCTCTAACCTGGCCGACGGGGATTGTGGAAGTGGCCTCGATTTCCTGAATAAGTTTCCGCTTCGGCGCGCGTCAATTCGGCGGCGCCTTCCGGTCGGACACGGTCGCCATCGAAAACGAATTGAGTCACTGGGAATACAGACCACCCGATTGCGATTAAGGGGATTGCCCGTTACCCTCGCAGTGGAAGCGGGTTTCTCCAATCCGGAAGGAATGCGCGACGAATTTTCGCGTACGTTCGTACGTCCACCGCGGGTTAGGCGTGTAGCCAGGACGTTTGCAACGGTGTTGGTCCTACTTCAACAAAAGCCGAAAGCAAATATTGAAAAACTCGATGACAGGGGTTCGATTTCTTACGACTTTTAGGCGCATTGCTACGCCTTCCCACGCATTGACCAGAAAGCGCCCTAACTGATCTGGATCGTGGTGCGGGCTAATATCCCCCGCAGCTTGGGCTTCGCGTAAAACCGAGCTGACAGCATCGCTCCAGAACTCGAACATCTGCCTTAACGCCTCCCGCATGTCCGGGTGGCTAGTCGCCATCTCGCTGCCGAAGTTCCCGAGCAAACAGCCGCGCTCGAAGCCCCACTTCTCGTACGCGTCTGCCAGGAAATTGAAATGTTGTCTTAGACGCTCGATCGGCGGGTTGCTCTTATCGAAAAGGATGTCGATACGGCTCCCCTCGCCATAGCGTCCTAATACCTCCAGGGCCAACGCCTCCTTGCTCCGAAAGTGATTGAAAAATGATTCTTTCGGAACGCCCGCAGCATCAGTGATGTTTTGAATAGAGCAGCCGTTGAACCCCTGTGCGTGCAGGGTTTCAAGTCCACTACTGACGAGTTGTTCACGGACGCTTGGTCGAGGCATTCTTGTCACCTATCTCGGCAGCTGAAGATATATATGACCGGTCAGCTTCATTCAAGCCGTTCAATAGATTGATAGATTTAGCGCTTGAACTGCCTTTTGAGACGTCCCAACGCTTCGGTTTGGCTGGCGATCCGAGATTGCGAGAACGGCTTTCGCCGTTCGATGCGAGCTTCTCCGAGTTAAGATGACGGCGCGCGGGTCAAAGGGCCAGGACGTTAGCAGCTCGTCGCATTCTAGCGTCTCGTACCTCAGGAGAGAAAAGCGCGATTCCACGTCGGGCTAATCAATATCTCGTTGACGCAGACATGTGGCGGCATGCTCGCAATAAAGGAAATAGTGCGTCCGAGATCCTTCGGTTGAAGCATCCTGTCCAGAACGTCCTGGGTCGGCGGAACGGGTCGCATTTGCATGATCGGGGTAGCGACCTCCGCCGGAGACAGACAGCAAGCGCGCAGGCCGTTGTGGAATTCGTCCATATTGAACGAATGCGTTAGTGCTACTACCGCGTGTTTCGTCGCCGTATAGGCGGGGCCGGTCATCTTCGAGACAAACCGTCCGGCCCATGACGCAATATTGATGATGCAGCCGTCTTTCCGGGCACGCATGGCAGGCAGCACCGCGCGCATGCAATAGACCAGACCATTAAGATTGATATCGACGATCTGATCCCAACCAGCGAGCTCCATTTCTTCCCAACTGCGCTTTGGTAAATTAAGACCTGCTGCGTTGACCAGGAGATCAATCTGGCCATACTTCGTCAAAATCAACTGTGCCGTCCTATTCACCTCCACCGCATTACCGACATCGAGCACGAAAGTGTCCACGGTTCTTCCATGGCCGCCCAGCTCCTCGGCCGTCTTTGTTAAGGCGTCTTGTCGACGCCCAGAGATGACAACGATCCATCCATCTGCAATGAGCGCTTCTGCTCCTGCGCGCCCAATTCCCGTACCGCCACCGGTGATCCAGGCCACGCGCTTGGTCGTGCTGCTCATGAATTCTTCTCCATTTTGGATTGATTGACCGGTCGCGACAGACCAATCGCTGGCGCCTTTAGATCGCGACCGGCCCTGTGCAATCAACAACCAGCATATCGCTTCCTCCAACGCCCGATTTTACTCGACGTTCCGCTAATTCTGCCAGCACTTGGAGGCAGATCAACGTTCGTCGGAAACCTCCGCCACCCCAAGCCGTCGGGTTTCCGCGCTTGCACCAAGGAGCCAAGCCTGGTCTTTGATCGATTACGCGCCAGGCTTGTAGTTGGTCCTAGCTGTTGGCTGATCGGACGAGGCCTTTGCGCATGCGAGGGTCCCCTCCTTCAGATGCAAGAACAACGGAAGGCGCCCTTTGCCGCGGTCATAGGCAGAAGAGGATTACATTGACCGTTCATCCTGACCTACCGGCTAGCCGGCATTGATATCGAGCAGGACTTTGCCACCTTTTCGCACATGGGCTATGGCGTCCTTGATGGATGAAAGCGGATAAACCGCGGCAACCGGCACATGCAGTTTCCCTCGCGCGATCAAGGTTGCGGCCGCGCGGATCAGTTCGGGAAATTTGTCGGTATGATGCGGGTGACCAAGAAAGAACCCTGTCAGAGTGAGCCCTTTATAGATGAGGTCGCCTGGGCCCACCGTCACCGGTGAGCCGCCCATGGCACCGTAGCTGACAAGCGTACCACCGTTAGAAAGCAGCGACGCTAGCGCAATCGTCGAGGGTCCGCTTATGCAGTCGAGAGCCAATTTAATGTCGGCATCGCCGACAGCTGCCTTGACCTGATCGTTGAGCTCTGGCCCTTCTACAACGACGGCATCTGCACCGTTCGCACTCAACTCGGTCGCGATTTCCTGTCGCCTGACAATATTGACTGTCTTAAGTCCACGTTCCCTCGCAAACGCGATAACCGAGCGGCCGACGCCAGAATTTGCCGCAGTTTGCAGCACCCAGTCTCCGGGCTTCAGCGTTTTGAATTCACTGAGGAGGAGTTGCGCCGTCACAGGATTCACCGCGATCATGGCAAGTTGCTTGGGATCGGCCTCCACCGGGAGGCTGACTAGGTCACGGGCGGGAAGCACCATTCGCTCGCGCCAAGTGAAGCTCGACAGGGGCGCGGCGACGCGATCACCGACTTTGACGTTGACAACCCCGGACCCAATCGCAATCACTTTGCCCACGCCCTCATTGCCGATGATCGACGGCAGCGTCGGTTTGACCGCATAGTAACCCATGGCGAGTAGAAGATCGGCAGGATTGACGGGCGCAAACTCCATTCCCACGAGTACTTCGCCCGATTTAGGTGCTGGAGGGTCTGGAACGTTGGCGAACGCGACATTTGCAACGGGATCGCCATATGAACTCAGTAGAGCAGCGCGCATCATCTCTCTCCTAACGAAAACTGTTCACGAATATTCATCGCGGCAAATAACAGGATGTCATTGGTATCAGCCGATCTGTTCTAGACTGCCGGCTGACGTGGTAGCGATGGGGCTTCTTTCATGACGTCTGCGAGCGGATCGTTTGACCGCGGCCGCAAACGGGAGCGTCGTGTTTGAAATTGCTATTTCGTAGACCGCCGCCGGCAAGGCGCGGGCGGCGGCCACGGTTAGCAGAAGGAAGCTGTCAGAGAGACTTGGCGCTCTTCAGCTTCTTGACGAACGCATCGCCGAACGCATCGGACGAAAACGGCTGCTGTCCGCTGACGAGTTCGCGGTCCTCGATAACGTTGACCTGCCATGCACCGATGCGATCCACGTGAGCGCCGGCTTGCGCCAGAGCGTCAGCAGCGTAAAACTGGACCGAGCCTCCGAGTTGGCCTTTCGCGCCTTCGATTGCATGCTCTTCGCCGGATGAGAAGACAGTAAGCCGATAGCCGGCGTACGGCCACCCTGCGGCAAGCTTGCCCGCGCTGTTGAGATCGCCGGCGATGACGGCCTTACGGAACGCTTCCGGATCAGTCAAAGTGGAAAGCAACGCCGTGGGACCGTGGCAGATGATGCCCGTAGGTCTTCCAGTGGAATGAAAGCTTACGAGAATTTCACCGAGCGTTTTGTCGTGAGTAAGGTCCTGCATCGGCGCATGGCCGCCCGGGATGAAGACACCGACGTAGTCGGTCGTCCCCTCCTTGACGATGGCAGCAAGGGTCTTGGGGTGCTGGAGTTCGTTGATGCCCTCAACAAACTTGACGTTCTCTGCGCGAGTGGCATCACTCCCACCGAAGAACATCTTGTCGTTTGAAACCGGATCATAGGACACGGCATTGCCCTTGGGGTTGGCAAATACCGGCGTGAAACCCGCCTTGATCATTTTTGCAAGCGGAAGCGACAGCTCATCAAGGTAGTAACCAGTGCGGTATTGTTTACCGTCGCGAAGCTCGAGTTGGCTCGCGCTCGACAGAATGACCAACACCTTACCGCTGTCGGCGGCTGCGGGCGTTGCAGTGTATGTGAGCGCAATAAAAGCCGCTGATCGGACAATTCCGGTCAGACGGCGCAGTTTCTTCGTTCGGCCGGCCCGCGGAGCAGCGAACGCGAGGTGAGCGTCTTTCGTCTGAGACATCTCTAAAAGCTTCAGCATGATGAGGTCCTTTTTCAGTTGATGCGTTCCCATGGCGCCACGTATCACACAGCTATTGCTACAAAGTGACCGGTCATATTGACACTTAAGCCTAAGTACTCGATAACTTCCTCGGCTCTTGGTACGCTACCCGATCTAATATGACCGGTCACTTTGACAGTCAAGCCTTCAACGCGGACCAAAACCCAAAATTTCGAAACACTGTTGAAACTTCCACCGTTCGCCAAACCGCATTGCGCATTTGTGAGGTTCGGACGATGCGACCGCACGCCTTACGCTGCTACGCTCTGATCGTCGTTACTCCTCCGGTACCCATTCTGATACACGGACAAGTTCGCGAACGCCGCTGCAAGAAGCGGCGTTGAAACACTGAGACTCCGACCTCGCTCCAGGAGATCCCCAAGGATCTGGTCTGCTTCGACCGGCCTGCGTTGCTTCGGTTCCTGAATGAGGTTAGGTCGGTGTGCCCGGCGGCCGTGACCACCGACCTAACCTCATTCAGGAACCGAAGGGAAAACTCGACTCCCCCTGGCGCTGCTTCGATCTCACCGACATTGCCCCGCATGAGACAGGTGATGCCACCCAAGCTAGCGAGAAGGATCCACTTTTCCCACATTTCGCGCTCGATCGTCCGAGACAATCGGGCGTCGAATCCAGCGTCCTGCATTGCCTTGTCGAGGCGGTCGGTGTGCGAAGACAGAGACCCGTTGATTTCTCCATAGGCGAGAGCATGGAGCTTATTGAGCTGGACGATATGCCCCTGATCGTCGAGGCTGGTCGCGACTTTGCAGACGCAGCCCACAATTGGCTCTTGTCCGAACCGGGCGGCGAGCGTGTCGAGGTGCTTCATGCCGTTCAGCACAGAAAGGAGCATCGTCTCGGGACCGACAGCGCGAGCGAGATCAACAATCGCCGCGTCGAGCGAGAAAGCCTTTACCGTTATCAGAACGACATCGAAGGGCGCGGTGATTTGCTCAGCACTGATGAGCTTCGGAGCGAGCGTGACGTCGCCGTGGGGGCTCACGATCTGTAAACCCCCGCTCCGCAGTTGCTCGGCACGCGCGCGACGGACGAGAAACGTCACATCGCGTCCTGCCTGCGCCAGCCGGCCGCCGAAGTACCCGCCCGTCGATCCGGCTCCGACGATCAGAATTCGCATCGCTCTGCTCTTTTCATAGTTGAAATTTCCCATTCCGAACGATCGGTCGTCCGTGACAGACCGGCCATCTTCAGCGACTATCAGCAGCGCGACCACCGATGAAACGAACCCTTCAAGACAACGCATCCGCACACGGCGCGCAAGCCTCCCCGACAAGTTGTCGCGGATGGGTTACTTCACACCCAAGACAGTTGTGAGGTAGTTGATGACCTTACGAGCGTCTTCAGAATCGGGATCGCCGACATACTTCTTGTACTGCTTCCGTGCCAAATCCTGATCGTATTGCGTGGAAATTACGACATTTGCGGCGTGGCATTCGGTACATGTCTTCTTGGCAAGCGTGGCGTTCTCACCTGGAGGAAATGGTGCGAAGTCCTCCGCGGCGTGCGCGTGAACTGCGATGCAAGAACAATAGCCGGCGATAATTCCGACCAAAAGAGTGAAGGACAACCGATCTGTGATTTTCACGCCTAAAGGCCTCGATCCGTATTCGCCGCAGCAGGATTTCAGTTCGGTGGGTTCGTTCGTATCATTCAACTGGTGCACCCAGATTCTCCCACATGTATTCGGCCCAGTCGGACTGCAGCAGCAGCCAAATCTCATGGGCTAGAAAAATCAATTTCTGAGTCGCATAGACGTAGTCCGCGTCTAGTGATTCCAGGCTTATGGACATGCGTGCGCCGCGGCTGCTCGTGCGAACGGCAGCGCGCCTCAGGTCGATCGCCCGGTGCGCCGGTTGGGCAGGCTTACAGCGTTCTCTTATGAGATCGCGAATCGCCTTCCGAAGATCGGAACGGGCCTCTACGGCCGGGAGAAAATCACGCAACGTCAAGATCGGTGGGGCGAACACGCATTGGATCGCTCGACCGCGGTGCCAAACGAAGTTGAAATGCGTCGCCTTTCCCGCTACTCGACCACCGTCGATGGCGTGAAAAATACCTCGGTTGGCATAGCCGTCGAGCGTGGCCTTTACCACAGCGAGAGCTCGATCTGTCATCGACGAGGCCTTCCCGGTAATCAATGGTAATATGACATGCATCCCGGTTCCACCTTGCCCAGGAATCCCGGCGACGTGCTTGACCTCAGCCAAAACTCCTTTTTGGCCTGGCAGTTCAAGACCACCGGCAGGCTTTCTGACTTTGCAGCCTGCCAAGCACGTTGAAGGGCAGGAAGGAAATCCTGCGGTCGTGTGACGTATTCGCCTCGTCCGCCGAGCGCCTCGGCCATCTTGTCGTACCGGACGTTCTCTTGAAAAAGATGAAGCGGTGCATGATGCGGCTCGTCTGAGGAAGGATACCAAGAACCCCAGGAGTTATTGTTGTATACAATAATAACTGCCGGCATTCTATATTTGGCGAGCGTTTCTATCTCCATTCCTGAATAACCGAAGCCGGCGTCGCCCGTAATCGCCACTACAGGGGTCCCTTTGTAAGGAGATTGTAGACCCGCGCCGATTTGCAACGCGGCGGCGGCACCAACTGCATAACCGACGTCGAGTCCGATCGGCCCGTATTGATATGCCCCATTGACGATCTGGCCGGGGCGATACGCACGCAACCATCTTCGCGTATAGCGCGCAATCCCAAACCCACCTTGGATGATTGTTGTTTGCTCTTTTGGGATGTCGCGGTTTTGCAGAAATTCCGCGAGGTGCTTGGCGATAACAGCTGGATGTACCGCGTCGGTATTTGCCGCGCCGAGCTTGTAGATCGTTTCGTTCTCTTCTTCGAATTTTACGCGCGCGGCCTGAACCTCCGCGAGCCATGCGCCACGGTCCGCGCCGATTGGCTCACTTGCCAAAGCTTCCAACGTCGCCCGCTCGTCGGCCACAATTCCAAGGTCAATCGGAAGATTGCGGCCAATATCTTCGCCGGCCGGCTCGATCCGAATGTACCGTGCCTCCGGACCAAAGGCATATTCGCCAACCGTCGGCATACAATACTGACCGACAAGCACAACGAGATCGGCGCTGCTAAGTGCTGCCGGCGCCCGGCTCGCTGACAACGGGTGATCGTCGGAGAATTGGCCGCGCATGGGCCCTGACTCCACGACCGGGATATTGCCCTTCTCAGCTACTTGCCGCAAGGCATCCCAAGCGCGACTGTAGAAAACGCCCGTGCTGGAAACAATAATTGGGCGTTTGGCATTTCGCAGAAGGTCCGCGGCCGCCTTGAGGTCGGCAGGGTTCGGATGTGGCTTCGATTCGCTGCGATACTTCGCCTTGTCATGATAGAACGCGAGCTCGGAGGCATCTTTGAACCGGGTATTCGTCACCTCTTGTGTAAAATCGAGATGAACTGGACGCGGAATCCCTGTCCGCAGTTGACGAAAGGCATACCCGGCATATTCGTGGACCCGTTGCGGCGCGACGAGTCGCTTGCCGTATTTCTTCATGCCCTCGGTGATCGGCTGCTGATAGCCTAGCTGGATGCCAGCCTCCGTGTCTTCGTCCTTGAACGCCATGTTACTGGCGAGTACCAGCAGAGGCGTGCGCGCTGCATTGGCATTCGCAATAGCGCAAATCATAGTCGTCAGACCTGGCCCTTCGGTACCCGACGTTGCAGCGATCTCCCCCGTGACGCGTATGAACGCATCGGCCGCAGCCGCCATGGCGAGTTCAGTGCGCCCGGAAATCACTGGCGTTCCCTGTTCAGCCATAGCGTGTATGACCTTGTAGTTGCCAGGGCAGCAGAATAAAGCTCCGACCCCTTCTTCTTTGCAGGCCTTTGCGAAAACGTGCGCGCCTGTCATCGGAAACTGAATCTTCGCCAGCGGAATGCGGGTCGCCTCGTCGAGCTCCTTTGGTCTTAACATTTCGTGGCCAGCGACCTGTTCCGCCGAAACCCGGCCCGACGCCAAAAGGCCGCTCGCCGCCGTTCCCACCATCAATCCCGCCTTGATGAAGCCGCGGCGAGAATGATCACAATGAGCAGCCGGGAGTTCGCTCGCGCTGGTGCCGGTCTTTCCCTTACTGGAATTCAACGTCGCCTCCCGAATGATTTATTGGATCAAACGTGTCTGATCTCAAGGCCGAGGGTAGGAAGTGCGCAGCGACCACGTCAAGCACGTCCCAAATCGCAAACGCAATTTCGGTGCGATTATCGAACGAGTGGAAACGCGCCGGGGGCTTTCCAACGAAGGATCGGAATGCGACCGACCTCTGCGGTGCGATGAGTAAACCGCTGAACAAAATACGCCGACCGGATTTTCACGGAACGGCGATCCTTGCCCGTGGAAGGGGTGTAAGCCTCTCACGAATTTACCGAGACTCAGCGCGAGCGCTACGTTAATTTTCAATGCACCAAAAGACCTACCTCAAGGATTGCTTCCTGCGCTTCAAGTGGTCTGCGGTGGGAGAGCAACACCTTTGGGCCGGTCTCGGCACTGAATCCATTCACGGAAGAGGACGAAGCTATTCAGGCCGCCAACGACACTGAATTCGGTCTCGCCGCTTATATCTATACCCGTGATCTGGCCCGCGCCATCCGCGTCCCAACGGCACTGCAATACGGTATTGATTATTTGAACTTCTCACTTACCGATGTCTTTCGTTGACGCCCATGGGCGTTTCAACAACCAAAAGGCCAACCTCACGCGCTGCTTCCTGCAACACTGGAAGGAAACGTTCCATTAGATCGCTGACCGAAACCCGCGCAGTGTGCACGCCGACACTCATGGCCGCGACTGCCCTGTGCGCACCGTCGAATATCGGAACCGCCAGAGTTCGCAGCCCAATCTCCAGTTCTTCGTCGATGATGCAATATTCCTGCTTCCGCACGCGTTCAAGCTCCGCACGCAAGGCGTCCACGGCGACTATCGTTTTGGCGGTGTACTGCACTAGCCTGGCGGAATCGAGATAAGCGTTAATTGCTTGCTCATCGAGTTGGCTCAACAAGACGCGACCGATAGAGGTGCAGTTGGCAGGCAGACGACTCCCTACGTCGAGATTGATGACCATCAGGCGCGCGGCTGAGGCTCGCGCGACGTAAAGTATTCGGTCGCCATCGAGAATACCTATCGATGCGGTCTCCTCAAGTCGATCCCTCACACTCCACAACAGCGGCTGGGCACCCCTACCGAGGGGCGACGAGGCGAGATACGCATGCCCCAAAGTAAGAACGCGCGGTCGGAGGGAAAAATGCCGATCATCTTCTGAAGCAACAAAACCCAAGTGCAATAGCGTGAGTATGCACCGACGTACCGCCGCGCGGGGGATATCGGTGCGTTGACTGATTTGTGAAATCGAGAGCGTCCGACGCTGTTGATTGAAGGCCTGCAGGACAGCGAGACCCCGTGCAAGGGATGTCATGTAATTCGGATCGCTCGCAACACGCACGGCATCGACAGGTTGATTGATCTCGAATTGCCTCAACGGGTCGGCGGGGCCTTGCAATGTTGCATGTCCCTCAAGCGCGTTCATTCGATTTAACCGAGGCGCTCGCATCCGCGCTTCTCCAATTTCACGTTCGATAATCGCACCGAAACTATCCTCAGATAGTGTGGTGTCCTTGACGTTGCCGCCACACCTTTTCTACCGTCCGCCCGTATCGATATCGAATTCTGTTCGATTATCGCCCCACACACCTCCTTGGCCACGCCATGCTGGAGATCGCAGTCGCGTTTTCCAATCGAGGAAGTGTGCTCTAAAACGCCTGGCCGCAAACGACAACAACAGTCCTAGGGAAGGCAACCAATAATGTCCATTGTATCCTCCATTGCAATTACGGAAGCGCCAGAAGCGCCGCTATATCGAAAGGTTGCCTGGCGAGTGATCCCATTTCTCCTTCTGTGCTATTTGCTCGCGGTAATAGACCGGTTCAACATTGGCTTTGCCAAGCTTCAGTTCGTTCACGACCTCCATCTAGATGATGCTGTCTTTGGTACGGCGGCAGGGCTGTTCTATGTTGGATATATCGCCTTCGAGGTACCCAGCAATCTTTGGTTTGCCCGCGTTGGAGTACGCCTCACCCTGTTAAGAATAATGATCATTTGGGGCGGTGTTACGTGCCTGTTTGTGCTCGCCAATGGCGCCACGTCTCTTTACATCCTTCGCTTTCTTCTCGGTGTGGCGGAGGCGGGATTTTTCCCCGGCATCTTGTTCTACTTAACACTTTGGTTTCCCGACCGCCTGCGCGGCAGAATGACCAGCCTTTTCGTCGTGGCTCTGCCTGCCGGAGGAATCATCTCTGGTCCTCTCTCCGGCTTGATCATGGAACACATGCAAGATGTTGGTGGCTTACATGGTTGGCAATGGCTTTTTGTTGTTGAAGGCGTGCCAACGATACTTTGCGGCATCTTTGCCTATTTCTATCTGAGCAACAGCCCCAACCAAGCCTCATGGCTTAGCAATTCCGAAAAGACCACGATCAAATCAGATTTGGAGACCGATCGCCAAAATCGCCCCGCTTCAAGTCAGCACTTTCTCGATGTCCTAAAAGACCCCCGAGTTTATCTCTTTGGAGCAATCTATTTCGCGTATTTTAGCTCGCTCAATGCCATCCTCGTCTGGACACCCACCATCTTGAAAGCCCTGCCCGGTCAGACCATCGCCAGCGTGGGCTGGATAACCGGCGGGCTGGCTGTCCTTTCGACCCTCGGCATAATCATCATTGGCTACAGCTCCGACAAAACGATGGAGCGAAGATGGCATGTGGCGCTATGCGGGTTCGTAGCATCGGCATGCTTTCTAAGTCTTCCGTTGGCGAACGGAACCTTTGCATTCACAGTCTTGCTATTGGGCGTCGCATCCGTCGCGCTTTTTTCGATAATGGGCCCCTTCTGGACGATCCCAAGCGCATATCTGAGTCATTCGAGCGCGGCTGGAGGCATCGCCTTCATTAGTTCGCTGGGCTCATCTGGCGGCGCTTTCAGTCCGATGATTATCGGGGCAGTTAAGGTCCAGACGGACAGCATTTACCTCGGCCTCGATGCGGTCGCCTTACTGACTGCGGCAGGCATGATCTTGCTTTTGATAGCAGTTCCGAAGCGCAATCCCAGCTGACTCAATTTTCGACAATTCCGTACACACGTATGCGATCACAGAAGAGAAGCCGAGAAATGACAACTTCATCTGCAATCCGTTCCGCTCCACTGGCTGGAGTTCGCGTTCTTAACCTCGGTGGTATCTGGGCGGGGCGCGTAACCTCGATGCTTCTTGCCGATCAGGGAGCGGACGTCATCGAGATCAATAAGCCGAAGCGTGCGCCTCAGCCGGAAGATGCGTTGCTTGGGCGGGGGAAGAGAACCTTCAGCTTGGATTTCACGAGTGCAGAAGGACGCGCGGAAGCTTTGCGCCTCGCGGGCGAAGCCGACATCGTGATCAACAACCTTGGTGTCGGTCACGCCGAGCGATTCCTGCTTGACTACCAGAGCATCTGGAAACGAAATCCGGACGTCATCTATCTCGCACAGCCGGGATTTCCAACCGGCGCCCCGGGGTCACATGGTCCCGCTTGGGAAGGTGCAATTTCTGCCGCCGTCGGAGCATTCAGCGACTTAAACGCAAATGCGGCCATTCT
>WNFM01332258.1_pt1 | contig 14373 bp, 11 predicted proteins | sample 5400271 | NCBI WGS metagenome assembly WNFM01 (sample SAMN13153352, study PRJNA577476) | soil metagenome | isolation source: 60 cm saprolite on Douglas fir-dominated hillslope | place: USA:California | collected 2013-09-17 | reverse complement strand
GGTCTCGAAGTCATCTGGACCGACACCCCGACCACCTGGGACAACAGCTTCTTCCGGATCCTCTTCGGCTATGAGTGGGAACTCACCCAGAGCCCCGCCGGCGCGCACCAGTGGCAGCCGAAGGACGGCGCCGGCGCGGGTACCGTCCCCGACCCGCACGACCCGTCGAAGCGCCGCACCCCGATGATGCTGACGACAGACCTCTCGCTCCGGTTCGACCCGGTCTACGAGCCGATCTCGCGGCGTTTCATGGAGGACCAGGAGGCTTTCGCGGACGCCTTCGCCCGCGCGTGGTTCAAGCTGGTCCACCGGGACATGGGCCCGGTCGTGCGCTACCTCGGGCCCGAGGTTCCGTCCGAGACGCTTATCTGGCAGGACCCCGTTCCGGCGGTGGACCACGAGCTCGTGGACGCCGCGGACATCGCCGCTCTCAAGGGCCAGGTCCTCGCCGCGGGCCTGTCGGTCTCGCAGCTGGTCTCCACCGCGTGGGCGTCGGCCTCGTCGTTCCGCGGCAGCGACAAGCGCGGCGGCGCCAACGGCGCGCGCATCCGCCTCGAGCCGCAGAGCGGCTGGGAGGTCAACAACCCCGACGAGCTGGCTACGGTGCTGCGCACGCTGGAGGGGATCCAGGGGTCCTTCAATGCCGCCCAGGGCGGCCGGAAGAAGGTCTCGCTCGCGGACCTGATCGTGCTCGCCGGGGGCGTGGGTGTCGAGCAGGCCGCCAAGAATGCCGGCTACGACGTCGGGGTCCCGTTCGCGCCGGGCCGCACCGACGCGTCAGCGGAGCAGACCGACGTGGAGTCGTTCGCCGTGCTCGAGCCGAAGGCCGACGGGTTCCGCAACTACCTCGGGAAGGGCACCCGGCTGCCCGCTGAGTACCTGCTGATCGACAAGGCGAACCTGCTCACGCTGAGCGCGCCCGAGATGACGGTCCTCGTCGGTGGCCTCCGCGTCCTGGGCGCGAACTACCAGCAGTCGCCGCTCGGCGTCTTCACCGCGGCGCCCGGGTCCCTGACCAACGACTTCTTCGTCAACCTGCTCGACATGGGCACGACGTGGAAGGCGACGTCCGAGGACGCGAACACGTTCGAGGGCCGCGACGCCGCCACGGGCGAGGTCAAGTGGACCGGCAGCCGTGCCGACCTCGTCTTCGGGTCGAACTCCGAGCTGCGCGCGCTCGCGGAGGTCTACGCGAGCGATGACGCGAAGGAGAAGTTCGTGAACGACTTCGTCGCGGCGTGGGACAAGGTGATGAACCTCGACCGGTTCGACCTCGTCTGATCATGACGTCCAGGTCGGCCCGCGCGGGCCGACCTGGACCCGTCCACATCATGACCAACACGGCGCTCACCGGCGCGACGTACGACATCGACGGTGGACAGCAGTTCGTCTCCTGATGAAAGCCTGTCGCGACTGGCTGCGGCCATGCTGTGCCTATCCGGCCTGCTCGAATGCATATGCCAGAGCGATCAGCCTCGGCTCGCTCCACGCCGGTCCCATGAAGGTGAGCCCGACGGGAAGACCAGAGACACGGCCGGCCGGAACGGATATCGCCGGGTATCCCGACACGGCGCACGGACTCGATGTCCCGAACACGCGGCAATCGCCGAGCACATGATCGGTCAGCCAGGCCGGGTTGCCTGTCAGGGCGACCACAGCATCAAGCTGGTCCCTGCTGACCGCACTGTCCAGCGCAGCGCAGGCCAGGCGCCGCGCCTCGCCTCGCGCGGCAAGCCATTCCGGGTCGGCCGGGCTGCCGCTCTTGGCTGCCGCCTGCTCGAACCACTCCTGGCCGAAATGGAGAAGCACCTGGCTGCGGTGCTGGGTGTTGAACGTGATCAGCTCGGCGAGGCTCGCCGGGTGGTCCCCGCCGAGCGCGCCGAGGTAGGCATCTATGTCGTGCTTGAACTCATGCAGCAGAGCGGTGTGCTCGGGGGCGCTGATCTTGTCGGCATCCGGCAGGTGCACGGGGTCGATGACCTCCGCCCCGCGCTCGCGCAGCCGGGTAATCGATGCGTCGAGCACCGAGATAGCGGCCGGTCTGGCTTCCGCTGACCCATCCCGCCAGATCCCGAGGCGGGCCCCGTCTAGCGCGCCCGTGTCGAGGAAGGGCGTGTAGTCGGGCACCTGCCCGGCTTGCTGCGCAGTAGCCGGGTCGGCGGGATCTGGGCCGGCCATCACGCCGAGCAGCGCCGCGACATCAGCCACGCAGCATGCCATCGGCCCGGCAGTGTCCTGGGCGGCCGATATCGGCACTATGCCGCTCCGGCTGACCAGGCCCATAGTCGGCTTCAATCCGACCACCCCGCACGCGCCAGAGGGCGACAGTACTGAACCATCTGTCTCACTGCCTATAGCCAGCGGAGCGAGCGCCGCGGCCAGGGCGGCCGCGGAGCCCGAGCTTGACCCGGACGGGTTACGGCCCTTCCCGTGCGGGTTCACCGTCTGACCGCCGAGCGTGCTCCAGCCGCTGGTCGAGTGCGGCGAGCGGAAGTTGGCCCACTCCGACAGGTTGGCCTTGCCCACGATGACCGCGCCCGCCTCGCGCAGCCTGCCAACCAGGAACGCATCGGCCGACGCCGCGCCCAGCAGCGCAGGCGAGCCCGCGGTGGCGGGCATCCCACGTGTCGCGATGTTGTCCTTGACCAGCACCGGAATGCCCTCCAGCGGCCCGCGCGGCCGGCCGATCGCCCGGACGCCGTCGCTGGCACGTGCCTCGGCCACGGCATCCGGGCTGACCGTGATCACCGCGTGCAGGTCCGGGTTCAGCCGCCCGATCCGTCCCAGGTAGAACGAGGTCACCTCGGCCGACGTCACCGACCCGGCCGACATGGCCTGCTGCAGCCCGGCCACCGTGGCGCCGCGCGCCTGCAGGCCCGAGCCGCCAATATGCTCGTCCAGCGATTCAGGTGCCGACATGCGAGGAACAATACGGGAGCCGACAGCCCTGACTCACGAACCTCGCCGGTCGCAGCCGCCACTCTGGTCGCTGGCCGGGGCCGGGGCCGGGATCGGCCCGGCCAGCGGAGCGCCCATGATCTCAGCGGCGGGCCGGTGCACGCCGCGCTGCGGCACCGGGACCACCGGACTGAGATCACGGGCGCCGTCCTTCAGCCGACGGTTCCGTTCACGTTCACCACGTTGAACGTCCCGCCGAACGCCGGGACTCCGGCGCCGCTGATCCCGCTGTCCAGGCCCAGGGCGAAGAAGTACAGCGGATGCCCGTGGTAGGTGACCTGGAGGGTCCCGTCCGGGCGGCGCAGCGTGCCGAGGGCGCGCTGGCTGACTCCCGGGCCGGCCAGAACGCGGCGGCTGGTGATCACCGCCGGCCAGAACTTGAGGCACATCCCGCTGCACTTGCTCATCCGTGGCGTGTCGGCGCTGAACGCGTAGAGCGTCGCGGTGGCGTGGTTGAATCCGCCGGTGACGGCCAGGATGGTCCCGGCTGTCGATTTCTCCGAACGGACGGTCGTCGTGCCCGGGTCCGGGGTTCCGCGAGGGGTCACCGTGTACCAGACACCGCTGGCCGCGGCGTCGATCAGGTACTCGCCGTTGGTAAGCCCGGGTGCTGCCCCGGCGCCGAGATCGAACGCGAACCGGTAGACGGGGTGCCCGCGGTAGCTGACCTGGAGGGTTCCGTCCGGGCGGCGCAGCGTGCCGATGAGGCGCTGGCTGACCCCGCGCCCGGCCATCGCGCGACCGCTGGTCAGCAGCGGCGGCCACAGGGCCGAGCAGGGACCCGTGCAGGTCGTCATGTTCGTGCCGTCGAAGCTCAGCGTGTAGAGGGTCCGCCGGCCTAGCGCCGTGGGCGAGGAGAGCACGACGCCGTTGCGGGACGGCTCGGTCTGCACGCTCGCCATGCCGACGGCTGGACGTCCGGACGTGGCGTCGAGGTACCACATGCCGTTGAACGCGGGGAAGTTCTGGCCGTTCTTCTGCCCCGCGGCGCCGTCACCGATGAACCGGTACAGAGGATGGCCGAAGTAGGTGACCTGCCTGACGTGGTTGCGGGTCACGGTGCCCAGTCCCGCCTGGCGCACGCCGCCCCTGGCCACGAGCCGGCCCATGGCGACCAGCGGCGGCCACGCGACCGTGCACGGCAGCTTGGTCGGTGCCTTGTTGAGGGCGGTGCAGGCGAGCTGCAGCGCGCCCTTCGGAGAGAAGGGGAAGTTGTCCCCGGTAAACACGTACAGCGACCTGCCGGATCCGGTGACCAGAACCCGGCCGAACTTGCTGGCGGTCGTGGTTACCACCACCGCCGGCCCGGCAGCCGCCCGACCGGCCATGGTGGCCTGACCGCCGCGGGCGGGCGTGGCGGCGGCGGGTCCGGCGACGGCGGCCGCCGTGGACAGCAGGGCGAGAATCCCGATCACTGTCGTTATCACTGCTCGATGCGTGCGCAAGCTGCTCCCTCTCGTTCGCTGGCGAGGCGCCACGGCGCCGCTGCCCGCCGCTGCGACCGGAGCCAGGGCCAGGTCACAGCCGATCCTTTCGTCAGGGGGGCGAACAGTGCCGTCGGGCGCCCTCGGCAGACATCTGCCGCCTACTACCACGAACTAACAGCCGCTGTGGTTCAGGGTCACCGGCGACGGCGAGCCGCGGCGCCGCCAGCCGTAACCTTGCGGCCGCCGGACGCGGGGTCTCTAGACTCTGACGGGTGAGCATGCGCATCGGCCGCCTCGAAGCGGTACCGGCCCTCAGCCGGCCCGACCTGCTGGCCCCGGCTGTGGCCGCGGCTCTCGCGGCGCAGGACGGCAAGCTGCCCGCCGATGCGGTGGGCGTGGCGGAGATCGATCCCGAGCTCGCGGACACCGCGGCGTTCTGCGATCGCTACAAGGTGGCCTTCGGCGAGTCCGCCAACTGCGTGGTCGTGGCCGGGCGGCGCGACGGCGAGACCAGGTTCGCGGCCTGCGTCGTGCTGGCCACGACCAGGGCCGATGTCAACGGGGTGGTCCGCCGCCAGCTGGACGTGCGCAAGGCGTCCTTCGCCGCCGTGGACATCGCGGTCGAGCAGACCGCGATGGAGTACGGCGGCATCACCCCGATCGGCGTGCCCGCGCACTGGCCGGTGTTCGTGGATGCGGCGGTCGCGGCGAGCCCGCGGGTGATCGTCGGCAGCGGCGTGCGGCGCTCCAAGCTGACGCTGCCCGGAGAGGCGCTCGGCCGGCTCCCCGGCGCCGTGATCCTGGAGGGCCTGGGCCGCTGACCACGGGGCCGCGGGGCCGCTGACGGCCGATCGGCTCAGGGGATCCAGGACACCCGGCCGTGCAGCACCGCGTAACCGACGAACGTGACCGCGTCGATGAGCGTGTGGGCGATGATCAGCGGGGTGACCCGGCCCCACCGGCGATAGATGAAGCCGAAGATCACGCCCATTGCCGCGTTCCCGAGGAACGCTCCGAAGCCCTGGTACAGGTGGTAGGAGCCGCGCAGGATCGCGCTGAACCCCACCGCCTGCCACGGCGTCCAGCCGAGCTGGTCCAGCCTGCGCAGCAGGTAGCCGACGACCAGGACCTCCTCGAGAATCCCGTCGTGCGCCGCGGAGAGGATCAGCACGGGTATCCGCCACCAGACCGCGGGCAGCGACTCCGGTACCACGTTCAGGCTGATGCCGAGATGGAATGCCGTCAGGTACAGGCCCAGGCCCGCCCCGCCGATCACCGCGGCGAGCCCTGCGCCGCGGATCACGTCCGTGCCGGGCTGGCTCGCGTCCAGGCCCATGTCCGCCGGCCCCTCCCCGGATCTGGCCAGGAGGTAGAACACGAGCACGACCGGCGTGAGCGCCTCGGCGATGCCGACCAGCTGCAGGACGAGGTCCAGCCAGTGGTTGGGGGCCCGCGACCCCACGAGGAGAGCCTGCTGGCTGCTCAGCGACTGCCGGGCCAGCAGCGACCCGATCAGGTCCAGCAGGGCGTTCACCCCGCTCGCACCGAGCGATATCGCGAAGACAGCGAACAGCTCCCAGCGGATCATCCGATCCGACGGCAACCGTAGGCTAGTGTCCTCCCCGAGTGCCACCTGAAGGACTCTAACTGGTGCGGCGGGGCCTTGCCTTCGGTGACTAGCCCCAGCGGGCCGGTCATGGGACTAGCCGCGCCGGGCGGATGCGGACTCTGGGGAACTGTGGACAGGATCGAGCCGACGAACTGGGCGGGCCGGGGCCGAGGCGCGCCAGCCGTGGAGGCGACTCAGGCCGCCGACGCGACTCAGGCCGCGGACGCGACTCAGGCTGCGGAGGCATCCGGGGAGCCGGGGCCGGAGAGACGGCGGGGCATCACGTCTCGCCCGGCCGCCCGGCACCTGGCGCTGATCGTTGCCTACGTGGCCGCCGGGGTCGCGGCGACATGGCCCAATGCCACGTACATAACGGGGCACCAGCTGCCGGCCGTGCGTGACATCTCCGGCTACGTGTGGGACCTGTGGTGGACCGCGCACCAGGTCACCCACCTGGGCAACCCCTTCTTCACCAGCCACATGGCCGCCCCGGCCGGCATCCAGCTGGGCTTCGACACCACGATGCCGCTGGTCGGCCTGATCATGACCCCGGTCACCCTGGCCTTCGGGCCGACCGCCGCCTACAGCCTGCTGACCATCGTGCTGCCGGGCCTGGCCTGCTACGTGATGTACCGGGCCGCCCGGCTGTGGCTGGCCGCACCCGGCGCGGTCGCCGCCGGGGCGCTGTTCGGCCTGTCGCTCGGCACGCTGTTCCTGCCGATGACGCTGGAGGCCGCGGTCCGGCTGCGCCGCCGCCCGGGCCTGCGCCAGGGCGTGATCCTGGGCCTGGTGCTGGGTGCCAGCGTCCTGGTCAACCAGGAGTCGGCGGTGATGGCGGTGCTGCTGGCCACGGCGGCCCTGCTGCCCTGGCTGGCCCGCCACCCCGGCGGGCTGCGCGTGCTGGCCGTGGGCGCCGTCGCCGCCGTCGCCGTGGCCAGCCCGCAACTCATCGCCATGGCGCAGCAAGCCATCAGCGGCGGCGCGAGCATCAGCGCAGCCAAGCTCGCCAGCAACTACGACACCTACGGCGCCGGGCTCCCCGGCCTGTTCGCGCCCTCTCCCCAGCTGGACCACCTCGGGCTGAGCCCGCTGGCGTCGGTCTACCGGTACCGCGTCTCTGCCGAGGCGGTGGCCACGTTCGGCGCGGTGCTCAGCGTGCTGGCCCTGTGCGGGCTGGCCGCTTCCTGGCGGCGCCGCAGTGCCTGGCTGCTCGCCGCGCTCTGGCTGGGCGGCGCCGTGCTGGCGCTCGGGCCGACGCTGGTGATCGGCACCCGGGCGCACGTGCCGCTCGCCACAACCTGGAACGGCGCGCGGGTGTCCCTGCTCATGCCCTACACCTGGCTGGTGCACGTTCCAGGGCTGTCGGCCCTGCGCGAGGCCGACCGGCTGGCCCTGCTCGGGCTGGTCGGCGCCGCGGTGCTGGCCGGCAGCGCGGTGGACTGGCTCATCCGCCGCGGGCCCACCCGGCCCGCGATGGCAGCGCTGGCCGTGGTGGCCGTGCTCGCGATCTCGGAGGCCGGCTGGACCGGGGCCCCCGCGGTCCGCGGGCTGATGCCCACCGCCGACGCCCTGCGCGCCCTGGACCGGCCCATCGCCGCCGACCATTCCGGCTCGATAGTCCTGGACGTCCCCTTCGGCCTGCGCGGCGGGCTTCCGCTGTACGGGTCGTCGATCGCGAAGCCGGCGTTCCTGCTGGCCACCGCCGACGGCCACCCGCGGGCGGAGTCCTACACCTCGTGGGTGCCGCGAGCGACCACCCGGTGGTTCAAGCGGCACCCGTTCTACGTCGAGCTGGTGGCCGTCCAGAACGGGAGCCCGGTAACCGCGGCCGCACTCGCCGCGGCGCGGCGCGACGTTCACCGCATAAGCATCGGCTGGGTGCTGGACTGGGCCGTGAGCCAGCAGGTCACCCGGTACCTGACCGACACCGGCTTCGTGTTCGACTACCGGACCGATCAGGTGTCGGTGTACCGGCCGGGCTGGAAGTAGGGACGCCTGGCACGTCCTAGTCGGCCGCCTCCCCCTCTTCCTTGACCCGCGCGACCGCCACCACCGACTGCCCGCCGCACCACGGGCACCACCAGGCGATCGTAGAACGACATCGTCCCGCCGGTGGACGGCTGCTTCTTCAGCAGGCTGGTGAACGCGTAGTAACAGACCAGCCCCACTGAATTTGCGTAACGGACATCGACGGCTTCAAGCCCGGCGTCCGCCAGCGCCCTGCGCATCGAGCGCCTGGTATAGCGCCGCACATGCCCGGTGGCGATGTCAACCGGACTCATTGCGAACGGGAACGCCGGGCAGACCAGGACGATGTAGCCCTCGGGCCGGACCAGCCTGGCCATGCTCTGCAGGGCCCCGACGTGGTCATCGATGTGCTCGAGCACGTTGTAGCAGATCAGGCAGGAGTGGTCGCCGCGTTCCTCCGTCGGCAGCAGCAGCTGGCGCACGGTGACGCTGGGGTATACCGCCATGTGCTTCTTCAGCTCCGCGAACAGAGCCGAGTCCGCTTCGGTTGCCGTGTACTTCTCGACCGACGGGATCCATTCCAGCGCGTAGTCGCCGAGCCCGCTGCCGATCTCGATCGGATGCTCGCCGAGGAACGACTTCGCGAAGCCCGCGAACCACTTCCGGTGATTCCGGCACTCGGCGAGCGCGACGAGGACGTCGCACTGGATCTGCCGGTCGCCGCGGATCTGGTCCACGTCGTTCCTGGACGCGTCCTCAGAACGCGCAGTTTCCACTCGACTCAACCTCTCGCCGCAGCGTGACACGAATCCGGCAATGAAACCACATAACTTCAGCTACGCGTGACCCAATCCGAGGCTGCAGCCCGCGCTGTCGGCCGACCGCCCAGGGCCCGAGCGGAATGCAGCAGGATGTCCGCATGTCCGGATTCCTCACCACCCGGGCCCGAGGCCACACCTGGCCTCGCGTGATCATACCTGTGCCCCCGTAACGCCCATGGGCATGCCGGGTAAACTCGGCTCACCATGCCCGTGGACCGTGGCGCGGCCCGTCGCCCTCCGGTTCCCCGGGTCCGCGTGCACGGCCGGCGGGCCGCTGGCACACTGGTCAGTAACGCGCTAAGGAGCACCGATGTACCAGCCGTCTCCGTCCTCGGGACGTACGCCCGAGCCGCAGCGGCCCTCGGCGCCCAGCTCGGTGCAGACCGCGGTCAGGCTCATGTACGCGGGCGCGGCTCTCAGCTTCATCGAGCTCGTCGTGATCCTGACCACCGTAGGCAGCCTGAGGCACACGATCGTCACGCACTACCCGCACTACACGGCGAGCCAGGTGCACGCCGCCGAGGTGATCGCCGTCGTCAGCGTGGTGCTCGAGTCGGTCATCGCGATCGCCCTGTGGCTGTGGATGGCCCGGGCGAACGCGGCCGGCCGCAACTACGCCAGGAAAACCGGGACGGTGTTCTTCGGCCTGAACACCTTGTTCGTGCTGATAGAGCTCTCGCGCCCGCAGGCCAGCCTGGGCCTGGTGTTCAACGTCCTGGTCTGGCTGGCGGGCCTCGGCGCGGTGATCATGCTCTGGCGCCGGGAGTCGGCCCCCTACTTCAGCTCGCCTCGGCCGTAAGCCGGATCAGCCGCGTCCACGCCAGCTCCGCGCCTGAGGCCAGGCAGCCGTCCACCACCACATCGGTGCCGAGCGCGCTGACGCGGACCTCGGGCAGCACCGGCGCCAGCCCGCGCAGCTCGGCGGTCACGGCGGCTGCGAAGCCGGGAGCCTGCCCGATGCCGCCCCCGAGGACGACCAGCTCCGGGTCGACCACGGTCACCACGGCACTGATCGCCTTGGCCACCAGCCGCGCCTCCGCGGCGACGACCGCCGCGGCCCGCTCGTCACCCCTGGCCGCTGCCACGAAGACGCGCAGCGCGGAGACCGGCCCGCGCATGCCCGCCCGCCGTGCGGCGCGGACCACGGCGGACGCGGAGGCCGCGGCCTCGAGCGTGCCCCTCCGGCGCGCGTCCTGCTCGTCTGCGCCCTGGCCCTCCGAGATCGGCATGTACGCGATCTCGCCGGCCACGCCGTGCGCCCCGCGGTGCAGCCTGCCGCTGCTCGGCCAGCGCCGCGGCGTCCACGTCGTTCTCCAGGACAAGATCCGGCCCGAACGCCTCCCGCAGCCCCGCCAGGACCGCCGGGCGGCTCAGGCCGGCCAGGCCCCCGGTCAGCGCCATGGCGCCCCGCCTCGGGTCGTAGACGCCCGGGCTGCCGATCACGGTCTGCGTGATGGCGTCCCTGGCCACCCCGGCGCCCGCGCACAGCGTGTCGGCCAGGCGGATCAGCTCGGCCACCCGGCCGCGCGCGCTCGACGCCCTGGTCCTCGCCGAGTGCTTCGCGCGGATCTCGCCGGTCAGGTCGGCGAGCGCGCCGCGCAGGTAATGGTGCCCGATGTCCAGGCCGAGTACGAACCCGGCGTCCGGCCTGATCTCGTAGAGCCGGGCGGAGCGCCCTGGCACGCCCGTGCGCTGCCCGGCGATCCTGACCAGGCCCGAGCGCTCCACGCTGGCCAGCGCCTGCGAGACGGTGGGCTTGGAGAGCCCCGAGATGCGGGCGAGGTCGGCCCGCGAGCACGGCCCGACCTGGCGGATGTGGCCGAGCAGCAGCTGCTCGTTCAGCGCCCGGATGAGCTGCGGCCGAGCAGCCTGGCCGCCTCGCTGGCCCGGTACCGCTGATACGCCGAGGAACTCGGCGTCCGCAAGCTCGGTGCCGGGCGGCTCGGCGGCACCGGATGCGGTACTGGTCACGGCCACCTCCTCCGTCATCATCGGGCGGCCGCCTGACGGGCGCCAGCCAATATCCGGTACCGATCCAACGTCAGATAGTTAGGTTACTGCCCTAAACCATGCGGAACGCCGGAGCGTGTTCGTCCTGCACTGCCCGCTCCTGTCCAGCCCGCACCGTCGAGTCACAGGATCCATCCTGGCGAAAGCCTGGTCACAGTTCGGCCACGGGCCTGGGACTCTCCGAATAGTTAGGATACTGTCCTAACTATCTTAGGGCAGGCGGGTCGACGCTGGCAGGCGGGTCGACGCGACGTCTTGGCGAACTGGCGGTTTATCGTGGCAGCTCCCCCGGTCGTGGTCGGGCTCGACTACGGCGGCACGAAGATCGCCGCCGCGGTGTGCGACCTGGCCGGGAACCGGCTGGCGTCGACCACCGTCGCCAGCGGCGGCGCGCTCGGGGCGCAGGCCAGCTTCGGGCGCGGCGTCCAGGTCTGTCGCGACCTGCTGAGCAGGACGACGCCGGGCAGCAAGCTCGTCGCGGTCGGCGTGTCCACGTTCGGGATCCCGTTCGACGACCGGGTGGAACTCGCCCCGGCCATCGACGGCTGGGACAAGCTGGCCATGGGCCGCGAGCTGCGCGGCGCGTTCGCCGGGGCACAGATCCGGATGGCCAACGACGCGAAGGCGGCAGCTCAGGCCGAGGTCCGCTGGGGCGTGCTGGCCGGCTGCGACCCCGCCGTCTACCTGAACCTGGGCACCGGGCTGGCCGCCGCCATCGTGATCGGCGGCCAGGTCGTGAACGGGGTCAACGGCGCGGCCGGCGAGATCGGCTACAACCTGCGCTCGGTGACGGACGTGGGCCTGGCCTTTGACCAGCGCTCGCTGCTCGAGCACATGGTCAGCGGCCAGGCACTGGCAGAGCGGGCCGCCGGACCGGACCGGCCCGGCCAGCAGCTCACGGCCGCGGACGTCTTCGCCGCCGGCGCGGCGGACACCCAGCTGGACGGCCTGATCGATGACTTCGTCGATGAGCTCGCCTTTCACGTGGCGAACCTCGCGATCCTGGTGAACCCGGCGCGGATCGCGGTCGGCGGCGGCATCGTCCGCTCCTGGGCGCGGATCAGGCGACCGCTGCAGCGCGCGCTGCATTCCGGGACCCCGTTCCCGCCCGAGCTCGTGGTCGCGCACTTCCCGTACGACGCGCCGCTGCTTGGGGCCGTGGCGATGGCCGTGGACGCGGCGCAAGGCGTGGCCGGGCCAGGCCACGCGGTCAGCCACGACGGCCATCCGGCCCACGGCCGGGGCGCCGACGGCGCCGTTCCCGCCAGCACGGGCCCTGCCAGTACGGGACCCGCCAGCGAGGACACCATCAACACTGGCACGCTGTCATGAACACGACATTCTGGGTGCCATCCCGGCCGAGGGGATCCCGTCGGCCAGCCATTCACCGCTCCTGCGCATCCGGCCGGCCAGAAGCGGCCGGCTCCGGGTGCACAGAACACACCTCGGAGGGCTAAGCAATGAGACGCCTTAAGGCAATCGGGGTCATCATCACGGCCGGCCTGCTCGCGACCGCCTGCGGCGCCGGCTCAGGTAGCGGCGGCAGTTCGTCAGCGACCAAGGGCGTTGTGACCATCTCTAACGAGAACGGCGCCCTGTGGACCTGCGGCTTCAACCCGTATAACGGCTCGGACACCCTCCTGTCGGAAGGGTTCGTCTACGAGCCCCTGGTCTTTGTCAACCCGCTGCAGAACGGCAAGACCACACCGATGCTCGCGACCTCCTGGGCTTGGGGGCCGGGCAACACGTCGCTCACGTTCACCATCCGCAAGGGCGTCAAGTTCTCCGACGGGACGCTGCTCACCCCCGCGGACGTGGTGTTCACCTTCAACATGCTCAAGAAGTACCCCGCCCTGGACCTGCCCGGCGACTGGCCGACGCTGTCCAGCGTCACCCAGAGCGGCTCTGACCAGGTGACCATGAACTTCGCGACCGCAGCGGTGCCCTATTTCTACTACATCGCCGACCAGACCCCGATCGTGCCCGAGCACATCTGGTCGAAGATCTCCAACCCGGTCGCCTACGCCGACGCCCATCCCGTGGGCACCGGGCCCTTTGAGGTGAACCCGTGCACCAACGCGAACATCACCTACACCGCCAACAAGCGCTACTGGCAACCCGGCGAACCGCACATCAGCAAGGTCGAGTACCCGGCGTTTACGAGCAACAACACGGCCAACGACCAGCTAGCGAACGGCCAGGCCCAGTGGGGCTCCCAGTACATCCCGGGCATCCAGCCCTTCTACACCTCCAAGAGCCCCAGCTTCCACTACTGGTTCCCGCCGACCGTCAACGTCTCTCTGGTGCCGAACCTGAAGAACCCGCTGCTGGCCAACGTCAAGGTCCGCCAGGCCATGTCGTACGCGGTCGATCGATCGAAGGTCTCCTCGATCGGCGAGTCCGGGTACGAGCCGCCTGCGAACCAGGCCGGCATCGTCACGCCGACGTTCTCCGGCTGGCTCGACACCTCGCTGGCCGGCCAGTACAACTACTCCTACAGTCCGGCGAAGGCGAAGCAGCTGCTGGCCTCGGCCGGCTTCAAGCTGGGCTCCGACGGCATCATGGCGAATGCGGCGGGCCAGAAGCTCGCCTTCACCGTCATCAACATCGGCGGCTACTCCGACTGGGTCGCCTCGATGCAGGTGATCCAGCAGAACCTCAAGGCGGTCGGCATCCAGCTGACGCCGGACAACCTGACGAATACCGCCTTCACGGCCGCCCTGTACACCGGCAAGTACCAGCTGGCCTTCTACGACCAGCAGTCCTTCGGCCCGGGCCCCTATTACGAGCTGCGGAACTGGCTGGACTCGGCCAACACGGCCCCGATCGGCCAGACCGCGGTCAGCAACTATGAGCGCTACAGCAGCCCGGCCACCGACAACCTGATCAATTCCTACGCCACCACCACTAGCCCGACGCAGCAGCACGCGATCGTCGACCAGCTGCAGCAGGTCATGCTGACCGAGCTGCCCATCATCCCGGTCGTGGAAGCGGTGGACTGGTACCAGTGGGACGACGCGCACCTCACCGGCTGGCCCACTCCCGGCAACCCCTACGCCCAGCCGTCCGCGTACGCGTACCCGGACATGGAGCAGGTGCTGCTGCACCTCAGGGCAAAGTGACCCGGTGCGTGCCCGGGGGCCAGCCCCGGGCACGCACTACACCCCGCCGCGCCGCGCTACCCCGCACGGGCCGGCCGTGTGAGGATCTGACCATGACGACGAGGAGACGAGCTTGAAATTCGCGCTCCGCCGCCTCGGCTTCTTCGTGTTCACCTTGTGGGCGGCGCTGACCATTAATTTCCTGATCCCGCGGCTGATGCCGGGGAATCCGGCGCTCGCGATGCTGTCCAAGTTTCACGGGCAGCTCGGCCCGGGGGCGCTGAAGGCGCTGGACATCCTCTTCGGGATCAACACGCACCAGAGCCTGCCCGCTCAGTACGTCAGCTACCTGCACGAGGTGCTGACCGGCAACTTCGGGACGTCGCTGGATTTCTACCCGGCGACGGTCAGCTCGCTCATCGGCGGCGCGATCTGGTGGACGCTGGGCCTCGTGGGCATCACCACGATCCTGGCCTTCG